>Ga0207693_10005971_pt1 | contig 10101 bp, 8 predicted proteins | sample LARL81metaG_FD_184347 | JGI IMG/M metagenome (GOLD analysis project Ga0207693, IMG submission 184347) | Corn, switchgrass and miscanthus rhizosphere microbial communities from Kellogg Biological Station, Michigan, USA - LAR L8-1 metaG... | ecosystem: Host-associated > Plants > Roots >... | reverse complement strand
TGCCGTGGTGGGCCGCGCGCGCTTCCGCCGCGTCGATCTCCTGCTCAACATCCAGGAGGCGGGGGCGAACGCGCTCGGCATCGTCTCCCTCATCAGCTTCCTCATCGGGCTCATCCTGGCCTTCGTGGGGGCGATCCAGCTGCGGCAATTCGGCGCCCAGATCTACATCGCCGACCTCGTGGCCATCGGCATGGCCCGGGAGATGGGGGCCATGATGGCGGCCATCATTATGGCCGGGCGAACGGGAGCAGCCTTCGCGGCCCAACTCGGGACCATGCGGGTCAACGAGGAGATCGACGCTCTCACCACCATGGGCATCTCGCCCTTCGAGTTTCTCGTGCTGCCGCGAATGCTCGGCCTCATCCTGATGATGCCGCTCCTCACCATCTACGCCGACCTCGTGGGCATCCTCGGGGGAGCGGTGGTGGGGGTGGGCATGCTCAAGGTGGGTATCGTCCCTTACTGGAACCACACGTGGAATGCCGCCTCTCTTGCCGACTTTGCCGCGGGCATGATCAAGAGCGTGGTCTTCGGCATTCTCATTGCCATCGCCGGCTGCATGCGCGGCATGCAGTCCGGGCGCAGCTCGGCCGCGGTGGGACTGGCCGCGACCTCCGCGGTGGTGACCGCGATCGTCTTCGTGATCGTCTCCGACGCCATTCTCACCGTGGTCTATGACGCCATCGGATTCTGACCAGGCCCCCCCGCGCATCCGCGTGGTGGACGTGACCATGGCCTACGGCGACTTTGTCATCCAGCGCGATCTCAGCTTCGATGTCGCGCGCGGCGAGATCTTCATCATCATGGGAGGAAGCGGCTGCGGGAAGAGCACACTCCTCCGTCACATGATCGGGCTGCTCCGTCCCGCCAAGGGTGACGTGCGGTACGACGGGGCGAGCTTCTGGGGCGCCGACGACGATAAGCGCCAGCGCATGGTCCGCCGCTTCGGCGTGCTCTATCAGAGCGGAGCGCTCTGGAGCTCGATGACCCTTGCCGAGAACATCGGGCTGCCCCTCGGAGAGTTCACCGATCTCAAGGCCGCCCAGATTCGCGAGCTGGCCGCCCTCAAGCTGTCCCTGGTCGGACTGGGCGGCTTCGAGGACTTCTATCCGTCGGAGATCAGCGGCGGCATGCAGAAGCGCGCCGGCCTCGCCCGCGCCATGGCCCTGGATCCGGACATCCTCTTTCTCGACGAGCCCTCGGCCGGACTCGACCCGGTCAGCTCGCGACTCCTCGACGACCTGATCCTCGAGCTCCGCGACAGCTTCAACTGCACGGTGGTGGCGGTGACCCACGAGCTCGCGAGCATCTTCACCATCGCCGACAATTCCGTCTATCTCGACGCCCAGACGCGGACCATGCTCGCCCGGGGCGATCCGAAAAAGCTCCTCGCGGAGTCGAAGGACCCGAAGGTTCACGCCTTCCTGACGCGGGGCGGACAGGAAGCGGGAGAGGTTCCGACCGGACGCAGGGCGGGAGCCAAGGCGTGAGCACGCGAGCCAATCCGACGGCCATCGGGGCCTTCGTGGTGGGCGCGATCGCCCTCGCGGTGGCCGGGCTGGTCACCCTCGGCGGCCTGCAGATCTTCAAGAAGGAGCTGCCCTTCGTGATGTTCTTTGAGGGGTCGGTGGGCGGGCTCGACGTGGGCGCCCCCGTCGAGATCCGGGGGGTCAAGATCGGCACGGTGACGCGCATCCGCCTCCTCGCCCAGAAACAGCAGATCGGGGTGTACGTCAGCATCGACCCGGGGCTGCTGCCCAAGGGCGGCCAGGTGGTGCAGAGAGGTGAGGTCGCCGTGGAGGAGCTGATCAAGCAAGGCCTGCGGGCGCAGCTCCAAACGCAGAGCCTGCTCACGGGCCAGCTGCTCGTGTACCTCGACTTCTTCCCTGGCTCGCCCATCGTGCTCTCCCGCCTCGATCCCACCGTGCCGGAAATTCCCACCGTTCCCACCACCCTCGCCAAGCTCCAGGCTCGCCTGGAGAGCCTCCTCGACGCCATCGGCAAGATCAACCTCGAGGAGATGACGGGGGCCATGACCTCGACGCTGCGCAACGCGAGCGCTCTCCTGGGCTCTCCCGAGGTCAAGGGCACCATCGTCTCGGCGAACAAGGCCCTGATCGCGGCCGATGCCGCCCTCAAAAACGCCGACCAGGTGATCAAAAGGGTCGGCACGAAGCTGGAGGCGGTAGGCGAGCAGACCGACGCCACCCTCGCCGACGCGCGACGGCTCATCGCGGAGGCTCAGATGGTGCTGTCGCGGCTCGATGCACAGATCGAGCCGCTCTCGACATCGATCCAGGACACGAGCACCTCGGCTCGCGGGACGCTCCGTTCCCTGGATCGGGCGGCGGAGGGCGACTCGGGCCTCGGCTACGAGCTCGTGCGCGCCCTCCGTGACGTCGCCGACGCCGCCCGCTCGTTGAAGACGCTCGCCGACTATCTCGAGCGCCATCCGGATGCTCTGATTCGCGGCAAGGGAGGCCCAGAAAACAAATGACGACCCTCGTTCGGCGTGTCACGTTCCACCTCGCTCTCGCCACCGCTCTGCTTGCCGGAGGCTGCCTGGGGGGGACTGCTCCCACGCGCTTCTACGTGCTCACGGCCATCGACGGGCCGGCGGTGTCCGGCGACCGCGCCCAGACTCTCGGCGTGGGTCCCATAAGCATCGCCGCGTATCTCGACCGGCCGCAGATCGTCACCCGCCCCGCCGCGGACAAGATCGATTTGGGCGAGTTCGATCAGTGGGGCGAGCCGCTGCGCGACGGCATCTCGCGGGTCCTCGCCGAGGATCTCTCGCGCCAGCTCCCGTCGGCCAAGATCGCGCTCTTCCCGTGGCGTGGCCTCGATCCCGTTCGATACCAGATCATCGTCGATGTCACCCGTTTCGACGGACCCACGGGAGGCGACACGAGTCTGGAGGCGCGCTGGCGTATCCTCGACGGCCCCACCGGCAAGGAAGCCGCGGCGAAGACCACACGGCTCGCCGAGCCCGCCGGTGGCGCCGGCTATACCTTGACCGTCTCGGCCATGAGCCGTGCTCTCAACGCTTTGAGTCGCGACATCGCCCAAACCCTGGTCACCCTGCCCCAATAGCGGCCCCGCTCTTCTCGCCACCCTGACCTCAGGAGACCCAGCCCATGGCAACGAAGCCAACCCGACGTGAATTCCTCCGCGACGCCACGGTGGTCGCGGGAGCCGCCGCCCTCGCCGGTGTCCTTCCCGCCGCCACGGCAAGCGCCCAGGGCGCCAAGGCTCCCGAGGCTAAGATCGGTACGCACCTCATCGGCAAGCTCGAGGGGCCGGAGCTCGTCCTCGACGCGACCAAGTGGCCGAAGAAGTTTGCCGAGGCGCCCATGCTGGCCGAGATGGTCAAGGCGGGCAAGCTACCTCCCGTGGAGAAGCGCCTGCCTGACGAGCCCTTGGTGGTCAAGCCGCTCCAGTCCGTCGGCCGGTACGGTGGCACGTGGCGGCGAGGCTTCACCGGCCCCGGCGACGGCGAGAACGGCAACCGCATCGTCTCCACCGACAAGATCCTCTTCTGGGACTACACGGGCACCAAGGTCATGCCCTGCGTGGCCAAGGAATGGAAGCAGAGCGACGACGGAAAGAGCGTGACCATCTCCCTGCGCAAGGGCATGAAGTGGTCCGACGGCACGCCCTTCACCGCCAACGACTTCGTTTTCTGGTACGAGGAGGTCTACCTCAACAAGGATCTGATACCCACCGGGCACCCCGACTTCATGGCCAACGGCAAGTCGGGCACGATCCGCAAGATTGACGACACCACGGTGGCCTTCGAGTTTCAGGACCCGAACTTCCTGTTCGTCGACATCCTGGCGGGCAGCACCGCCATGGGCGGCGGGCAGGCGACCCAGGCCCAGGTCGGACGGGGCATGGGTGCCTACATGCCCGCGCACTACATCAAGCAGTTCCTGCCAAAGTTTTCTTCCACGGAGGAAGTGGAAAAGAAGGCCAAGGCCGCGGGCTTCGACGGCTGGGTCAGCTACATCAGGAGCAAGTGGAACTGGGCCCTCAACCCGGAGCTGCCCGTGTTGACGCCGTGGAAGACCGTCACCCCCATCAATACGCCCACCTGGGTGCTCGAGCGCAATCCCTACTACATGGGTGTGGACTCGGCGGGCAATCAGCTGCCGTATATCGACCGCATCAGCATGACGCTGGCCGAGAATCTCGAGGTCCTCAACCTGCGGGCCGTGGCCGGCCAGTACGATTTGCAGGAGCGCCACACCGCGCTGGCCAAGCTGCCGGTGTTCCTCGAGAACCGCGCCAAGGTGGGCTACGACGTCCGCCTCGATCCGGCCCTCAATGGCTCGGACGCCACCCTCCAGACCAACCAGGCCTACGAAGCGGATCCCGAGATCGCCAGGTGGCTTCACACCAGCGACTTCCGCCGGGCGCTGTCCATGGGCATCGACCGCGATCAGCTCAACGAGACATTCTGGGTCGGGGTGGGCACGCCGGGATCGGTGGCGCCCGCGGAGAGCCTGCCCTACAGCCCGGGGCCGGACTGGCGGAAGAAGTGGTCCACCCTCGACGTCAAGCAGGCCAATGCCCTCCTCGACAAGGTCGGGCTCGCCAAGAAGGATGGCGAAGGCTACCGGCTGCGCACCGATGGCAAGGGACGACTCCGTCTCGAGCTCCAGACCTCGGCGGGCGCCTTCGTACCGCACACGCAGATCGCCGAGATGATCAAGGAGCAGTGGAAGAAGATCGGTGTTCAGGCCGACGTCAAGGAGATGGAGCGCAGCTTCTTCTTCACCCGCGTCGCCAGCAATGAGCACCAGATCGCGCTGTGGGCCAATGACGGCTCGGAAGTGCTCTTTCTCTTCCCGCGCCACGCCCTTCCCCTCGATCCGGTGCAGGCCCTGCTCGGTACGCCCATCGCCCGCTGGTATGCCAGCAACGGCACGCAGGGCAAGGGCCCCAAGGACCCGCGCCTGATCTCGGCGCTCGAGCTGTACCGCTCGGCCAATGGGAAGAAGACGCAGGACCGGTACAAGATCGCCCAGGAGATCTGGAAGATCCTCGTGGATGAGCAGTACTCGATCGGCACGGTGGGCCTGTCGCCGGCCACCATGGGGGTGCGCATCGTGAGCAACAAGCTGGGAAATATTCCGGCACGGCAGACCAATGCCCAGCACGCGCGCACGCCGTGCTCGTCGCACCCGGCGACCTTCTTCTACAAGGCGTAGCCGGAGGCCCAACCGGAAATGCTCGCCTATCTCGCCCGGCGGCTGATCCTCGCGGTGTTGACGACGTGGGCGGTGTCGGTCCTCGCCTACGTCGTCATCCAGCTGCCGCCGGGCGACTACATTACGTCCTATATCGCGCAGATGTCGGCCTCGGGCAGCTTCGTGACCCGGCAGGAGGCCGAAGCCCTTCGTCAGGAGTACGGTCTCGACAAGCCCATCTGGGTCCAGTACATGCGCTGGATGGGGATGGTGGTGCGAGGGAAGTTCGGCATGGCCCTCGAGTGGGGACGGCCCGTGTCAGAGGTGATCGGCGACCGGCTCTGGCTCACCATGGCGGTATCGGGAGCGGCCATCCTGCTCACCTGGGTCGTCGCGCTGCCTATCGGCATCTACTCCGCCGTTCGCCAGTACTCGGTGGGCGACTACATCGCCACCTTCATCGGCTTCATCGGCCTGGCCGTGCCCTCTTTCATGCTGGCCCTCGTGCTCATGTACTTCGGCTTCACGCTCTTCAACATGAACGTCGGCGGTCTTTTTTCCGACGAGATGGCCCAGGCCCGCTGGAGCTGGGCCAAGGTCTGGGATCTCGTCAAGCACCTGCCGCTGCCCGCCGCCATCCTCGCCCTGGCCGGCACGGCCCAGCTCATCCGCATCATGCGTGCCAACCTCCTCGACGAGCTGCGCCGCCCCTATGTGGTGACGGCGAGAGCCCGTGGCCTGAGCGAGATGCGCGTCATTCTCAAGTACCCGGTGCGGGTGGCCCTGAACCCGTTCGCGAGCACCGTCGGGTATCTCCTGCCCTACGTCGTCTCGGGCAGCATCATCGTGTCGCTCGTGCTGTCGCTGCCCACGGTGGGGCCGCTCCTCCTGCGTGCGCTCGTGGCCCAGGACATGTTCCTGGCCGGGACCATCGTGCTCCTCCTGGGTGTGATGAAGGTGGTGGGGACCTTTCTTTCCGATCTTCTCCTCATGTGGATCGATCCGCGCATCCGGCTGGAGGGCAGGAAATAGCCGAGCGCGAGGAAGAACGGATCTCCGTCGCCACGCAGTGGCAGCTCATGTGGTGGCGGTTCCGCCGCCACCGGCTGGCCATGGTCGGCACGGCGGTGGTCCTGCTGTTCTATGCCACGGTGGTCTTCGCCGACTTTCTCGCCTACGCGGATCCGGGCGCCTCCGAGGCCCAGCGCTCGCTGCTGCCTCCCCAGCGCATCCATCTCTTCCAGGACGGCCGCTTCGCGCCCTACGTGTACGGGCTCACGGGCAAGCGCGATCCCATGACCTTCAAGCGCGTGTACACCCCGGACCCCGAGAAGAGGATCCCCGTGCGCTTCTTCGCCCACGGCTTCGAATACCGCCTGTTCGGGCTGATCCCGACCGACCGCCACCTCCTTGGTCTGGAGGGTGTGCGCGCCGAGGATGGGCTGTTCGTTCTCGGCACCGACGAGCAGGGGCGCGATCTCTGGTCGCGTCTCATGTACGGGACGCGCACGTCGCTCACCATCGGCCTCCTCGGCGTGGCCATGAGCCTGGTCCTCGGGGTGGTACTGGGGGGCATCTCGGGCCTCTACGGAGGCGTGGTGGACACGGTCATCCAGCGCATTATCGAGATCGTGCGCTCCATCCCCACCATCCCCCTCTGGATGGGCCTGGCCGCCGCCCTGCCCAACGACTGGACGGTGATGCAGGTCTATTTCGCGATCACCTTGATCATCTCGCTCGTGGGCTGGACCGAGCTGGCGCGCGTGGTGCGCGGGCGCTTCCTCTCCCTGCGCGAGGAGGATTTCGTGATGGCCGCGGAGCTCTGCGGCTCCTCGCGCACGCGGATCATCGTGAGCCACCTCATCCCGTCCTTTCTCTCTCACATCATCGCGGCCACCACCCTGGCCATTCCCGCCATGATCATCAGCGAGACCTCGCTGTCCTTCCTCGGCCTGGGGCTGCGCCCGCCTGCCATCAGCTGGGGCGTCCTCCTCCAGCAGGCGCAGAACATCCAGGCCCTCGCCATCTCGCCGTGGCTCCTCGCCGCCTCCGTGCCCGTCATCATCGTGATCCTCGCCCTCAACTTCATGGGCGACGGCCTGCGTGATGCCGCCGACCCGTACGGGCAGTAGCTTCCGGCGTCGATGCGTACATCGGATGTGAGGCGGGCGGGCCGGGCCATAGACCGTGAACTCGAGTCGGGCGGGTGGCGCCGGGGGGGGCCGGGGCGCGGCCTGCGGAGTGGGCCCTTCGCGAGTGTGCGCAGCCCGGAGGGCTGCGATTCACGACGCGTAGGGTGGCGAAGCTGGACGCGCCCCGGCCCCCCCCGGCGACAGGACCCGCCCGCCACACGTGCGGGGTACGCATGAATCGCCCGATCCTGGAAGTTCGCGATCTGCGCACGTACTTCTTTCCCGAAGAGGGCACGGTGAGAGCGGTGGACGGCGCGCACCTCGACGTGTATCCGCGGAGAACGCTCGGCATCGTGGGAGAGAGTGGGTGTGGCAAGAGCGTGACCGCGCGATCGATCCTGCGTATCGTCGAGCGCCCCGGGCGCATCGTGTCGGGCTCGATCCTCCTCCGGCGTGATAACGCCGACGCGGGCGTGGATCTGACCCAGCTCACTCCCGACGGCCGCGAGATGCGGCACATCCGCGGGGAGGACATCGCCCTCATCTTCCAGGAGCCGATGACCTCGTTCAGCCCCGTCCACACCATCGGCAGCCAGATCGTGGAGACGGTGCGTCTGCACCAGGGGGTGGGGAAGCGGCAGGCGCGCGAGCGCGCGGTGGAGGCGCTCCGGCTGGTCGGAGTGCCGAGCCCCGAGCGCCGCGTCGACGAGTACGCCTTCCAGCTCTCGGGTGGTCTGCGCCAGCGGGCCATGATCGCCCTCGCCTTGTCGTGCAGCCCGCGCATTCTCATCGCGGATGAGCCGACCACCGCCCTCGACGTGACGACCCAGGCCCAGATCCTCGCCCTCCTCGCCGATCTCCAGCGGCGCGAAGGCATGGCCATCATCCTCATCACCCACAACCTGGGCGTGGTCGCCGAGATGTGTGACGAGGTCGCCGTCATGTACCTGGGCCGGGTGGTGGAGCAGGGACCCGTGGACACCATCTTCCACGACCCGAAGCATCCGTATACGCGCGCCCTGCTCCGTTCCATGCCCAGCATCAAGGCGCGCGTGCGCTCGCGCCTGCCCGTCATCGAAGGCTCCATCCCGCATCCCTACAACCGGCCCCCCGGCTGCCCTTTTCACCCGCGCTGCCCCGAGTTCATGCCGGGCCGCTGCGACCAGATCGAGCCGCCGTCGCTCGCCGTGGGCGACGGGCACGATGCCGCCTGCCTTCTCTATGGAGGCCCCGCCGGGTGAGCCCGCCGGGCGCCGTCCGCCTGTTGGACGTACAGGGGCTGCGCAAGCACTTCCCTATCCGCAAGGGCTTCCTGCGGCGCCAGGTGGGGGTGGTGCGCGCGGTGGACGATGTCAGCTTCCACGTCGAGAAAGGCGAGACGCTGTCGCTGGTCGGAGAGAGCGGGTGCGGCAAGACCACCACCTCGCGCTGCATCCTGCGCGCCCTCACCCCCACGGAGGGCCGCATCCTCTTCCACGCGGCGAGCGGGCAGGTGCTCGACGTGGCGGCCCTGTCCAAGCGCGAGCTCCAGCCCCTTCGCCGCCAGATGCAGATGATCTTCCAGGACCCGTTCTCCTCGCTCAATCCGCGGCGCACGCTCCTCGACATCGTGGCCGAGCCGCTCGTGGCCAACGGCGTGGGCAACCGGGAGGAGCGGCTGGCCCGCGTGGTCGAGCTCCTCCGCCTGGTCGGGCTCCGGCCCGAATACATGCGGCGCTATCCCCACGCCTTCAGCGGGGGACAGCGCCAGCGCGTGGGCATCGCGCGCGCCCTCGCCCTCAATCCGAGCCTCGTGGTGGCCGACGAGCCCGTGTCCGCCCTCGACGTCTCGGTGCAGGCCCAGATCCTCAACCTGATGCAGGACCTCCAGGCCCAGCTCGGGCTCACCTATCTCTTCGTGGCTCATGATCTGTCGGTGGTGCGGCTGGTGAGTGACCGCGTGGCCGTGATGTACGTGGGCCGCATCGTGGAGCTGGCGCCGACCGAGGCGATCTTTGCGACGCCCCTGCACCCGTACACCGAGGCCCTGTTGGCCGCGGTGCCGAAGCCGGATCCGCGATTGCGTGGCGAGCGCCTGCTCCTCGAGGGCGAAGTGGCGGATCCGTCCAACCCGCCCCCCGGCTGTCACTTCCACCCGCGTTGCCGCTACGCGACCGAGCAGTGCCGCACGGAGACGCCTTCCCTCCAGGAGATCACGCCAGGGCACGCCGTGTCCTGTCACCGGGCGCGGGAGCTGTCGCTCCGCGGGGTCGCGGAGTAAGGCGAAGCGGCGATGGCCCGCACCTCGACGTACTACAGCGCCGAGATTCGAGGGCTCAAGGCGCGTCTCCTCTTGCCGCTCGCCCTGGTCTCCGCGGTGGTGGTGGGAGGGACCGTCGGCTACTTCTGGCTCTGGCGCGACGTAGGCGGCACCTGGCTCGACGCGCTGTTCATGACCGTCACCACCATCACCACCGTCGGCTACGGCGAGGTCAAGCCGCTCGACTCGGCCGGCCGCATTTTCACCATGATCATCGCGATCGTCGGAGTGGGCAGCCTCTTCTATACCTTCGGCGTGGTGATGGAGTACATCGTCGCGCTGCGACTGGCCGACCCCACCGGGAGGCGCAAGATGGACAAGCGGATCGAGGCGCTCCACGAGCACATCATCCTGGCCGGTCTCGGCCGCGTGGGACGGCAGGCAGGGCAAGAGCTGGCGGAGGCCCGTGTGCCCTTCCTGGTCGTGGAGCCGTCGGAAGTGACGGCACGTCACGCGGAGGAGCTCGGATGGCTATGCC
>Ga0207693_10005970_pt1 | contig 10101 bp, 8 predicted proteins | sample LARL81metaG_FD_184347 | JGI IMG/M metagenome (GOLD analysis project Ga0207693, IMG submission 184347) | Corn, switchgrass and miscanthus rhizosphere microbial communities from Kellogg Biological Station, Michigan, USA - LAR L8-1 metaG... | ecosystem: Host-associated > Plants > Roots >... | reverse complement strand
CGCTTGTAGCGCTAACCCGTGAAGTAACGGATTACTACTCTCACCAGATGGCAGCGGCCCTTCCCGCGCCGGCTCTGTGGAATGCGCAGCACTGGATGCAGATGCGGGCTATCGAGATCGCTCGAGGCTTCACCTACTCGGCCCTATGGATGGCTTATGGTGCGATGCTGATGATCGTTGGCTTCTTGAGGAATTCAGCGTTCGTGCGCTGGCAGGCGCTCGTACTGATTGCCGCAACCATCGTAAAGGTGTTCGTGTACGACGTCTCGGAACTGGACCGCGTCTACCGAATTCTCAGCTTCGTTGTGTTGGGCGTGTTGTTGCTGGCGATTTCATTCGCTTATCAGCGCGACTGGCTCAAGCTTTCCAAGAAGGCATCGGAGCAACCTGGATAATGAAAGCCTTTCTGCTGGTGCTCTCCACGCTCATCTTCGTCGTCGCAGGATACGAAGCTGGCATTCCGTACTTCAGCCATACTCGCTCCACAACCGTTACCGCTCCGGAAAAACAGAACTATCTTGTCCTCGATGCTGACGTGTGGAAGTATGCGCGCCCCGACCTCTCGGACCTCCGCCTCTATGACGGTCAGTTGCAGGTGCCGTATGTTCTCCGCAAGCAGAGCGGTGGCAGCACGACTCAAGAAAGCCAGGCGAAAGTTCTGAACCTCGGCGAAGTTGCCGGGCACACGGAGTTCGACCTGGATACCACCGGATTCCAAGAGTATGACCGCGTTCGATTGCAGCTCGACGCCAAGAACTTCATTAACAGTGCGCAAGTGGAAGGGCGACATGCGGTAAACGACCGCTCCGGGACGAAGCTGGGAACAACCACTTTGTATGACTTCACCAAAGAGGGGCTGGGATCGAACTTCGTTTTGAAGTTTCCATCGGCCAGCTTTCCGTATCTACACGTTCGCCTGGCGCCCGGCATTCGTCCTGATCAGGTGAAGGGCGCCTACCTGTCGAGCTTCTCGGAAACCAGAGCGGCGTGGACGAATGCCGGCCAATGCAGCCCGGGCACCGCAGCGCCCAAGCAAACGCTTTACCAGTGCGCCACTTCAGAAGGCATGCCGGTTGAGCGGATCACCTTCACCGTGCCCGCCGCCGTCGTAAATTTCAACCGCACCGTCATTCTGAGCGACGAGCACGGCAACGAGTTTCAGAGCGGGTCCATCAGTCGCGTGCGCATAAACCACGGAGGGCAGGCGGTCACCTCAGAGGATTTGTCGCTGGACATCTATCCGCGAGCGACGCAACAGATCAAGGTCTCCATTGAAAATGGCGACGATCCGCCGCTGCCCATCCAGCAAGTACAGCCGCTTTCTGTCGAACGCCGCATGTATTTTGATCCTAAGGAGAAGTCATCACTGCAGCTCTATTACGGCGATCCGAAGCTGGATGCTCCTAGTTACGATTACGCAAAGTTCTTCCAGCAAGCTCCTGATCCCGTGCTTGCGCAGCTTGGCATTGCTGAGGCTAATCCTGAGTTCGCTGCGCGTCCCGACGATCGCCCATGGTCAGAGCGCCACAGTTATGTGCTGTGGATGGCTATGCTGCTGGCAGTCGCGGTGTTGGGAGGACTGGCACTCAGGGGATTGAAAGGGAGCACCACCGAACCGCGCTAATGTGGTAACAAGCCCCTTAGGGGCGAACTCAAGCCGTTGTGAGTTCGCGCTCACTACTCGGTTCATATTCCACGATGTACCCCGCGACAGCGCTGGCCGCCACGGTGAGCGGACTCGCGAGATACATTTGTCCCGGTCCGCTGCGTCCCGGGAAATTGCGGTTTTGCGCACTGATCACAACCTGATCAGGCCGCGTGGTGACGCCGGGTCCCGCGTTGATACATGCCCCGCAACTTGGCTCGATCATGTGGGCCCCGGCTCGTTGGAAGATTTCGAGATAACCATTACGACTGCAATACTCGCGTGTCTCCTGCGATCCAAATTGAATGTAGAACTGCACTGAACCCGCGACCTTCTTGCCGTGCTTAAGCGCATCGCGAAGCACCTGCGCATACATGTCCATGTCTTCGTTCTTGCCGGCCGTGCAGGTGCCGCCATACGCAAGCTCTACTGGGACGGGCGTATTCATGTCGCGAATGAACTTGCCGTTCCCCGGATCCCCGGGCGTGGCGATCATCGGAGTGATCTCCGCCGCATCGAGTTCTATGACCTGTGCATACTGCGCGTCGGAGTCGCCGTATAGACCCTGAATCATCTGCTCCGCTTGCTCGCGGCTCATTCCTCGCCGCTGCATGAGAAACTCGACTGCCTTCTGGTCCGGAGCGACGATGCCGGTAAAGCCGCCGATCTCCGCCGCCATGTTGGTCATGGTGGCGCGTTCATCCACGCTCAATTCTTCCACCGCCTCGCCCGAATACTCGATCACTTTCGCAAGCGCGTTTCCGCTGCGAACGTAATCCAGGCTGAGAATCTTCAAGATGAAGTCTTTCGCGGTGACATTTAGATTCTTCTTCCCGCGAATGACAATCTTCATCGACTCAGGGACGCGAACCCGCACGTCTTTCGTGATCCATGAATTGAATACATCAGTTGTGCCAATGCCGAACGCAACACATCCGATGGCGCCGGAATGGGGCGTGTGCGAATCTGACCCCACCACCAACTGTCCTGGCAGAGCATAGCTTTCGAGCACGACCGAGTGGCAGATGCCCTCGGAACCCTTGCGGTCGGTCAATTCGCCGTGCAGTCGAATGCCTTTCCGTTGCGCGAATTCGCCTTGCTTGAGCTTGAGTTGAGTTGCGAGATCGAGCAGGCCCATCTTGCGTTTCTGTTCGGAGAGCACCTCATCAAGAAACGTCAGGTGATCGCGGAAAAAGAGTACAGAGCCGGGATCATTCACGGGTGCATCGCGCCCGACCAGTTGATCAAAGAAAATTGCCGCCATGGGAGTGACGTACTCGTGGCTGAAGCGCAGGTCCGTGCGGGCGAAACCGGAGTCTCCGGGTTTGACGGCGGGAACGCCGACGTTCGAAGTCTCCTCTGACCGCGTGGATACGGGCGCCCCCGCCCGTCCTGCCGCGCCAGATTCGGCAACTCCACTGTCAATCATATGCCTCGCAAAAATCTTCTCCGCGATCGTCATTGGGCGAAGCTTGGTCTCAATCGGCGGCAGAGACACTTTGCCCTGCATGCGAGCTACGTTGAATTGAAACAGGCCTCCATATTCGATGATCTGGCGCGTGATCTCATCCTCCCCAGTGGTAAACACGGACAGCGGAATCTCCGCGCCCGCGCGAATCTTATCGATCATCGAGAATTCGGTGGTGGTCAACACGCCCAGGTTCTGGCAATTCTGCTTATAAATGCGCTCAATGTTTTCCGCGATCACCAGCTTGATGCCGGCGCACAACTCGGCATACGGAGACTGCTCGCGGCTCGAGCCTTTGCCGCGCCGTTTCCCGCTCACCGCTGCGACAAAGCCGCCGCGCTTCACATCTCCGCGCTGAATGGGGACTTCGGTGCCGGCTTTGAGGCCTGTGTAGGGAAACTCGCCCAGCGTCTCATCAAAAAAGAAACAGATGTGTGCGGGTGTGATCTCGTCGGTGGAGATGTCGTCGCGCAGTTTGGGATTGTTCTGAGGATTAGCTGTGTCCCACGGCAGATCTTCGCCGGCAAGCTGGCGTTTAATCAGCTCTGGATCTTCGGTGAGAAATAGAATTCGGCCACGCAGTTGTACCAATGGCGGCCGCTTCTGGATTTGCTTCTGCAAGAGTACATCAATCACTGAATCGCCTCGCGCAGCCCCGTCATCTTTTATACTACGCGCGCTCGCAGCTTGCTGCGGTGCTCTGAGCTGAGGAGAATCTATGAAGATTGGGGTAATCGGATCAGGAACCGTCGGTCAAACGCTGGCAGCCGGATTTCTTAAGCACGGCCATCAAGTCACGTTGGGTACCCGCAATCCCAAAGACGCCAGGGTCTTGGAGTGGCAGGCAAAGACGCCGGGAGCACTTCTCGGGACCTTCGCTGACACTGCAGCGTTCGGCGAACTACTGGTCTTAGCTGTCCTCGGCGGCGCCGTCGAGGATGTGATTCGTCAGGCGCGGCCTGACAACTTTCGTGGAAAGACAGTTATCGACACGAATAACCCGATCGCGAAAACGCCGCCGATCGACGGCGTCCTGCAATTCACGACCGGGCCGAACGAGTCTCTGGCAGAGAAGATCGCCGCGCTGCTGCCGGGTGCGAACGTCATTAAGGCTTTCAACAGCGTCGGCAGCGCGCGCATGGTGAATCCGCACTATGAGCAGGGGAAACCCACGATGTTTCTTTGCGGTAACGATGATGGTGCGAAGGCTCAGGTTAGCGAGATCATTCGACAATTTGGATGGGAGCCGTTTGACTGCGGCACTCTGGTTGCCGCTCGGGCCATCGAGCCGCTCTGTATGCTTTGGTGCATCCCCGGGTTCCGCAGCAACATGTGGACGCATGCGTTCAAGTTGCTAACCAAGTAGGGGGTCAAACGACCTAGGGCTTAGACACATACTCTCGCGGATCCGGCAGTGGCTCTAATCCGCGACCGGCGAAGATTTCCTCGAACTCGTGCCTCAGCGCGCCGTGAATCAATCCATTCGACGCCAGGGTCTCGCGGCTGTTCAGCTGAAAGGGCCCGCCTTTGAAATCGGTAACACGGCCACCGGCTTCTTCGACCATCAGCACGCCCGCCGCTGTGTCCCATGGATTCAGGTTGAACTCCCAAAAACCGTCGGTTCGGCCGCACGCCACGTAACACAGGTCGATGGCAGCCGATCCCGCTCGCCGCACTCCATGCGTCCGCAGCGTGATCTGATGGTAGAAGTGGACGTTGGGGTTCTTGTGACGCTTGTGGCTGGGGAACCCCGTGCCCACCAGCGATTCCGCGAGCTTTGCAGTTTTCGAAACGTGAATTGACCGGTCGTTCAGCGTTGCCCCTTTGCCGCGCTCGGCAGCGAACATCTCATTCCGCGTCGGATCGTAACAGAGGCCCGCGACCATCACATTGTTATGCTGTAATCCCATGGACACGCAAAACACAGGGAAGCCGTGCGCGAAGTTCGTGGTGCCGTCAAGCGGGTCCACATACCAGCGGAACTCGCTTCCGGTGTCGCGAAGGCCTTCTTCTTCGCCCAGCACATCGTGGCCCGGCCACGTTTCACGGATGCGTTCGCGAATCAGTTTTTCGGAATTCCGATCGGCAACGGTGACCAGGTCGGCGTCGCCTTTGTATTCAACCTTAATGTTTTTGTCGAAGTATCCCATGAGCAGCGCGCCAGCTTCGCGAGCGATTGCCGTCATGTGCGGCAGATATTCGTATGCAGTTTCAGCATTGCCAATATTCAAGGGGGATGTGAACCGGCGCTGGTTGCGCAGGATTCAGTTTCGCAGATGCGGAGAGGAGAAGCAAAAAACCAGCGCGATTCGCCGGCCGTTTCGCTGTTTCGGCCCAAGCGCAAACCATCTACAATCGGAATTTCGCTGATGGCCCTTCAGGTCCAATCCATTGCTTAAAGGCAAAGTCGCTCTCGTCACCGGTGCCACACAGGGCATAGGCCTTGCGATCGCGCAAGCCCTTGCCGCCGAGGGATGCAATCTCGTCATCTGCGGCCGGAACCGCAATCGCCTATCGCGCGCCAAAATGGCCTTATCGCGCAAGAAGATTCGCGTGCTTGCCCTGACCTGCGACGTCCGTGAGGAGGCCAGTGTTTCTCGCATGTTTGCATCGGTGCGCAAACAGTTCCCAACCCTCGACATTCTCATCAATAGTGCAGGCATCGCGCACCCATTTAGGCCCGTCGCGGACCTGAGCATTCAGGAGTGGAACGATGTCCTCGCGACGAATCTTACTGGAACATTTCTTGTGACCCGCGCAGCCCTTCCCCTGATCCCTCGCGGGGGATCCATCGTGAACGTGCTCTCGATGTCCTCGAAACGTGCTTTTCCGAACCTGGCCGCCTACAACGCATCGAAGTTTGGTGCGCTTGGGTTCAACAATACTTTGCGGGAAGAGCTTCGCCAGCAAGGTATTCGGGTCATCGCCATTCTCCCCGGGTCGACCGACACCCCCATCTGGGACACACTCTGGCCCGAAGCTCCGCGCCATAAGATGATGCGTCCTGAAACCGTGGCCAGCGCCCTGGTCGCCGCATTGCAGCTGCCGCCCGAAAGCACAGTCGAAGAATTGGACCTCATGCCCACAACGGGCGCTCTCTAAGCTTTTCCGCCTACACTGTAAGAAATTACAGCTGTAAGAAATTACAGCTTGCCCTCTGAGCGTTCATGGAGTAACGTGCTTGCAACTTAGTTCTTCGCCCAAGGGCTTTGGAGCAAAAATGCGGCTCCGTTTCTGTTGTTTCTTCTTCGCGATCGGTCTCAGTGTTTCTCTATCTTTTTCTCAAACCCTGGCTGTTGCCCCAAGTGAAACTGGTTCTCGGCCGCAAGGCCCGCCTGGAACCATGAGTCACGACGGGAGCATTCGTGATCTCGACTCGATCGGCAATCGCAATATCGGATGCAACCGCGGCTTCGGCAACTGGTACACCCTCGACCGCCAGATTGCGATGGGCAAGGACTATTCCACCCAGATCGAGTCGACTTCCAAACTCATGAAGGATCCGACGATTGTCGAGTACGTGAATCGCATCGGGCAAAACCTTGTTCGGAATTCCGATTCTCAAGTGCCGTTCACCATCAAGGTCATCGAGTCGGATGACGTGAACGCCTTCGCCCTGCCGGGAGGCTTTTTTTACGTGGACACTGGCCTGATCCTTGCCGCCGATAATGAAGCGGAACTCGCCGGCGTTATGGCACACGAGATTGCGCACGTTGCTGCCTGTCACGCTGCGCGCGGACGCACTCGCGGACAGCTCATGAACATGGCATCCCTTCCTTTAATGATGGTAGGTGGCCCGGTCGGCTACGTCGCCTATGAAAGCCTGACCATTGCGACGCCGCTTACGTTCTTCAAGTTCTCTCGCAAGTTTGAAGCCGAGGCCGACTACCTCGGCGTCCAATATATGTACAAGGCCGGCTACGACCCGCAGGCGCTGACCTCGTTTTTCGAGAAGGTCCGAGCCATGGAGGGGCACAAGGACAGCACTGTCGCCAAGGCGTTTCGGACGCATCCCCAAACACCTGATCGGATCTTCAAGACTCAGCGTGAAATCGAGACCCTGCTTCCGCCTGAGACCGAATATAAGGTGGACTCGTCGGACTTCGAGGACGTCAAAGCTCACCTGAATCAAATGCAGGGAGACCTGCACATTCGCAACGCCAACCGTCCCACGCTGCGGCGCCGTCCGAGCCTAGATTCGCAACCGAATATCCAGGAGAATTCCGGCCCCTCGGCTAACTAGCGCAATGGTGTTGCTTTTCTTTGCGTCCCTTGCGGATGTTCTTCGCGCCCTTTGCGGTTAAGAGCTTTTGTCTTGGGCGTTAGGTCCTGCATGTTGCTCTTCCAGGAGCCAAGAGCCCAAAGCCTAAAGCCCAAAGCCCAAAGCCCAAAGCCTCAACTACCCGATCTTTCCCGCCGCCAGATCTCGCACCAGCGTAAGGTCAGCTTCGAGAAAATCGTATCCTGGCAGTGTCTTCGGATCCGCCCACACAATTTCACGAAAAATGCGGTTCTCCAACTCTCCCGAATACTCCCGCACCTCAAAGAATCTCAACTCCACCGAACCGCCGCCCGGATATTTGTGCTGCAGCCGCACGACTTCTTCTCCAATCACTGCTGTAATTCCCAATTCCTCGTCCAATTCGCGGCGCATCGCATCCCGCGGTTGCTCGCCTTCTTCGATCTTTCCGCCGGGGAACTCCCACTTCAGTGGCATCGGCTGGTGCCGCGTACGCTGGCAGATCAGGATCTTGCCCTCGCGCCAAATGAGTGCCGCAACTACTCGCTTCATCGCGGGCGTCCGTTCACCGCGACCTCGCCAGTCCCACCGGAGATTCGATCAGAACTCGTCATGGAGTTGTCTATGCATCGTAATCCCTCCGCGTGTGGAAACTGCTCCGGATGGATCGCCGCCGCCAACGCCTGCAATCCTTGAACCAGGGTCGGGGCTGGCGTGTTGAGATACTCATCGCGAATGCAATACACTCGTCCGGCTTTCACCGCGGAAACGTTCTGCCAGTTTCGCGCTTCCACAATTTTCGTCAACGGAACGCGATCTCCCGCGCCGCACCATGCTGCGATCAGAATCTCCGGCGCCGCCTTCTCAATCTCGGCTGCCTCGATTCTGGTCCCCGGTGTTCCGACAAACTCTCCTCCGGCTGCTTCCACCAGTTCCGCCACCCACGGCTGTGACGCAATCAGCGGCTTACCCCATTCTTCGCAAAATACCCGCGGTCGTACGAGATTCCCTGTGAGCTTTCGCACTTCTTCTATTTGCCCAGTCATGCGATCAATCACGCGTGCTCCCTCGTCCTCCGCGCCCACAATCCGCGAAATCGCCGCGATGTCCGAATAGATGTCCGCAAGTTTCTTCGGTGACAACGCCAGGAATGGCACTCCCACCTTCAGGACTTCGGCGAGCGATTTCTCCTGATAAGGGACTGACGCGATCACAAAGTCCGGACGAACTTCGCGAATTTGCTGGGCCTGTGCTGTCCACGAATCTGCGACGATTGTAGTTTCATGCTTCGCAACTTCGGGGCAAATCGCCGCGCAATACTTCGTGCAAGCCACCAACGATTCCAGCTTACCCAGTTCGCGCAGGATCGCCGTCACACTCGGCTGGAGTGACACAATTCTGCTGGGAATATGGCGAACTTGCATTCGACTAGTATGACAGGAGCGTAAACACTGACGGACGTCTTCCCGATTTTGGAGAAGTGGGACAGGACTGGCCGCTACAATATCTGCGTGTACTCCGCCCGAGTCCTCGATCATTTCGAGCATCCGCGCAACGCTGGCGTGCTCGCAAATCCGCACGCCTCAGTACAACTGGAAAACCCAGCTTGTGGTGACATCCTGAAACTCACCGCCGCTCTGACGGACAATAAGATTTCCGAAATCCGGTTTCAGGCCAAAGGCTGCGTCCCCACCATCGCGTGTGGATCGGCGCTCACAGAACTCGTCCGTGAGAAAACCATCGCGCAAGCTACGGCCGTCACCCGCGAACAATTGATGGACGAGCTCGGCGGTCTACCTCCCGCCTCCGGTCACGCTGCTCAGTTGGCGATCGACGCCCTGCACGCATTGCTCTCTTCCTTCCCACACTCTGACGCCTCTCCACAAAAACCAACCCTGTCATCCTGAGCGAAGCGAAGGACCTATGTATCTGTTGTGGCATACGGCCTCTTGCACCCGCGATGGTATCTTTAGTCCTGGCACTCGATGGATGTTCTAAAACAACTTTTCGAGCAACATTTTCGCGCGCCAGTCGTGCGCGTTGAGTCGCTGCAAGGTCAGCTCGGCGGTTCGGGACGTCGCATCATTCGCCTGATTGGCGAGAGCACTCGCGCCATCGGCATTCTTTACGACGTTCGCGAGGAGAATGCCGCCTTTATCGAGTTCTCGCGTCACTTTCACAAACATGGTCTGCCGGTGCCCGAGATCTACGCCGACGACCTCACTCATGGCGCCTATCTCGAAGAAGATCTCGGCAATACCACGCTGTTTGAGTTTCTCTCGGCCAATCGTGACGGCGAACAGATTGCCACGCCGGTAATCGATGCTTATCGCCAGGCTCTGGAAATCCTTCCCCGTTTCCAGGTTGTTGCCGGACGCGACCTGAACTATAAGGTTTGTTATCCGCGATCGAGCTTTGATCGCCAGTCAATCGCCTGGGACCTCAACTATTTCAAATACTACTTTCTTCGGCTGGCGGGCATTCCGTTTAGCGAGCAGGCCCTTGAGCAGGACTTCACGCGTCTCACAAAGTTTCTTCTGACCGCGCCGCATGACTATTTTCTTTATCGCGACTTTCAATCTCGGAACATCATGCTGCGCGACGGCAATCCTTTTTTCGTTGACTACCAGGGTGGCCGTAAGGGCGCATTACAGTACGACGTCGCTTCACTTCTCTACGACGCCAAGGCCGATCTGCCGCCCGCCTTGCGCCAGCAATTGCTCGATCATTATCTCAACGCGCTGGCCA
>Ga0207693_10005966_pt1 | contig 10104 bp, 9 predicted proteins | sample LARL81metaG_FD_184347 | JGI IMG/M metagenome (GOLD analysis project Ga0207693, IMG submission 184347) | Corn, switchgrass and miscanthus rhizosphere microbial communities from Kellogg Biological Station, Michigan, USA - LAR L8-1 metaG... | ecosystem: Host-associated > Plants > Roots >... | reverse complement strand
GGTCGCAGCGGATCCGAGGCACGGAGCCAGACCCGAAGTGGGGCGGGGAGCTGCGTTCGCGCGACGGGCGCTTCCTCGAGGGCGTCGGCGAGTGCTTCTCCGGTTTGGAAGCGCTCTGACGGCTCCTTCCGTAAACAGCGGTCGACAGTGCTGGCAAGCGCCCTCGGCAATCCCGGCACGTGCTGGCTGAGCGGCGGTGCTGGCTGGTTGACCTGTTTCGATAGCAGCGCGGGGACGGAGTCCGCATCGAACGGCAGCCGGCCCGACGCAGCGAGGTAGCCGACGATGCCGAGAGCGTACAGGTCGCTTCGACCATCGACGACGGCGCCGGTGGCCTGTTCCGGACTCATGAATTGCGCCGTCCCCATGATGCGACCGTTGTCGCCTGACTCCCCGTCGTCGCCGCCGAGAGCAATGCCGAAATCCGTCACCAGGGCGCGCCCGCTAGCCGACTCGAGAAGGATGTTGTCAGGCTTTACGTCTCGGTGTACAACGCCCCGTCCGTGCGCATAGGCCAGCGCCCACGCCACTTCACGGAGCATCCGTATCGTCGCCGCAGGGGAGAGGGGGCCGCGCCCCCTCAATCGCTCGCCGAGCGTCTCGCCGTCGACGTAGGCCATGACGAAAAACGCGAATGGTCCGGCTTCGCCGACGCGGTGGATCGGAACGATGTTCGGATGCGAGAGGGAAGCCGCCATGCGCGCTTCTCGGACGAACCGCTCGCGGAGCTCCGGCCGCTCCGACATCGAGCTGGGAAGCACCTTGATCGCGACCAGTCGGTTGAGCTGGACTTCGCGGGCGAGGTAGACGATTCCCATTCCGCCGCGACCGAGCTCTCTCTCGAGGGAGTATTCCCCGGCCAGAGCCATCTGCAGCTCGAGGAATTCAGAGTCTACTCTCGCGGCCATGCGGCGGTCTCTCCCGAACGGGTACTTCGCCTACGCGTGGGGAGCGTCTCAGGTTCCGGCTATTTTGTCGCGGTTCGGGGAGACGGTCGTGCTGTGTTTGACGTGTCGCGCCGCCGCACCGAGCGGCATGGCCTCCTGTTTCCGGCGGGCGACCTCGAGGGCGGTGATGCAGGTCGTCAGCCAGACGGCGCCGGCGGCGAGCCCACCCACGACGTCGCTGAAGAAGTGCAGACCGAGATATAATCGGCTGTATCCGACGGCCAGGACGAGTAGCGCACCGACGGCGATGACGACCGCCCTCCAGAGTTTGGACGTCGTTAGGCAGACGACGAAATAGGCAATCATTCCATACGCGACGAGTGCGCCGAGGACGTGGCTGCTCGGAAAGCTGAAGCTCGGCTCGGTGACGTACGCGACCTCGAACACTGGACGCTCACGGTGGATGGCGTGCTTGAGCGCCCAGGCCAGGAGCTCGCCGCCGGCGATGGCGGCGAGCCAGCCTGCGAACGCCAGCCAGCCCCGACGCGACGCATACCAGAGCGCGACGCCGGCGCCGAGCACGGCCATGATCCATACAGACCCGAGGCGCGATACCACGATCGCCAGGGCGATCCCGGCCGGCGTCACCCCAGCGTGGAGCGCCTCGGCGAGGTCGATGTCGAAGCGGACGATCGCCATCTTCGACAACACGCTCTGCGCGATCGCGGCGAAGACAAGCAGCAACACGAAGCTCACGCCGAGACCGAGGGTGAGGTTCAGGCCGAGGTAGTGGGCGGGTGAGAATCGACGGAAAAGAATCGATTGCGCCCGTGGCGAACGCTCAGCGAGCCAGCGAACGGGTCGCGACATCAGGATGCGGTGCCAGATCGTACCCTCGGCGCGCCACGTTGCGTCGACGTCTTCGATGAGCCAGCCGCCGGCGACGGCGAGCGTGACGAGCGCGGCGAGGCCGAACGCCGCCACGAGCGCGGCGCGAACGAGCTGATGATAAAACTCTGACGCGTGGTGGCCGAAGAAATAGCCGATCGCGCAGAAGGAGGCGGCCCATATCGCCGCGCCGGCGAGGTTGTAGAGCGCGAAGCGCCGCGCCTCCATCTGCGAAACACCGGCAACCACGGAGATGAGCATTCGCACAACTGGCACGAATCGGCCGAACAGCACGGCGCTCGTCCCGTGCCTCTCGAAGAAGCGGTGCGCCCGTGCCAGCGCGCCAGCGCCGCCGTGTGCGCGCCGCGCCATGAACGACGATCCGCTCCGACCGATGTAGAAGGCCGCCGTCGTGCCGGCGGTGGTCGATAGTGTCGAGACGACGAAGACGAGCAGAAGCGAGAGATGCCCTCGTGCCGCGAGCGCCGAGGCGGTGACGACCGTCGTATCCGTTGGGAATGGAATCGCCAGCCCTTCGCCAAAGAGGAAGAGGGCGATCAGTGCATACCCGTAGTGTGCAACCAGCCCGACAAGATGCGCCGCCACATTCGAGATGGGTGGCACCTTCGGTGCCAGAACCCGTCAGCGCTTCACGAGCGGCACACCGTACGATTCGAGGATCGAATCGATCCGCGGCTGAAGCCGGGCGATCTCGCGATCGAACAGCGACGCCCGCGTGCTGTCGCGATGTCGCACACCCATCGCGATGTCGAAGACGTACGTCATCGCGCCGTCATGCTGTGGCGCAACGGGGCGGAGATCGAGCGGCACCGGCGACGTGCGCGCGAAATAGCCGGCGAGTGGTCCCCAGGCGACGGCGACGTCGATGTCACCCTTCTCGACCGCGTCGATGAGGCGCGCCGGCGGATTCGGTTGCGCGTAATCCCCGTAGACGGTGTAGCCGATGACGTTCGTCGTGAGTCCGCGTCGCGCGAGTGAGTATGCTGCCGGCGAGTTGGCGTAGTCGTCGCCAATCAAATGGACGCCGACGCGCGCCGTGCGAAGCGCGGGGTCGTCAAGCGACGAGATGCGCAAGCCGTGGTCGTGTCGCGCGACAAAAACGTACGTCGAGCGGTAGTACGGTCTCGTCGTGCGTACCATGCCGTATCCCGACGGCACGCCGACGATGAGATCACAGCTCCCCGCGGTCAACGTGTTGCGTACGAACCCGCGGCGCTGTGCCCACCAAGTGTACTCGAGACGTTGGCCAAGGTCGCGCGCGAGGAGCGCGGCGATTCGGTTTTCGAACCCCTCGCCGCGACTATTCGAGAACGGAAGGTTGTTCGGATCGGCGCAGACCCGAAGCGCGGACGGCACGGAGGACCGTGCCGCGGACAACGCCGCGGCAGCGATGCCGCACACGCCAGCGATGCCGAGAACGACGGCCCGCTTCAATCACACACCTCTCGTGCTGAGGATTATTGGCCCGCGCGCGGCAGCGTCAACGTGAACGTCGAGCCGACGTCGACCGTGCTTTCGACGACGATCTCGCCATGCATGGCGCGCGCCAGATCGCGGCTGATCGCGAGCCCCAGTCCCGTGCCTTCATGCGTGCGCGTCCGACTCGGCTGGAGCTGCACAAAGGGCTCGAAGATCCGCTCGAGCTTGTCGGCAGGTATCCCGCCACCGGTGTCGGCGACGTGCAGCCTAACGACACTCTCTTCGACAGTGCATCCCACGGTGATGTGTCCGCCTTCCTCCGTGAACTTGATCGCGTTCGACAGAAGGTTGAGCAAAATCTGACGTACCTTCTCTGGGTCGGCAGCGATCATCACATCGCTCGTGCACGACCTATACCGGTAGGTGAGGTGCTTGGCCCGCACCTGCGGTGCGACGAGCGCCTCCAGTGCGGCGAGTGTTTCGTGTACCGGCACAGGTCCGACGTGAAGATCGATGTGGCCGGCGTCGATCTTCGCGAAGTTCAGGACGTCGTTGATGAGGCCGAGCAGGTGCCGCTCGCTGCGTTGAATGCGCGCCACGGCCTCGCGCTGCGATTCGTTGAGCGGGCCGTGGATCCCAATCTCGAGCAGCTCCGCATAGCCGGCGATGGCGTTGAGCGGCGTCCGCAGCTCGTGCGACATGACGGCGAGGAATTCTGTCTTTGCCCGATTCGCTTCGTCGGCGCGTGCGCGTGCGTTCTCCGACTCCATGCGCGCCGCATGCTCCGCCTCGTACAATCGGGCCCGCTCGAGCGCCTGCGCGCATTGCTGCGCGAGGGTCGTCGCGAAGGCGCGCTCCTCGGCGCTGAATGAGCGGCAATGCGCGAAGCCAAAACCGAGCGCCCCGAGCGTGACGCCATTCGACACCAATGGAAGCACCGCCCAGGAGTTGGCGACGGCACGGGCGTTCGCCTCACGCAGGCCGGGGTAACGCATCACTACCTGGGAGCGATTCTCGAGGAAGATCGGCTCGCCGGTGCGCGCCGCGTCGGAGAGCGGAGTGGCGCCACGCATGGGAAAACGCTTCCATTCCCGTGTCGTCGCGTCGGGAATGCCCACCGATCGCACCATCTCGAGCGCCGTACCGTCGTCTGTCGTCAGGCAGAAGCTCCCCTGACTGGCGTGCAGCGCTTCCACCGCTTGGCGTATCACGATGTCGGCGACCTGTTCGGCGGTCACGGCACGCGCCAGCGCCGCGGTGACCCATTGCAACCGCGACATGCGGTCCGCGGACGCACGCGCCTGCTCGAGCAGCACGGCATTCTCGACCGCGAGGCCAATGCGCCGCCCGAGTTCCTCGGCGAGCGAAAAATCGTCGGAGTCGAATCGCCGCTGTCCACAGGCGAGCGCGATCACGCCCAACAGGCGGTCGCGTGCCCGGAGAGGAACGATCATGTACGAGCAAAGGCCGATGCGACGAACGAGCGCGGCCTGTTCGGGGTCGTTCGTCAGCCGATCGATTGCCTCGTCCGGAACGTCGTTGACGAGGGCCGACTTTCCCGTGGCGATGACGGTGCGCGCCAATGTGGGTTGGTCGCGCCGCGGCGGAAAGCGGCGCGTGAGCTCGTCGAGCACTTCCTGACGCCGCGGATCGAAATGAACCGCCGCGGCGCGCTGCACGCCGGTATCGCCCACGTCGGTGAGCCCTTCGACCAGATCGATCACGCACCAGTCGGCGAGCCTCGGCACGACGACGCGAGCGACATGCACGATGCTGCCGGCGAGGTCGATAGGCGCGGACAACGCCGACGATGCCTCGCTCAGGATCTGGAGGGCGTGCTCGACTCTGCTCGGCGAGGGACCCGGGTGCGCGGTCTCTGCCGCGGTGCCGGCTATTAACGACTCTGCGGCCACACGTCGATGCTGGTGAGCGAAGGGCAGCGCAGGCCAAGGCCCGCGCTACGGGCCCTAACCTAGGCGCATGCTCGAGCGAAGGCCATCCTCCAGCGATGGCCCACTCACCAGCAGAAATCGAATTTCTTGCGTGCCCTGGAGCGGATCGGGTAGCGGGCTACCTCTGGAACATGAACGCTGTCGTACCACCGAACACGATTTCCGACCCAATGGCGAGCTTGCCGCCGCCGACCGTACCCTTGAAGGTCAACGCGTTATTGGCGTCCGTGAGCGTGATCGAGCCGCTACTGAGCGAGTACGTCCCACCAATGGGGGCCGTAAAGCTATACTCCTGGCTCGTCGTTAGGTCCGTGCCGCGCAAGGTCAAGTTGCCGCTCCAGCTGTTGTCGCTGGACAATGCAACACTGCCGCTGACGAACTCGTCCTTCTCCTGCGAGTCCTGGTAAAACACTGCCGGGACTCTGTTTCCGTTCACGGTTTGCAGGGTGTAACTCCCCGCAACCGATTCTGGGGCAACAGCCGAATCGCCGCCACACGCGATGAGTAGCATCGCGAGGGACGCCAGGACGTACCTCCGCATAACGCCTCCCTGAGTGAGTGCGTCCCTCTCCCCATCCCCCTTCCCCATGAGCGGACGCCCTGGAAGGCCGCCACGCAAAAGGCGGGCGCGCATCCCGTGATGCCGCGGTAAGACGCTCGACTCGTTATGGTCGGCGGCGGAGCGCGTTGCGGCCGAGCGTCTCCTGCGGGTCGCTGATCACGAACTGAACCGCGAGCGCGGTAAGGAGTAAGCTCGTCAGGAGCGCTTTCGCGACGAGCTACGCTTTCTCGGAACTTTCGCTCCGTTTTTCCGTGCTTCGGAGAGCCCGATCGCGATTGCTTGCTTGCGGCTCTTCACTTTCCCGCCATGTCCGCTCTTGCCGCTCTTGAGCGTGCCATGCTTCCGTCGGCGCATTGCGCTCTCGACGCTCTTGCTCGCGCCACGCCCGTACTTCCGACCTCCCGACTTGCGGCGACTCTTCTTCGCTGCCATGAACCCTCCCGGTAGATGCCCGTGCCTCTTCGGGAACTCGGCCGACGGGTGCAAGGCTGATACCGCTCCTGCACGAATCGGCGGCCCATCCGATACTCGAAGGGAATCGTGTGCGGTCGGTTACACCTGGAGCTTGATCATGGATCTCTCAAGTACGCTGCGCGCTCAGCTCCGCAGCGAGTCGCGGGCGGCAGTATCCGAATGCTGGGTCTACACGGCCGAGCATGGAATTCAGGAGGTGACGCTCCCGAGCACGCAGACGACGCTCACTGTTGGCGGGCAGCAGCTGCGTCCATGGTGTCTGCTCGATCGCGACATCTTCGGGTGCGCTCTCGCAATCTTGTATAGCGTCGAGGTTCCGTCGCGGGAGCTCCGCGAGCGTGTAACGAAACTGGCACGATCGCGATTCGCGGATCGCCCGTGGTTGTCGAGCGTAGAACGCAGTGCGTGAGCGTGGAGTGGGGAGCGGGGAAGATGAGGCTCGTTAGGTGATCATGCTTTCGACGTGCTGCGCTAAGGTGGCGGAGATGAGGTAGCGGATCGGATCGTCGTGGCGGCCCTTGCGCCTCTTGCCGCGCTCGATCGGCGTGGTGCGAAATCCGAAGCGTGACATCTCCTCGAGGTCGCTGACGAGAATCGATTCGATTTCCAGCACCTCGCCACTTGGCGCACGCAGTTCGAGCTGCTCGACCTCCTTAGCGCTGGCGATTACGCGCTGACCCTCCGGTGATTGCTCGAAGACCTCGAGCACGCGGTCGGGATTTGTCTTGGCGTCTTCGTCGGACAGATGCTCGCGCTTCATCCGTGCATGCAAGTCAAAGAGGGCGGGCGCCATCGCTGTCAGCGCGGGCAGGAGCATCATGCCCGTCTCCGCCGGTTGAAACACGCCCGCAAGATGCCGGCTATGCATGTCTCCGAGGGCGAAGTCGGTGACGCCGACGAGAATGCCGCGCGACCAGAGCGTGTAGGGCATTGTCTCCTCATGATCGGGTGCGGCCAACATGCACCCATCGGCGGCGACCACTCGTACCGAATCCCCGCTCGACGTATCGCAACACCGCGCTCTGGACGAAGCGCTCCGGGAGCGCACACTCTTCTCCAATGCCCATGTCGAACGACTCCAAAGATCCGCTGCGCGTCGGCTTGCTCGGCTACGGATTGGCCGGCTCGGTGTTCCATGCGCCCCTCATCGCTGCCACGCCGACGCTATGCCTCGCGGCGGTGGTCACGAGCGATCCGGAGCGGCGCGCGAAGGCACAGCGTGATTTTCCTGGGGCGCGCATCGTCGAGACGGCCGATCACTTGTGGGAGCTCGCGGCGGAGCTCGATCTCGTCGTCATCGCGACGCCGAATCGGACACATGTCCCGCTGGCGCGTGCCGCGTTTGGAGCGGGCCTCGCGGTCGTCGTCGACAAGCCGTTTGCGCCGACCGCCGCCGAGGGGCGTGACCTGATTGCCGAAGCACGCGAACGCAATGTCCTTCTCACCGTGTTCCAGAACCGCCGTTGGGACAGCGACTTTCTCACCGTTAGGCAATTGATCTCGCGTGGTGAGCTTGGCACGGTATTCCGCTTGTACTCGCGCTTCGATCGATGGCGCCCGGCTCCGAAAGGCGGTTGGCGTGAACGCGGTGATCCGCGCGAAGCGGGAGGTCTGTTATACGATCTCGGCAGCCACTTGATCGATCAGGCGCTGCTGCTCCTCGGTCCCGTCGCGTCGGTGTACGCGGAGCTGGACCGCCGGCGGGACGGGATGCCGGTAGACGACGACGCGTTCGTCGCGCTCACGCACACGTCGGGGGCGCGATCGCACCTAACGATGAGCGTCATGGTCGCGCAGCCCGGTCCGCGCTTTCACGTTCTCGGCACGCGCGCCGCCTACCTCAAGTTCGGGCCGGACGTGCAGGAGGATGCGCTCAAGCGCGGCGATCGTCCGGGCCGCGTTGATTGGGGGCAGGAGTCCCGCGAGCGCTGGGGCACGTTGGGCGTCGGCGACGAAGTACGACCCGTGCCGACGGTGGCCGGTGCCTATCAGGACTTCTATCGCGGGGTCGCCGCGGCTCTGCGTGCGGGCACCGCTCCGCCCGTCGACCCTCGCGATGCTGTCGCCGGCCTCGAGGTGATCGAGGCGGCGCAGCTCTCGGCCAGGCTTGGGACGACGCGAGCCATCAGTTAAGCCGCGGGAACATACGGTCCGCTCGCCGCGCCCTGGCGAATCGTCAACCAGTCGGTGCGAACGCGATCCCATTCCTGAATGAGCAGCCCGTGATCCTCGAACAGCAGACGAATTCGTCCCGGATCGTAGCCGACGACCTCCTCGAGAACGGGAACGAGCACGCTCAAGGCGTCGTCGCTGATCACGGTGCGGCGGGCGATTTGCGCGATATGACGCGCCTCGGAGGCGGCAATCGTTAGGCCATCGCAGCGATTCACGTGTAACATCACATGGATGTCCGAGCTCCCGTCGCCGACGTAGACGACGCGCTCGCGGGGCACGCCGAGGCGAAAGCGCAGATCGTCGAGCGCGGCGACCTTGCCGTAGCCCGCTGGGACACGCAGGACCGAAGCGATCTCGCCGGTCGCCGCGTCGAACTCGAAATGCGTCGCGATGATCCGCTCTGGCGGAACGATCCCATCGAGTGCCGCATTGACCACCTCCTGCGGCGCGGCGGAAACGACGTAGAAGTCGAAGCGATAGCCGTCGATGCCGCGCTCGAGGCAATCGGCGAGCACGTCGATGTTCCGCTTGAGCCGAATGCGTCGTCCAACGTCGATCAGATCATCGCGGCGCACGCGGCGAAACTCCGGATCGTGACGGAGCAGATAGGTGAGCTCGGCTCCCGACTGCACGAGGTTCAGACGCGAAAGTCCGGCAACCTTCTCGGCGAACCCGGCAATGCCGAGCGATTCGCTCAGCAGGTGGCCGGAGTCATTGAAGCTCAACGTTTGATCGAAATCGCTCACGAGCAGGAAGTGCTTCGACATGCGAGTTCTCCAATACGAAAGCGCCCCCGCATCTCTCGAGGCGGGGGCGGCGGCGAAGTCGTCAGCGTATTCTCAACTCACCAATCACAGTCGCGCCCAACCCATCGCCGCCCCGAGAGTCGGGCGCCGATGAGAAGTTGCTGGTGACGAAATACGCGCGTGATCACGGTATGTGAACCATGTGGATGCGATGCGATGCCGGCTTCGGCTGCTTTCGCAATGTAGGCGCTCGGGGCGAAAGATCAATCGCGGCACGTGTGGCGTGTGTCACCATTCTGTCACGCGTCCCGCTCGATGACGTCGATCGTAAAGCCAAACGGATCCTCAATGTAGAACCCATGCGTGCCGTCGCGGACGACGCGGCAGCCGGCGTCTTCGAGTGCGGTCCGCGCTTTGGCGGCGCTCGGCACGTCGAGTGAGGGGATGAACGGACGGCGGTCGTCGCGCGACGCGACACGGTTCACCCAGAGCGTGAAGCTGCCCGCGTCGAGCTGGAGCTGATCGGCGCTGCGTGAGCGAACGCTGAATCCGAGTGTCCCACCGTAAAAAGCTTCCGCATCGGCGAGGCTCTCGACTTCGATGGCGATGTCGCGGTTGGTGCGGAATGCGCCGGCTTCCGCGTGCGCGCGCAGGCTGCGCATCACGCTCGACCAGCCGCCATTGTAATCGTCGAAATCGGCGCGATCGGCGTCGAAGCCGTCGTGGGTCAACGTCACCCGCGTACCGGTGGCCGTCGTTATCAGCTCATAGCGGACGGTCGTGCGCGGAAGGTCCGGATAGCGCTCGTCCCACCAGGAATAGATGAGAAGGCGTGGCGGGTCGATCTCGAGGATCTCACCGCCTAACGCGAACGTCGCGCCGTTGGGTGCGCGCCAGCGCGACAGCCACCGTCCGCCGACGCGAGCGTCGAGCTCCCAGTGCGTCGAGGGAAAGGTGCGCCGGTCGCCCCACCAGGCGAG
>Ga0207693_10005965_pt1 | contig 10106 bp, 10 predicted proteins | sample LARL81metaG_FD_184347 | JGI IMG/M metagenome (GOLD analysis project Ga0207693, IMG submission 184347) | Corn, switchgrass and miscanthus rhizosphere microbial communities from Kellogg Biological Station, Michigan, USA - LAR L8-1 metaG... | ecosystem: Host-associated > Plants > Roots >... | reverse complement strand
CATCGGCTTAAATCCGAAGCGACAAATTGAAAGAGAACCTAGCCAGACGAGATCATCCGCGGCCTTCAGTCGCTCACAGGCGCACAGGCGCGCCCTACGTTTTAGGCAGCTGAGACCGGTGGAGCGGTCTCGGGTTTTCGGGTTGCTGCCATCACATCCGGACGCAAAGGTTCCTCGCGCGGCACGGCCGTCTTCGGTCTGTGCTTTGGATAGGCGATCCGACTGTGCAGCATCATCATGAGTGTGAAGCGAAATCGTTCGGCAATAACTTTGAGTTCGGCGAGAGTGAGGTCGCACTCATCCAACTGCCGGTCCGTGATGCGCTCTTCGATGAGTTCGTTCACCAGCGATTCGATTTTCTGCGGGGTCGGTTTCTCCAGACTGCGGGAGGCGCTTTCCACCATATCGGCCAGACTGACGATGGCGCTTTCTTTCGTTTGCGGTTTAGGTCCGCTGTAACGGAAACTCTCCTCGCGAACGTCTGGAATGTCATCCTCGCGGAGTTTCATAATTTTGCCGCCGGCGCGCGCGTCTTCATGCTGTTGAAGGGCGCGTTGATAAAAATAATAAACAAGTGAGGTGCCGTGATGTTCCTGAATAATATCGATGATGCGCTGTTGGAGCTTGTACTTGAGCGCGAGATCAACACCTTCTTTGACATGCGCGATGATGATCAGTGCGCTCATGGTCGGGGCGAGATCATCGTGCGGGTTGCGCTCGAAGCTCATGTTTTCAGTAAAATATTCCGGCTTTATCAATTTGCCGACATCGTGAAAATATGAGCAGACGCGGCAAAGCGTTGCGTTCGCACCGATGGCTTCGGCGGCAGCCTCAGCCAGATTGGCCACGACCAAACTGTGATGATACGTGCCCGGTGCCTCAATCGTCATTCGGCGCAGCAACGGATGATTGAGATCGGAAGCTTCCAGCCAGGAAATATCCGTCGTGATCCCAAACAAATGTTCGAGCATCGGCAGCGCGCCGCCAACCAGCGTAGCGGTCAGGATTCCATTTCCAATGGCCAACGCGCTTTGGAACCCGATCATTCCCCAATCGTTGGAGATCGGAGAGAAAAAGTCGATCGGCCCAATCAGACCAAACGTTAACGACAATAACCAAATAGCGAGCCCGACCCCCACGCCTGCGCGGAGCAGTTTGCTGCGTCGCCGTACCTGTAGCGTGAGGGAGACCGCAGTGAATCCGCTAATCAAGCTGGTCACAAGGAGCGGCGCGTCGATCGGACCAAAGAGGACGCTGCTCCAAAGACTCACAAAAAATGCTGCGTAAAGTCCATGCTGACGCCCGAGCAACACGCTGAGCACAAGTGGCGCGAAGGCATAGGGCGTAATCAAGCCACCCATCTCTGGCTTCAGGAGCCGGTAATTGCCGCTGTTACAGATCACCAACAAGAGCTTCGTGACCGCGAGTTGCACCAGAATGACGCCGAAAATCAGCAAAATCCGCGAACTTTGCGAAAAACTCTTTGGTTGATTGATCAACAGCTGCGTAATCGCCGTCGCTAAAACCAGCAATGCAATCACAAAATTCTTTGTCGGCTCCGGCTGTTGACCGCTGAAAACAAGAAACGCCAGGCCGCCAACGAACACCGCGAAGATCAACACCTTCATGTACGGTGCGTATTCCAGATTGCGTCTTAGCTCGCTTCGCGGCCGGCGGCGACGGGTTTTTCGGGAGGCCAAGCCGCGCCTGATGAGTCGTCCGCGTTTGAGAAAGTCGAACATGTCGATCTTTATTTGCGTGAGGGTGAACGGTGCTGCTGATAGGCGCTGATAATGGCGCGCACCAATTCGTGCCGCACCACATCGCGTTCGGTAAAATACACAGTCGCAATCCCGGGTATCGTTTTCAACGCCTGCAGTGCCTCCACTACACCGGAGCTCTTGTTGGCGGGGAGATCGATTTGCGTCACATCTCCTGTGATCACGCATTTGGAACTCGGACCAATGCGAGTCAGCAGCATGAACATTTGCTCAGTCGTGGTATTCTGCGCCTCATCGAGAATGACAAAGGCGTGATTCAAGGTACGCCCACGCATGTAGGCTAATGGCGCGATTTCGATGATTTGCCGGGTCAACAAGCGCTCAATCTCTTCCGGCTCGAGCATATCGCGTAACGCGTCATACAAGGGACGCAAATACGGCATGATCTTTTGTTCAAGCTCTCCCGGCAGAAATCCGAGCGCTTCGCCAGCCTCCACAGCTGGCCTCGTCAAAATGATGCGCGTGACCTGCTCTTTCTTAAGAGCCGCCACCGCCATTGCCACCGCGAGATATGTTTTTCCAGTCCCAGCCGGTCCGATTCCAAAGACAATGTCGTGCTTCTGGATGGCCTCGACATAATTGCGTTGCCCAGATGAGCGGGCCATGATCGGTGATTTGCGCGGCGAAGTCACAATCTTCGTCGCTGCAAGATCGTCGAGATTTTCTTCCCGCGCCTCAGCCACGGAACTCAGGGCGTAATTAAATTCGTATTTTTGAATGTCCACACCTTTTTGACGCGCCTTCTCGAGTTGATCGAAAACATGCTGCGCCTTATCGATCCGGCTTGGTTCTCCCTCTAGTTTCACCCAACCTTCCCGTGTGGTCACCCTGACACCGAGAGAATCTTCGAGACTCTTCAATAGTTTAAGATCGTTGGCGTAGAGAGATTGCAAAGCGCGCGGACTCTCAAACTGCAACGTGCGTGTCTCAATCATCTCTCAGCCAATCGAGAAGAACTGGCCTATCGGAAACCATACACCAGCGCCCAATGCGTACGTTCCTCTGGCGATTCTTCGACGTTGACGATTATAAAGTAGCTACCGGTTGTTTTTGGAATGACGTGCGCGGCTGCGAAGTGACCTTTCTCCCATCCATCCGGCTCTTCCGCGAGCTTTCCATCTGAGTCATAAATATGCACGGAAATCTTCGCCCGCTCGACCTCTGTGCCCAACCAGAACCAGTATTCGTTACCCTTGAATAATTGCTGCCGGACCGCTTTTTTCTCTCCCGAACCGAGGTCACCTCCCCAGTAATCCTCGCGCACCTGAAAGCCTTCCTTTACATAAGGTTCTGCGGCCTGAAGAGCAAATGATTGCGCGTCATCGACCGAGGCAACAACCGTCGATTGCAGTGCGAGAATCAGAGCCAGCAGAGAACTTCCGCGCAGGAGGACTTTTGCCGAGGCATTCATCGACGATTGGTTAATCTTTGGTGACGATGCCGGACCCAATCCGGGTTGTGATGTCATTGATTTTCTTCACCGATTCGGGAGGGATTCGCGCATTGCCCACATCGATTAGCGGTTTCACCTTGACGAGAGCGTCCCCAATTTCACGAAGGATAGGAAGATTAAACTCTGGCATCGCTTGTAGGCGCGTCTGAAAATAGGAAACTAGGTCCGGCTGATGGAGCAGCTCGGCTCCATCGGCCGAAAAATGCTTGCTCACGACCGATGTGAGCACCTCGGTGCCGCGCAGCCAGCCACCCAGACTCACGAGCTGCGACAGTTTTTCGTCGTGGACTTCGTTCATTGCCTGCTGCACGCTATTCTGCGTGCGATCAAGCTCCTGTCGCACGCTATCCCAATTTCGCTTGTCCGCCGCTTCGATGATGGCTTTGGCATGTGGCGTGATGGAATTACCCACGCCAATTCCCTTGGCCAATGTCAGAACCCGTTGTCCGATTTCCTTTACGGTCGGTGCATCTTCCGCTTGCACGGCGATGAAACCATCAGCAATGACTGTCCCAAGCAAGAGCGCGATGCGCGGTCGTTCCGTAAAATTCGATCCTTTGTCATTACGTACGTGTTCCTTCCAGTTGACCGAGCCCAGCTTGTTCAGCGCACCGAATATTTCATTTGGCAACGGGACGACCACATCCTCCACCGTTTTCGACAATTGTTTAATATCGATACGTTGTGGAACCTGGGCGCCATGCACGCACAGCGTTAGACTGCCCGCCGCAATTGTACTTAGCTTCAAATATTTAGTGAACGGAGTCATTGGGATCTTCGACTGTTGATTTCGTGTTCGTATTCAGGATTAATGGAGCAACCTTAAACAGAACCCACGCTGCACACAAATCGCCAGCTACAACATTTTTGACTCCTCTGAATCGAATGAATTCTCTGCCTCGGCGGCATCGCCTCTCACATTTTTTATGAACTTGATCCGGCTTCAGGAGATCCTCCAACGCGCCCCAGCCAAACGAATACTGGTAGTCGGCGATTTGATGCTGGATGAATTTGTCTGGGGAAAGGTGGGCCGCATCTCGCCGGAGGCGCCTGTGCCGGTTGTCGAGGTGACCGGGGAATCCTTTTATCCAGGAGGCGCCGCCAATGTTGCTCGCAATCTCCGCGAATTCGTCGATCACGTTGCGGTGGTCGGCTTGTTTGGAAAAGATCGGAGCGGCCAGCAGCTGAGCGAATTATTGGTCGAGCGAAAGATCGACATCTCCAATGCGGTTGAGGATGAGACATTCCATACCATTGTCAAAACGCGCATCATCGCGCGCCATCAGCAAGTTGTTCGTGTCGATCGCGAACAATTCGCTGGTCCCTCGCCGGAACAAGTTGGAAGAGTAGTTGCCGCGGTCCGAAAGAATCTCCCGGAAATCGATGCCATCATCTTCGAACATTACGGCAAAGGCTTTCTAACAACTGAGTTGGTCTCGCAGATTGCCCGTGACGCTCGTGCGGCCGGTAAAATCGTCGCGGCCGACCCCAATCCTCGACATTCTATCGATTGGCGCGGGATGACCGTGGTGAAACCGAACCGCACGGAAGCTTTTCTCGAGGCCGGCATCCCATGGCGCGACCCCGACGAATTGCCATCAGAAGATGTCGATCTTAGGCGCGCGGGCCAGGCGCTGCTCAAAAAATGGGAGACGAAATATCTCCTCGTTACCCTCGGTGAACAGGGCATGATGCTTTTTCAGGAGAACGAAGCGCCGCATTACATCCCAACTAAAGCGCGCCAAGTTTTCGATGTGTCGGGCGCGGGCGATACCGCCATCGCGCTCTTTACCCTTGGGCTCGTATGCAAGGCAACACCAGTGGAAGCGGCCGAAATCGCCAATCACGGAAGTGCCGTCGTTGTCAGCAAACTTGGGACAGCAACCGTGACGAAAGAGGAACTTCTGACCAATTTTCGGGGAGATTCTGAGAGTGACTGACGAATGGTCACCCGCTGTCTTTGTCGATCGCGACGGCACTATCATGCATGATGCGGATTACTGTTCCGATCCGAAGCAGGTGCAGATTTTCGCTGGCGTGCCAGAGGCATTGTGGCGTTTGAAATCCAAAGGCTACAAGCTCATCATCATTACGAACCAGAGCGGCATCGGGCGCGGACTCATCACTATGGAACAATATCGCGCTGTCGAAACGAAAGTTCTACATGAGCTCGGGCAGGATTTAATTGATGCGACCTATTTCTGTCCGGATTCTCCGGGTCAGCACTCCAACTGCCGCAAGCCGGCGCCAGGAATGATCTTGCAAGCCAGCCGAGAGCACCAGATCGATCTCTCCAGTTCGTTTTTTGTTGGCGATAAAGAGATCGACGCCGAGTGCGGTCGCAACGCTGGGGTGCGGACAATTCGTGTTCAAACCGGATTTCAACCCGACACGACTGACACGATCGCGGACTGGGTTGCTCCTGATCTCGTCGCAGCCGCAAAGATAATCGCCGATGTTACAAATGAGTAAGGCGGCCGGAATAATTCCGGCGCGCTGGGGATCCACGCGTTTTCAGGGAAAACCATTGTATCGTATTGCTGGCAAACCACTTCTTCGCCATGTCTGGGAACGGTGCCGACGCGCTAAAAAATTGGATTCCCTTATCATCGCCACCGATGACATGCGGATCGCAAATGCGGCTTTTGACTGGGGCGCGGAAATCGCACTTACTTCACCGCGCCACCAAAGCGGGACTGATCGAATCGCGGAAGTCGCGCGCAACGCGAAACAGTTCGCCTTCATAATTAATATTCAAGGCGACGAGCCGTTAGTCGATCCTCTATTGATTGACAAACTCGTCGGAAAACTGGAACGCAATCCCGGGATCGACATCGTTACTGCGGCGCATCCGTTCGACGATCCGGCGGAAGCGTCCTCGCCGCATCAGGTGAAAGTTGTTGTCGATCTGGCGGGACGCGCCCTCTATTTCTCTCGCGCCGCCGTCCCCTTCCCGCGCGATCTTTCGCGAATGAAATATTTGCGCCATCAGGGCATCTACGGATTCCGCCGCGAGATGCTGCTCCAGTTCGTGAAATGGAACCCAACCCCGCTGGAGCGCGCCGAATCGCTCGAACAATTGCGCGCTCTTGAAAATGGTGTAAGTGTTTATGTGCTCGTCACGAAACATGGATCGCCCGGCGTTGACACGCCCGCGGACGCAGTAGCGCTGGAGCGGAAACTTGCTCGCGCAAGAGGGAGCACTCTCTCGTGAAATACATTTTCATCACCGGCGGCGTTGTCAGTTCCTTGGGCAAGGGCCTGGCCGCAGCTTCGCTCGGTACACTCCTTGAGTTGCGCGGCTTGCGCGTTGTTTTTCAAAAATTCGATCCGTATCTGAACGTCGATCCTGGAACGATGAATCCGTTCCAGCACGGCGAAGTTTATGTGCTCAATGACGGCGCAGAGACCGATCTGGATCTTGGTCACTACGAGCGTTTCACCAACTGTGTTCTCTCGCGACACAATAATCTGACCAGCGGCCAAGTTTACGAGAGCGTAATCTTAAAGGAGCGGCGAGGCGATTACCTCGGCAAGACCGTGCAGGTAATTCCGCACGTCACTGATGTGATTAAGGACCGCATTCGCGAACTCTCCGACGAGGGCAAATACGATGTTGTAATCACCGAAATCGGTGGAACAACTGGTGACATCGAAGGGTTGCCATTTCTGGAAGCAATCCGGCAATTCATTCTGGAAGTGGGCGCTCAGAACGTCGTGAACATGCATGTCACACTGGTGCCTTACATCAAGGCCGCCCATGAATTGAAAACGAAGCCTACCCAGCAAAGCGTCGCCAAGTTACGCGAGATTGGTTTGCAGCCGCAGGTCCTGATTTGCCGCACGGAAAATCCGCTCGATCGCGATGTGCGCCAGAAATTGTCGATGTTCTGCAGTGTTTCGCCAAAAGCGGTCATCGAAGCACGCGATGTGGAGCATACGGTTTACGAATATCCCTTGATGCTGCACGCCGAGGAGCTCGACAAACTCGTTTGTGATCTTCTCCACCTCGAAACTCCGGAACCCGACCTGGCAAACTGGCGAAAATTTGTCGAGCGCGTCATCAGCCCGAAGAAACGCATCAAAATTGCCGTAGTCGGCAAATACATTCACCTGCAAGACGCCTACAAAAGCATTTATGAATCGCTTACCCACGCGGCCGCGAGCCAGGATTGCGGGATCGATCTTAAACTAATCGATGCCGAATCGCTCCAGGACGATGTTGACACTCACCTCAAAGATGTTGCAGGCATCTTAATTCCCGGCGGTTTTGGCGAGCGCGGGGTGGAAGGAAAACTCAGGGCCGCGCAGTTCGCTCGCGAACACAAGGTGCCGTATCTCGGCCTCTGCCTCGGCATGCAAGTAGCCACGATTGAATTCGCGCGAAATGTCTGCGGAATCAAAAATGCAAACAGCACCGAGTTCGACAAAGACGCTGCGGAGCCGGTGATCTCACTTCTGGAGGAACAACGTGGTGTGCGCACCAAAGGTGCGAGCATGCGGCTCGGCACGTGGCCAACAAAAATCACCGGCGGCACCCTTGCCAGGAGCATCTACGATCAGGCAGACGTGCTCGAGCGACACCGCCATCGTTACGAATTCAATATGAAATACCGCGACCGCATGACCGAGAAAGGCTTTACAATCTCGGGAACTTCACCCGATGGCACACTCGCGGAGTTGATCGAGTTGCGCGATCACCCTTACTTTCTCGCCTGCCAGTATCATCCCGAGTTTCAAAGCAAGCCAAACAAGCCGCACCCGCTTTTCAAAGGATTCATTCAGGCGTGTCTTGCACGTCAATTGGAGGGTGCGCCGCGCGTCGCAACCGATCCATTATCGCCGCCCCGAGTCCCCGATCGGGAACTTGTTCCGCAACGATAAGATCGACATCCTCCGCGTCCAGCTCGCGCAAATAGCGAAAGAGGTTTGCCGCGGCTTCGCGCAAGTCTTGTCGTCCGCTCAAGCAGCGAACTGCCGCGAAATTTTTCCATGATTCAGCCGGATTCCATGCGAGCAATCCGATCCGCTGATTTTTATTCGGCACAAAAGAATTGATGTCTTCGATCAATCGCAGCGGTGTTTTCGGAGCATAATGCCTGGGTAGTTGTCCGGGCGCGGAAACCTCTTCCGCGGAAGCGACGTTATCGATCTTGCCAAATTCCGATAACTGTTCCTCGGTAATCGGGCCGCAGCGGAGGATGTGGATCCCGCCGGCGCAAATCGCCACGATGGTCGATTCGACTCCGTGAGCGGTCGGACCACCGTCGATAATCAACGGGATTTGATCCTTCAGATCATCAAGAACGTGCTGCGCGGTTGTCGGGCTAATGCGGCCGAAGCGGTTTGCACTTGGCGCCGCGAGCGGTTTTCCAAATCCTCGAATAATTTCCGAGAAAACCGGATGCGCGCTGACGCGAACGGCGACGGTGTCAAGGCCTGCAGTTACAATTTCGGGAACGATTTCCCGTTTCGGAAAAACCATCGTAAACGGACCGGGCCAAAACCTATCGGCTAGTTTGAAGATCAATTGTCGATCTTGCGCGGGAAGATCGACGACTTTCTCCAGCCACTCGCGATCCTGCAAATGAACGATTAACGGATCGAAACGGGGGCGTTCTTTCGTTTCGAAGATTTTTGCGACGGCAATTGGATTGAGTGCGTCAGCCGCCAATCCATAAACCGTTTCCGTTGGCAGAGCGACGATTTCGCCTTCGCGAAGTAATTCAACCGCCGCAGTACGGTCGGTTGAAATTGCCATTTTCACTTTGGGAGTTTCGCGGCAAGCACGCTCTCAGATTGCCTTTTGCGAAAAGCCTCCAATTTCTTCCGAATTACTTCATCGGATGTGGCGAGAATCGCGGCAGCTAGAAGTGCGGCGTTTTTCGCGCCCGCTTCGCCGATTGCGAGCGTGCCGACCGGAACGCCTCCCGGCATTTGCGCCGTGGAAAGAAGCGAGTCGAGTCCTTGCAATGCCTTAGATTGAATCGGCACGCCGAGCACCGGCAGCCATGTATGCGCGGCGATAACTCCCGCCAGATGGGCCGCGCCACCCGCGCCGGCGATTATTACGCGTAATCCGCGAACGGCAGCTTTGCGCGCGAACTCGGCCGTCGCATCCGGCGTGCGATGCGCGGAAAGCACGTGCGACTCGTTAGGAATGCCGAGTTCATCGAGTGCTTCGAGCGCGTGACGCATCGTTTCCCAATCCGATTTGCTTCCCATTAGGATGGCAACTAAGGCTTTCGAGTCGGGCATGAGCACATTGTAGGGCGTTTCTGAGAAACGCCAAACATGCCGTCTGGCACAGACGCCCTCTGGAGGATGTCGATCTTTTCATTGTCGATCTTCAATCACATATTGCCGTGTGAGCTTGGCGAGATCGATTGTGCTTATCGGGTTTATGGGAACGGGGAAATCTCTCGTTGGCAAAGTTTTGGAACAGCACACGAGATTTCGCCGGTTCGATACAGACGAAATCATTTCCTTGACATTGAAAATGCCGATCGAAAAGATTTTCTCGATCCACGGCGAGGAACATTTCCGCGAGCTCGAAACCGAGACATTGCGTTCTTTATCGGCAGAAGAGCGAGCGATTATTGTAACAGGTGGCGGCATCGTACTGCGTTCAGAGAACGTCGATCTTTTGAAGCGATTAGGAGCCGTCGTCTGGCTCGATGCGGACGAGGCGACCCTCCGCACGCGGATACATCGCTTGAGCGACCGCCCGCTGTTGCGGACAGCGAATCCCGAAGCGACGGTATCGGAATTACTGCAGGCCCGAGAGTCGCTTTACAGGAACGCAGCCGATCTACGAGTGGACATTTCGCAAAAGAATCCGGAGCAAATCGCTGAATTAATTTTGAAAAACA
>Ga0207693_10005964_pt1 | contig 10106 bp, 8 predicted proteins | sample LARL81metaG_FD_184347 | JGI IMG/M metagenome (GOLD analysis project Ga0207693, IMG submission 184347) | Corn, switchgrass and miscanthus rhizosphere microbial communities from Kellogg Biological Station, Michigan, USA - LAR L8-1 metaG... | ecosystem: Host-associated > Plants > Roots >... | reverse complement strand
TTTCATCCCGCAGGTGGGTGAGTTCCTTCTCCCTGGTTAACAGTTCCCGGCGCCCCTTCAGCCATTCCGCTGGGGACGCCACTTTCGCTGACAGTTTCTCGCTGGTTGCCGTCGGCATCTTGCTTTCTCCTTTGCTTTGCATCGAACGTTGACTTGAAACGGAAACTCTTTACCAGCAGCGCACTCGCGCTGCCCGTCGAAATCGCTCCGCCTACGATCCAGGCCGCACCGGCCAGGCATTCAGGACACATGTCGTCCTCCTACTTCGCCTTGCGTTCGGCGATCGCTCGCGCTCCGGCCAGCATGTGCGCCCAGCCGCGATTCATGCCCTGACGCTGCTGCTCTTCAAACATGCCTAGCGCCTTGTGGTGGAACTTGATGAGCGTGCCGCCCTCGACTTCGCTGAGGCGGTACTGCACATTCGACACCGCTCCAAACGACATGAAGAGCGGTCCCCACATTTCCAGCAGCGTCGGCCGCTTGATGGACTGCACGTGCGCCCACAGGTGTCCGTTGTTGTCGCCCAGATCGCGGAACCAGCGGCCACCCGGCCAGGGCTCGATCTTCATAGACATCTTCACACCTTGTTCATTTTCGTTCGCAGGCCCAAGCTGTTCGAGCAGAGCTTCGAAGGTCTGCGTAATGGTCGCGCGCACCAGAGTTTCCTGCGTGATGTTCAACGTGAAATTCTCGGTGCCAATCAGGGTGGAACTCGTGCTCATGCTTTCTCTCCTTGGATTTTTGGCAGCCAGCCGGGCGCGGCCCGCTAGCTTTGTTGGGATTCCTTGTTCTTGGCCTCGGCGCGTTCCTTGATGCGGCTCAACTGATGCGTCCAGAAACGCTCGAACGTTTTGGCCCAGTCATGAACCGGGCGGATGGCTTCCGCATTGGTTCGATAAAACATGTGTCTTCCATTCCTGCGCACGCGGACCAGTCCCACGTCGCGCAGCACCCGCAGATGCTTGGAAACGGACGGTTGCTCCATGCGCAACCCTTCCACGATGGCGTTCACCGTACGTTCCTCAAGCGCCAGATACTCCAAAATCTCCCGCCGCCGCCGTTCAGCAACAGCGTTGAAAGCGTCAGAGGTAGTGGAGGCACGGGGCATGGAGAGCAATATATACCTATATAGGAATATGTCAAGCGAATTTTAATACCGACTTTTTAGTTTCGATGTGGCCGGGAAATTCTAAGTAAATCAAGTGCTTCCAAAAAAGGCGTGATCTCACTGGGCTAAGCGGTATCAAATATCGACAGGAAACCAGTGTCGACTATGAATCGAACAATTGCGTTCGCCACCGTCCTTCTCGCAGCACAGTTCTGCACTTCGGAAGAAGGGAAGCCTTCGTATCCCTCGTTTTATTACGGCATAGTTCGCGAGCACGAACTGGAGCCCCATCGCCGTTCATTCCCCATGGCGGGCGTGGAACCGGGTTTCCATCAACTCCGGTTGACCCTTATTGTGTCACCGACGGGAGACGTCCTGAACGCGCAAGGCTGGGGCGATGAACAATCGCTCACGTTTCTGCCTAACGTGCAGGACGAAATCAAACAATGGAAGTTTGTTCCCTTCGAGCACGATGGTCGACCGGTTACGGCCGAGATCGAGGAATATATCAACTTTGTTCCCCCGGAAAGACTACCCAAGACCCATGCAGTTGCACCCGTCATTCGAAAAACTTCAAAGGTAGCCATCGCCCTCGAAAGATCAGGATGCTTTGGGACCTGTCCCTCGTACAGTGTGACTCTCAGCACCGAAGGTATCGAATTTGTGGGCGGCAGCTATGTGGTCGCCTCGGGAAAACACGAGGACTCCATTGATCCGAGTGAGGTGAGAGAACTCGCCAAGCGGTTTGCTGCGGCTGACTTCTATTCCATGGACGACAGCTACGAAGCCAGCGTTACCGATAACCCAACATACAACCTGTCGATTGTGATCGATGGGCGAACTAAAAAGGTTCTGGACTATGTTGGTTCGTGGGTGGGCATGCCGGCCGTCATTTCAGACCTGGAACGGGCAGTAGATGAGAAGGCACGCACCACGAGATGGATCGATGGAGATCAAGGACTGGTGGACGCCTTGCAGGCGGAACACTACGACTTCAAGTCTTCAGAGGCCCAGCATGTCCTGAAAGAAGCCGCCAGTCGAGGCCAGACGGAGACGGTACGCCAACTCTTGGACTTAGGCGTGCCTCTCGAGCCCCAGGTCCGATCTCGAAATAAGAAATCACACCTATTCGGACGCGCTGACGCAAAGGGATGGCTCGACTCTGCCAGCGAGTATCCCGAAATTCTTAAAGTTCTGCTAGCCGCGGGAGCCAGCAAGGAAGATCAAGCTGACAAAGACTGGGCCCTTGCCAGCGTCGCTCGTTCTGGAAACGTTGAGGCCGTGCGTGACTTAATTGCCTACGGCGCTAATCCGAAGGCTCATCTCATCGATAAGGAAGGCAGCGGGGCCGGAAGCCTGCTGATTTACGCAGCCGAATCTGGAAATCCTGACATGGTGCGCGAGATTCTTCGCTACCATCTCAAGCTCGAAGCGAGGGACAATGAGGGCAAGACTGCTATCTTCGCAGCCGGAGAGTTCCGCAACTCCGACAAGGAGGGTGCAAGGGTGGAATGCGTGCGCCTTCTGGCAGAGGCGGGTGCCGACGTAAATGCCCGCGATGATGAGGGCAACACGCCCCTGCACGAAATATACCTCACCGATGTTGAAGAAGAATTGTTGCAGCTCGGTGCCGACGTCAATGCACGGAACCACGACGGCGAAACTCCCATCTTCACCACCGTCGATGACGACGCCATCTCTCTATTCCTGAAGCACGGTGCGGACCTCACCATTCGCAATAACCAGGGCAAGACCGTTATAGAGGCTGCTGAGAAAAAAGGACCGCAGTTTCAAGAGAACCTCCGCAAGGCAATCGATCATTTCAATGAGGGCAAGCAATAGGCTGGATGGCCCCCACGGGCGGAAGTCTCGGGGACAGAGGGGGACGTTCACCAATTTTCCCTCCCAGCGGTTCCGCGATACTAGGTTATGTCCCGTCTGTCCCGTTGTTTTCCGCCTTGTCTTGCCGTCCCTTGTCTTCCCCTCACCCCGAGTGACTTTCGTTCCGCTCTAAAACTCTCACTTCGGTTTAGAATGTCTTCGAGGTACTCACGTTGCGAAACAAGGGCAATCCAAACTGGGGTAAACCTGTGGCGGACATCCCCAACACGCCGACTTCGTTTGACGAGATGGCACGTCGACTGAAACTGACGGAAAAGGAATATAAAAGTTCCGTTCCGTTGAAGGAATGGGCGCAAAAGCATAAAGACAGCAAGTACGTTCCCCAAGACTTACTGGAAGCCTGGGGGATCGAAGTTAAGTTTTGAGCCGAGATACCAACCATCGTTAACTGACGGCTCACTCATTCCGCGTGAGCCTGCACTCTCTGGTTTTCGAAGTCACCCCTTCCGAAGCTCGCAACGTTCGGCTTTGTCGTCTAAAGTATCAGCCGATGAAATCGATCGTCGTCTCCATCATCTCCCTGGTCTCCCTCGCAAGTGCGGTGGCTGCTGAGCAGCCGGATCAGTTCGACAGCAAGGCTGCCGAGCGATTTGCAAAACTCGCCCTCGCGTGTGTCCACAAGGAATACCCCAACAAGATCAGCCACTCCATGGCCAGCGACGCAGACGTGGCACCGCCTCGCAAGCTCACTCCGGCCTTCTATGGATGCTACGACTGGCACTCATCGGTCCACGGACATTGGCTGCTCGCCAGGCTCGTAAGAACTTTTCCCAACGCCGGCTTCGTCCAGCCCGCACGCGATGCGTTGCGCCAAAGCCTTACGGCAGAAAACATCGCGGGGGAAGCCGCTTACCTCCGAGCCGAAGGACGTGCCAGTTTCGAGCGCCCCTACGGTCTTGCGTGGTTCCTGCAGCTGAACGCTGAACTGCGAGAATGGGATGATCCTCAAGCTAAGGAAATGGCCGTGAACCTTCGGCCTCTGGAAAAGGCTGTGCTGGAACACCTGAACGCGTGGCTTCCCAAACTATCTAACCCTGTACGCATCGGCGAGCATGACCAAACCGCCTTCGCCCTCGGCCTTATGCTCGACTATGCGCGTGGAGCAGGTGACCAGAAACTCGCCGCGCTCGTAACGTCCAAGGCCCGGCAGTTCTACTTCAATGACAAGAACTGCCCCCTTGAATATGAGCCCTCTGGTGAGGATTTCCTGTCGCCATGCCTCGGCGAGGCCGACCTCATGCGCCGCGTTCTGCCGAGTCACGACTTTGCGGCATGGCTACGAATCTTTCTGCCGCAGATTTCACACTCCGGCAGCAACCAATGGTTGCAGCCCGTGGAGTCTCCCGACCGGAGTGATCCGAAACTGGCTCATTTGGATGGACTCAACCTCAGCCGAGCATGGATGCTCGAAGGCATTGCCGCCGCCCTGCCAAAGGCCGACAAGCGGCTTCCGTCCATCAGGGCATCTGCCGAAGCGCACCGCCGCGCTGGTTTGGCGGCGGTGACAGGCGAGCACTACGAGGGCGGTCACTGGCTCGGAAGCTTTGCGGTCTATCTTGTCACCCAGCGAGGAATTCGAGAGACCGCACCGGCTCCGTCAGGCAGATAAAGAAAACTTGTGAGACTACTAGCGAACGGCGCGGACCAGACAAAACGTTTCAGGGGTTGGGAGGGGTGCCTCACTCAATCGCGCCTTGTGCGTTTGAATGAGGGTTCGTCATTCAGTCCGCGAAGGAGCTTAGTTCTTCGAACATGAGTAACGCCGTCAATATCCGGCGTGCCCGGTCCGCTTACTTAGTCCTCGTGGTCCTTATCGTCCTCGTGCCTGCCGGACTTGAGCGTAAACACCGCATGACCGACCATGACTCCCTTGATGCTGATGTCCACCCGGTAGGTCCCAACGCCCAACGATCGCGCTGGAAGATCGTAGTGGTACCGGCAACCCGCGATTCGGAAATTCGAGCCGTTGTCCTCATCCTTCGAGTAAGTGCTCTCATCCATAGGAATGAGAGCTCCGTGCGCAGCTCGCGTTACGGCGATCGTAGCTGGCAAAGTGCAGCTGGCATACTTGCCATACTTAGTGACGGCAAACTTCACGGGGATAGTTCCCCTCTTCGCTGAGAACACGCTACTCCCATCGGCATCAATGGGGCGCTGTACAAATGCCCGGTAGATAGGAGTGAGAAGCAAAGCGCGGCCGGATCCGTTGCGAACGCCATTCGCAGCAATTTGCCCCTTGCTGTTGATACCGACTGCAGCTGATACCTCCCATCCGCTACCAGCCGGAATCAGGCGGTTGAGGTCGTGCATCACGTGGCCACTATAAAGGAATGCACGATAGAAATCGTATCCGCGGAGTGCGGAAAACCCGACAACCTGGCCGAAGTTGTCGATGCCCATAGCACTGCTTGCACTGTCGCCTGGAAGTGTGCCGAGATCGTCACTGGCGGGATTGATGGGACGGTTCGGAGCCGTGCGGAAGGCATGGCTGAGGAGCGCAGGATCGTCGCTCTGATAAGAAACTCCGACTACCTGACCGAAGTCATTGATGGCATACGCAATGCTGCCATCATCAGCGGTCAGGCTGAGCGTGCCGAGATCATCCGTTGCCGGATTGATGGGACGGTTCGGAGCCGTGCGGAACGCGTGGCCCGGCACGGTATCAGTGGCGAAGTATCCGACTACCTGGCCGGAGGAGTTGATACCGTAAGCCTCGCTATATGCAAAATCGCCCGGAAGTCTGCCAAGGTCATCCGTCTCGGGATTTATCGACCGGTTTGGAGCCGTTCGGAAGGCGTGTTGAATTGACATGCCATAGGAAACACCGACCACCTGACCGGAGTCATTGATGCCATGGGCAAAGCTGCCGTCGTATCTTCCCGCGTCGAGGTGGAGCGTGCCGAGGTCATCCGTCGCCGGATTCAGGCGTCTGTTGGGAGCCGTGCGGTAGGCGTGGTTGTGAACGGTATCAGCGGAAAAGTATCCGACTACCTGGCCGGAGGAGTTGATTGCGGTAGCAGAATAGGCAGAAGGTCCGAAATCATCGGTCACCGGATTGATGGGCCTGTTCGGAGCGGTGCGGAAGGCGTGAGTGCTGTAACCATTTTCAGTGCTGGAGGACTCGCCGACCACCTGACCGGACTCGTTGATTCCACGCGCTGTGCTCGAAGCGTTATCCCCGATGTGGACCGTGCCGAGGTCAGTCACTGTATACATCTGTGCCAGGCAGGTGCTGGCGGCAAACAGCAGCCCCAGGCACCCAAAGAGCTTGTTGAATTTCATTTTCGTGAACTCCTTTGCTGGAATCCTGAGGGGCCTGCCTCAAAGGAGCGGTTCGTCGAACGGTCCGGACTGATGAGGGCTGAGCTGTGCTGGGGACGCCCTTAACAGGTTAGGAGGCGGTGCGTGTCAACCCGCGTAACGGGCATCACAGCTGAGTGTGACAAGGTGCCGTTTCCAGGACCAGGGCGGGGGGGCCCCATACCTCTAGGGTGCCGCGTTCAATCGCGCGCGTGGGTGCCCATTGAATCGCGCTCTGTGCGATGGAGGGGGGTAGCGATGCGGCTCGCGATTGAAAACTGAGGCCTTCGAACACCACGCCTACCACGTGGCGCCGTCCATCAGACCTGGCGTGGCTAGTCCTCTGGCTTAATCCTCCTCGTCCTCGTGCTTCTCATGTCTGCCGGACGCAATCGTAAACACCGCGTGACCGACCATCACTCCCCTGATGCTGATGTCCACGCGATAGGTCCCGGCGCCCAACGAACGCGCTGGAAGGTTGTAGTGGTACCGGCACCCCGCGATTCGGAAATTCGAGCCGTTGTCCTCATCCTTCGAGTAAGTGCTCTCATCCACAGGAATGACCGTCCCGTGCGCGGCTCGAGTTACCGCGATCGTTGCCGGCAAGCTACAGCTGGCATACTTGCCATACTTGGTGACGGCAAACTTCACGGGGATAATTCCCCTCTTCGCTGAGAACACGCTACTCCCATCGGCATCAATGGGGCGCTGTACAAATGCCCGGTAGATAGGGGTCAGAAGCAAAGCGCGGCCGGATCCGTTGCGCACGCCGTCCGCTGCAATTTGACCTTTACTGTTAATGCCGATTGCAGCCGATAACTCCCATCCGCTACTAGCCGGAATCAAGTCGTTGAGGTCATGCATCACACGGCCACTATGAAGAAATGCGTGATAGGAAACGTATCCTGGGAGGAGATTGGAAAATCCGACAACCTGGCTGAAGTTGTCGATGCCTATACCAACGCTTAAATTACCGCCTAGCGCGCCGAGATCGTCCGTGGCGGGGTTGATAGGACGGTTCGGAGCCGTGCGGAAAGCATGACTGGGGAGCGTAGGATCGTCGTCGTCGGAGAAGGCTGCTACGAACACTATGCCGTCGCTGACGGAATAGAATGGAATGGAACCTCCGACTGCCTGGCCAAGGTCGTTGATGCCATACGCGACGCTGCGATTATGGGGGGTGTTGCTGAGGGTGCCGACATCATCCGTCGCCGGATTGATGGGACGGTTCGGAGCGGTGCGGAAGCCGTGGCCCGGGGCGGTACTGCTGCCAAACATCCCGACTACCTGGCCAAAGGAGTTGACAGCGTATGCCTCGCTAACTTGAATTTCGCCCGGAGGTCCGCCGATGTCATCCGTCTTGGGGTTAATTGGCATGTTTGGAGCCGTTAGGAAAGAATGCTCGCCGAAAGGCGACGGGCCAAAGTAAACGCCAACCGCTTGACCGGAGTCATTGATGCCATACACTTGGCTGCCCTCGTATTGTCCCAAACCGAGAGTCGTGTCGAGGTCATCCGTGGCCGGATCCAGGCGCCGGTTGGGAGCGGTGCGAAACGAGTGCGCGGGCGCGGTGTTGTCTTGGGGCCGGTTCGGGTAGAAAAACCCAACCACCTGGGCGGAGTTGTTGATTCCGACAGCAAAAGTATCAGGTCCGAAATCATCAGTGGCAGGATTGATGGGTGTGTTCGGAGCGGTGCGGAAGGCGTGAAATTGGCTACCCAATTCATTGCTGTCGGACACGCCCACCACCTGACCGGACTGGTTGATTCCAGTGGCTATGCTCCAAGCGCTATCCCCGCTATGGATCGTGCCGAGGTCAGTCACCGTGTACATCTGTGCGAGGCCTGTGCTGGCGATAAACAGCAGCCCCAAGCACCAAGAGAGCTTGTTGAATTTCATTTTCGTGAACTCCTTGCACTGGAACGCTGAGAGACCTACCTCGAAGGAGAGGCTTTGTCTGGGGGAACGGTCCGATGCGAGTCTAGCTGCGATTGGCAGGTCCTTCAACAGATAAGGTGGCGGATGCGGTCCACTCTCGCGCCTTGGCGCTACGGGTGGAGGTGACAAGGTGTTGTTTTAGAGAAGTCTTTGTAGGGAGAACGACCAACGCGGGCAGGATGCGAACGGCTTTGCGGTATCCTCGTAGTTCGTACGGACCACGAGGTCGTCCATAAGATGGTGAGCGCGGAAGGACTCGAACCTTCGACCCATGCCTTAAAAGGGCATTGCTCTACCAACTGAGCTACGCGCCCATCTTTTCTACTCAAGCTGTCGCAGAGGATGCGGAGGCTTGAACTGCTCTTTGATTGTAAGGGGCAGCGTGCTTTTCAGTCCAGCCGCGCGGACTCCTGGCGATTCCTCGTCTTTCGACGGCAGATCGCTCGCAGGAATCCGCGCCCGGATTTTACATTTTCATAAACCGGAAGCTAGCGCTTTCAGGCAAGCCACGATCGCTTTGTGCCTACACCGCTTTCTTCCAGGTATCCGTGCTTTCTTTGGTCGAGGCCGAGCCCACTGTGCAACTGCCGCAGCCAGCGACCGCTTCCTTGCGCCGCTCGCGCAGCCGCGCTTGGAACGTGTCCCAGCGCCCGCCGATGCCGACTGCGCTATTGTTGATGGTGACGGAATCGCTGCCGGCCGGAACTACGCGTCCGGTGTCGGCTTCCGCCATTTCAGCTGCGTTGCGTTGCATGGTGTTGCGCGGCCGCATCGGTTCTCCCATTCCCGCCGCCCGTGTCAACGAGGCATTCCCCTCGAGTTGCTGCGTGGTGGGCGTGATGTTGCGGTCAGTTTCTTTCCGATGCATCACTGGGTGCGTTTCCCACTTCGAGCGATAGCGGCTCTCGTAGTCCTTCCAGTTTGCATCCGATTCAAGATCCTTTTCCGAATATGGTGGGAAAGCCTCGATCTGTTCCTTGGTCAAATCTGAAGCAAAGTCGTTCTCATGCTTGGTGGAGGTGCGCAGATGATTTGCGGGCACGATGAACTTCTTGGTCGTGAGCCAGCCGCCCGTGTCGACCACCACGTACTGGATGTCACCACTGGAGTGGTCGAAAATAACGTCGTCGATCTTTCCCAGTTTTTCTTCGCGCATGCCATACAGGGTTGTCCCTCGTATATCTTCCGCAGATTCGCTCAGCCGATAGTCCTTTAAGAGTCCGTAGTGTGACATGTGTCCTCCTGATAGCCGGTTTTGTTCGGCGCTTTTGGATCTGCGCGTTGGATGCGCGAACTTGCCATGCCTGTTTGCCCCAAATCTTGTGTCCAGACGCGTCGGTAACTTCGCGCCGTAAATGCTCCCCACAACAGATCCGCACTGTAGGACATCCCACAACATTTCAGGGGGACGTCCATGAGTACTCGGTCTATGTCGAACAAGAAGGCGTCGAACAAGAAAGTCCGTTACGCCGTCGTGGGACTCGGTCACATCGCCCAGGTCGCAGTTCTTCCTGCATTCCGCTCTGCCGGCAATTCTGAACTGCGGAGCGTGGTCTCCAGCGACGAGGAGAAGCGCGCCAAAGTCACCCGGCAGTACCGCCTGAAAGAGTCGTACTCGTATGACCAGTACGAACAAGCCCTCGAAAACGTGGATGCGGTCTACATCGCGCTCCCCAATCACCTGCACCGCGAATACACCGTGCGCGCCGCGAAGGCCGGCAAGCACGTGCTGTGCGAGAAACCCATGGCCGTAACCGAGGATGAATGCGAGGCCATGATCGACGCAGCACGCTCTCATGCCGTTAAGCTCATGATTGCTTATCGCCTGCACTTCGAGCGCGGGAACCTGGAAGCCGTG
>Ga0207693_10005963_pt1 | contig 10107 bp, 10 predicted proteins | sample LARL81metaG_FD_184347 | JGI IMG/M metagenome (GOLD analysis project Ga0207693, IMG submission 184347) | Corn, switchgrass and miscanthus rhizosphere microbial communities from Kellogg Biological Station, Michigan, USA - LAR L8-1 metaG... | ecosystem: Host-associated > Plants > Roots >... | reverse complement strand
ATATGCAGGTCAGTGAAATCGCTCAATTCTAGTCTGCAAAAAGCATGTTATTAACCCCCGATTGCCCGCACGTTGTACTAGGCACTCGGCATGACTGACCAACCTCGCTGCTTCTGGACCACTACGCCCGCTATCATTGCCTATCATGAGGTACGTTTGTTCTGATCGCTTATGATCAGCCCCCTCCCGCGCTCCTTGCAGCCTGCGTGAGCTCAGTGAAAATCCGTGTCATCAATGTGGATCAGTGGTAAGGTTTTCTTCCCCATGCCCATCCACCCTCTCCTCGCTCGCGAACTCCGCCAGTCCAAACGCCTCCAGAAGTTTTTCGATTCCCTGCCCGAATCCTCGCGCCACCAGATCGACCGCGAGGTCCGCGAAGTCAAAAAAGAAGAGACGCGCTTGCGCCGCGCACAGCACGCCGCTGAATACCTGATGGAAGCCATGGAAGCCGAACTCGACCCGCCGCCGCTGATGAAAGCTGCATTCCGCCGCAACGCCCAGGCCCGCCAGGGATGGAAACTCATGCCGCAGCCGCTCCGCCGGCAATACCTGATCTTCATCTTCCGCGGCCGCTATCCGGAAACGCGCGCCCTTTACATCGAGCGGACCGTACTTGACGCTGCCGAATACGCCGACAGACACACTGGAAACACCACGCACCCGGACGTAGAGACGTAGCACTGCTACGTCTCAGAATCTATTGCCGACAATCCGGCCGCCTGCTGAACGCTGCCATCCTAAACTTTCATCAGCGAATATCCGTGTGATCCGCGTAATCAGCGGTAGGGTTTTTCTGATCCGTTCTATCCATGTCATCAGCGGTAAGGTTTTTGATCCGCGCATCCTGTGGCGGCCACCGCACCGCTATTCGCATCGCAAAGAAATCATGGGATCGATTCTGGCTGCGCGTCGCGCGGGAATGTAGCTGGCTAGCAGGGCAACAGCGGTAAGCAAAAGGGCAATCGCGCCAAAGGTGACAGGGTCGGTTGACCGCACGCCGAAAAGAAGCCCGCTCACCAGCCGGGCGAAAACAACCGCCGCGATCAGCCCGACTCCCACGCCGCTGAGCGCCAGGACCAAGCCCTGCCGTATTACCAGGCGGAGAATCGCAGGCTGGGTTGCGCCGAGCGCCATGCGGATGCCAAGCTCACGCGTGCCCTGGCTCACAAGGTAAGCCATGACCCCATAGATGCCGACCGCGGCAAGGGCCAGCGCCAGTCCGGCAAACAGCGTCAACAGGATGGTGGTGAAGCGGCGCCGCGAGAGAGACTCAGCGATGCGCTGGTCCATGGTGACCACACGATAGGTGGGCAGTTCGCGATCGAGTTCATGCAGCTCATGGTTGACGGCGCTGGCCATCGAGGCAGGATCAGTGCTGCTGCGCAAAACAATATTCATGGCGCGGCCGTTGTACTGGTCTTCTGGCATATACAACGCTATGCGCGAATCAGTATCCAGCGCCACTTGCTTGATGCGGCCCACCACGCCGATCACGGTTGCCCATTCCGGCTTGGCCGCCAGATCGCCAAAGCTGATGCGCTTGCCCAGCGGGTCTTCATTGGGCCAGAGCTGCTGCGCCATGTATTCATCCACCACCAGCACGTGAGGTTTGTCGGCCGTGTCCTGGTCGTTGAAGAGGCGTCCCTTGAGCAGGGGGATCTGCATGGCTTCAAAATAGTGTCCGCTCACGATGCGCTCATCGGCATTGATGAATTTTTCCCCTGGAGGCAAAACGCGACCTTCAACATTGATGGGCCCCCAGGACCCGGTTTCACTGAGCGGCAGCAAAGAAACTCCGCCGGCGGATACGGCGCCGGGCAGGCGCTCCAGTCGGTCCCACAACTGGCGGTAGGTGGAGCGCACCACTTGCGGATCTTTGTATTTGTCGCCGGTCATCGTAAGTTCCAGCGTGAGCACGTTGCTGGGATTAAAACCGGGAGCCACATGTTGCAGCCGCACAAAGCTGCGCAGCAGCAGTCCGGCCACAATCAGCACCACCACCGAGATGGCAAGCTCGGCGATGACCAGCAGCCGGCGCAGATTGTTGCCGCGTCCCCACATGGCGCTGGCCCCGGCGGAGCCGCGCTCGGAATCCTTGAGCGTGGAAAGAAAGTTTACGCGGGCAACGCGCAAGGCCGGCGCTAGGCCAAACAGGATTCCGGCAGCTACGGAAATCAGCAGGGTAAAAAGAAGAGCGTCGGCGCGAATGCCTACGTCGCTGAGCCGGGGAACGCTTCTGGGGCCAAGAATGCGGGTCCAATGGACGCTGACCAGCGCAAAGATCACGCCCAGGACCCCGCCGCAAACCGCAAGCAGCACGCTTTCCGTAAGCAGTTGGCGGATGATGCGGCCGGCAGTCGCTCCCACGGCGGTGCGCACGGCAATTTCTCTTTGCCGCGCCAGCGCGCGCGAAAGCATCAGGTTGGCAACGTTCGCGCAGGCAATCAGCAGCACGCATCCCACGGCAGCCAGCAGCAGCCATAAGGTGTGCCGGACGTTGCCCACCACCTGCTCCAGCAACGGAAGAACGATAAAGGTGAGCCTGCCATTCGGCGGATAGACTTCAGGATGGGCCTGCCGCAGCCGCGCTGTGATGGTATCCATCTCAGCCCGCACCTGCTCCAAAGAAACTCCGGGACGAAGTTTGCCTACAATGTTGAAATCCTCATGCCCGCGATCTTCGGCGGGATTGGGCGCAAAGCGCATGGGAATAAGCACATCGCTCTGGTCCGGGCCTTCCAGCGTGGGCAAAACTTCGCGCGGCAGGGTAAAAGTCCTGGGCAGCACTCCAACCACCTGGTACAGATGAGAGTTGATGATGATGTTGCGGCCCACCATCTTCTGGTCAGCACCATAGCGCCGCGCCCACATGCCGTAGGTAAGAATGGCGACGGTGGGGCTGCCGGTCTTGTCGTCTTCCGCTGTGAACAGCCTGCCCAGGTAGGCCTTCGCGCCCAGCAGGGGAAGCAGTTCATGGGAAACTCGCGTCACGCCCACGCGCTCGGGGTCGCCATCGCCGGTAAGGTTGTAACTGCCGCCAATGGCGATTGCCACTTGCTCCAAGCCGTGATGATTGTTTTTGATATCGAAATATTGCGCCGTGGAAAACCAATCGCGCGTGATGCCCAGGCCGGGCGACGAGTTCCACATAATCACCAGGCGATCTGAATCCTGATAAGGCAGCGGCCGCAGCAGCAACGCGCTCATAATGCTAAAAATTGCGGTATTGGCGCCTATCCCAATGGCCAAAGAGAGAATTGCGGCCACGGCAAAGCCAGGGCTTTTGCCAAGGGCCCGCAAAGCATAGCGGAGGTCGCGCGTTAGGGTGGACATGCCGGACGAACATCATCCTAGCATGACTGTTTACGGGAGAGTAACCTTAGCGGGCTTCTTCAATCGCTGCAATCGCTGCTGTGCGCGTTACGCCAGGAAAATCATCAAGGAACTCTTCCAGAGTGTGCCCGTGCTCAAGGTAGTCAGTGAGCGACTTGAAAGGGACCCGGGTTCCCCTGAAAACCGGTTCTCCGCTTAGAATGGCGGGATCGCGCACGATGGTATTCGACGTTGCCATAAAGTAATCTTACTCTAGGGGGTCGATTCCCGATTGAAGCAAATGGTGCGGTCTGCTTCAACGCTCCTGCGGCAACCTTACCAGCTCTTTGCGATCTCCGCGATGATTTTGCCCAGAGCTTCCACGTCCCGCACGTCGACCACCTCAGCGGGCGAGTGCGAATAACGCAGCGGCCAGCCCAGGGCAACGTCCGTGGAACCATAGAGGAGAAACGCAGCGCCGTCATTGCCGCCGCCGGTCACGCCATACTGCGCGGCAATTCCTCCGGTCCGCGCCATGGAGACCACGCGAGCAGCCAGGTCGCGCGGCACAACGTTGGAGTTGTCCACGGCACGCACGACAAAACCCTGGCCAAGCAGGGCATTGCCAAAGCGTTTGGATTCGAGAGGCGAATCGGCGCTGACGAAGGTATCGACGGCAAAGACGTAATCCGGCGCTTTGCCTTGCGCGGACATGCGCTTGGCAGCCGCGGCAGCGCCTTCCAGGCCAAGCTCTTCGCTGGTCGACCATATGAAAGTGAGGTCGCGGCCCTGGGCGTCCGGGCCGAGAGCCCATGTGGCTGCGATCAATGCGGTGCAGCCCACGCGGTCGTCAAAGGCTCGCGCCGCGGCGCGACGGCCCATCAGCTTGTGATACTGCTTGGGCACGGTGACAAAGTCGCCGGTCTTCACGCCCAGCGCGGCGACGTCCTCGGGATTGCGCGCCCCAATATCCATGTGAAACATCATTCGTGGGCCGCGCGACCATTCGAAGCCCGGCTTGTCCCAGCCATCCGGCAGCTCGAGCACGCCCGGAACCATGCTCGTTCCAGAGTGGACCACGGCAGCATGACCCAGGAAATACGCGAGCACACCGCCGCCTTTGCTTTCAAGCTCCAGCCGGCCATCGGGCAGAATGGCGTGAACTTCATAGCCGATTTCATCCATGTGCGCCACCACGGCAATCGCAGGTTTCTTGGCGAGGGGCGACTTGCCGGCAGAGCGACCCCAATGCAACACCAGATTGCCGGCATCGTCGGTTTCGGGCTTGGCCCATGCGGGCAGAAGATCTGTAACGGCGTCGCGCATGTTCTGTTCATGGCCGCCGCTCACGCCGTAGGTTTCAATCAGACGCTTGAGGATGGTTTCGGTGGAAGGCGCGGAGCGCGGACGGGGCAGGTGATAGGGCGCCAAAGGTATAGGCAGGTTTCCCGGCATGACAAAGAATGTCACAACCGGCTTCTGCGCCGACCCCTGCACATATTGCTCCAGCAACATGGTGAGCGAGCCGAAGTCGCCGGCGTCAATGTATTCGGCGGGCGTGGAAGGCCAGGCCGTGGCGATGGAGAGATGCACGCTGCGCTCCGGGAGTTTGGCCTGGGCCATGTATCCGCCGCGCGGGAGCAGGAACGCGGAATAATCAGTCGCGACGGCAGCGCTGATCTGGCCGGCTGCCTGCTTGAGTTCGGCGGCAAGGCCATTGAGGTCGGCGTCGGGCTTTTCTGAAGCGACCAGCACGCCGCTGCCCGGCTTCTGCGTGAAGCCTGGCGCGGGTTCGCGCTGCGCGCTGGCTGGAGCGTTCGCTGCGGGCGCGGGCGGACGCATGAGCCGGCCGACGTAGATCATTTCGTCCGGCTTGAGCCAGTAGAGGATCTGCTGCAGGCCGCGCGCGCCCAGCCATTGCTGGGTGACGAAGGCCACGGTCAGCGTGCCTTTGATTTTGGAGGCGTCGAGCGCGTGCAGAAGCTCGAGCAGCGCGGCGGCGCCAAAGCGGTCACCAATGGCGGGCGAGGCGTACTTGCGAGCAGTGTCAAGGAGATGAAAGTTGCGGCCGATGGCGAGAGGGCTGAGCACGTCAGCACCGCCGGAGCGCGCTTGCTCCGCTGAAGTCGCTCCCACGTCAACATACATGTTGTCGAGATCGGCCATGCTGGGCGGATGCTGCCGCTGCGGCTGGAGATGAATGGAAATGCCAGCCACCGCGCCGTCGATCCACTCGCCCTTGGCGGTCTGCAGCATGACTGGCTGCGCGGCGTAGAGCTCATTGAATAGCGGAAGATTGCCGCCCTGGGGCAGCCGCTGGAGCGTGAGATAGCCCTCCGGAGTAATGCCGCTCACCACGAAGCCGGGCTCGTCAAAGGGCGCGACGATCAGCCGTTTAGGTGAACCGGAACCAAGCGTAACTGTGATGTTTCCCAGGTTGTCGGTCTTTACGTCATACTTCTGCGGCATGGCCTTAATCCGCGCGACGATTTTCTTCCCTACCGACTGCTCATAGCCTGTTACCGCGGGTGTTTCCACCAGCTCGCGCAGGACGTCATTGATGGATTGCTGCGCGGAGGCGGGTTGAGGGGCTTGCCCGGAACTGGTTGATGAGCCTGAGATCACGAGCGTGGCGATCAGGGCAAAACGCAAAAAGAGCGCATTCATGGAATCCCTCATTAGCTGATATAAGCAGGGCCGATACAAGCAGAAAAGAGTAAATGAGAGAACACGAGAAAGCCAATTACCATGAATCCGCGTGATACGCATGCGGCGCGAGCAACACTACATGCAAGGAGAAAGCAAAATGACGCGAGGCCTCAGAACCCTATTGTTCCTGGCGATGCTGGCTGCCGCTGCTCCCTCAGCCTTGGCGCAAACAACCATGACCTGGACCGTGGACGGAGTGCAGCGGCAAGCCCTGGTATTCGCCTCCGCGCCCGTACCTGCAACCAACGTCCAGCAGGTCCCAGTGGTGTTTGCGTTTCACGGGCACGGAGGAACCATGCAGGCCGCCGCGCAAGTCATGCACCTGCAAGCGTTCTGGCCAGGGGCCGTCGTTGTGTATCCGCAGGGACTGAAGACGCCAAGCCAGGTGGACCCGCAGGGAAACTTTCCTGGATGGCAGGTGCGGGCCGGCCAGCCGGGATTGAACGATCGCGACCTGAAATTTTTCGATGCCATGCTGGCCACCATGCGCCAGAAGTTTCCTGTCGATAACGAGCGCATTTATGCCACGGGATTTTCCAATGGCGCCATCTTCACTTATCTGCTCTGGGCAGAGCGCGGCAAGGTCTTGGCCGCATTTGGAATCTGTGCCGGGAAACTCGATCCCGCCGAGCATCTCACCTTGCCACGGTCCGTGGTGGTGATTGGGGGAACGAACGATAACGTTGTGCCGTTCGCTGACCAGCAGCAGACGATTCAGCTCGCCCGCCAGATCGATAATGCTACTGGCCCAGGCCAGCCGTGCGGCCCTATCTGCACGCGCTACCCTTCCACAAGCCAGACTCCGGTGGTAACGCGAATCCACAACGGCGGCCACGTTTATCCGCCGTGGGCAGGCGGGGCGATTGTGGAGTTCTTGAAGCTGCATAAGTTGTGAGGTCCACAGCGACTGGCGCGAAGGTCAAGAGCGGGCATACCTCGGCGGTTGAAGCCGTGTACTAGGCCTGCTCGCCCAATGGCTTACATTTGCGTTGAATAGTCTGGTTCCTGGATTTCCGCTCCAGCTAGTTCTGGCTGTGCCCTTCTCTTATTTTTTCGGGCAGGTCATCTGCCAGACCTTGTCGGCAAGTTGCTCGGGGTTACAAGGCTTCCCCCAAACGTCAAAGATGTAATTCTTCTCCCGCAAGCGGCGGATTTTTTCCTGCCTGGCCTTGTCCTTAGTGAAGGGATACGCACCGGTCACGAACAGAAATGGGAGAGCAGGATAGAGACGCAAAATTTGTTCTGCGGCATCGAACCCATCCATAGCGGGCGAGCCATCTTCATTGGGCATGATGACGCCGCTGACAACCGCGTCAGGCCTGTTTGTCCGTACGATTTCGATTGCCTGCAAGCCACTAAGGGCCTCAAGTGTATTGAAGCCAAATGCCTGGAGAACCACTGAATGCAGCGAGACGACGTCGAGTAGGTCATCCACCACCAGGACGGTCAGTGCGGCGGGCTTGGGCTCGGGTAGCGAGACCATGACAGAAACAGTATAGTTCAATCTTCGCCACCCGCTCCCCCTGGAATTTTCCAAATGTAACGGAGCCGCGACAGATCTCAAACTTCCCTACTCAGGATTTTTCTTTCGCCTTGTAGAACCCCTCACTGCCAAAGCCAAACACGCGGTTTGACCGCGCCCGGTAATTCTCCCAGGCGATTGCCGCTCCCAGTTCCACCAGTTGCGGGGTGGAGAAGCGCTGCTGCAATCGCTCCCGCAGTTCCGGAGTCACCTTCGACGGTGTGGCGGTAATGGCGTCCGCCAATTCCAGGACCAGCTTTTCATCGGGAGAAAAGAGATTGCTTTCGGCATACCAGTTCAGGTTGCGGATCTGATCGTCACTCAAGCCTGCGCGTCTGCCCCCGGCAGAGTTAATGTCGATTCAAAACGGGCATTCCACCAGCTTGGCCGCGCGGATCTGCCCCAGCACTTTCAGCTTCGCCGGGACCAGGTTGGTTTTCTCCAGCGCCATGCTGAACTTGGTATAGGGAACCAGCACGTCAGGGTGTGTGGCAAGCGTCTCCAGCGGAGCAATGTCTTTGCCCAGCCGTTTGCGGGCAAATTTTCGGATGAGCGCAACCTGAAGCTTCTTCAACATTGAGTTTTATCGGCGCCTTCAAAAGGATTCGATAATTGCCAACTCAACTGGGATGCTTCTTTTTTGGTTTGGCTAATTGCTGGCGGCTAGGTGCTAATTGCTTCTTTAGTGCAGTACGCCCAGCTTCTCCATGGGCCAATAACCAAACACGGCTTTGCCATAGATATAGCTGCGCATTACTGGGCCAAACTCGCGGCTGTCGTTGGACATGGAGCGATGGTCTCCCAACACGAAATAAGCGTTCCCCGGGACCACAGTTTCCGGATAGGACCGCGCATCGAGGTAATCAGAGGGCACGTAGGGTTCGCTCACCGGCGCGTCATTCACATACACGTGCCCATAGGCAATTCGGATGCGATCGCCCGGCAGCCCGATCACTCGCTTGATGAAGCTCTTGCTTGTGTCGCGTGGGTAGTGGAACACCACAATGTCTCCACGCTCGATGCTCTCAAAGCGGTACACCAGCTTGTTGATGAAAATGCGTTCCTGGTCTTCCAGTCCTGGCTCCATGCTGCCGCCCTCTACTTTCACCGGCTGGTAGAAAAACAGGATGATGACAAATGAAAAAAACAGGGCAAATAAGAGATCGCGGCCCCAGTTACTCAGCGTCTTCAGCCCGCTGGGCTCCGGCGCCGGAGAAACCGGTTCCGGCTGTACCGCCGCCTGTTCCTGCTCAGGATTTTCCATTCCGTGCTCCGCTTTGATTATACGTAGGTCGTTTATTTGAAGATCGTCTATATGAAGATCGTCTATATGAAGATCGTCTATATGAAGATCGTTCCATTTTGGGTTTTCTTGCTCTCTATCCCGCGCTTGCTCTCTATTCCGCCCCTCCTATTCTGGAGTAAAATAGCGCTGATATGAAGCACTTTCTTGGTTTCCTAGTCATCCTTTTTGCCGCCGCCATGACCCATGGTCAGCTCGCTAACCAGCAACCAGCGGTCCCGGCGTTCCATGCCACGCGTCCGCTCGCCGCCACCAAGCTGCCGCCCATCCTGACCGAAAAGCAGCTCGCCGATCAGGGCTTGATCGCTCCCGCGCAGAAGACGGCTTACAAGGCTGCTGCCCGCGCCAGCTCCGTGGTGTATCAGATGCCGTGCTATTGCTTTTGCGATCGCGCCCACGGCCACACCAGCCTGCGCAGCTGCTTTGAAGACACCCACGGCGCCATGTGCAGCACGTGCATGCAGGAAGCCCTGTATTCTTATCGCCAATCCAAGAAGGGATGGACGGCCAAAATGATTCGTAATGGCATCCTTCAGGGCGACTTCAAGATGGTTGATCTTCAGAATGTGCCTCCGATTCCGTAGTTTTTGCACTGTTATTGGTGCAGTTGACGCATGCAGAATTTCTGCGTATAAAGGGCTGCGCCCCTATGCAGCCCTGTCGCGGCGGGATAGCTGATCTTCCGATTTCCACAGCCTGCACCTATCGCTGATCCGACTCGGGCCGCGAGGAAACAACAGAATGAAGAAAAAACTAGCAGGAAGCGTTAAACGTTCGCCTGCTAAATCTTTGAAAAAACAGGATGTTAGGACTAGAACGACGATGCCTGGGAAGAAACCACCCGCCCCACAGCACAAGCCGGCTCTCAGAGAAGACCCGGGATTTGCACAGGCTGTGCAAAACTACGAAGCTGCTGTCAAGGCGATGCAGGAACACAAATTCGAGAAAGCCAAGGGCCTGCTGGAGAAGATCCTGGCCGCCGGGAACCGCGAGCTCATGGACCGCGCCCGCGTTCATCTGAATCTCTGCAATCAGCAACTTGCCGGGGCCACCACCAGCTTCAAGACCCATGAGGAGCATTTTGATTACGCCGTTTCGCTCATGAACGGCGGCCAGTTTGACCAGGCCCGCACTCACATGGAAAAGATACTCAAGAGCAATCCCAAGGCCGACTTCGCCTACTACGGCCTGGCCGTGGTGGATTGCCTTACCGGCCAGGTGGAAAGTTCGCTCAAGAATCTGGGTGAATCCATCCGCCTGA
>Ga0207693_10005962_pt1 | contig 10107 bp, 8 predicted proteins | sample LARL81metaG_FD_184347 | JGI IMG/M metagenome (GOLD analysis project Ga0207693, IMG submission 184347) | Corn, switchgrass and miscanthus rhizosphere microbial communities from Kellogg Biological Station, Michigan, USA - LAR L8-1 metaG... | ecosystem: Host-associated > Plants > Roots >... | reverse complement strand
GGCGCGGCGCCTCGCCCGCGCCCCGCGTTCGCGTCGGGAACGGTCATCTCCTGCCACCTCCGTCGCTGGAGTGGATATCACCCGTCCACTGTCATCGCAGCCGGGCACCCGTGCGCCCCCAGGCGGCACCGGGCCCGTGCTTCTCCACGGGTAATGATGCCCCCGCCGGGGGTCGATCAGGCGCCGAACTGGTCCGGTCCCACGGCCCGGGAGCCCGGCTGCGATTGGGGAGTTACTGGGCGGCTTCGCCGCTTCCGTGCAGGGCTTCCTGGAGCTCCTTCTCGTCCTCCTTGGACAGGGAGGTCTTCAGCACCGTGCCGCCGTACTTGCTCATCGCATCGACGGCCTTGTCCGGGGTGACCTTCTCCAGCATCAGGAACAGCGCCGAGGTACCCGGCTTGAGCATGTCGCGGACCTGGTCCTGGAACTGCTTGTCGATGCTGCTCTTGGTGAGCTTGCCCATGAGGGCGCCCATCCCGGCGCCGATGGCCATGCCGAAGACCGGGATGAAGAACAGCAGCCCGAACAGCAGCCCCCAGAACATCCCCCAGGTCGCCCCGCCACCGACCAGGTGATGGTTGGTGTGGACGTGGTAGCCGCCCTCTTCGTCCCGCACGATCACCGCGATCGCGTCCGGCTGGATGATCAGGTCCTGGGCCAGCCGGCGCGCTTCCTCGGCGGCGGCTTCCGCGGTGGCCTGGTCCGGGTATCCGATGGCGATCAGATCAGCCATAGTGTTTCCTTCCTCGTGTCATGCCTCACCCCACGACACCAGCCCGGACGGCTGCCCGCCCCACCCACGGAGGGTTAAATCCGCCGCTGTACTGCTTGCCGGCGAGTGTTACTATGCGCGCCTGGGCAGAGTGCTGGAGCGGGACGAGCCGTACGGGAGTGGACGGTCGCCTCAACGACGGGGGTCCGTTCATTCATCTGCGTACGCGGCCACCGCTCTCGACGTCCCGCTGGAGAGCAAGCTCCACGCGCCTGAGCCGCGCGACGGGTGGGTGGAGCGGCCCGCGCTCGTGGCGCGGCTCGCCCAGGCCCGGGCCAAGCTCGTGCTCGTCGATGCCCCGGCGGGCTATGGCAAGACCACACTGATAGCCCAATGGCGCTGCAGCGCCGCCGAGGACCGCCCCTTCGCGTGGGTCTCTCTCGATCCGGACGACAATGACCCGGTCAGCCTGTGGTCGCACGTCGTGCACGCGCTGCACCGGGCCCGCCCGGAACTGTGCGCCCAGCCCCTGCTGGAGGCCCTGCGGGCGCGGCCGGCCGACATCGCCGGGGTCATGCTCCCGCTGCTGGTGAACGAGCTCAACGTGCTCCCCGGGCCGGTCATCCTGGTGCTTGACGACTATCACCGGGTCAAGGAACGCAGCTGCCATGGCCAGGTCGACTACCTGCTCAGCCACCTGCCGCCCGGGGTCCAGCTGGTGCTGACCACGCGGGCCGATCCGCCGCTGCCGCTCGCGCGGCTGCGGTCAACCGGGGACATGGTCGAGCTCCGGATGAGCGAGCTGCGGTTCACCCCCGCCGAGGCGGCGGCGCTGATCGACCGCACCGCCGGGGTCGCCCTGGCCGACTCCGCCCTCGCGGACCTGGTGGGGCGGACCGAGGGCTGGCCCGCCGGGGTCTATCTCGCCGCGCTGTCGCTGCGCGGCCACCCGTCCCCTGCTACCTTCGTGCGCCAGTTCAGCGGCGACAGCCGGTACGTTGCTGACCTGCTGATCGAGGAGGTGCTGAGCCGCCAGCCGGACCACATCCGCCATTTCCTCGCCCGGACCGCCATCCTCGGCGAGTTCAGCGCCCCGCTGGCTGATGCGGTGCTGGGCTCCGCCGACGCCGCGGAGATCATCGGGACGCTCGAACGCGAGAACCTTTTCGTGGTGCCGATCGACGAGAACCGGGGCTGGTACCGCTACCACCGCCTGTTCGCGCAGCTCCTCCGGAGCCAGCTCACCCGGGCCGAGCCCGGCATCGTCCCCTCCCTCCACCTGCGCGCCAGTGCGTGGTATCAGGAGGCGGGATCGCCGCTCGAGGCCATCAGCCACGCGCTGGCTGGGGGCGACGTCGCCCGGGCGGTGGATCTGATCGCCTGCTGCTGGTCCGCCTACGCCGGCCTGGGCCGGGTGGAAACGATCCGCGGATGGCTGCGGGCCCTTGGCGACGACCAGGTCGCCGCCCACCCGCTCGCGGCGCACTGTGCGGCGTGGGCGGCGGCGCTGGCCGGCGACCGGCCGTCGGTGGAGCGCTGGCTCCCGGTCATCGAGACGGCCGATCATCCCGGGCCGCTGCCCGACGGGATGGCCTCGCTGGCGTCATCGGCGGCGCTGCTGCGGGGGGTCCACGGGTTCGGGGGACTGTCTGAGATGCGGCGGTCGGCCAGCCTGGCCGTCGAGCTGGAGAGGGACCCCGGGTCGCCGTGGTACGCCCTGGCGCGGACCGGGCTGGGCTTCGGCCTCTACCTGTGCGGTGAGCCGGCCGCCGCGGCAGCCGCCCTGGAGGAGGCGGTCATCTGCGAATCGCCCCTGCTGCTGATCCAGATGATGGCCCTGTCCGCGCTCGGCCTGGTGGCGGTCGGGCAGGGCAGGCTGCTGCGGGCGGACGAGCTGGTGCGCGCGGCCAGCGACCTCACCAGCCGGGGGGATCTCAGCGAGACGCCACAGGTCGCGGTCGCCTACATGGCCGCTGGCGCGCTCCATGCCGCGCAGGGCCAGCCCGACCAGGCCAGGACCGAGCTCGAGCACGCGCTGCGGCGCCGCCGCCGGGTGCCCGGAATCAGCCCCTGGCCCACCCTGGAGGTGCTCCTGCTGCTGGCGGGGGTCCTGATCGAACTGGGGGACCCCGCCGCCGCGGACCTGCTGGATGAGGCGCAGGAACTGCTGGCCGCGCTGCCGGGCGGCGCCGACGCCCAGCTCGCCCGGGTGAGGCGGCTCAGGCAGGAGCTCGGCGGGCTCTCCCAGGCGAGCGTCGTGGAGCCGCTGACCGAACGCGAAGCTATGGTGCTCCGGCTGCTTCGCGGAACGCTGTCACTGCGCGAGATCGGGCAGGAGCTGCACCTTTCGCCGAACACGATCAAGACCCACACCCGGGTGATCTACCGCAAGCTCGGTGTGAGCACCCGGCGCCAGGCGGTCGAGCAGGGCCGCCGGGCGGGCATCTGCTGACCCACCGGCCGCCGCCTAAAGTTCACCCCGGTGTGACCCGTGGCGGGTGATGCCGGTTCACCCCGTTGCCTGAGATGAATATTTTGCCAGACTCCGGTAAGAGGAGCTGGGGGACCGCCGATGGCCGAGCAGGTGTCTGGAGGCCACACGATGAGCACGCACAGCGCCGTCCTCCGCTACCGGATCGTGATCCGGGAGGATTGCGGGGATCTGCTGGCGAGCCTGGTCGAAGGGCTCACGATCGAGTCGGGCGGGGGCCGGACGTCCATTGTGGCCTCGGTGCGGGACGAGTCCGAGCTCTACGGGCTGCTTGACCGCCTCCACGAATTCGCCCTGCACATCGTCAGCCTCAACGAGCTCGGCATCGCCAGCTAGGAGACCCCTGGCGCCCCCGGTTACAGGATCCGGAGCTCGCGGGCGCGGCGGACGGCCTCGCCGCGGTGGGTCACCGCCAGCTTCCGGTAGATGCTCTTGAGATGGCTCTTGACCGTGTTGACCGAGATGAACAGCACGGCGGCGATCTCGGTGGTGTCGAGCATCTCGGCCGCGTACTGGAGCACCTCAAGCTCGCGGCCGCTGAGCGGCTCGAGCATGACCGGTGCCGCGCGCGTACCTGGCTTCGGGACCGGTTCCCGGGCCGGGCCCACCAGGTCCGGCTCTAAAAGATCCCGGTAGACGTGCGCCAGGTCAGGATCGGCCCGCAGCACCCGCCGGAGCCACGTCCGCTCCAGGGCGAACGGGAGCCGGAGCCGCTCCGGCTCCGCGAGCCGCAGCGCACGCTGCAGCGACCGGCGGCCCTCGGCACGCTCGCCAGCGGCGTAGCTGATCCGGGCCGTGACCAGCCATGCCTCCAGCCGGACATGATCAGGCACCGCCTCGGCCCGTTCCCGGTGACCCGCGAGTGATTTCCTGGCCGCCTTCGGATCTCCCGCGGCCAGCCAGGCGTGGGCCTGGGTGACCGCCGCCTCGAGCGAGGCCGGGTCGGCCCGCCCCGCCGCGTCGAGCGCGGCCGTGGCGTCACCGGCCGCGGCGCACGCACGCGATTCGAGCATGGCCAGCCGGCGCTCGAGCCAGTACGGTAGCGGCCCCCCGTGCCGGGCCTTGCGGGCGATCTCCACCGCACTGTCCGGGTGGCCTTCGGCCAGGGCCTTCCGGGCCGCCATGAGGCAGGCGACGGTCCCGGTCAGCCGGTCCGGGTACAGCCGCAGGGCGCCTTCCGCCCGTTTCAGCTCGCCGTGTGCCTGGCGCAGCTCGTTGCGCTCCACGTAAACGGTCGCCAGCGCGACATGAGCGGCGGGGCTGATCGGTGCCGAGAGCCGCTCGGCATCGCCCGCCGTGCTCGTTGCCCGGTTCAGGCGGCCCCGCAGCGCGTCGGCCAGCGCAAGATACCCCAGGCAGCCGGCCCGCTCATGGGTGCTGTCCGGCGCCGGGACGGCGGCGATGGCCGCCTCGAACGTGGCGGCCGCCTCGCCCAGGTGCCCGGACCACAGTTCCACGGCGCCGCGGCCCGCGAGCACCTGTGCGCCGATCCAGGAGCACCGTGCCACCACCCCCGTTGGCACCGCCGCCAGCATGGCCTGGGCCTCGGCCACCGCGGCGGCCATGGACCCCAGGTCCCCGGTGCGGCGGGACATGGCCAGCCGGACCTGTGCGGCCGCCAGGCGCGCCGCGGTGGCCTCCGCGGGCGGCAGCGCGCCGAGCATGCTCTCCGCCGCCGCCAGCCAGGTGCCGGCGGGCCGGTCCTCGGCCAGCGCCAGTGCCGCCGCGACGAGGAGCGGCTCCGGCCTGGTCCAGGCCTGGGCCGGGCGCATCCGCGTGAACTCATCGGCCAGCGACTGGTTCCCGCCGGTCTGGGTGAGCTGGCCCACCGCCAGCTCACCGACCACGACCCGGGCCGCCAGCTGCCAGTCGCCCGCCGCCGCCGCGTGCCGGACCGCCTGGGTGAGCAGGCCGTTCCGCTGGTACCAGCCGGCCGCCCGCCGGTGCAGTTCGGGCACCAGGTCGGGTGACTCGTGGCGCAGCTTCAAGCGCAGCACGTCCGCGAACAGCGCGTGGTAGCGATACCAGCCGGCGCCGGCCGGCAGCACGAACGCATTCGCCCGCACGAGGTCCGCCACGTCACTGGCGGCCTGCTCATCGCCCAGCTCACTGGCGACGCCGGTGTCAAAGCTGTCCAGAATGCTCGTTCTCAGCAGCAGGTCGCGGATCCTGGGCGGCTGGGCGTTCAGCACCTCTTCCACGAGATAGCCGACCACCGGGCTGTCCTCGGCCACGAACTCCTTGACGAACTGCTCCGGGTCGGGATGCTCATGCATCGAGATCGCCGCCAGGCGCAGCCCGGCGGCCCAGCCCTCCGCCCGCTCGGTGAGGCACTCGAGGGCGTCCTGCGGCAGGGCCACGTCGTGCTGCGCCATGAGCAGCCCGGCCTCGGGGACGCTGAACGCGAGCTGGTCGACCCGGATCTCCGTCAGCTCGCCGGTCAGCCGGAACCGGTGCAGCGGCAGGAGCGGATCGATCCGCGAGGCCACCATCACGCGCAGGCCCTGCGGCGCGTTCCGCATGAGGTAGGTGAGCCCCTGCAGGGCAGGGCGCTCGGTCAGCAGGTGGAGATCGTCCAGGACCAGGATGACCGGCGGCTCCGCCGCCGCGAGCGCCGCGGCGAGCCGGACGAGGAACTCGTGGTCCATGGTGTCCACACACGCCGCCGACCAGGAAACGTGGGGCACCGCGACGCCCGCCCCGCGCAAGGCGCTCATGACGTAGCTCCACAGCACCCGCGGCCTGTTGTCGAACTCATCCAAGGTGACCCATGCCACCGGCGACGAGGACCGGTTCCCCGCGATCCATGAGGCCATGGCCAGGGTCTTACCGATGCCCGGCGGGCCCATGAGCGCCGTCAGCGGCCCCTGTACGCCACCGGCGATGAGCTGGTCGAGCCTCGGCCGCGGGACGGCCCAGTCCGGCACCGCGGGCATTGTGATCTTGGATCTCAGGATCGATATGTCAGCGTCCATCGACGTCCGGGCACGCCCCATTAATCCTGCCGCCGCGCGCGCCGCCATCGGCACCCCCCTGTCCCAGCATGCCAAACGCCCCGCGCCGCACGCCAGGGAGGTCCCGGCCGCGGCCCGCGGCCATGCCTGAACTGAGATCCGTGCCCTCAACCTCGCCGATGAGCGGGTGAGCCGTCATCACCCCGGCCGAATCTCACCCGGGTGACGAATCACCCACCATGGGTGGCCCCCGGTCGGCCGATACGCGGCATGGTAGGCACCAGAAAGTCCGCCTTCCGAGCACGATGGGGGCCTGCGTTGACTTCCCCGCATCATTACGAGATCCGCGTGGCGGGGACGCTCCCACCTGAGGCCTTGCTCGACTTCGAGCAGCTCAACGCCAGCGTGGTACCGGTCGGGACGATGGTTCACGGGGTCCTGCCCGATCAGGCCGCGCTGTATGGGCTGCTGACCAGGCTCGAGGCGCTCGGCGCCCAGGTCCTGGAAGTGCGCCGCCTGCACGACCAGGAGTCGTCCGGGGACGATTGACGGCGGCCCGGCCGGCAGGTGCCGGGTCAGCGGGTGAATTCGGCGCGGACGCCCAGCAGCCGGACCGGGCGGCCCGGCCTGAACTGGGCCAGCGCGGCGAGGGCCGCCCGCTCGATCGCGGCGGCGTCCGATGTGGCGGCGGGCAGCGGATGGCCGTGGGTCTGGGTGATGAACGGTGCGTACCTGACCTTGACGACGACCCGCCGCGCTGGCCGCTGCCCGTCGGCGATGCCGGCGGCCACCCGGCGGGCCAGCCGCGTTACCTCGTTGCGCACCTGCTCCCAGTCGGCGAGGTCGTGCTGGAACGTGATCTCCTGGCCGTGCGAGCGTGGCACGTAGGGCGCGGCATCCACCGGGGCGGGACTGAGGCCGCGGGCGGTCTGGACCAGCCACGGACCGGTCACCGGGCCGAGGTGCGCCGCCAGGTGGCGCGGGTCGGTGTCGGCCAGGTCGGCGACGGTGCGGATGCCCAGGGCGGCGAGCCGCCTGGCCGTCTTGGTCCCGACCCCCCACAGCGCGTCGGTGGGGCGGTCGCCGAGCACCGTGTACCAGGACTCGTGGGTGAGCCGGAAGATCCCGGCCGGCTTGCCGAACCCGGCGGCCAGTTTGGCCTGGAGCTTGTTCTCGCCGATGCCGACCGTGCAGTCAAGGCTGGTCACGACGCGGATGCGGTCCTGGATCCGGCGGGCCAGCGCCTCCGGGTCCTCGGTGTCCGCGGCGAGGAACGCCTCGTCCCAGCCGGCCACCTCCAGCACCGCGTCGAACCCGGCCAGGGCCGCCATCACCTCCGCCGAGACGGCCTCGTACGCCCCGGCGTCCACGGGCAGGAACACCGCGTCCGGGCAGCGCCGGCGCGCGGTGCGCAGGGCGAGGCCCGAATGAACGCCGAAGGCGCGTGCCTCATACGATGCGGTGCTCACCACGCCGCGTTTGGCCGGGTCGCCGTCACCGCCGACCACCACCGGCCGGCCTCGCAGCTCCGGGTGGCGCAGCACCTCGACGGCCGCGATGAACTGGTCGAGGTCCACGTGCAGCACCCAGCGGGTCACGGCTCAGCCCCGCGCGGCGGCCAGCCGCCGCGCCCGCCATGGCGCCTCGGCTTCCCCCATCGGGGTGGACGGCGGGGCCTGCACGAACGGCCAGATCTCCTCGGCGATGGCCCGCCAGTCGGCGGTGGCGGACAGCTCGCCGAGCAGCGCGAACAGCCCGAGGTTGATGCGCTGCAGGATCACATACGACCGCGGGATGCTCACATACCCGGCCACCGGGCTGCGCAGGTCGAAGAAGCGGCGCACCACGGCCGAGGCGTAGTCCGGGGTGATGGTCAGGCGGCCCGGCGTGCGTATGGTGGCGTAGAAGACGCCCAGGTGGTCCACGATCATCTCGGTGCTCAGCGGCGCGTGCGGTACCAGGAACCCGGCGTCCTCCATGGCGCGGCGGAAGGCCTCGGGCTGGTTGTCCACGCACAGGCTGCGGGCCATCTGCATGAGCGGCTGCAGCTCCGCCAGCGTGAAGTGCTTGACCAGGCCGAAATCGAGGAAGGTGACCCGGCCGCCGCCGTGGAACAGGTAGTTGCCCGGATGCGGGTCGCCGTTGAACGCGTGGGCCTCGTACAGGCTCCGGAACACGAACCGGTAGATCGTTTCCGCGGCCAGGTCGCGTTCCTCCTGAGGCCAGCCGGCCAGCTCGGCGAAGCGGGCCCCGTCGGACAGCTCGCTCGTCACCACCCGCCTGCTCGACAGCTCGCCGATGATCTGCGGGATGTGGATCGTCGGGTGGCCGTCGTAGTAGGCGGCCAGCAGCCGCTGGTTGGCGGCCTCCCGGCGGTAGTCGAGCTCCTCCAGCACGCGGTCCCTGAGCTCGGTGATGAGCGCGTCCACGTCCTGGCTGGGCGCGGTTATCCGGAGCAGCCGGCGCAGCAGGGCAACGTTGTCGAGGTCGGCCGCCATGGTCTCGGCGATGCCCGGATACTGCACCTTCACCGCCACCGCCCGGCCGTCGTGGGTGATCGCCCGGTGCACCTGCCCGATCGACGCGGCGGCGATCGGCTGCGGGTCCCAGCGGGCGAACGCCCGTTCCGGGGGCAGGCCCAGCTCGGATTCCACCACGCCCGCCGCCAGCTCGGCGCTCATGGGCGGGACGCTGTCCTGCAGCCGGGACAGGGCACGGCGGGCGGCGGGGGACAGTCCGTCGTCGACGTAGCTGGCCATCTGGCCGATCTTCATCAGGACGCCCTTCATCGCCCCGAGCGTGTTGGCGACGTCTTCGGCGGTCTGCAGCGCCAGGTCGTTACGCAGCTGTTCCCGGCCGCGGCCGGCGGACGCGAACAGCCGTGGCGCGCTGCGGGTGTAGCGCGCCCCGCCGCGCGCGGCGAGTTGCAGGGCCGCCAGTCCCCGCCGCAGCCGCAGCCGCCCCCGCCGCGCCACGATCAGGCCCACGGCCGCGAGCGCGCCGGCGGCCGCCGCCGCGGCGAGGGCCTTCCTCATGCGTGCTGCGCGGCGCGCATCCGGAGGGCGATCCGCTGCCGCGCCTCCAGCACGCCGGGCTCGCCCAGGAACACCACGTCGAGGACGCCGAGCGCCTGCCGGATCTCGGCCCGGCGGGCCGGGGTCAGGGCTCCGGGCGCGCGATAGCCGTACATCTGCAGCGCCCACTCCGGCATCGTGGCGGTCGTACCATCGCGGATGTCCTGCCAGATCTCCGCGATGTCGGGGTCGAGGCCCGGCGGGTCGAGCAGGAAGGCGGCCGCGTCGGCGGCCGCGGGTGTGCAGCGCAGCTCGGGCCGCACCGATGACAGGTACCGTCGCAGGCCGGCCAGGTCCAGCGGGACCAGCGCGGCCGGAATGCCGACCAGCTCGGCCGCGACCGCCATCTCCGCGACGTAACGGTCGCCGTCGGTCGCCGCCAGCGGCGTCCCGAGCAGTTCGCAGGCGACCATCGTGGATTCGACCAGCGTCGCGTGCACCCACAGCAGCAGAGCCGGATCGGTGGCCGCGTACGGGCGGCCGGTCACCGGGTCGGTGCCGTTGACGTGTTCGTGCATCCGGCGGACCCTGGCCGCCGCGCGCTCGGCCGCCGCCCGGTCGCCGTAACTGACCGTGGCGAGGTAGGACGACGTGGCGGCGAGCCTGCCGACGGGGTCGCGGCGCCAGTCGCTGTGCTGGTCGACCCCGGCCATCGCCAGCGGGTGCAGCGCCTGGACCAGCAGCGCCCGCAGGCCGGCCACGATCGAGGACAGGTCGCCGCTCAGCTGCCAGGTGACGCTGGCGGGCCCGAAGAAGCCGTCGTCCGCCGGGTCGGTGGGCACGCTCGACACGTAGGCCGCCGCCGAACGCGCGACCAGGCCAGCGGCGTCCGCGTATGCATCTGTCCCCATGCCGACAAACTACCCACTCCGCCCA
>Ga0207693_10005961_pt1 | contig 10108 bp, 9 predicted proteins | sample LARL81metaG_FD_184347 | JGI IMG/M metagenome (GOLD analysis project Ga0207693, IMG submission 184347) | Corn, switchgrass and miscanthus rhizosphere microbial communities from Kellogg Biological Station, Michigan, USA - LAR L8-1 metaG... | ecosystem: Host-associated > Plants > Roots >... | reverse complement strand
CTAGCGGCCCGCGTGTGGCGATCCGGATCCCGTCTCAGGACGCGGCCATAACCGGCGGAAGAGCAGCCAGCCGATAAGGCCAATCGTGAGCAGCACGACCACCGGGCACAGAACAACGCCAGCCGACACGATCAGCCATTGTGTCCCAATTGAAACCTTGCCCATAGTATTTGGCAGTGTGGTAGCAAGCGCCGAATTAACGGACGGCGTTGCGCCGGAGTGGTCCGCTGCCTGACCGCTTCACGGGCCTCCGGCGCTACGGCTCTTAGTCTAGATTAAACGTTATCGCAGTTGTGCGACACTGGGCGGGGCAGAGTAGGACAATTGCCTCGGGGTGCTCAGGATCATCTCGGGCCGTCCGCGAAAGAAGCTGATATGCCCGGTCACGCAAACCCGCTGTCCCTGCAGCGTCATTTCCGGTGTCCCGAATTTCGCCCGGTCATGCCCGTAGATCACGGCGGTTCAGCGTCCCTTTCGGATCTGGCCGATCCGGGCTGACGACGGTCAGGAATGTCGGGTTGGCCCGCGTGCCCACCATGTAATCGGCTGACGCGACCAGGCCGCAGACTGTAGCGGTGCGGCCGACACTGGCCATTGCGGCTGTGGGATCTATGGATACTGCGCCGGCCGAGAACGCCCACACGCTGAGCGCCGCTGAGGTGACCGCCATTTTTGCCGAATACATTGCCTTCTCCAACGCTTGGGGGGTCAAGCAACATTCGAGGCGAGGACTTACGATCGAGTTAAAGGGCGCATTCAGCCACGCGACTAATAATAACGGGCGCGACGGCAGCATTGCGCCCGTTCAGGTTGTATCAACGGTTTCGGTTCAGACTGCCTCCTCTTCCCCCCGGAGGCTCGAATGCGTGTGATCCCCCCAATCCTCGCGACCTTGACTGCCTTGGCTGCCTTGTCGGTACAGGCAGCGCCTAACCCCAAGCTGGAAAACTGGCGTCCGCTCGGCCCCGCCCTGTCCTTCGGACTGGGCGACCAAGCCTGCAGCAACGGCTGGCACCAAGCCCTGTGGCGCGACTGGCGCGGCGATTGGTGGTGGGGTCCGTGCGTCCAGAACAGGTGACTTGGTTCCGCTCGGCAGACGCCTCGATGGTGTGGGCGATTGAAGCCGCACGCGTCTGCCTTCTTATCTTCGCTTCTGCAGTGGCGGCCTGGGCCGTCGGTTTCGGGATGGGATACCGCAGAGGCGTAAACGACGCCATTGCGCACGATATCGCCTGCGCCGACCATCGGCTCAATGCAGAGTAGATTTCCACCGGCAGCACTAGGTTATTGGTTCAGGATCCCGGCGATCGCCCCGCTCGTGCAGGTAGCGATCGTGCCGGAAACGATCGAACGAAAACCGAGTTCGGTGATCTCGCGGCGGCGCTCGGGCACCATTGCGCCGAGCCCGCCGACCAGAATGCCGAGCGAGCCGAAATTGGCGAAGCCGCAGAGCGCATAGGTCACGATCAGCCGCGACCGAGGGCCGAGCGCTCCCTCCGGCAATTTTGCGAGATCCAGATAGGCGACAAATTCGTTCAGCACGGTCTTGGTGCCCATAAGAGACGCCGCCTCGGCGCTTTCGGCCCAGGGCACGCCGATCAGCCACATCACCGGACGGAATACGAACGCGAACAGCCCCTGCAATGTGATGCCGCCCGGCAGCCGGCCGAGCGCCATGTTGACCAACGTCACCAGCGCCACGGCAACAACGAGGACGGTGACGATGCCGACCAATGGCGCCACTCCGTCCCTCGTGCCCTTCACCAACGCATCGAAGGCGCCGCTCGGCTCCTCGCCCACGGTGATCTCGGCCCTGTCCTCACTGGGCCGGAAAGGCACCATCAGCGCCGCTACGGCCAGCGCCGCCGGCGTGCTGATCACGGAACAGATCAGGATGTGTCCGAGCGCGTCCGGAATGACGGGGCCGAGCATTGTGGCGTACACTATCATGACCGTTCCGGCTACCCCTGCCATCCCGCAGCTCATTACCGCGAACAATTCGCCGCGCTGCATGCGCGCGAGGTAGGGGCGGATCAACAGCGGCGCCTCGATCATGCCGACATAAATGTGGACCGCCGCGCCGAGCGCGAGCGCGCCGGATATACCCATGCTCCGCCGCAACACCCAGGCGAAGGCGCGGGTCACCGCCTGCAATACGCGCCAATAATACAGCAATGCAGAGAGTGCGCTGATCGTCAGCACCAGCGGCAAGACCTTGAATGCAAGAATAAAGCTCGCGCCGGGCGCGGTCTCGACGAAGGGCAACGTACCGCCGCCGAGATAGCCGAAGACGAACGCCGTCCCTCGGTCGGTCGCCTCTTGCAACGCCAGAGCCGCGCGGTTCAACAGCAGCAGCACATGCGAAGCCAGAGGAAATCGCAGCAGCAATATCGCAAGCGCGGCCTGTAGCATGAGGCCCGCAATAACCGTGCGCCAAGGTATCCGCCGCTCACGCTCGCCGCGCCGCCATTCTCCCAGCGCCCAGGCCAGAAACAGCAGAAGCAAAATACCGAGCAGACCGCGCATGGTTATTACCTGACACCTCCCGCAAGTGCTTCCCTCACCCACCAAACCCGATCTAAGTCCGGGGGGCGGGTGGGTATGTTGGACCGGCTATTTGTCGAGCCAGGCGTCTTCGAGACGCCAGCCGTTGTAATTGCCGTTGACCATCATCGTGTGCCCATGGAACTGGGGTTGCGCACAGGCTCCCGAGACAGGATAGAAGATGATCGGACGCGCGCCGTCTTCCGCCAGCTTCCGTTCGATCTCCCAGACGATTTGCTTGCGCTTGCCGGGATCGGCTTCCATCGACTGCCGATCGATCAGCTTGTCCACCTCGGGATTGCAGTATCCGGTATAGTTGCGCTCGGCACCGCAAACGTAATTCTCGTAGAATTGCTGATCGGGATCGTCGAGCCCGTTCTCGCCGACCGTCATCCCGACTGTGTAATCCTTGCGCATGACCTTGGGATACCATTGCGTCGTGTCGACCGCATCCATGATGCCGTCGATATAGATCTCCTTCAGCTGGTCGATCAGCAATACCGTTGGATCGCGGTAAGCCGGGACGTTGCGGGTTGTCACCGTAACGGCGAGCCGCTTCTCCGGGCCGTAGCCCAGCTTTTTCATGATCTCGCGGGCCTCGGCGCGGTTCTTCGCGACATCGGGACCGTAGGTCGGCAGACCGACCAGGGCCTCTGGCGGCAAACCCCAGGCCCCGGCCGGCGGCGGCATCATCGCGCCGCCGATCGAGCCCTGTCCGTCGCTCAGGATGTCGATGAAGGCCTGGCGGTCGAGGGTCAATGCCAGCGCGCGGCGCAAATCGGAGTTGTCGAAGGGCGGCGCGGCCCGGTTGACGATCAGGGTGCGGGGGATATTCCACGGCACGACCTCGCAGATCGCCTGCGGAGCCTGGTTCTGGATCTGCTTCATCAGTGGGATCGACAGGATGCCGACCGCAAACCGGTCGAAATTCCCCGCCGCGAAGGCCATGATCGCAGTCGACGGGTTCTTGATGATCGTAAACTCGATGCCGTCGAGATAAGGCCGGCCCGCTTTCCAGTAATCGGGGTTCTTGGCGACCCTGATCACCTCGTTAGGCCTGAACTCGACAAATTTGAACGGTCCCGTGCCGATCGGCCGGGTGCGCATGTCGCGCGGCGGGACGTGACAGGGATAGACCGGCGACCAGCCTGAGGCCAGCAAGGTGATAAAGGCGGGCTGCGGCCGCTTCAAATGGAAGGTGACCTGGTGGTCGCCGTCGACCGTCACCTCGTCGAGATTGCGGTACCAGGATTTGCGCGGATTGACCCTGAGCTTCTCGCTCGCCTTCCCGGCGAGCAGGTCCCAGGTGCACTGGACGTCGCGAGCGGCGAAAGGTTTGCCGTCATGCCATTTGACGCCCTGGCGCAATGTAAAGGTCAGCTTCGTCCCCTCCTCGTTCCACGACCAGCTCGAGGCCAGATCGGGCACGATCGACTCGAGGCTGTTCTGCTTCACATGCTGATCGAACATGACGAGGTTGTTGAACACCCCCATCATCGGCCCGAGGGTGGAAATCGTCGATTCCTCGTGGATCGACATGCTGGCGGGGCTGTCGAGATGCGGCATTCGGAGAATGCCGCCCGACTTCTGCGCCTGGGCCGCCTGCGGTCCAGCGGTCGTGGCAATCAGCAGCACCGCGGCCGCTGCAAAGCTGCGAAGCTTCCACCGCATCTCATTCCCTCCCTCGTCGCAATCGAACCGTTCGATCAGAACCAATTACGGCATGACCCCAGGCAGCACCACCACCAAAGGCTCCACGGCTGCTGCCGCCCTCTGCCTCCCTCGCGAGTCAGGATAGCCGGCGAGAGTGTCCATGGCAGGGATCTTGCAGCATTCGCGACGAGGAATACGATGCTCCCTGGGGAGGCACACACACGACAGAAACCCATCAGGGACGGGAGAGGTAGATGCGAGCCAAATTGTCTCTGTTGTCGATCGTCGCTGCGATTGCGGCCACTGTTATGCTGTCGCCGGGGCCGGCCGCCGCGGAATCGACCTGGGATCAGATCAAACGCACCGGCAAGCTCAGATACGGGGCGGTCGACTACCCGCCAAATTGGTATCGCGACAAGACGAGCGGCAAGTGGACGGGGTTCTTGGTCGAGATGGTCGAGGACATCGCCAAGGAGATGGGTGTCGAAGCCGTTCCCGTGGAGACGACTTGGGCAACGTGCGTCCTCGACCTGCAGTCCAACAAGACCGACCTGCAGTTCGGGCTGCAAGCAACGCCAAAACGCGCATTGGTGATCGACTTCGCCGGCCCAGCCTACAATCTCTACTGGTACGCTGTTAACCACAGCGGGTTTAAGGCCAACACCTGGGAGGATTACAACAAGCCGGAAGTCAAGATCGCCGCGATGCTCGGCTCGGCGGATGTCGTCATCCTGCAGAAGGTGACACCGAAGGCAACCCGCGTCGAGTTGAACGACGTCGCCTCTACCGCGCTCGCCGTCAGTTCGGGACGCGCCGATGCGATGGTCACCGCCGTTTTCGGGGCGCTCGTCGCGAAGAACCGCAACCCGGATCTCGGCGACTTCGTGCTGCCGACGCCGATCGTCTATCTTCCCTCTTACGCCGGCTTGCGGCGCGAAGACAACAACACCCTCCAAAAGTTTGTGCAAGCCTGGGCCGAGTGGAACAATTTGCTCGGTTATACTGAGGCTCGAATAAAGAAGTACCTCGAAAGCGCCGGGGCCACGAACATCCCAGAGAATGTGCGGTTCTAAGCGAGCGGACGGCCAGCGGCGGCGGGTTCGCCGCTCCCGACTGCGCTGAAGGTAACGCCATATGCATTATCACTGGGACCTGGCGATGGTCCTCGCCGATACCGACCGCTGGTGGCATGGGATCGGCGTAACGCTACTCTATTCGGTGGCGACGGTCGCGGGCGGCATCGTCATCGGTGTCTTTTGCGGCCTGACATTGCTCGGCCAAAAGCGCTGGCTCGCCTTGCCGCTTGAAGCCTATGTCGAGATCTTCCGGTGCACGCCGCTCCTGATACAGATCGTGTGGTTTTACTACGCTCTGCCGATCCTGCTGAATTTCTCGCTGCCGGCCTGGCTGGCGGCGGGGCTGGGCCTCACGCTCTACATGGGCGCGTTTTGCACCGAGATCTTCCGCGCCGGTGTAATGTCGATCGGTCGCGGCCAATGGCAGGCGGGCCGCGCGCTCGGCATGACCTATGCCCAGCTGATGCGGCGGATCGTGCTACCGCAGGCGGTGCGCCGGATGATTCCGCCGCTCGTCAACCAATCGATCACGCAGCTGAAGAACACCGCGCTTCTCTACGTCGTGGCGGTGCCCGACCTGATGTACACGAGCTCGATCATCACCGCCGAGACCTATCGCCCTCTCGAGGTCTATACGAGCGCGGCGGCTATTTACTTCATAATACTGTACCCGCTGACCTTGTTCGCGAAAAGGCTGGAGACGCGGGTTGACCGGTGACGACGACCGGCGCCGCCCGATGATCGAGGTCACCGACCTGGTCAAGAACTACGGCCCGGTGCCGGCAGTGCGCGGCGTTTCCCTCGGCGTCGCCAGGGGCGAGGTGGTGGTGCTGATCGGACCGAGCGGGTGCGGCAAGTCGACCTTGCTGCGCTGCGTCCACCTGCTGGAGGAGCCGACCTCCGGGGTCATTCGCGTCGGCGCGCAGCAGATCAGCTTCGGCAGCGGCGGAAAGGCGCTCACCGGCAGCAAGCTCGCCGCGTATCGCGCGCGCATCGGCATGGTGTTCCAGCATTTCGAGCTGTTCCCGCACATGACGGCACTGCAGAACGTCATGGAGGGTCCGGTCACGGTAAAGCGCATGGACCGCCGCGCCGCGGCAGAGGCGGCGCGCGGCCTCCTCGCCAAAGTCGGTCTCGCCGGCAAGGAGGAGAGCTACCCGGCCCAGCTCTCGGGCGGGCAGGCGCAGCGCGTCGCGATCGCCCGGGCGCTCGCCATGTCGCCCGAGGTGATGCTGTTCGACGAGGTCACCTCGGCGCTCGATCCCGAGCTCGTCGGAGAAGTGCTCGCGGTGATGCGGCAGCTCGCCGAGGACGGCACCACGATGATCGTCGTGACGCACGAGATAGCTTTCGCCCGCGACATCGCCGACCATGTCCTGTTTATGGACGCCGGAACGATTGCCGAGCACGGGCCGGCCGACGACCTCTTGGTGCGCCCGGTGAACCCACGCACCCGCGCCTTCCTCAGCCGTTTTCATCACGCCGGGGCGCTGCGATCCGCCGGCTGACCGATCAGCATCGGCGCATCCTCTGCCGCGACGTTCCCAAACGGCGCGCGACTGCGCGACGGACGTGCCGCTTCACAGGAATCGAGAGTGCCAGGCGGTATTTGGAAACGATGAGCACCAGCTGGAAGGCTGCTCATGGTCGTGATCTCAAATCGCGATCTTCGTCTCGATCGCATCGTAATCAGCCTGCACGCCGCCATCCTTGACATCGAGAAGCCCAGCGGCAGTCAGGGCTTGGACATCCGCATGGACATTGCTGTAGTCGCGTCCGAGCGCCTTCGCCAGAGCGCGGACGCTGGTGACCGTGTGCCGGCGCACATAGCGTAATAGCTCCATCCGTTTCCCCGTCAGAACACGGGCGAGGGCGTCCCAGCTCTCGAACGCCAGATGGCGTTCATGGAAAGTCTCACCGCTCTCGGCGCGGTGCCAGGCATCGACGAACCGGTGTGATGCTTCGTCCTCCATTGCACCGCCAACCGTGATCCTCACGTCATTCATTTTTCACCTCGCAAAGCCCGCACATCGGGCCAGAAATCAGCCATCAGTTGCTCGACGCTCGTGCATGCATAGGCCGTCTCGGCACCTTGAAAGTGCCGATGATCGCCTTTGCCGCGCTCATTGTCGTATCCGACCTCGCGAACGCCCGGACGGCCATAGAACAACGAATATTTCAGGCCGTGGGCCGAGGGCAGAGCCAGGTGACCACACGCAGTCAGATAGAGACGCCATTTTTTGGGAAGCTCAAGCCCCGTAGGCGGGGGTCAGGATGGAATTGTCAGCGCAATCAGCTCTTGGGCCGCTTGATCGAAGCGGTCGAGGTGGCGGCAGGTGTCGATCAGCTCGGCGAATTGTGTTTCGCCGATTGCCAGGCCTGGGGCAATGGGGCGAATGCGGCGGGCTTCCTCCTCGAAATCCCAGATGAATTCGCGGCCGGTGCCTTCCTTTGTGAAGCTGCGGCCGTCTTTCGTGAAGACCGTGATGCGCGGGCCGAAGAGTGTGCGGCGCATGGTCGGGATCAGGGTCACCCGGTGCATCAGGTCGAGGACTTCCGGCGGATCGGTATCACCGGGGCCGGGCCTGTCGCCGCGCAATAGCGGATAGCCGCGCTCGGCGGCGCCCCAGGCGGTGAAGTATTGCGTGCTGCCGACCTGTGGTGGGCTCTCGATGCCGCGGCTGGGGAAGGCGGGGCTCGGATACTCGGTTTCGAACCAGTTGACGAGCGCCTCGATGCGGTCGATGTCGTCGTAATGGAGATTGTGCTCCTCGCACAGCTTCGCCGTTACGTCGACATGGGCGATGTTGTAGCCGGCTGTCGAATAGATGCGGTAGAGCGTCTCGAGGAAGATCCAGTCGCGGCCGAGGCCTTCTGTGATTTTGCTCATATCTGTGCGGTTGTCGCCGGTAAAGCTGTAGCGCAATTCGCCGCGGTTGTTGCCGGCATAGGCGTGGTAGAAGCCGGCTTCCCCCTCCAATACCGTCTCGCCGCCCGGCGTGCCGTGCTGGGCCAAAGCGACGGCGAGCAGCGCGTTGCGTACCGCGCCTCCCTCGCGCAATGACCGCCCGCCGCTGCGTGCGCCTTCGAGATTGCCCGCCGCCAGGTTGACGCATTGCGCGATCGCGCTGTGGATCTGGTCTGCGTCGAGGCGCTGCAGTTTGGCGGCGGCGACCGCGGCGCCAAAGATCCCGAACACCGGCCCCGCGTGAAAGCCGCGCGACATGACGGTCGGGATGAGCTCGGCGGCCATGCGCTCCATGACCTCGTAGCCGGCGGCGACGGCGGTCACAAACTCCTTGCCGGAGGCGCCGGTGATTTCGGCCGCCGCAAGCGCGGCGGGCAGGATCGCGATGCCGGGATGGGTGAGCATGCGGAAGGTGTCCCACTTGCCGCCGGCGAAAATCATTTCCGCGTTGACGAAGGCGGCCCCTGCCTTGGTGAGCCTCGTGCCATGGCACAGAACGGTCGCGGCCCCTCCGCCGCCCGCCTCTTCCTCCTGCATCAAGGCCAGCGCCTGCCGGCTCGCCGGCATGTCGCGCGCAATCAGCGCCGAGCTCAGCGCCTGTAGGGTGACGCCTTTGGCGCGATCGACGACCGCGGGCGGCAGGTCTTCGTATTTGAGGTTGGCCACGAAACCGGCGAACTCTCGGCTCAGCGACATGATGGGTCCTTTCGCGAGAAGCGTATTGACCTATGTTAGCTGTCGATGACCCAGACGCCCACGCCTCCCTCTTCCCACGCGCTCCCGCACAGTTCCCATTGGGGTGCCTTTTCCGTGCTGCGCCGCGACGGCGGTGTTGAGATCGTGCCGCATCCACGAGATGCGTCGCCATCACCGCTGCTCGGCAACATCCCCGCCTCGGTGTCGCACCGCGCGAGGATCGCGCGGCCGATGGTCCGGCGCGGTTGGCTCGAACGCGGTCCCGGCGCCGATTCCGGGCGGGGGCGCGAGTCGTTCATACCCGTCGACTGGCCGCAAGCCATCGATCTTGGCGCGGCGGAATTGCGACGCGTCTATACCGCTCATGGGCCGCGCGCCGTCTATGGCGGCTCCTACGGCTGGGCGAGCGCCGGGCGGTTCCACGACGCGCCGCGCCAGCTCCACCGGTTCCTCAATACGGCGGGCGGGTATGTTCGCTCGGTGGGCAGCTACAGCTCGGGGGCCGCGACGGTGATCCTGCCGCACGTCATCGGGCCGCAGGATGCCGTGGCTGGCAACAACGTCAGCTGGGACGAGCTGGCGGCGCACAGTGCCCTCGTGCTTGCCTTTGGCGGCATGGCGCTGAAGAACAACGATGTCGGCGGCGGTGGCACCAGCGAGCACATCGCGCTGGCCCGGCTGCGCGCCGCCCGCAGCCGCGGCGCGGAATTCCATCTGATTGGTCCATTGCGCGACGATCTGCCGAGCGCGGTCGAGGCGGTCTGTCATCCGATCCGTCCGGGCACCGATGTCGCGCTGATGCTCGGCATCGCGCACACGCTGATAGCCGAGGGGCTGCACGACCGCGCGTTCCTTGACCGATACTGCGCCGGCTACGAGATCTTCGAACGCTATCTCCTCGGCCACGATGACGGTCGGCCCAAGGATGCCGACTGGGCGGCGGCGATATGCGGACTGCCCGCCGATGAAATCACCGGGCTGGCGCGGCATGCCGCCGGGAGGCGCACTCTGATCACCTGCTCGCAATCATTGCAGCGCGCCGAGCATGGCGAGCAGCCCGTCTGGATGGGCGTCGTGCTGGCGGCACTGCTCGGCCAGATCGGATTGCCGGGCGGCGGGTTCGCCTATGCGCTGGGATCGACCTCCAATACCGGGAAGCCGCCATTGGCCG
>Ga0207693_10005959_pt1 | contig 10111 bp, 11 predicted proteins | sample LARL81metaG_FD_184347 | JGI IMG/M metagenome (GOLD analysis project Ga0207693, IMG submission 184347) | Corn, switchgrass and miscanthus rhizosphere microbial communities from Kellogg Biological Station, Michigan, USA - LAR L8-1 metaG... | ecosystem: Host-associated > Plants > Roots >... | reverse complement strand
CGAGCGCTTACTGAAGGGGCTGCCCGAGCCCGTGAGCCTCTTCGCCCCGCGCCTGCGCGACGCCGACGGCGTCCAGCCGGGCGAGGAGCCACTTGGCGCCGCACGCGGCGACGGCAGGCGCGGCGACCTCGGCGAGGCGAGCCGGGCCAAGGGCCTGGCTCCGCTGTAGTCTCGCGGGCGTGTCAGGCGAGGAGCGTCTAGCGACGAGTCAGGCAGGTAAGGCGGCGCAGCCGCCGCAATAGTCTGATGGCGACGACCGAGGAGAGCGCCGAGCGAGCCGGCAACGAGGCCGGCGGAGCCGTTCACGGGGGTCGGCTCGTGGCGCGGACGCTCGCCTCGCGTGGCGTCGAGCATCTGTTCACACTCTCCGGCGGGCACCTGTTCTCGATCTACGACGGGTGCAGGGCCGAGGGCATCGAGGTCGTCGACACGCGCCACGAGGCTTCGGCCGCCTGGGCGGCCGAGGGTTACGCGAAGGCGACGAGGGAGGCGGGGGTCTGCGCGCTTACGGCCGGGCCGGGAGTGACCAACGGGATGAGCCCGCTGGCGGGGGCCCAGCAGAACCGCTCGCCGCTCGTGGTGCTCGGGGGGCGTGCGCCCGAGATGCGGTGGGGATCCGGCTCCCTTCAGGAGATCGACCACCTGCCGTTCGTCTCGCCGCTGACCAAGTCGGCGCAGACCGTCAAGGACACCGCCCACATTCCTGCGCTGACCGCCGCGGCGATCGACGAGGCGCTGGAGCAGCCGAGCGGGCCGACGTTCGTCGACTATCCGCTCGACGTCGTCTTCCAGGAGGCGGAGGCGGAGGTGCCCGAGCCACCCAAGCGATCGGCTGGCGAGGGGGCCGATCGCTCCGACGAGGCCGCCGCCCTCCTGGCGAGCGCCGAGCGCCCGGCGATCATGGCCGGCACCGGCCTCTACTGGGCGCGGGGGGAGGACGAGCTTCGCGCCCTGGCCGAGGCCCTGGAGATCCCGGTGTTCCTCAACGGGATGGGCCGCGGGTGCCTTCCCGCCGACCACGAGCTCTACTTCTCCCGGGCTCGCGGGCAGGGCCTGAAGGAGGCCGACGTCGCCCTGGTGGTGGGCGTGCCGCTCGACTTCCGCCTCGCCTTCGGCGGCTCGTTCGGCGAGGAGACCCGGATCGTCTCGCTGGACACCGCGCCCAGCAAGCTCGCCGCGACCCGCCAGCCGGAGATCGAGCTGGTCGGCGACATCCCCGCGACTCTCGCCGCCCTGCGCGAGACGGCCGCGTCCCCCGAGGGCGAACGCGGCCGTGGCGCCAATCCCTGGCTCGCCGCGCTTCGAGGAACGGAGTCCGCGAAGCGCGAGTCTGAGGTCAGCGATCTTTCAGACGATCGGGCACCCCTACACCCCGTCCGCATCTACGCGGAGCTCAACGACCTGCTCGACCGCGACGCGATCGTGATCGGCGACGGCGGCGACTTCGTCTCCTACGCCGGCCGCTTCATCCAGACGTACGAGCCGGGCACCTGGATGGACCCGGGCCCGTACGGCTGCCTCGGGGCGGGGCCGGGGCAGGCGATCGGCGCCGCGACGGCCCATCCCGATCGCCAGATCTGTCTCCTCCTCGGCGACGGCGCATTCGGGTTCTCCGGGATGGAGTTCGACACGATGGCGCGCCACGGCCTTCCCGTCGTCGGGATCATCGGCAACAACGGCATCTGGGCGCTCGAGCACCACCCGATGAAGTTCCTCTACGGCTACTCGATGGCGGCGGAGCTCCGCCCCGCCACCCGCTACGACCAGATCGCGGAGGCGCTCGGCTGTCACGCCGAGTTCGTCACGAAGCCGGATGAGCTGCGGCCGGCCCTCGAGCGCGCCTTCGGCGCCGGCGGCCCGGCGCTGGTCAACGTCCTCACCGACCCCGAGGTCGTCTACCCGCGCAAGGCCGTCCTGGCCTAGCTGGGCGACCAACTCTCAGGGATTCGCGGGCACGTCGGCGGCGAGCGCGAAGGGGCTGCCTTCGCTGTCGCGGCAGATCGCCCACCGCTCGCCCGGGTGGATCACCGTGCCACCGCTTTCCCGAATGCGTTCGAGCGTCGCCGGCAGGTCGGCGACGGTGAAGTAGGGCAGGGAGGCGGTGTCGCCGGGGCCGGGGCCGCGTTCGTGAACCCCGAGCCGAAGCCCGTCGGCCCGCGCCTCCCATCCGGAGCCGGCCTCCTGTGGGCGCGGCTCGAGGGCAATCCCCAGCACGTCCCGCCAGAAGCGCAGCGCCCGATCGGGATCGTCGGCGGGAAATTCGATCAGCGGTTCGGGCACGAAGCGAGTATGGCGACCGGGCGCTGGATCGGTGACCTCGTACCGTGTCCCGGCGTGGCCGAGCTCCGGAACATCGCGATCATCTCCCACGTCGACCATGGGAAGACGACCCTGGTCGACGCGATGCTGCGCCAGGCCGGGACGTTCGCGGCGCATGAGCACCTGGTCGAGCGCGTCATGGACTCCGGCGAGCAGGAGCGAGAGCGCGGGATCACGATCCTCGCCAAGAACGCCTCCCTAAGGCTGCCCTCGCCCGACGGCGAGGAGATCAAGATCAACATTGTCGATACCCCCGGGCACGCCGACTTCGGCGGCGAGGTCGAACGGGGGCTCTCGATGGTCGACGGCGTGCTGCTCCTGGTCGACGCCTCCGAGGGGCCGCTGCCGCAGACGCGGTTCGTATTGCGAAAGGCCCTGGAGCAACAGCTGCCGCTCATCCTCGTCGTGAACAAGGCGGATCGCCCGGACGCTCGCCCCGCCGAGGTCGTGGACGCCGTCTACGACCTGTTCCTCGACCTCGACGCCACGGAAGACCAGATCGAGTTCCCGATCGTCTACGCCTCCGCGAAGGAGGGATGGGCCACGCTCGACCTCTCCTCGCCGGGCGGGGACCTGGGGCCGCTGTTCTCAACTCTGGCCGCGGCGATCCCGGCGCCCAGCGGCGATCCCGCCGCGCCGCTTCAGGCGCGGGTCACGAACCTGGACGCCTCCCCCTACTACGGGCGGCTCGCCGTCTGCCGTGTTCACCGGGGGACGATCAGTCGCAGCGCGGAGGTCGCCTGGTGCCGGCGCGACGGCAGCGTGTCGCGTGGGCGCATCGCGGCGCTGTACGTGACCGAGGGCCTCCAGCGCGTCGAGGTCGAGGAGGCCGGGGCCGGGGAGATCGTGGTCGTCGCCGGGATGGACGAGGTCACGATCGGCGAGACCCTCGCCGCGCTCGACGAGCCGGAGGCACTGCCGCTGCTCGCCGTGGACGAGCCCGCGCTGGCGATGACGATCGGCGTCAACACCTCGCCGCTCGCCGGAGGCTCCGGAAACAAGCTGACCGGGCGCCAGCTCGAGGAGCGACTGCGCGACGAGCTCGTCGGCAATGTTTCGATCCAGCTGCGCGACACCGAGGCCACCGACGCGTGGGAGGTGCAGGGAAGGGGAGAGCTGCAGCTGGCCGTGCTCGTCGAGACCATGCGGCGCGAGGGCTTCGAGCTCACGGTGGGCAAGCCGCAGGCCATGACCCGCGAGATCGACGGTGCCCTGCACGAGCCCGTCGAGCGGCTCTCCGTCGACATACCCGAGGACTACATGGGGGTCGTGAACCAGCTGCTCGCGCTGCGCAAGGGGCGCATGGACAACATGGTCAACCACGGAACCGGCTGGATCCGGCTGGACTACCTGGTCCCGGCTCGCGGGCTGATCGGCATACGCAACGAGTTCCTCACCGAGACCCGCGGTACCGGAATCCTGCACTCGGTCTTCGAGACCTACGAGCCGTGGCACGGGGAGATCACCACCCGTGCCACCGGTTCTCTGGTCGCCGATCGGCGCGGCACCACGGTTCCGTTCTCGCTCATGAACCTTCAGGACCGAGGCCAGCTGTTCGTCGGCCCGGGGGAGGAGGTCTACGAGGGCATGGTGATCGGGGAGAACGCCCGGGCCGAGGACCTGGACGTCAACCCCACCAAGGGCAAGCAGCTCACCAACATCCGCGCCGCCGGCTCGGACGAGGCCGTCCGCCTCGTCCCGCACCACCGACTGTCGCTCGACCAGGCGCTGGAGTTCATCCGCGACGACGAGTGCGTGGAGGTGACCCCCGAGGCGGTGCGGCTGCGCAAGGCAGTCCTGCCTGTCGTCGAGCGGGTGAAGCTCGCGCGGGCCGGCAAGCGCCAGGCGCGGGCTATCAGCGATGCGTGATCCGGCCCTCGCTCAGTGGGAGACGGTCTCGCAGGCGATCGCCGGCGGGTCGATGCGGGCGTCCGTCCGCGCTCCGTCGATCCCGGGACCGCAGTTGATCTTCAGGTCGGCTCTGCCGTCCTTCGCATCCAGCTGATCGTTCCCCGAGCGCCCGTACAGCGCGTCCCTGCCCGCACCGCCGACGAGCGTGTCGTCGTCCGGCCCGCCCTCGAGCAGGTCACTTCCGAACGCGCGGGTCAACGTGTCGTCGCCGGGCCCGCCGTAGAGCTCGCCGGAACTTGAGTCGCTGATGGTGTCGTCGCCCGCGCGGCCGCGGAGGACGGCACCGCCCACGGGCGGCCCGATCAGCGTGTCGGCGAAGGCGGATCCGTCGGCCCGTGTCGCGCCCGGCACCTGATCGGTTCCCTCGCCGGTGACCACCGAGGAGCCGAGATCGGCCCTGATGGGGCCGGCGGCCCGCGAGTAGTCGAGCCCACGGACCGCGGTGAGATCGTCACCCGGGCCCGGTGCCGCCACGTCGCCCTTCTCGAACGTGGGCGGCAGGCCGCTGCTCGGGTCGCGGTTGTGCCCGATGATCGTGTCGCCGCCTGCGCCGCCGAGCATGTTGTCGGTGCCGGCGTCGCCGCAGATGGTGTCGTCGCCGCCGCGGCCGACGATCGTGTCGTCGCCGCCCAGACCGGCGATCACGTTGTCGCCGGCGGTGCCCACGAGCGTGTCCGGCCCCTGCGTGGCGCCTCCCACGGTTACGTCCAAGCCGTTGCATTTGGGAACGGCCGCTAGCGCCAGCGCGACCGGGCCTCTACGCGGATTTCGTTCCCTCACGACACTTCACCCCCGGTATTGAGACCCTACTCCCGCAAGGCTCGGCCACCAAAGGGAGATCACCGATGAGCGATGGAACATCAATGCTGAACGGCGTCGACTTCATCACCGTGCCGACGAAGGACTACGAGAGCGCCGCGAAGTTCTACGGCGAGACGCTCGGTCTTCCGTTCGGCAAGCGGTGGGGAAACATGCCGGCCGGTGAGTTCGAGACCGGCAACCTCACGATCGCCGTGATGCAGTCGGACGCCTTCGGGATCGAGTTCAAGCCCCACAGCCACCCGATCGAGTTCCACGTCGACGACTTCGAGGCCGCCAAGGCCGAGCTCGAGTCGCGCGGCATCCAGTTCCAGGGCGACGTGATCGACTCGGGAGTCTGCTTTCAGACCTTCTTCTCCGACCCCGACGGCAACCGGCTGGCGATCCACCACCGCTACGCGCCGAAGGACGCCAAGCCAGGGGACTGAGAGCCCCCTGGCCCGGGCGCCCTCTCAGATCCCGAGGTCCTCGCGTACCTGGGTCAGGCGGAACGAGTTGCCCGCCGGGTCGCGGAAGCCCGCGTCGATTCCGTATGGGCGCTCTTCCGGCTCCTCCGTGAACTCCACGCCGCGGGTCCTCAGCTCCTCGTAGTCGGAGCGGACGTCGTCGGTGGTCAGGAAGACAGTTCCGGCGAAGCCCTTGGCCATGAGGGTTCGGACCTGATCGGCGGTCCCGGAGTCCATCACCGGCTCGCCGGGGATCGCCATCAGGGTGATGGCGACGTCCTCCTGGCCTGGAGGGCCGACCGTGAGCCACCGGAAGTCCCCCATCTCGGGGAGGGTGACGTCGGACCGGACCTCCATGCCGACCTTCTGCGTGTAGAACTCGAGCGCCTCGTCCTGGTCGTCGACCCAGAGCTGCGCGTTGGCGATCCTCATCATTTGCGTCCTCCTTTTCGAGTGAAACGTTGCGGCGGCCACGCTAGTCGGGGGCGGCACCGTTGTCTTCTCGAAACGTGCGGTGTTGGGGCCGCCCGTGAAAGCGCTGCAGGCAGAGCGGCACTCGTGCCTGGTGGGACGCCGGCGGGAACTTCGCCCGGTACGCGGTGGGGGAGACGCCGTAGGTGCGGGTGAAGCTCGTGATGAACGAGCCGAGGCTCTGCAGCCCGACCGAGAGGCAGATGTCGGTGACCGAGCGATCGGTGTTCCGCAGCAGCGCCGCCGCCCGCTCGAGGCGCCGGGTCAGCAGATAGGTGTGAGGCGGCTCGCCGAACGCGCGCCGGAACTCGCGGCTGAAATGAGCTCGCGACAGGCCTGCGGCTCGCGCCATGTCGCCCACGTCCAAGGGCTCGAAGTACCGGGCGTCGGCGAGGTCCTTGGCGCGGAGCAGGTGCCGGGTGGTGGGTGCGTAGGCCATCGTCTCGATCGTAGGGACTCTCGAGAGGTCCCGAATTGAGCGCTCGCCGCCGCGGCGCGGGATACTCCCGCCGATGTCATTCGACAACGTGGAAGCGGTGCGCCACATCTACGGCGCGTGGGAGAAGGAGGGCTCGCCGGTCGCCTCCGGACTGCTCGACCCCGACATCGAGTGGGTCAACCCACCCGACGCGGTGGAGCGAGGCACTCGGCACGGCCTCGATTCCTTCGGGACTGCGGCCGAATCGGTTGCCGACACGTTCGAGGGCGTGGCGGTGGACATCGACGAGATGCTCGACGCCGGCGACCGCGTCGTCGTCCTCGCCACCCTGCACGGCCGCGGGCGCGGCAGCGGCGCCGACGTCGAGCGGCGCCAGGGGTACATCTGGACGCTGCGCGACGGCAAGGCGACGCGCTTCGAGTGGTTCAACACGCCCGACGAGGCTCTGCGGGCGGCCGGGCTGCACTGCTAGCGCCGTCCTCGGCCCAGTCCTCCACTTGCCGTCGTCCCGCGTCCCAACACCTCCACTTGGTGCCGACATGCCTCGGTTGTCGGCACCAAGTGGAGGCATCGGGAGGCCCCGGGGCCATGAACGCGATGAGGATTGCGGGCCAGGGCTACCGAGTCGATCTTCGACGCGTCGACGTTGGTCGTGACCTTGATCGAGATGTTCATACGCGGGAGCCACGAGACCGAACCGCTCTCCTAGGCGCAGGCGTCGAGGCGCATCGTGCTTCCGTGCCCCACCTTGGGGAAGAAGAAGTGCGCTCGCGAGAAGACGCGGTGTCCGCAGCGATTCACCGGGTGCGACAGCCTGATCCGGACCGGTGGATGCGTGTGACCCATCGACGTCACCTCGCGTCCCTTGGCCCGGGCGTGCCCTCGGTGCCACATGTGCCAGTGGTCGTGTTTGGTACGGACCATGAAGGCCTCCGCCAGCGGCTCACCGTGCCGGTGAAAGGTGCAGCTCCGCGGCTTCTTGCGATAGACGCGATGCGAGGTCTTCGAGCTGACGCAGACCACCTTCGTGCCCTGCCCCTTGCCGACCGCGACCGCCGGAGGCACGGCGAGGGCGATCGCGGTCACGCAGCAGGCGATCGCGGCGCCGAGCTTCATCGCTACGGACTGTAGGCGGTGCTTGCGTCCGCGGTGGACTTCGGCGACGCGCAGCCCGCCCACGGCGCTCGGCGTGCAAGTGCCCCTGCAGCGGCGGCGGTCGCCGTGGTTGGTGCGGTCGGTGAGGTCTACCTTCGCCGTCTGCCTACGCTCATGTCGATTACGAAGCGCTCCTCGGTTGCTCTGGGCATCGCGGGACTTCTCGCCGCCGCCGCGCTCATCGCGGTCCCGGCCGGCGCGCAGGCCGGCAGCCTGTCGTCGCGCCTGTCGCACGTGCGACACCATCTGCAGACGGACCGCTCCCGGCAGGCGGCGCTCGCGGCGACGATCGAGCGCGACTCGCGGCGCATCGACAACATCTCGGGCGAGGTGGCGCGCCTCCAGGACCAGCAGGTCCAGGTGCAAGCGCAGCTTGATCGCAAGCAGGCGCAGCTCGACCGGGCGAAGGCCAAGCTCGCACGGGTGAAGGTCCATCTCCACGACGCGATGACCGATCTGAAGGAGCGGCTGGTCGCGAGCTACGAGGTGGACCGCCCCAGCACGCTGACCGTGATCCTCAACTCGCACGGCTTCGACCAGCTCGCCTCCCGCTACGCGTACATACAGGCGCTCGAGCATCAGGACGCGGCGGTCGTCTCGAGGGTTCGGCGGCTGCAGAACGAGGTGCGCGCCACCGTCGATCGCATCGACGCCGCCCGCGAGCGCCTGGCGACCAAGCGCGACGAGCTGATCCAGACCCAGAACCGGCTCAAGGTCCAGCAGCGCGCGCTCGCGGCCGCTCACGACCGCAAGCAGAGGCTGTTCGCGCGGGTCAAGGCGAACGGCGAGCGCCTCCAGCGGGAGATCAGCGACATCCAGTCGAAGATCGCCGCGGCGCGGGCCGCCGCCCAGGCGGCAACGAGCAGCGGCGCAGTCCAGGCCGGGCCGGCGTTCTCGGCCGAGCTCGGGCCGATCCCGCCGGGGCAGGCGATCTCCCCGTTTCCGGCGTCGGTCCCACTGAGCTGGGGCCGCACGGACCAGGGCGTGGACGGCACCACGGCGCCGGGCTCGCCGCTCCTTGCGATGGGCACGGGGACGGTGTCGATCGGGCATGACCCGGCCGGGTTCGGCGACTCCTACCCGATCCTCCACACGTCGTTCGGCGACTTCTACTACGGCCACTCCGTTCCGATCGTCGGCGACGGGGCCAGCGTCCACATCGGCGAGCCGATCGCGACGGCGCACTTCGGCACCTGGGGCAACTCGACCACGCCCGGCGGATTCGAGATCGGTCAGTACCCGCCCGGCGGCATGACCGCCGGCGGAGCGATCCGCACCTGGCTAATCGGCCTGCCGCGCCGCTAGCTGACGGAGGCGAGCCTGCGCTCGCGCAGCTCAGGTGCCGCGCCGGGCGCGTCCTCGCTGACGGCCTCTTCCAGCAGCTTGCGCAGCTGCTTCATCCGCGTCGCGCCGAATCGCTCCGCCCAGCGGTCCTCGACGTCGGCCAGGAGGCCGAAGGCGACACGCTGGGCCTCGATGCCGCGGTCGGTGAGGCAGATCAGCTTGGCGCGGCGGTCCTCCGGGTCCGGGATGCGCTCCACGTAGCCGAGGTCGACCAGATCGTCGACCAGCTCGCCGACGGACTGCTTGGTCATCCCGGCGAGGCCAGCCAGCTCCGTGAGCCGCATCCCGTCGTCGCGCACGAAGCGGAAGACGCAGCCGTGGGTGGGGCGGATGTCGGCATAGCCGGCCTCCTCGAGGTCTCGCCTGAACTCGGCCAGCACCGATTCGGTGGCGGCGTCGAGCAGGCTCAGGAGCGTCTCCGGCGGATGTGGTGTGTGTGGGCCGTCACTCATGATTGGTCAGGGAGTCTGATAAGTTGCCCTGAATATTAGATCAGGAAACCTTACAAGGCAACCTGACGATTGTACCCGACGTTTCGGAGGTGACGGACATGAACCGCAAGTGGTGGACCCTCGGGGTGGTGAGCGTGGCGACGTTCATGCTCCTGCTCGATATCACCGTGGTGAACACGGCGCTGCCCGCGATCCAGCGGGACCTCGGCGGGAGCTTTACCGATCTTCAATGGGTGATCGACGCCTACGCTCTGTCGCTTGCAGCGCTGGTACTGACCGCGGGGTCGCTGGCCGACAGACTGGGGCGCCGCAGGGTGTTCGCGATCGGGCTGGCGATCTTCTCGGCGGCTTCGCTCTTGTGCGGGCTGGCCCCCGACCCGACCTTCCTGAACGTCTCGCGAGCCATCCAGGGGATCGGCGGGGCGATCATGTTCGCCGTCTCGCTCGCCCTGGTCGCGCAGGAGTTCCCGGCCGGCCGTGAGCGCGGGATGGCCATGGGCATCTACGGCGCGACGATCGGCATCGCCGTCGCCGTCGGCCCGCTGGTCGGCGGCCTCCTCACCGACGGACTCGGCTGGGAGTCGGTCTTCCTGGTCAACGTCCCGATCGGCATCGCCGCCGTCGCGATCACCTTCTGGAAGGTGGCCGAGTCGCGCGACCCCAACGCGACCCGGGTGGACTGGGCCGGGGTGACCACGTTCTCGACGTCGTTGTTCCTGCTGGTGCTGGCGCTCGTGCGAGGCAACGACGAGGGC
>Ga0207693_10005958_pt1 | contig 10113 bp, 10 predicted proteins | sample LARL81metaG_FD_184347 | JGI IMG/M metagenome (GOLD analysis project Ga0207693, IMG submission 184347) | Corn, switchgrass and miscanthus rhizosphere microbial communities from Kellogg Biological Station, Michigan, USA - LAR L8-1 metaG... | ecosystem: Host-associated > Plants > Roots >... | reverse complement strand
TCCGTATCCAGCTTCGCCAGCACGTCCTTGTTATCTTTCAGGAACTGCCGCGCATTCTCGCGGCCCTGGCCAATCCGCTCGCCCTTGTAGCTGTACCACGACCCGGACTTCTCAACGATGTTGTGGTTCGCCGCCAGATCGAGCAGATCACCCTCGCGCGAAATGCCCTCGCCGTAGAGAATGTCGAACTCCGCGTCGCGGAACGGCGGCGCGACCTTGTTCTTGACGATTTTGACTTTGGTGCGCGATCCGATCACGACGTCGCCTTCCTTCACCGCCGCGATGCGCCGGATATCGATTCTCACCGACGAATAGAACTTCAGCGCCTTGCCGCCGGTCGTCGTCTCCGGGTTGCCGAACATCACGCCAATCTTCTCGCGAATCTGGTTGATGAAGATCAGGCAAGTCCGCGATTTCGCGACGGTGCCGGTCAGTTTGCGCAGCGCCTGCGACATCAGCCGTGCCTGCAGTCCCATGTGGCTGTCGCCCATCTCGCCATCAAGTTCGGCCTTGGGGACCAGAGCCGCTACGGAGTCGACGACGAGCACATCCATCGCATTCGACCGAACCAGCGCCTCGGTAATTTCCAGCGCCTGCTCGCCGTAATCCGGCTGCGACACGAGGAGGTTGTCCACATCCACGCCCAGTTTCTTCGCATATCCTGGATCCAGCGCATGCTCGGCATCGATAAATCCAGCCATGCCGCCGGTCTTCTGTGCCTCAGCGATGACCTGAAGCGTGATGGTCGTCTTGCCCGACGATTCCGGGCCGAACACTTCAATCACGCGTCCGCGAGGGAAGCCACCCACGCCGAGCGCCGCGTCGAACGAAATCGACCCCGTCGGAATCACCGAGATCGGCAGGATCGCGTCCTTCGACCCCAATCGCATGATCGATCCCTTCCCGAACTGCTTCTCGATTTGTGATACCGCCAGATCGATCGCCTTGCCCCGCTCATCTGCCATGGAAGTGGCTCCTTTGATAATTGCGACTATGAATGCTTTCTAATATGGCCGGATTATACATACGATTCGAAGCGAATAAAAGGCGAATCTACAAAATTAACCTGTGGAAGGTTCCAAAATGGCCCCCGGATACGGTTGAAAATGACTGTTGCATAATATGCGATGTTATCGCATATTATGCATATGTGGATCTCGCGCGATATCGAAGCGCGTCTACGACGCTCAGTCCAAACCCGTCCAGTGGTTGTACTGACGGGAGCCCGGCAAACCGGCAAGACTTCGACATTTCGGCGCATGTTTCCGAATTACGCATTTGTGTCCCTTGATTTGCCGACCGAAGCAGAGCAAGCAGAGAAGGAACCACAAACGTTCTTACACCGCTATAGGCCGGCCGTCATCATCGATGAAGTCCAGTACGCTCCCGCACTCTTCCGCAATCTCAAAGCCGCCGTGGACCAGAACCGGGGAGCCCACGGCCAGTACCTGCTGACCGGCTCACAGAAGTTCTCCCTGATGAAGAGTGTCTCGGAGTCACTCGCCGGGCGGGCCGATATCGTCGAGTTGGAGACGCTCTCTTTTTCCGAGATTCGAGCCGCTCTGCCTGAAACTGCCGTCGCGTTTGCCGTGGTTCGCGGCGGATTCCCGGAACTCCACGCCAATCCGGAAATCGACCACGTCGCGTTCTACAACTCGTATCTGGCTACCTACCTGGAGCGCGACGTGCGATCGCTGGCAAACGTCGGCAGCTTGCGCGATTTCGAACGGTTTCTCCGCGCCTGTGCCCTGCGTTCCGCCAATCTTCTGAACAAGGCTGACCTGGCCCGCGACGTTGGGATCGCGCCGTCCACAGCAAACCACTGGCTGTCGACTCTGGAAGCCTCAGGCCAGATCGTGTTGCTCGAACCGTGGTTCTCGAACAAGACAAAGTCGATTGTAAAGACGCCAAAACTGTATCTTGCCGATAGCGGGCTCTTGTGCGCTCTGCTCAACATCCGGACGCAAGACGCACTGCTCGACTCCCCGGCTGCCGGCGCGGTCTGGGAGACTTTCGTTTTTGCTCAGCTCAGAGCCCGCGAGCGACGGGCTGGCCGCGTGCATAGCCTGTTCTTCTGGCGCGACCGCACGCGCGAAGTGGACTTCATCACGGAGGCAGGCGGTCACTTCGAGTTGTTCGAAGCTAAGTGGAACGAAGTGCCTGGGCCCGACGACGCCGTGAACCTGCGCTTTGCGCGCGATGCGATTGGTAAGTCTCGAATCATCGCAGGCAGCGTGATCTGCCGCGCGCACAATAGCTATCCCTTGGGTGATAGTTTTCGGGTAATCCCGGTCAATGAACTCTGACCCATCTACTGCCCCTGCATTAGCTACCTCTGCAGCAAGTCCACCGGCGCATTCACATCATGCACCCGGAAATACTTTGCCAGCGTCGTAATTCACAAAAGCCAAGCCCCGAGAATCCCTCGGGGCTTGCTGTGATACTGAACGACGCCTGTCAACTCAATGCTATCAACTTCAGGTCTCTTGTCAATCAGGATTACAAAGTCCGAGTGACCTCGGAGGGTGAGGGAGTCGAACCCTAGTGGCTGAATTCCACTCGAACGCGTGACAGGCGTCGTCCAGTACCCACTGGCACCACCCTCCAAAACGACGACATTCCCGCCAGAGCGAATTCTAAAACCACCTCTTCCAACTCTGACTAAGATGCACAGAAAAAAATTGAGGAACAATCCCGATTTGGGAAATAGAACGCCTACCTCTGCAGCAAATCCACCGGCGCATTCACATCATGCACTCGGAAATACTTCGCCAGCGCCGGATACTTCCTCGCCACCGCCTCATACATCGCATACGCCACATTGCGATACGAAACATGCCCAGCAGGCGTAGTTCGCAACTCAGAGATGTAAACTGCCTCGGCAAAATCCATCTTGAACAGCGCTCGTTTCCGGAACGCCAGCGGGATCGCGTATTGTGAATTCTCTTCCGCTTCGGGAGTTCCGCTCGAAGCCAGCTTCTCGACGGCCGATTGCACCCGCCGCATCGCGGCCTCAAACTGCCCGCGTACTCCGGCGTCTTCCATGTCCATCAACATCTCGAACCCGTGCTGGGTTGTGAATCCTTGCATCACCTGGATGCACCGCCGGTGCCGATGCATATCGCGGAACCCGCCCGTATCCATCAGGATGTCAAACCGGAACTGCTGTCCCGCGCGGAAGCCGCGCAGCATCTCGTCATGTTTCCCGCGATGCTTCAACCCGATATCGATAATCTCCCGCCTCCGTCGCTCACCCGCCACCTGCACCATCTGCCGAATCTGCCGGTACGAGTGATGCGAGTGCTCATACATCAAAGTGGTCGCAATTTCCACTTCCAGCGGCTCTTCATCCAGCAGATCGACAATCGCCTTCGACGGCGCAACTGGCTCGGACGCCATCAACTCCCGCGCAGCCTGCCGCAACTCCCGCCGCGTCTCCATCTCATACGGATTCGGGTCTGCATACTTCACCAGCGTCGGGGCGACGCGCACTTCGCGCAGCAACTCCTGCTCCGCCCGCGCGCCGAGTTCGGGACTCACTTCCCGAATCTGTGCAACCAACTCCTGCAGTGACTCGCTGCTGACGTTGTAAGCAGGCCCAGTCGCCGCTTTCTTCAGCGACTCACCGAGCACACGCACCTCTTTATGCGTATGCGAGAGCAGATGCGCCACCTGCGTCTCGAGCGTACGCGCATTCACAATTTCGCCCAGCGAAGTATTGGTCGCCAGCGGCAGCAGATACCGCGTGATATCAAACGCCCGCGCCTTCAGCGTCCGCTCATAGGCCTCCTGCTTCATGTCAGCAGGCTTCGGCGTGATGCTGATCAGGTAATTCGCCATGTGCGCCGAGAGCGCGTCGTACTCAGCGAACAAGAAGTTCACCGTCTCCCGATACAGCTTCCGAGCCTCGTCGTCCGCGCCGAAGTCCGGGGTGTAATACCCGCTCTTTCGGAAATCCTGGTAGCGCGTAGAGCGCTCCTGCCCGTCCCAGCGCTGCTCATCTGCCAACTCGATCGCCGCTAAAATCGAAAGCCGCTCAATCGCCAGCGCAATGTGCGCGAGATCGGCAATCGACCGGTGCCCATACTGGAAGTAAAAAGTGTTGAGAAACTTCTCCGCCTTCTGCGTGCTGATCTCCCGCAGTGCGTCCTTCATCGACAGCGCCGACCGCGAATACTTCGCCATCGCATAAGCCTGGATCTCAGGCTCAACGCCGAAAACAGCGAAGACTTCAGTAGAAGGCTCGGCCTCTGTGCTGTGTGTGGGGCGCGCGCCCCCGCGCGCCTCTGCCGAAGCCGAATTGACGGCCGGCTTCTCTACAACCGAGCCGCGAAGCGGCGATCGGTGTGAAGCGTCGGAAGAATCAGCGTTAGAAGGCTTAGGCATGGTCACGACATTCGTTGTAGATGGGGACATGGGAGTGCACGCATCGTACGCGCCCCCCTTGTGGATAAGCAATGCGATTCGGAGCCCCTACTGAATGCCCTGTCTCCACTGCTGCAAGCGCTCTTTGATGATTTGCACTTCTCGTTCGAACGACTCCGCCGCTCGCACCAACTCGACCGTCTCGTCGGGATGGTCCGCGCTGGCAAAAGCAATCTGCCGACGAAGCTCCGCGGCGGCGGCAACCAGCTCCCGCATCGCCTCTTCCGCCTTCTTGATCTGATCAATCGGTCGCTCGGACACCAAACCTCCGCGCGAAACATGATCTCACAACGTTAATTCTCGGCTTTCTTTGCGTCCTTTGCGGAAAGTCTTAGCGTACTTCGCCGGAAAGGCTTTTGGAAAGCAGATCCGTCCCGCGCCCGCTCTCGAGAGTGCTTCGATATAATGCCTTCTTCCACGCGACTGGATTAGCTCACTCTGGAGAACCCATGCCTCTATCTGGACACATCGCATTCGTCACCGGCGCCTCGCAAGGCATCGGACGCACCTGTGCCCTCCGCCTCGCCAAAGAAGGCGCCTCAGTCGCCGTCGCTGCGCGCAATCAGGAAAAATTGACCGAACTGGTTAACGAAATTACCACCGCCGGAGGCAAAGCCTCCGCGTTTCCGCTCGACGTCGGCGACGAAGAACAGATCAAGGCGGCGATCAAAGCCGCGACCGACCAGCTCGGCAAAATTGACATCCTCGTCAATAACGCGGGTATCACGCGCGATCAGCTCGTCATGCGCATGAAGCGCACCGACTGGGACGCCGTCCTCCAAACTAATCTGACCTCAGCGTATCTCTGCATCCAGCAAGTCATTCCCAACATGCTCCGCCTACGCTGGGGACGCATCATCAACATCAGCAGCATCTTCGGACAAATGGGTCAAGCCGGACAAGCCAACTACGCAGCCTCGAAAGCCGGGCTCATCGGTCTCACCAAAGCCATCGCCCGCGAAGTCGCCTCGCGCAACATTACTTGTAACGCCATCGCACCCGGCTTCATCGAAACAGCCATGACCGACGTCCTCAGCGAGGAATTCAAGCAGGCCGCAGTGCAGCAAATCCCGCTCGGTCGCGTCGGAAAGCCGGAAGACGTCGCAGGCGCATTAGCTTTCCTCGCATCCGACGACGCGTCTTACATTACGGGCCAGGTCCTGAGCGTGAACGGCGGCATGCTGATGTGAGCTAGCGTCTCTGGAGACGTCAAGTTGCGGACGCAGGAAGTAGAAGCAGATGAAAAACGATCCCCAGGTTTCGGCTGTGTTCCCTGTGCCCTCTGTGGTGAAAGATTTATCTTTCGCTCAAGCAGAAACTCCGGCCCAGATCATTCAGGCCCGCGAACTCTTCCTCGAATACGCGCAGTCCCTGGGGTTCAGTCTCTGCTTCCAGAATTTCGATAAGGAACTCGCAAACCTCCCCGGAGACTATGCGCCCCCAGAAGGCCGCCTTCTTCTTGCCGAATTCGAAGGCCAGCTCGTGGGCTGTGTCGCGTTGCACAAACTGGAGCCCGGTATCTGCGAGATGAAGCGCCTCTACTTGCGTCCACAATTCCGCGGCAAAGGTTTAGGCCGTGTCCTCGCCGACCGCATCGTCGCCGAAGCCCGGCAGATCGGCTACAAGTGCATGCGCCTCGATACAGTCGAACCCGTCATGAAAGACGCCGTCGGCATGTACCGCAAACTCGGCTTCAAAGAAATTGCGCCCTATCGCACCAACCCAATGGCAGGCACGCTCTACATGGAACTCCTGTTGTAAACCGCGGTCGCTTCGGCCAAAATATCCGACGCCATCGTCCGACGAATTCTGAGGAAAGGACCGTTCATGAAGAGAATTTCTGCACTCCTTGCCATCTTTCTGTTCGCCATTTCCGCTTTCGCAGCCGACAGCAAGACGGTCTCCTACAAGAGCGCCGATGAAACGGTGCAGGGCGTTCTCTACACGCCAAGCGGCAAAGGACCGTTCCCCGGTTTGATCGTCGTCCATGAATGGTGGGGCCTGAATGACTGGGTCAAGGACCAGGCTTCGAAACTTGCCGACCAGGGATACGCCGCCCTCGCAGTCGACCTCTATCGTGGCAAGGTCGCCACCACTCCTGATGAAGCGCATCAGATCATGCGTGGAGTTCCCGAAGACCGCGCCAAGCGTGACTTGCACGCCGCGTTCGAATTTCTCGCGTCCCAATCGAACGTCAAGAAAGACCGCATCGGCTCCATCGGATGGTGTATGGGAGGAGGCTACGCTCTTGACGTAGCGCTCCAGGAACCCACGCTGGCCGCAACCGTCATCAACTACGGTCATCTCGCCACCGATCCCGACGCGCTCAAAAAGATCAATGCGCCGATACTCGGCCTGTTTGGCGCGCAAGATAAAGGCATCACGCCTGAAGACGTCCAGAAGTTCGAGCAAACGATGAAGCAGCTCGGCAAGAAGATCGAAGTGAAGGAATACGACGACGCCGGGCACGCCTTCGAAAACCCCAACAACAAGCGGGGCTACCGCGAAGCCGACGCCCAGGATGCTTGGAAACGAACAGTCGAATTCCTCGCGTCGACGCTGAAGAAATGATCCTCGCCTAAGTTGCCTCTGTGATCTCTGTGGTGAGTGCTTTTGATCACAGGATCATGTCGATTTTTACTTATACACTGTATAAGTAACGCAACCCTGCTGCGCAAGAGCGGACTTCAAATAATCCTTTTCCGCATGGCACGAATGTCCTAACCAATGGCACAAATTTCCCCTTGCCAGAAGTTGCCGCTCTGGTTACTATGGCCCATCCTGAAATGCTCCCTACCATGAATATCGGCGAGACGATCCGCAATTACAGGCTGCAAAAAGGGATGTCCCAGGGCGACATCGAAAAGCGTACCGGCCTACTCCGTTGCTATCTGTCCCGCGTCGAAAATGGCCACACCATTCCTTCACTCGACACGCTGTCGAAAATTGCCGGAGCGATGGAACTGCCGCTGTCTCAATTTTTCTCCGACCCAAACCACAGCAACGGCTCCAAAGGCTTGCCGCAACTCTCCGACGATGAAGTCCGCTTCCTCAGCCAGATCCGCCGCTTCGCCGTGAACCTGAACGACAGCGACCGCAAGCTGGTTCTCGCCATGGTCAAGAAGATGGCGGCTAACTCCGCGAAGTAAGTTCCTAGCCACTAGTTTCCAGTTCAAGCCAGTCAGGAACTCTCTCTTACGATGAGCCTTGGGAGGTTCCCGGCGCCTGATATTCCGAGAAAACTAGACGCTAGGAGCTAGAAGCTTACTTTCGTTCTATCCCCTCCGTGACCCACAGGTACCTCGTCGAGCCCCTCTTCACTGGCTACACTCACCATGGAGATACCTGTGACCACCGACGAGGAACTAACTCTTCTCGATTCGCAACTGCGCCGTCTGAAAATCGAGTACGAGATATTCTTCAGCAACCCGACCAAGCGGCCTCCTACGGACATTGAGTGGAAGGTGCTTGCGCTCCTTCGGAAGTTCTCCGACGGTGGGCGCATGAACTTCTCTCAGCGTTATCGCTACAACGAGATGGCGCAGCGCTATGCCATCTACAGCGATCTCTGGCGCAAGAAGGTTCGCATCCGGGAAGAAGGCTATCGTCGCCCGCAGGATGCCCTGCTGTCCGTTCAAGGCGTACGCACGGATGAAGAGGAACACAAACCGCATCATCACCACGCTTACGGTGTAGGCCATGCAGCCGCGGCAGCGAGCGCCCCAGCGTCACAGCCATTCACGCTGCACAACGTCGACCAGGCCGAGCGGGAGCAGGTGGAGCGCCTTTACAACACCTTGGTTGCGGCCAAAAAGAAAGCCGGAGAAAACGTCACCGGTAACATCGACTCTTTCACCACGTTTGTGCAGAAAAAGACCGAACAGATTCGCAAGCAGTACAAATGCGACAACGTCGAATACTCGGTCGAACTCACAGACGGCGGGGTAAAACTCAAAGCTAAGGCCAAGAGCTAATTTCTCACTCTCCCAACCCCTCCAGCCGCCACTAAGCTCCTCCCTGGACTAGTGACTTTCTACCCGATCCTTTCTTCCGCGTTGACTTCTTCCGAAGTGCGACTACTATGTCGTGCGCGGCTCCGGGCGTTCGGCGCAGCTTTTGGGCCATCTTTTAGCCTGACGCTCACCCTGAGGAAAAGGGCTCCCCCGAGAGTTCACGAATCTGGGCAAAGCTGCAAACAAACGTTTGGGAGGAAAAAAGAAAATGACGTTGAAGCGTTCACTTGGCTGCTTACTTGTATTGACGCTTGCCTCCGGGATCCTTTGGGCCCAGAATGGCCCCAAGGTTGCCCACACCAAAGGCTCCGCGGCTCCGACTCAAAGATGGAATCCGCCGGCCGGGCATTCAATTATCTGGACAAACCTGGGCCCCAGCTTCACCAATCTCTATAACGCCGCCGCCGGTGGGTATTACGTTCTCGGACCCAGCAACTCTGTCGGCCTTGGCGAGCAATGGATTGGTCTCCAGTTCACACCAACGAAGAACGTGAGTGCGACTCAGCTTGTTGTCTCCGTTGGCATCATTTCCGGCACTAGCCTTGTCGATGTCGGCCTCTATTCCGATGCCGGCGGGACTGTCGGCACTCTGCTCGCAAGCGGCCACACCACCAAGATTCCGGTATTCGGAACCTGCTGCGGCGTGGTTCTCGTGACGATTCCCTCGACCGCATTGACGAATGGAACTCAATACTGGATCGCCGCTACTTCGGATGATACGAATGCCGCGGATTTCACCGGGGCCTTTTCATCTTCGAACCAGGGAAACATCGCCTACAATCCCTCGCAACAGGGATGGTTCGGCTTCAATGGCCTGGTTCCCGGAGTTGCCATCCTGCAGTAGGCGCCTCAGAACGAATTGTTAGAAGTTGCGGCCGCGGAGTTCTTCCGCGGCCTTTTTTCCTCGACATCTCTCCCGGTCTTCACTGCAACTCAAATCCAGCTAACTGTTAAAATCTTCGGTCGCCATTCATAAGACATCTTCAAGGGGAACGTCATGCCAGCCCGCATTCAGCGCGCCATTCTTTCCGTCACCGACAAGACAGGACTCGTCGATTTTGCCCGCCGCCTCTCGTCCCTCGGCATTGAGCTTGTCTCAACTGGAGGCACCGCCAAGCTTCTCCGCGATTCGGGCATCGCCGTCAAAGACATTTCTGATCTCACCGGATTTCCAGAGATGCTCGACGGACGCGTCAAGACACTCCATCCAAAAGTCCACGGGGGAATCCTCCATCGCCGCGCAGATTCAAAGCACGTTGCCGCGGTGAAAGAGCACGGCATTCAGCCCATCGACATGGTCGTGGTGAATCTCTATGCGTTCGAGAAAACCGCAGCAAAATCCGGTGTCCACTTCGAGGAACTCATCGAGAACATCGATATCGGTGGGCCCTCGATGATCCGCTCCGCCGCCAAGAACTTCCACGACGTCGCCATCGTCACCTCTCCCGCCGATTACGAATCCATCGCGTCTGAACTTGAAAAAACTGGAGGCACTCTATCTCGCGAAACCAAATGGCGGTTGGCCAAGAAGGCATTCGCGACGACTGCCGCATATGACTCAGCGATCGCCTCGACTTTCGAACGCATCAGCCCTGAAAATGTCGATCTCAGCGAGCAGAGTTTTCCACCGAGTCTGCGCCTTTCGTTTCACAAGACGCTCGATCTTCGCTACGGT
>Ga0207693_10005957_pt1 | contig 10115 bp, 10 predicted proteins | sample LARL81metaG_FD_184347 | JGI IMG/M metagenome (GOLD analysis project Ga0207693, IMG submission 184347) | Corn, switchgrass and miscanthus rhizosphere microbial communities from Kellogg Biological Station, Michigan, USA - LAR L8-1 metaG... | ecosystem: Host-associated > Plants > Roots >... | reverse complement strand
GCGGTCGGGGTTGCAGGCCTATGCGTTGCAGACTGCGACGCTCCTGAAAGCCGACCGGAACGCGGCTATCGACCGCAATACCAGCGTCGCTACCCTGGTCGATCCCTCCAACCGTGTGATCCATGCGGGCTCGTCGCGAATGATGGTTCGAATTCCGGATGATGTGCGCTTCGATGCTCTGCTGCCGCAAACCTGCCGGCGTCAGGCTGCGCTATCGACGATTCGTTTCTTCGCCAATGGCGGTTCGTGTGGCGGATCTATCGCGCTGACGCGGTTCGATGCGAGGTATGAGGTGCGCGTCAACTGGCTCACCGGAAGGGTCGAGATTGATTCTCGTGACATCGCCGTCAACTAGCCGCCCGGACGCGGGTTTTACGATCATCGAGGTGCTGGTGGCGCTGGCGTTGGTGGCTGTTTCGATCGTCGCGATCGGTGCCGTCATGGCCGGCAAGACGCGCGGCGTGCGGACACTGGAGCAGCACGTGGCACTGATGCAGGCGGCACGCACATTGATGACGGTCGGCATTCCGCCCCGCGCGGAATTGCGGTCCGGCACGTCGGCGGGACAGGCGGAGGGCCATCGCTGGACCATCGACATCAGTCCGCTCGGCAATGGCTGGACGGTTCCCGAGGCCAAGGTGCCCTGGACGCCGCAGTTGGTGAGAATTCGCGTCAGGGCCCCCGGTGGGGCGCTGTCCGATGTTCGTACCGTACGTCTGATGCCGAGGCCTTCAGAATGATTTCGGCAGCAGCCAGGCGGCGGGCGCATGAGCGCGGATTTACGCTGATCGAGACCATCGTCGCGTTGGCGCTGATGGGACTGTTGCTGTCGGCGCTGGCAAGCATCACCGCGCAATGGCTGCCCAGCTGGAACAGGGGACTGGATCGGATTCAGCGGAGCGAACTGATCGGGATCGCGCTGGAGCGGATCGGGGCCGATCTCGCCGCGGCAGAATTCATTCCCGCCAGCCGCGACTCGCGCCGGCCGCTGTTCGATGGATCGGAATTGTCGGTCATGTTCGTGCGAACGGCGGTGGGGCCGAATGCGGGGCCGGGGCTCGACGTGGTACGTCTCGGCGAAACCAGGGATCGCGGCGAGTTCGTCACTGTTCGCTGGCAGGCGCGGTTCACGCCGCTGGCCGACGGAGTGTCGCTGTCAGAACAGATACATCTTGGTAGCCCGGTCGTGCTGTTACGCACTCCCTACCGCTTGTCTTTCGCCTATGCCGGTCCTGACCGGATATGGAAGAGCGTATGGAAGAGCGCCGACAAGTTGCCGGCGATGATCCGCTTGACAGTGCGTGACGCTGCGAGCGAGCGGGTCTTGTCAGTTTCGACCATCGCGCCGGTCCAATGTTCAGCTGCCGAGCGACTGCACCAAACCGGACGGCAATTGCGACGACAATAGGCGCAGTTCGCAAGGCGCCGCGGATCCGAGGAGGACGTGATGGCGCCGATGGGCAAAATACGCCGGTCCGCCGCCAGGCGCGGCTTCGTCATCGTTGCGGTGCTCTGGATCCTGGCGGCGTTGTCATCGCTGGCCATCGTCTTTTCGGCCTATCTCTCCGTGTCGGCGCGGGCGTTGGCGGTCAACGACACGGCGTTGCGGACCGAAGCGCTGGTGTCGGCAAGTCTGGAGCTTGCGGCCTATCAGTTGGCGCTGTCGGACGAGAAGGTGAGGCCGGCCCACGGCGCGTTTCAATTTCGGCTCGACGAGGCGAGTGTCGGAGTGACCTTCACCTCGGAGGCAGCCCGCGTCGATCTGAATTACGCGTCGAAAGATATGCTGACCGGCCTGTTCATCGTGCTCGGCGCCGGAAAGGACGCGGCCGTCGAATACGCTGATCGGATCATCGGCTGGCGGACCCGACCTGTTCCGGGGAGCGCGAACGTGGAAGCGGCCCGTTACAATGCGCTTGGCTATTCTCCAAGGCAGGCGCTCTTCACCCATGTCAACGAACTGGCCCTGGTGGTCGGTCTGCCGGCTGCCCTGGTTGATCGTGCCCTGCCGTTCGTCACAGTGTTCAACGGCTCTCCGGATGTCGATCCAGCGATCGCGGCGCCCGAGATCATTGCCGCCAGGGGCGACGACAAGTCCGCGAACCAGCGAGATATGTCCGGGGATCGCTCGGTCTCGCCGAACGGCACCGCCTTGGGATTGCAGGCCCCGAGCGCACAAAGTGCCGTGTCGACGGCGAAAAGCTCCTGCTACCGGATCGAGACAGCGATCCGCTTCCGCAACGGCCGCCGTACCACTTCGGAAGTGGTGATCGCGCTCGGTGACAAGGTCGAGCCTTATCGGGTGTTGTCCTGGCACGACGATGTCGAGCAGCGGCATCCGGTTTCGCCTGGCGGGAGCAGTTGATGGCAATATTTGCCGAGGCACGACAGTGGTTTGAGCGATGGATCGCCGCCGTTACAATCGTGGCTGACGGCGTCGCGGGCAGGATCGTGCGCAGGCGCAGTATACAGCTTGACGAAGCTGTGGACGGCACGTTCACCGCCCACATCGCTGCCGCGAAAGATGGTCAGCTCCCGAGCGCTCTTTCGTTCCGGCTCGATCACGATGCGCCGCAACCGCCGCTGCCCGCGGACTGGAAGGCAACCTTCGACGGCAGCCGCATCGAGGTGCGATTGCAGTCCGATCAGGTCGTGACCCGTCTGCTCGATTTCCCGAGTCGGGCGACCGATTTCCTGGACGGCATGATCCGAGCGCAGGTCGATCGATTGACGCCATGGGCCGCCGCCGACGCTGTCTTCGGCTGGGGTTCGCCGGAGCCGGCCTCCAACGATCGAATTGAGGTTGCGTTCAGCGCGACCTCGGCGACGAAGGTCGATCCATTGGTGCAGTTGGCCAAGACGCTGGGCGCCGCGTCCGTTGCAGTCTCGGCGCCTGCCGTCGGCGGCAACGGTGCGCCGCTGCAGGTGACGCTGCTCGACAGACAACTCGGGGGCCGCGCCGGGCCAAGGGTGCCGCGTTTGTTGCGCATCGGCCTGGCGACGGCGGGAATCGCTGCCGCCGCCTCGCTCTTCCTGAATATCTACCTCGGCGGACGGCTGCAGTCGGAGCAAGACGAGCTTCAACAGCGGATTTCGCAGCGCCGTGCCGCACTGCGCATCGGCGCCAATGGCTCTGCATCGGGGCTCGGCCTGTTGGCGAAGCGCAAGCAGACGACGCCGTCGAGCGTCATGGTTCTGGAAGCCCTCTCGCGCGTCCTGCCTGACACGACCTACGTGACGGAACTGCGCATCGAGGGGAATAAGATGCAGGTGGTGGGAATGACACAGGACGCGCCGTCCCTGATCCGATTGTTGGAGCAGTCGCCCCAATTCACCCGCGCCACGTTCTTCGCCCCGACGACCCACGCGGCGAACGAATCGGCGGAACGTTTCCACGTCGAGGCGAATATCACAGCCGATTTCGGGACCGGCTCATGATCGCATCATCCCGGTCCCTGATGGCCATCAGCACCTCGCCATTGGTCGCGGCGGCGAGCTATCTTGGACTGTCAGTTGTACTTCTCTTTGTGGTGGTATCGTCGCTCGCCGATATTGTCGGTCGGCGTAGCGAAGTGGCGGCATCGGCGGTGTTGCTGGAACAATTGGAGGGCCCTCGGCCCAAGGCAAACGCGGCTGCTGGTCAGGAGGCGATGCCGGCCGGCTCGGCCTATCTCGAAGGCGCCACCGTCACGGTTGCCGGCGCCACCCTGCTGCAACGCGTGTCGGGCGCGGTGATTAAGTTCGGCGGCAACGTATTGTCGACCCAACTCGACGTTCCCAGCATGCCGGCCAAAGCCGGCTTTATCAGTATGGTCGCGAGCTGCGAGATCGAGCAGGCGCAATTGCAGCAGGTGCTTTACGATCTCGAGGCCGGCATGCCGTTCCTGTTCATCGACCAATTGGTCGTGCAACCTCCCGCTGATGAGACGATCAAAAAGGTCGAACCAGGTAAGCTGCGCGTGCTGCTGGGTGTATCCGGGCAATGGCGGGGAGCCAAATGATGCGACCCTTCATTTCTATCCTTGTGCTGTGGGCACTGTCGGTTCATCCCGCGCCGGCCGCGGTAACTGAGCCGTCTGGCGACGCACTCGATGCCGGGCTGCTCAACGACACTCGCCTGGGCGGACCGGTCCTCACATCTCCGCCACCTTCCGAACCCGTGACGTCGGTCCGTGCGCCTCCTCCACCGGAGCCGGATGCCCGGTCGCTCAGCGACAATCCGCTGTGGGGCATCCCACTCACAAAATTGCCCAATACGCGCGATCGCCCGGTCTTCTCATCTTCGCGGCGGCCTCCGCCACCGGTCGTCGCGGAACCCGCTGTCACCAGGCCGCCACCGCCGCCCCGCAAGGTGGATATCGAGCCGCCGCAACTGTCGCTCGTCGGCACGATCGCAGGAGATGATGAAAGCTTTGGGATATTTCTCGATCAATCGACCAAGGTCGCGCTACGCCTGAAGATCGGCGAAGATTTTCAGGGCTGGATGTTGCGGGCAATCCGCGGGGGTGAAGTCACGATGGAGAAGGACGAGCAGAGAGCGGTGTTGACAGTGCCGTCGCCCGGAAGTGAGAGCAGCGGTGAGGTCCGACTTGTCCCTGTGAGTACAGCCCAAATGCCGCTGGCCACGCGGCACTAGAGCTTTCGCGGCTATGACCGGGGGCAGAACCAAGCTCAAAGGATTAGTTCCGACACACTGTCTTCTCTCGAAGCGGTTGTGACTTCAAATGAACGTTCTGACTAGCTCTGGCCAAGCCATAACTGGAAAGCCGGTGTCAGGAGGAGCCCGAGCGCCAGGAAGGGACCGAATGGCATCGAGGTCTGGCGCTGGATTCTGTGTCCGGCAAGTTGCAGACCGCCGGCCACACCAAGGGCCGCGAGCGCGGCGATCAGGAGTAGAGCCGGCAGCCCGGCAACGCCCACCCAAATCGCGGCGGCGGCGAGAAACTTGACGTCGCCAAGTCCGAGCCCCTCCGTATGTCGCAGCCTGAAATACAAGCGCTGCAACAGCCAGAAGAAGAGGCCGACGAGGCCGGCCTTGCCGATGGCTGCGAAGCCGGCCGTTGGACCCGCAGCGGCGATGGCGTGCACGAGGCCAAGAACGGCGATCGCAAGATTCAACCAGTCGGGAATGATGCCATGACGAAGATCGATCAGCGCCACGGCGCAGCAGAGCATGCAGAGCGCGCTGTAGGAACCAAGGACCTGCAGAGCTTCGCTATCAATCGGCGTCGTCGGCATGGCAAATGAGGTGAGGGCGAACGCTTTGCATCAAATCCTTCGAGCCAAACAGCTTATTTTCGGTCGATGGGCAACACCCGCGCGATGATACCTTGCGAGAAAGTGATCGTCGACGAAAACGTCGAAACAGAAAACATGCGATATGCAATCTACTTGTCACAAAACCGTATACGATGCCGAGAATAGTCCGCGTCGCTGCGTGCCATGAGCCCTTCGTGGCGGATGAGTGGATTGACGATGTACAAGATGCGAGTGGCGACGTGCCTTGCTCTGTTGGCGGCGTTCGCTGGCGTGCGTGCCGCGAACGCCGGCGTTCTCGAGGAGGCTGCCGAGCGCTATCGGCCCTACCTGATCGAAGGAGTCGGGAACGCGCTGGCGGGTGCGCGCGCGCTGCGCGAACGTGCTGCGGCGGCGGATCTGGCGGGTGCAAAGAAGGCCTGGATTTCGGCGCGCGCCGGCTGGGAGCGTTCGGAGGTGTTTACCGCCGGTTTCGTTCCTGAACTCGATGCACAGATCGACGCATGGCCGAATGCGGACAGCGGGTTCCATGCCATCGAGGCGAAATTGTTTGGAGCGGGCAATACCGACGTCGACGCCGACGCGGCGGCCCTGGTCGAGCATCTGAATGATCTCCACATCAGACTCAGGGACATGAAGCTCACGCCCCAGGGCTTGCTCGATGGCACGGTGCGGCTCGCCTACGAAGTTGGGGAGAGCAAGGCGGACGGCGGTGAGTCGCGTATCAGCGGCACTTCGCTCGACGATATGCGCAACAATATCGCCGGCATCGATTTTGCCTATCACACGATTTTCTCGGCCGCCCTCAACACGGTGGATGGCAAGCACGACGAGATGGTGACGAGCCGGATCGAGCGGCTCGAGGCGATCATTGCGACTCCCGACCTGCCGCATGTCGATATTCCGGATCTACGCCGTACCAGCGAGGAACTGGTCGTGGCGTTGCAGGGAGCGTCGGCGAAGCTCGGTCTGCAGAGACCGACCTTGGAGGCTCAGGCGCGATGAACTCGCTTCGGTTGCGGCTGGCCGCGCTTGCCTCCGCTTTCATGGCTGTCGCGTTGCTCGGGCGTGCGCTGGCGTTTCCCGTCGACGGGGACAAGACGGTGTTGCCCGCGACCACCGAGTTGAACGAGGACGCTCTGGACAAGCCTCGCGAGGTGTTCCGGTCCGAGCGCGCCGGCGGCAAATCATATCTCGTGAATCTCGGCGATCTCGCATTCAATTCGCCAGGGCTTCTTGGGGATGTGGCGCGGCAGGCTGGCGTCAGCTGTGGTACCTGTCACGTCAATGGTGCCAGCAACGCCAAATTCTTCGTGCCGAAGATGTCGACCCAGCCCGGAACGTTCGACACCACGGGCCCGTTGTTCAACCCGAAGGCAAACAATCTGGTGCTCGATCCCGTGAGGATTCCGAGCCTGCGCGGCGCCCGCTACCTCGCGCCTTACGGTGCCGACGGGCGATTCGCCTCGCTGCGGGACTTCGTCCACAATGTCATCACCAACGAGTTCGCCGGACCGGAGCCGTCCCCGGCGATCGTCGATGCAATCGTAGCGTATATTCAGGATATCGACTTCCTGCCCAATCCAAGCCTCGGGCCCGGTGGGCGACTGGTTGGCAAGGCCAGCGAGTCCGAACGTCGCGGCGAAGTGTTGTTTTCGAGGCCATTTCCGCACGATCCCGCCATGAGCTGTGCGGGCTGCCATGTTCCGTCAGCAGGCTTCGTCGATCATCAGCAGCACGACGTTGGCTCCGGCGGCCTGTTCAAGACGCCGACCTTGCGCAACGCCGACTTCAACGCGCCATATTTTCACGATGGCCGCTTCGACAATTTCAACCAAGTCGTCGATCATTTCGACCGGACGTTCGAGCTCGGTCTCTCGGAGCAGGACAAGCGCGATCTCGTGGCCTATCTGACGGCCGTGGGCGATGGCGCGCAGCCATATGAGCGCGATGGTGCCGGAGCGACGCTGAAGGAGATTAATGACTTCAGCACGGTGCTTGCGACTGCGATACCGGCAGGGGACAAGGAAACGGTTGCGTTGGCGATTGATACGATCGGCCGGGAGCTGCGCGAGTTGACCGAGCAATATCCCGACCGGAAGAACACCAGCGTATCAGGTGGCGAGCGGCAGCGCCTGCTCGCACGTAATGGTCTCAAGGAACTTGTCCTTACGCTTCGGCGAATCGACATGGCCGTTGCAGCAGGGCGCAATGCTGATGCCGCGACCGAGTTCAGGAATTATCGCTATCTGATGGCCGCGGCGGTTCCTGCGCTGTTGGCCAGCGCTGAGCCATGGTCGCTGTTCAATCAAGACGTGCATGATCAGCACTATGCGGCGCTTCGCCAGGTGATGCAGTCGAAGCATCTGTCGCATTGATCTATCCGCGATAAGCCAGCGACTCGGTTTTTCCGCTGCCTGCAGTGGTCACTGCCGCGCGCTTTATCTCGGGAACGATTTCAAGCGTTGGTTGAGTCGCAAGAATCTTCTTGATGCGTTGAGTCGTTGTGGATGCCTGCGCAGAAAGTTTTGAACAGTTCGAAATATCTTTCGCGCTTTCACGACAGTGATAAGCGCGCGTCATGTTGTCGCATTAGGGACTGTGTTGCTAACTGCAAACTTCCTGAGGACAACAATGACTATCAATCGAAAGAAGAACTGGCGGACAAGCACGGCGCTCTGCGTCGCTTCTACGGTGCTTGTCGCAACAGCAGCTTATGCCGCTCACTATCCGGGCGGTCGGAGTGATTGGGACAAACGTCCGCATCACAATCACCACGAAGGGCAAGATGGCGACCATGCCAAGAACGACAATCATGACGACAAGGATCACGGCGACAAGGTGAAGACCGCTTCGCCGATCAAGCACGTCATTATCCTGATTGGCGAAAACCGAGGCCTCGACCACACGTTCGGTATTTACAAGCCGAAGGGCGAAGGTCAGACGATCTCCAACCTGCTGTCGAAGGGCATCGTCAACGAGGACGGAACGCCGGGGCCGAATTTTGCGCAAGCGCAGCAGTTCTCCGTCGCCGGCCAGCCTTCTTTTTACGTCGGCGCGCCGACGATCGGGAAATCGCCCTACAACGCGACCAATCTGATGCCTCAGCCGAACACCGCCGGCACGCCGAGTGCGCAGAGCGACACGGCGCCTCCGTTCAAGACGGTTGCGGAAGCCGGTGTAGAGAAGGATATGGATCCGAGCGATCTGGATATCCTCACGACCGGCTTCTCCGGTCTGCCCACCAACGTTCTTGATACGCGCGTTCCCGGCGCCGGCAGCCTGAATGGGCCGTTTCCGTTGCAGGGCGAGCAGATCAGCGATGATGACTACACGGGCGACAGCACGCATCGCTTCTACCAGGATTGGCAGCAGGAAGACTGCAGCGCCGGCGGCGCGACCAAGGCCAACAACTCAGGCTGCCTGAATGACTTGTTTCCGTTTGTGATGGCAACCTATTCGGCGAGCAACAAGAGCATGGCCAACTCGATGGGCTTCTACAATGCCCAGCAGGGGCAGGCTCCGGTCCTGAAGATGCTTGCGGACCGCTTCACGCTCGGCGACAACTTCCACCAGTCGTTCCACGGCGGTACCGGTGCGAATCACTTCATGCTTGGAACCGGCGACGCGGGCTTCTGGAGCGACGGAAAAGGCAATCCGACCACGCCGCCCGCGACCCTGATTGCCAATCCGAACCCGGTGTCGGGTACGGTCAATCGCTACACGGTTGACGGCAACTTCAGCGAATGTTCGGACGTGTTCCAGCCGGGCGTGAAGCCGATCGTCACCTACCTCAACAATCTGCCGTACGCGGCGGAGCCGAACTGTCGGCCCAACCACTACTACATGCTCAACAACACCAATCCGGGTTATCTGCCGAACGGAGCGCTGTCGGGAGGCAACAACCTTCCGCCGTCGTCGGTTCGGACCATCGGCGATGCGCTGATAGAAAAGCAGATCTCCTGGGCGTATTATGGCGGTGCGTACAACGACGCCGTGGCGCTTTCGAACGCTGCGGTTGCCGCCAACGCGTCGAAGCCCGATCTCAACGCCGCCGCGCTTGCCGATCCCGCACACGCGCTCGGTGTTGCCTACTGCCAGATCTGCAATCCGTTCCAGTATGCGACCTCGATCATGGCCAACCCGGCTGTGCGCCAGGCCCATGTCAAGGACACTGCCGATCTGATCACGGCGATCCAGAACGACGCGCTGCCCTCGGTGGCGTTTGGCAAGCCGGACGGTCTGCTCGACGGTCACCCGCAGAGTTCGAAGGTCGATTTGTTCGAGGCTTATGTCCTGAACGTCCTTAACGCGCTGGACAACAATCCCGAACTCAAGGCGGAAACCGCGGTGTTCATCACCTGGGACGAAGCCGGCGGCTACTGGGATTCCGGCTACACCCAGTCGATCGACTTCTTCGGCGATGGACCGCGCATGCCAATCCTGATCCTCTCGCCCTATTCAACGGGCGGCAAGGTCTACCACAACTACGGCGACCACGTTTCGCTGCTGAAGTTCATCGAACGCAACTGGAGCCTCCAGCCGCTCACGAACCGCAGCCGCGACAACCTGCCGAATCCGACATACTCGAAGAACAATCAGTATGTGCCGACCAACAGCCCGGCGCTTGCTGACCTCTTTGACGCGTTCGACTTCAGCAAGCCGGTCACATTGTCCTACACCGAGTGATCGTACCTCGTCCCGAACGAAGGCGTGATCCGATCCGAAGCTGGCGCCGATCGAACCAACGGTTCGGTCGGCGCCGCCGCATCTCGCCTGCTCATGAAGTGGCTGACGGGGATGTGCGATGAGGCATAACGAGATGATGTATTCAGGAAGCAAGAAAAATGCAGTTCGCC
>Ga0207693_10005956_pt1 | contig 10115 bp, 9 predicted proteins | sample LARL81metaG_FD_184347 | JGI IMG/M metagenome (GOLD analysis project Ga0207693, IMG submission 184347) | Corn, switchgrass and miscanthus rhizosphere microbial communities from Kellogg Biological Station, Michigan, USA - LAR L8-1 metaG... | ecosystem: Host-associated > Plants > Roots >... | reverse complement strand
CTCAACCAGATCACGCAAGGCAACCGCATCGAGCCAGCCCAGATCGTTTGCGGCCACCGCGAAAGCCTATGCGATCCGCGGTCGCGTTTCGGTCCGATCGTTTGTGCGCCGAATTCCGGCATGCCGAGGGCGTGTCGCCGAGGCCGCCGACGCTGAGGAACTGGCGCGTCACCGCGCTGCAGCCGCCCAGCGGCGATCGAGGGGCGTCCGGCGGCAGTGGTCGGTATCGCCCACACGCGCCGCAGGGACTTCACCTTGAAGGGATAGGTCAAGACTGCACCTTCGCGACAACCGCATTCTGGTAAAACCCACTCGCAGTGCAGCGGCGGTCGTCGCCTTGCCGCGCAGACCCATCGCCGTACCAACGACAACGCCATCAATCGCCAGCGCGCAGAACGCAATCCGTACCGTGGGAGGGTTGCGGCGCCATCAACAGCTGACGCGTCACGAGTCACTGCCGATTGTGCGCTGGACGCCATTATCCCTGAGGTGGGTTGGGGGCTTCCCCCCCGCCACAAATGGTGGGACCGTATCTCTTAGACCTCCGCGGTCGGGACCTACACGACATCCGATCGATGTCACCGCCGCCGAGGCTCCATATCAATGATTCATAACGGGAGAAGCGATGAACGCATCCCTGACGGATTCCGACCAGTACACCCTGTCGACTCGCGTCGCAGCCGACCAAGGCGCATACCACGTCAGCATCGACGCCGGTCCGTACCACATCGCGTATGCCGACGTCCGGCCCACATATTCCACCGTCGAGCTCAGCGTTGACGTCGCGATGGGGAACGCCGCGCCCCGTCTACGTCGCCGCCTCATCGACGCGGTGTTCGACCTCGACGTCATGCACACACCTCGAACCTTGTTGGCCAACTTGCCCCTCGGTGACGTCGACCTACTCGACTGCGTGTCCCAACACCTCGCCAGCGTTCACACGAGGTCTGCTGGACATAGCTGCCTCGTTGACGGACGCCTTTTGGGATAACGCCGGCGCCGTGGCAGGGGCGGCGCTGGCGGTGCCGGAGGCACAAGCGGCCTGAGAGGCGGTCAGCACGGCACCCGCGGCACGAACGGTGTCGACGGCAATGCCGGCAGCCAGGGCCTCCCGGGCGCCCGGCGCGTAGCGAGCCCCGACGCCGTTTAGCGACTCATGCCCCGACGGCGGCGAGGTCACCCACGACGCCGATGATCAGCAAGATGACACACGCGGCCGCGAAGGGCCACTGCAGTTTTCGCCGGATCAGCTGAGCGGTGAACGGTCTGAGGACAGCGGCTGCCGTTTGATGAATCGCACCCAGACGAGCCCGGAGTGCTCCGGGCTGCTGTCGATGACCTGATTGCACGTAAACGGCACGTAGCGCGCAAGCGACCGAGCGGTGAAATCGGCCAAGGAGCGTCGCCCTCCACCAGTACCGCCGATCTGGCCGCACGTCTGCGGCAACGAGCCCAATAAGCATGGCTGCCTCCGGCCTCCCGGCCAAGCGTTGTTCAAATGTGCAGCCCGTCATTCGCGAAATTAGAGTAGGCGAGTACTCCGAGAGCGAGCCTGCCTGGGGAGGAGACTGTGAGCCGTGCGGGTTACACCGTGTTCGGATGCATGGTTCCGCACAAACAACAGGGCGCGGCCCTATCCCTAGGAGGAAGCAATGAAGTACGTCATGGCGTGGACGAGTCGGCTCGGCGGCTCTGGCAAGGACAATGAAGATGGCGTACAGCGCGCCTTGCAGCTGTTCTCAAAGTGGCAGCCACCCGCGGGCACGACGTTCCACCAGTTCGTCGGGCGAATCGACGGCGAAGGAGGGTTCGCCGTAGTGGAGACCGACGATCCGGCAGAGCTGCTGGACGGCACTAGCAAGTTCGCCCCCTTCAACGTATTTCAGATCTATCCCGTCGTTGATATGAACGACTGGGCGCAGGCGGCGCAAGTTGGCGTGGAGTTCAGGGGGTCGACCAGCTGAAAGCGCTACACCGAAGGGGTCGCTCCTGGTGGGCGGCCCCTTCGCTGTGATCGTAATGCCGGCAGAGCTGTGAAACAGCCAATCCACTTGGCTTGCAGGCATTTTCGGGCAACTACGGGCGTTCCCACGTTGTGCCGGTCGGTAAACTATTGGTCGCGGGTTCGAGCCCCGCCCGTGGCCCCACCCAAAAGCCACACTTCAGAGGCCATCTTTCAAGATCGATTCCGTCGACTCGCCCTGTTGGTCGCGACGCGCTTGGACAATTTCGACTTCACCGCCACCGGGCACGCCGTCGTCCTGACGGTGGGCATGCTGCTGTCCAGCCGGTTCCACTCGCCCGCGCGCTGGTCGCCGCCCGCGCTTGATGCTGCGGCCGCCGGCGTGGCGTTCGGCGACACCGCCTTGGTCGGGGTTGTCCGTGGGCGCTCCGGTTACCGGACGCGTCACAGCGCCGATCGCGCTCTGCGCATGTTCAGCGGTGAGCCGAGGGAGCAGTTGCGAGCGGGATCGGAGCAGCGTTATGGCGACCGCGGACCGGCCCCATTTGGGAACTGATTTGGGAACAAAATTCGGCGAAACTGCCCCGATTCGCACGGCATTCTTCCAGCAAGGCAGGCTGTTATTCGAAGGTTTCGCAGGTAATGTTTTGCACCACGTCGTGGGTGGGACGCGGTGCGTTGGTGCGTGATGAAGCTGGTTCGCGTTGGCGTTGGTGCTGTGCGGCGAGGCGCTGTGGGCAAGACTGTGCTGCTGGAGTACCTGGTTCGGCGGTTCGACCCGGACTGTGCCATCGAGACCGCCGGTCAAGGACCCGACCACGTGTTTCCGGCGCCTGAACTCTTTACTGCCGCCACGACTCTCGGCCACTACCACGGAGTAACCGACCGAATGCAAATGTCGAAAATGGCGGGATACTACGACCCGATCCTCATCGCACTGGGCTTCTGCTACCCCGAATGGAGGTGACGTCATGGCTGAAACCGTCATTGCGCACGTCTTGAGGCGACTCAACGAAGTTGGTGTCAACGATGTCTTCGGAGTAGCCGGGGACTATGCGTTTCCGGTCAATGATGCGATCGTCGAGCACCCGGCGATCAATTGGATCGGATGCTGCAACGAGCTCAACGCCGCCTACGCCGCTGACGGGTATGCGCGCATGCGCGGTGTGGGGGCGGTGTGCACCACCTACGGTGTGGGTGAACTGGCCGCGATGAGCGGTATCGCCGGTTCCCACGCTGAGCGTCTTGCGGTATTCCACATCGTGGGCACGCCCAATCTGGCGACGCAGGAGGGCCGGGCGCTGGTGCACCACACGCTGGGGAACGGGGAATTCGACCTGTTCCACAGGATGGCCGAGCCCATCGTGTGTGCGAGCGCGGTCATGACGCCGCAGAATGTCGCCTCGGAGACCGAACGGCTCATCGCTGCGGCGCTTTACCACCGGCGCCCCGTCTACATGGCGATTCCGAGCGACGTCGCGGACATGCCCGTGCTCGGAGCCGCGCCATCGCCGAGCGCGCCGGCCAGTGGTCCCGAGTCGCTGGCGGCGGCGAGCGACGCTGTGCTCGCAGCGCTGACAAGCGCCGGTCAGGCATGTGTGCTGCCCGGGGTGCTGCTGCGGCGACTCGGGCTGCACGGTGCTGCGGTGGCGTTCGTCGACGCTTCGGGCTTGCCGTTTGCGACGATGTTCGCCGACAAGTCGGTGCTTGGGGAGGACCACCCCAATTACATCGGCATGTATGTCGGCCGACTTATGGGCGAACCGGTGCGTGCGTTCGTCGAGTCGTGCGATGTGGTGGTGATGATCGGCGCGATGCTGACTGATGGCAACACCGCAGGGCACACCGTCCGACTGGACCCGGACAAGATCATCACCATCGGCCATCACCGCACCACGGTGGGTTCGGTGGTGTACCGCAATGTGGAGATGGCCGACATGCTGGCGCAGCTGTCGGGGCGTATCACTAAACGTGCCCAGGGGCCGGCCATTGCACCGCAGACGCTCGGGCCGATCGTGGGCGGTGGAGAGGACCCGATCACGGCCGACGCGCTCTACCCGCGCTGGGCTGACTTCTTTCGGCGGGATGACGTGATCTTCACCGACACCGGAACCTCCTCGCTGGGTTTGACGTTCGCGCAACTGCCCAACGGGGCAGAGTTTCATAACCAAACCCTGTGGGCGTCGATCGGATGGGCGACCCCGGCGGCGTTCGGCGCCGCGATCGGTGCGCCGGATCGTCGACTGATCCTGATTACCGGCGAAGGTTCTCACCAGATGACCGCTCAGGAGATCAGCCAGTTCGGTCGGCGTGGGCTGCGCCCGATTATCTTCGTGCTCAACAACTCCGGCTATCTCAGCGAGCGCATGCTGTGCAAGGACATGTCCCTGGGCTACAACGACATCGCGGCCTGGAACTATGCCGAGCTTCCCCACGTCATGGGCTGCCAGGGGTGGTTCAATGCCCGTGTGCGCAGCTGCGGCGTGCTCGATGACGCGCTAAAGACAGCCGAGCAAGCCGACGGTGCCGCCTACATCGAAGTCATCACCGATGCCAACGAGGCCCCACCCATGTATAAGAAGCTGCACGAGAACGTCAAATCGTTCTACAACATCCACTAGAGGCCTCTGAGTGGCGCCGCTACTTCGCGTAGGTTATGCGGTCGGCCGACTGGCCGCCTCGGCCGCTCTGAGCTGGGCTTTTGAAACACTGCGAGCCGATAAGATTCCCGGTGTGTAGCTCGTAACCAAGCGATGCCCGCTTCTGACGTACGCCGCGTCCCACTGCGAGCATCAGGCTCGAGTCCGACGCTCGGCGCTCATCTCGATTGTTGGTTCGCTGGTTCGCCGAGGATATCGAAGTTCGCGTCGTCGCGGAGTAGGCCTTCATGAAGTCTGTCCACGCCATCTATGCCACGACCATGACATCGCTTACTCATCGCCAATCAACGCGATTCGGCCGATTCGAGAGGTCTGATCAGGAGCGTTTCGGCCCTCGGACGACTTACTGCGCGTGGGTCGCCAGGTAGTCGCCAACGGGGATCGGTGACGTCGCGGCGTAACCAATCGGGAGCAACACGTCGCCGGCGGTCGTGTAGTAGTACACGTCCCAACGGTAGTAGCCGGCAAACGCTGCGGGGTCGGCCGCAAGCACTGCGGCATAGTCGTTGATCGCCTGCACGTATTCGTTGGCGTTGTTGTAGCGGTAGATGGCGTGATCACGATCGTTGGCAAATCCATTCGCGGCCAGGTAGCGGCCGGCCGCCATGATGCTGTCGTGCGGCGAGTTGATGTCGCCCCCCTCTCCGTAGGCGGCGAACGTCGAGGGCAAGAACTGCATCGGACCCTGCGCGCCGGCGTCGCTGACACCGTCGATACTCCCGAAGCGGGTCTCGACCAGGTTGATTGCGGCTAAGTAGTTCCAGCCGACACCGGACACCGACTCCGCCTCGCGGTAGTCACCCAGCAATTCCTCAGCCGGAGCCGGAGCATTGATGCGCCATGCAGGCAGGGTGTCCTTGACATGGGCCATCGTGGTGAGCTGTCGGCGGGCGTCGACATTGCGGTCGTAAGCCTCGAGTAGCGACGCCGGGATTCGCGGTCGCGTGACCGCGTCCCAGTCGGGGTGGCGCCCGATCGCGCGGTAGGCCGCCTGCTGCCGGCGTGCTGCGGCCACCAGCACTGCCTCAGGCGTCGACGGGTCATGCAGAGCTTGCTCGTCGGCGACGAGATCGTCGGCCAGCTGCACAGGGTCGACTGCCAGCTGCGGTTGCGCGCCTGCGGGGCTATCGCCGGCGGTGGCCACCGTCGAGTCGTCCATCATGGTCGCGTCGCCCCGTCCGGTGGCGGCCACTGTCATTGAGGTGGAGCCGGCGACCGACGTCGTAGGCGGCGGCTGTGTCGACTCTGAACAACCGGCAACTGCGAACAAGATCGTGGCGAGCACGAGCGGGTCGCCGAGCCGCGGCCGAGCGGACGTTAAACGGTTACGGCGCACTGGTTCACTCCCGTCGACTACCTCAGAGAGCGACGCTCTGTCCGGAGAGAGCAGGCTCTCAACCGAAGCCTACGTGCGGAGCGTGCTGCCCGCGTCCGGCTTCGGTAACGGCCGAGTCTGACCGGCTCGAACGGTGACCTACCCATTCCGGGCTCATGTCGCCCTCAATCCATAGGGCCAAAATCGGGCCAGAATTTCAGAACAGGGTGGAGTAGACCGCGCGAGCGGACCACACCGTACTGAGCGTGCGAGCGGACCACAATGGCGGTGATGCTTACTGGCGAGGTGAGCGTAGTTTCCGTCCGACGGCCTTGGTACCTGCCGGTCCCGAGGGTGCGGTCCTGATGGTGTGCCCGTACTGCGGTTCAGATGTGGGCAGCAGCGGCGTGTGTGAGAAGTGTGGCGCTCCGCGTGAGGATGTCCAGGTGACCGGATGGCGCCCTGACCCAACTGCACGTCATGAAGGCCGCTACTACGTCGCTGGGCGCCCCACCAGTCGGGTCCGCAATGGCAGAGCCGAAGCAAACGACCCTGCCGGCGGCTATCTGTTGCCGAACTACGTCGACCTCCCCTCGCGCAGCAGGATGAGCATTCGATCGTCGTGGCTCGGCACTGGCGTGGGGGCGGCAATCATCGTGATGCTGGCGCTCGCATTTTGGGCGCTGCGCGTGCCGCACCACCGGCAGTCGGAATCGCCCGACGCGATCTACCTTTCCGCGTTGCAAGATGCTGGTCTGGCTGGCCAGTTCAACTCCGACGCCAATGCGATTGCTCACGGCAAACAGGTGTGCCGGCAACTCGACGACGGCGGACCGCAGCAGGGGCCGGCCGCAGACAAGATCGCCGTCGATGCCTTCTGCCCGCGATTCTCCGAGGGCTTCCATATTTTTGAAACTGCCACTGTGACGGGAACGTTCGTGCTGACGGGGGGAGGTTCGAATGCGGAGATCAGCTCGATCGCATCGGACGGAACGTCATGTCACGGAGTGGACGGCTACTCCGATATCGACCGCGACACTCAAGTCATCGTGCGCAACGGCACAGGTGAAATCCTGGACACCGCTTCGCTCGGGGAGGGTCATGGCAACGATCTCACCTGCACGTTTTCGTTCAGCTTTCCCGTCACGGAGGGTCAAGATCGCTACGTCATCTCCGTGAGCCATCGCGGCGACTTCATCTACACCTTCAACCAACTAGCGAGTCAAGGCGTCCATATTCGCCTTGGCCACTAGCGGTCACCGTGGCGACCACCCTCAAGACATGCCGAGACAAGCAAGAGTATTTGGCGGCACGTCGTGAGGCCGGGAGGCTCACCGCGATGCCGTACAGGGAGATCGACAATTGAGGCCAGCAACAGGACTCATTGGGTGCCAGCAGTGAAGACTCCGATGTGCCTAAGCGCAAGGATTTGGTTAGTCCAAAAGGACGAACTGGCAAGCAGGAGAACAGTTATGAAGACAACGCTGACAAACAGTGCACCAGGGTTGGTCGCGGTCACGATCGCCGCAGCGATTGCATTCGCGCCGGCCGCCAGCGCCGACACCAATCCACTCGTGCCTTACGGCACAAACCCCATAGGACCCTAAGTGCTCGGTTACTACGTGTCCAACCGCGACGAGGCCTACACGACGGACGGCTTCCTGGACGTGCCGTGCTAATCATCCGCGGGTCGAATAGCGGCCCACTGTATCGGCCGACATTATCGAGTTGCATTGTCGGAAAGCATGTCTGACGGCATTCGGCTAGTTCAGTCGCTACCGCAATGAGAGATCGGACGGCCTCGTACCACCGGGATGTCCTGATGCCAGGTCATTTAGTGGTAAGTCAGCACAGTTCCGACTCCTCGTCAACCATTCCTCGGATGACGCGGGGAGTCGGGCGAACAGCACCGGAGGTGAACGTGACTACGGCAAGCGCAGGCGGCACGACGACGCGCGGAGCTGCGGTGTCGGCCCGGCGCATCTCGGGTGTCCGAATCTGTGTAGTACCTGTCGCTTCGTGCCCTGTGGTGGGAGCCGTGCACTAACCAGACTGGAATCAGTCCAATAAGGCGCCATCCGGGAGGCATCTGTGCCCTTTGTGCGCACGTCCCGAACCACTGCTAGCGGCGTGAATATGCCGCTACCAACTAACAAGGAGAAGAAATGGCATTCGAAGAGAACACCAAACCGCTGACCACCGCGGCGGGAGCGCCCGTCACGGACAATCAGAACAGCATGAGTGCCGGTCCGCGCGGCCCGCTGCTCCTGCAGGATCTTTGGCTTATTGAAAAGCTCGCCCACTTCGCCCGCGAAGTCATACCCGAAAGGCGCATGCATGCCAAGGGTTCAGGTGCCTATGGCACGTTCCGCGTGACGCATGACATCACCCAGTACACGAAGGCTGAAATCTTCAGTCAGGTCGGCAACACCTGCGAGATGTTCGCCCGGTTCTCCACTGTCGCCGGCGAGCGTGGCGGTGCCGACGCCGAGCGCGATATCCGTGGGTTCGCCCTACGCTTCTATACCACTGAAGGCAACTGGGACGTCGTGGGCAACAACACGCCGGTGTTCTTCCACCGCGACCCGCTGAAGTTTCCCGACCTCAACCGCGCGGTCAAGCGCGACCCGCGCACCAATCTGCGCAACCCGGAGAATAACTGGGGCTTTTGGACCAACCTGCCCGAATCGCTGCACCAGGTCACCATCACCATGAGCGACCGCGGCATCCCCAAGTCCTTCCGGCATATGCACGGCTACGGCTCACACGCCTTCAGCCTCGTCAACGCAGGAGGCGAGCGGCACTGGGTCAAGTTTCACTTCCGCACGCAGCAGGGCATCGAAAATCTCACCGATCAGGAAGCGGCGGAGCTGATCGGCCGGGACCGCGAGTCCCACGGCCGCGACCTTTACGAGGCCATCGAACGCGGCGACTACCCGAAGTGGACGCTGCACATCCAGGTGATGCCCGAAGCAGATGCCGGGACCTACCGCTTCCACCCATTTGACCTGACCAAGGTGTGGAGTCAGAAAGACTATCCACTGATCGAGGTCGGAGAGTTCGAGCTGAACCGCAACCCGGACAACTACTTCGCCGACGTCGAGCAGGCAGCGTTCACTCCGGCGAACCTCGTTCCAGGGATCTCCTTCAGCCCGGACAAGATGTTGCAGGGCCGGCTGTTCTCCTACGGAGACGCAGCCCGGTACCGGGTGGGCGTCAACCACCACCAGATCCCGGTCAACTACCCACGTGCGGCCAAGCTGGTCAACACCTATCACCGCGACGGCGCCATGCGCGTCGACGGCAACCAGGGTGGAGTGGCGGGGGTCGAGCCGAACAACTTCGGCCGTTGGGCCGAGCAGCCCGCCTACGCCGATCCCGCCCAGTCGATCGGATCCACCGCGGATCACTTCGACTTCCGCGCGGACGACGACAACTATTTCGAGCAGCCCGGCGACCTGTTCCGCCTGATGAACGGGGAACAACAGCAGAGGCTCTTCGAGAACACCGCGCGCGCCATCAAGGGCGCCCGCCGTGAGACCGTCGAGACGCACATCGCAAACTGCAGCCAGGCCGACGCCGCCTACGGCGAAGGCGTGCGCAAGGCGTGCGAGGCCCTCGGCGCGCTCTAGCCGCCAACCGCGACCGAATACCGGCGGAGCCTTCCCACCCCAGGTTCTCAGCGCGGGAAGGTGATTCGGTGGTCGCTTTGATGACCATCAGCTTGGAGTTAAATATGGCAGACCACTTCGTTGACGGCCCGGGATACAAGCTCGAACCCGAAGTCTTGGACCTCGCGTCACGCATATTCGATCTGGCTCGTAGCGGCGACGCCGCAACGTTGGCCGTCTACCTCGACGCGGGCGTGCCCGCCAACCTCACCAACACCAACGGGGACACCCTTGTGATGCTAGCGAGTTATTACGGACACGAGTCCGCTGTCGCTGCGCTGATCGAGCGCGGTGCCGACGTCGATCGGCACAACAATCGAGGGCAGACCCCGTTGGCAGGCGCCGTATTCAAGAACGAGATGTCGATCATGGAACTGCTCCTGCGCGCGGATGCTGATCCGCTCGCAGGAGCGCCGTCCGCGCTCGAGACCGCACGGTTCTTTGGAAAGGAGGAGGTTGCACGGCTGCTGCAGCAACGCATAGAGCGGCGGCGTCCGGCTAAATAA
>Ga0207693_10005955_pt1 | contig 10118 bp, 7 predicted proteins | sample LARL81metaG_FD_184347 | JGI IMG/M metagenome (GOLD analysis project Ga0207693, IMG submission 184347) | Corn, switchgrass and miscanthus rhizosphere microbial communities from Kellogg Biological Station, Michigan, USA - LAR L8-1 metaG... | ecosystem: Host-associated > Plants > Roots >... | reverse complement strand
ATCCGAGAAAAGCTTGTCGGCGACGGGAAGACCAACCGCGATCCCTGGCATCACAACGAAGACCCAAGGAAATTGGCCCTCGGGGCTTCCCGGCTGGATTACAAACACTACGAACGAAGAAATCGCCAGCAGTCCCACAGCGATGACTACGGCCCACAGCCTGTCTGAAAATCGAAGACCCACTTTGTCGGCACCCCGATTCTCGCGTTAATCAACTGCTGTACTTCCTCGGCACTCGCTTGGAAATCGCACAAAGTATCTCGTAGGGAATCGTGTTAGCCAGTTCGGCGTGCTCGCGCGCATCCACGTTCAGGCCGTCGCAAGAGCCGAGGAGCACGACTTCATCGGCAACGGCGACATCGGGAATGCCGGTCACATCAATCAGGGTCAGATCCATGGAGATGCGTCCAACGATGGGCGCATAGTTCTCGCGAACGATCACACGTCCGCCGGCTGAGAGTCCGCGATTCAGGCCATCTGCGTATCCCACTGGCAGCACAGCAATTCGCGAAGGTGCCTTGGTTACATAGGTCCCACCGTACCCAAGCGCCTGCCCTGCGCGCATTTCGCGAAGAGAAAGGATTCGTGTCTTCCAGGTTAGGACAGGCTTCACGGGAAGCGCCAGGCCGCGTCCGCTGACGGTACGTCCCGCCCGCTCAAACGGTAAGTGGTATCCGTAAAGCGCCAGTCCCGGGCGCACCATGGTGTTCCAGCTCTCATGATGCGAGATCACGGCGGAAGTATTTGCCGCGTGTACATGCTGCGGACTGAAACCAAACTGGCGCAACATACGTCGCGCATCTTCAAACCTCTTGAGTTGCTCGGCGACCGAAGGCGCGTCGAGCACTTCCGAAGACGCAAGGTGCGTGGCAACGCCTTCAAGCTTAAGATGCGATGCCGACCGGAGCGCTTGTAGAACCTGAGGCAACTCTTCTGTGGTGGCTCCGAGGCGTCCCATGCCGGTATCGATTTTCAAATGCACAGGGTGTTGCGCTACGCCTACATGAACCGCGGCCTGCTCCATCAACTCAACATGGCCAACTTCCCAAAGCGTGGGCGTGAGTCCCAGCCTGACGATCTCCTCCTGCTCGCCGCGCCAGAAGCCGGTCATCAGCAAAATGCGGTTTGCGATGCCCTCTTCGCGCAGGGGAATGGCCTCATCGAGCGAAGTGACGCCCAACCATGTCGCTCCCTCGTCCTCCAACGCCTTCGCGCACTCCACTGCGCCGTGGCCGTAGGCATAAGCCTTGACCACCGCGCATATGGTGACATCTTGCCTCAAATATTTGCGCAGAGTGCGATAGTTCTCGCGCAATGTGCCGAGGGAAACCTCGGCCCATGTTGGACGGGTCGCGGCGCGCTTCGCGATTTCGATGGTTGCCACGTTGCGATTATAGTTCCCGCTCGTCGTGGCAACACGTTACTGCCGTGCCACTCCGGTTCATCGCTGCAGGACGAAATTCACCGTCACTTCGGTCTCCACCTCCACGGGGGTACCGTTCAGGACGTAAGGCCGATACTTCCACTGCCTGATAGCCTCCAGCGCCGCCGGTGACAACAGTGGCGATCCGCTCACAACTTGCGCCTGTTCAATGCGACCATCAGGGCTGATGAGGGCCTTAATCAGAACAACGCCCTGAACTCCGGTCAGCTTCGCGATCGGCGGGTAGACAGGTTCCACACGGTGAATCAAGTTGCCCTGCATCATGACTGAAACGTGGAGAGGCTTAGCAGAGATCGGCTTCACTAAGCTTAGCGGGTCGTCTCCAAGATTCGGCCCTCCCGGGCCGCTGGGGCTGTAAGGGCCGACAGGCAGAGGCGGCCCATCCATTGGATCGGCAACAGGTCTCGGCGGACCAAAATGAACTCCGTTGTCGTGACGGACAATGATTGGCGGAGCAGGAAGTCCGACGCCGCGAGTGCCGGTGAACGGATGGGGATTCGTAGGTGCAGCGGGACTCTCCGGCTCTGAAATCGGCACAAAAATGCGGTGCTGCTTGAATGCCTCCGGCAAGTCCATCGGCCGCCACAAAGGCAGCACCAGCGCAGCCGCTACTACAGCTGCCTGCACGCTGAACGAGGCCAGGGCTGTCCATCGCCTGCGGGGGATTACTGTGACTGCATCGATTCCTGTGAACATGGGCGTCTCTCCTCAGCAAATCTGCTGCGGATAAAGACACCAGATAGACTCCATTCGCGCCACGCCTCCAAAAAATAAAAAGACCGCGATTGCTCGCGGTCTCAGGAACAAAATTGCCCTCTCGGTGTCCTTATTTGGGCGGCGCCGTCGTAGCAGGAGGCTTCGTTCCCGGAGTTGTCGACCGGGTCGTGGGAGCCGGTCGAGTCGGGGTGCCTGCGGCAGGTGCGGCCACACCAGACTGAGCATTATACGCATCCACAATAGGCTTCGTGATGTCGACAGACGAGGGGTTTGCCCAGAGCACAGGACCATTCGGCCATGGCGTGGAGGTGTCGATGATCATCCCAAGGGCATTGTCAACCGCATACTTCATGATCACCGGACCCATCTTCTGGAAAATGCGCTGTCCGATTTCGCTTTGCTGAGACTGAAAATCTTCCTGGGCATCCTGACGGGCACGCTCGAAAGCCTTCTGCTTCTGTTCGATCTCACGAGCGATTTCAGCCTTCTTAGCATCGGTAATGCCAGCCGCTGTCGCCTGTTTTCGAAGCGCCTCGATTTCGTCGTTCTTCGTCTTCAGGTCGTTCGTCTTGGGCTCGAACTTCTTCTGAAGCGCGTTCATGTCACGTTGGCCTTCGTTGCTGGCGAAAATGGCCTGCTCAACATTGATCGCGGCGAGTTTGGTGGCGTTAGGACCGGGCACCGCCGGCGAAGCAGCAACACCCGGGGCTGCCGGAAGTGCCGCGGATGAGTTGCTATCCGACTGGGAAAGTGCAGCGATGGAAAACAGAACAATCGCGGCTGATATGGAACAGATAAACTTGGATTTCATGGGATTCGCTGTAACTCCTTAAAGTACTACTATTGAACTCAACTGGCCTATCTCGACATGCCACTGCCCCGCTACTTCAAAACTGTATCGATATACAGGGCTTCAGCCGGCCTTATTCTCATTTGCAAACGGCTCAACGCCAACGCGCAACCGGCCACTCTGGTGTGGATACACTATTATAAAAACACCCAGTCTACGCGGTCAAACCCTTAGAACGTCGTACCCACCGTGAAACGAAACGTCTTTCGCGGCTCTCGCAGCAGGTACTGCGGCGAAAAAGTATTCTTTGTCAGCTGATACGTAAAGTCTCCTGCTGCGCAGTTCGGCCCCGGACAACCCGGGAACATGCTCCGTGAAATAGGCACTGGCGCCTGCGATTGGTCGTCCATGCGGAGCGGATTGTATGCCCAATAAATACGGAACGGAGCGTTCACCACAGGCAAGAAGACCTGCAACTCGAGACCCGTCGAAGCTCTGGGCTGCCAGTTCGTACTGCCGACAACACTCAACTGACGCGAGAAATTGAGAGTCTGCCCTCCCAGGCACTGTCCGCTTACCGGATCGAGGGACGGGCATCCGAAAGGCACCTGATTCAACGAAGCCAGCTGACCGGAGTTAATACGCAATTGGGAGTTCCTCACGACTGGGTCAAAACCAAGGTCGAAGAACGGCGCAATCGCAACCGGACCAGCGATGGTGATTCTGTATTCGACATTACCGACGAGGCTTAGATCACCGCCTGGAAATGAGATCTGATCCACAGGCACGCGAATCGTGTAAGGCTGGCTGAATGGATTGCTGGGATCCTTGGGCACCACGGAGCCGTCCGGATTCCGCAGCGAAATAGAGGACGCGGTTGGCAGGAATGCCACAGGCGAGACCGAACGAATATCAAATCCACGCAGATCATTCTCGCCACCCATGTAGAAACGCTGAAATGGCGGAGCAACCAGTCCCCCGAAACCGGACATAAAAGATCCGAGGAAATGTAGGCCAATCGCATTGCGCCGGTTTTGCACCGGAATGTAATGTTTGTAATCGACTATGGGCCTGATCGAGCGAACTGTTCCGCCCAGGCCTGAGAATTCCGTGCCTAGGAAGAGTTCACTTCCCTTGTGCGGGTAAAGGGAGGCGTCCAGCGTGTTCTGCGAGTAGTTGAACAGGACCTTGCTGGTAATAATTCCGTTCAACGCATTCGGGCCGCTGATGCCACTGAATGCCAGGAAGCTGAACAAATTCTTTGACGCGTCTGTCAGTGCTACAAGAGAGGAGACATCGTAGGTATAGGTGACTCCCACCCTTTTTCCGTAGCCGAATCGGCGGGCGGGAAGCGGATAAGAGGTGTTTATCGTGAATCCCTTGCTGGCTTGCGTATAGTTCTGCAGGCTTTGCAATTGTGCTTGGGAGACGTCCAACACCTGGCCTGTGATCAGGGCACTCTGTCGTGCCTGATCGTAGGTCAGCTTGGTGCCATAGATAGTAAAACCTGCGGTCAGCGGACGATCGAACAGGTAAGGCTCTGTGAAGCCAAACATAATGCTGCGCTGCAGGCTGCCGAGGTTCGCTTGCATGCTGAGAGTCTCACCCAACCCGAGAAAGTTGTTGGTCGAATAGCTCAGTCCGATGAACGAACCGGACAGTCCGCTCACGCCTCCTGTAAGGCCAATCTGGTTCTTGCCCTTCTCTTTAATCTTTAATGTGAGATCAACTGTGCCCGCCTTCTCGTCCAAATGGCGATCGGTGGTCTGCGGGTCGTCAGGCTTGATTTGATCGAAGAAGCCGAGTTGATTGAGGCGCTGGATGCCGATCTTCCAGAGCTGCTCGTTGTAAAGTTGACCTTCTTCCAAAACAACCTCGCGCCTGATTACCTTGTCGCGAGTGGTTGTGTTCCCCTGGAATTCAATTCGCCGCACCGAGAATTGCTTGCCTTCGTCGATTTCAATCTCCCAGGAAACCGTCTTCTTTTGCTCATCGAAGGTCGGCGTGGGTACGGGGGTGTAATTGATGAACCCCTGGGTTCCATACGCGTTCTTAAGATTCTCGAGACCCTTGGCAAATAGCTTCCTGTTGAAGATGTCTCCATCCTTGATTGGGAACACACCTCTCAACGCTCTGGCATTGTTGAGAATCTTATTACCTTTGAAAGTAATGCTGCCCAAACGATACTGGTCCCCTTCATCGATAGAGACGGTAATATCCATCGACTTCCCAGGACCATGCTGCAGGAGCGGAATATGAAAACCGGTGTGCCCGGTGTCCCGAATCCTGGTCTGCGGCTGGCCGACGTTGGCCTTGAAGTAGCCGCGATTCTGTTCCTCTTCGCGCACAAGTTCCATGTCATCATCCAGCTTGCTGGCGTCGTAGGTCTTCGCAAAAATGTTCTCCAGGAAGATGGAATGCGGTACCCCAATGGGCTTCAGGTAGTGCATCGCTTGTCGCAGGTCACGAGATTTAACGTGGCGGTTGCCTTCGAATCGAATTTTCCCTACTTTCACTTTGGGACCTTCGCGCACGACGAAGGTTACATCCACGCCTGCGGGCGGCAACTGTCTGATTTCAGTGCGCACGGTGGCGAACTGATGGCCGTGTTCCGCCTCAAGCTGCCTAACCACGACTTCGGCGTGTTTGACCTTGGTGTAGTCGAACTGCGATTCAGGAGAAAGACCGACCTTCTCCTGCTTAAAGCGATCGAGGATATCGCTCTTAGAAATAGCGCTGATACCCGCATACGAAATCTGCTTGATTCGGGGTCGTTCCTTCACATAGATATGAAGAATCCAGCCTTTTGGGGTGGCCTCTTTTTCCATTCGAATGTCTTCGAAGAAGTTGGTGTTCCATAAAGACATGAAATCGCGGTAAATCGCGGCATCATCGTAAACATCACCGGGTTTGGTGTAGACGTGCGCGCGAATGACATCGGCTGGCACGCCACGGTTTCCATGAATTTCGATCGCGCTCACGACATCTGACTGGGCCGTCGCCCTAGGGGTCATCCACAGCAGAACGACTGCCCATGCCAGGCAGAGCCCTGCCCGACGCACGTAGCAAGTGGTTGTGAATGAACGGGTTTTGCACCTGTAAGAAGCCGCGGCCGGTTGCCCGGTCGAGTTCTGCCCCCAAATTACAGGCTTATCCTGCTGAACGCGAAGAATCGCACTACCTCAATCAGATGGAAGTATGGAAAACCGCAATTATACGGTAGAGCTGTGGAGAGCGTCCAAAATCCCGCCGTCCTCTATTGGCGAGAAACTGATTGCCTCCCATTTGTATGGGGCTGAAAAAGCCCTACTTCAACCAAGACGGAATAAAACGTGGCAGAGTTGCCCATGTCTGAGAGTTTTTCAGATGTAAGCACGTTTATGTTCGCGCCACCGGGTGTAAGTTTTGCCCAGTTGAGCTTCGCAGCCACAACTCCAGGCGAAACGATGCCATTCACTTTCGCCTTGAGCTGTATCTCCCCGCGATTATTAAATACGCGTACAGCATCGCCATCAGCGATGTTTCGTGCCTCAGCGTCCCCTGGATGCATCTCCAGCAGGCCATTTTCTTCCAGAGCCTGCATGCCCGGAAGATTCGTGAACGTCGAATTCAAGAAATTGTCTGCTTTCCTGGCCAGCAACTCCAGAGGAAATGCCTCCGCATTACGTGTGTGGCGCGACTCTTCCGGGGGAACAAACGACGCTACAGGATCCAACCCTTGTTTCGCCAACTCCTCGTTATAGAGCAGCGCTCTGCCGGTGGGCGTACGGAAGTTGCCGTTTGCATACGGCAGGAACGGTTCGGGATTGTTGTCTCCTCCAAAGTTCAGCCGGACGTGCCCTTCCCTGTCCAGCCGATCACGCGTCAATCCCCTCAGCCATGGATTCGGGGACTCGAGAGCTTGATCCATCATATCGTCTGCGGAATCTCGGAAGCACTCGTCATCAAATCCCATTTTCTGAGCAAGTGCGCGGAACATATCCACATTCGACCGGCACTCGCCCAGCGGCTCGATGGCTTGGTTCGAAATCTGCAGGTAATAGTGCCCATATGCAGTTTGCAGCTCTTTGTGCTCGAAAAACGTTGTGGCCGGCAGCACGATGTCGGCGTAATCAGTCGTGTCGGTGAAGAACTGCTCGTGAACAACTGTGAACAGCTCCGGTCGCAGCAGGCCGCGAATGACATCGTTGTGGTTCGGACACACCGCGGCAGGATTGGAGTTGTAAACGAATAATGCCTTTACGGGCGGGTCGTTCACCTCGTTCAATGCCTTTCCCAACTCCACCATGTTGATGGTCCGGGCAGGGCGACCAAGCGACTTCTCCATCAATTCTGGACGCTCCAGCGCGGCATTGTTCAAACCGTATGCGCCGCTGGTCGAAAGCTGCAGGCCTCCTCCAACTTCCTTCCACGAGCCAGTAACGCAAGGCAACATGGCAATGGCGCGGGTGGCCATTCCACCATTCTGGGAACGCTGTACGCCGTAATTCAGCCGAATAACCGCAGGACGCACAGTGGCATATTCTCGGGCCAGCTTCTGAACATCAGCAACGGACATCCCTGTCCATTGCGCCACTCTTTCAGGCGGATACTCCTGCACTTTGGCACGAAGCTCGTCGAATCCAACCGTGTGCTTCGTCAGGTAGTCTGCGTCATGCAGATTCTCGTTGATGATGACGTGCATCATTCCGAGCGCGAGCGCAACATCGGTGCCAGGATTGATTGGAATATGCCAGTCAGCGCAGGCAGCCGTCCGCGTACGGTATGGATCGATAACGACCAGCTTCGCCCCCTTGCGCCGGGCTTCCTCAATAAACGGCCACAGATGCACGTTATTCCCATGGATGTTGGCCGCCCAGGCAATGATGTATTTCGACTTCGCGAACTGCTCGGGCTCGGTCCCCATGTTCACGCCATAAACAGACTTGATTCCAGCCGCGCCTGCCTCTGCGCAAATAGTTCGCGCCAACTGAGAGGCCCCCAGCCGATGAAAGAACCGGCGATCCATCGAACCATAATTCAATTTGCCGAGGGTGCCGCCGTAGGAGTACGGCAGGATCGACTCGCTGCCATACTCGGCAGCGATGCTGCGGAATTTGGGTGCAATCTCTTCGAGGGCTTCGTCCCAGGAGATGCGCTCAAAGTGTTGTGAGGACTGTGTGGCGCGGGCGTCCTCGCCCGCGATTCCTTTCGGGACAACTCTTTTCATCGGGTAGAACACGCGGTCGGGCGAGTACACCCGGTCGAGATACTTCGCAACCTTGGCGCACAAGAACCCGCGCGTCACCGGATGAGCGGGATCACCCTGAATCTTCGTGGCTTTGCCGTCTTCGACGGTGATCAGGACCCCGCACGCGTCAGGACAGTCGTGCGGGCAGGCTGCGTGGACAACTTTCTTCACGAGGTTTGATTATACGATGTGCCGGGTAGGCTGCTTTAGGCCCAGATAGATATCCACTTGCGCATCGGCGGGGTTCTGGCTGCGCTGGTCGTAAAGTTCAAAATCACTTTTGTAAGCACGATGGAGCCTGCCATCGCTCTCCAATTGAAAAATTCGCTGCCACGCCGCTGGAATTACCTGCGGCAGCGGCCCCTTTTCGCTCGTGACCACGGCGTACTGTCCACCGGGAATGGTTTCAGCGACCATCCCTGACGCTGGCGCCGTTCCCTGCTTCACCTTGGCGCCGATTACGAATGTGTATTCGCCATTGTGGTCACTGGCATAGTCCGTGTAGACCGCGTAAATATCGGACCCAATCTTGTCGGGAATCTTATCCAGAACGCCTTCCTGAAAAAACTTCTGCCACTGCTGCGGAATTACGCCATTCGGTCCTGACTCTCGGGCGTTAGTCGTTCGCGTCGCGATGCCGATGACCGTAAAAGCCTCTACCTGTTTGTGCGGAATTGAAGCGTCAGGCGCTTTTTGCGTGATTGGATGTTTGTCCTTCGTAGTCGGTGCTCCGCCGTCTGCCGCAATCGCTCGGCCTCCAAGTAATCCAATAATGCAACAGCCCAGAATTGCAGGAACTCTATTGTTCACAGGATTTCTCACTCGAACTTGAGCAGTCAAGCGCAGTTCGCTTTTGCCGACGACCAAGGACCAATGACCGACGACGCTCCTATATTTCCATCACTTCCTTTTCTTTCGCCGCGCACATCTCTTCCATCTTCTTGATTTCGGTGTCGGTGAGTTTCTGGATTTCGTCGGTCGACCGCTTGGACTCGTCCTCGGTAATCTTCTTGTCCTTCAGAGCCTTCTTGATCGCCTCGTTTCCATCTCGGCGAATATTGCGCACGGCGGTGCGATGCTCCTCCAGCACCTTGTGCAGGTGCTTGACCATTTCCTTGCGGCGCTCCTCCGTCAGAGGCGGAATGGGCACACGAATGATCTTGCCGTCGTTCATTGGGTTCAGGCCCAGTTCGGCGCTTCGGATGGCCTTCTCAATCGAACTCAGCTGCGAAGGATCATAGGGCTGAACGGTAATCAACTGCGGCTCAGGAGAATGGACAGTGGCTACCTGGTTCAGCGGCATCTGAGACCCGTAGGCCTCGACTGAGACCCCATCAAGCATGTGTACGGAAGCGCGGCCCGTGCGCGTCCCTATCAGCGCCTTGCGGAAGTCGTCCACCGCCTTGTCCATACGGGCTTTCAGCTGTATATACGTCTCTTTGAGTCCAGGAACAGCAGCCATCGTCGGCTGGGCCATTGTCAGCTCCTCAGGAATAAGTATCGAAACGCTGAATTATAAACCGCTCATGCACCGAATTTAGAGCAAAGCGCGTTCCCGCATTGCAGACGTTAACGGATCAGACGAAAACTTTTTGAAAATTTGCCAATATCAATCCGAGCAGATCTCCCCGATTCGTCTTCCCCTTGAATCCCAAATCGTGACCAGCACCTTCGACCACCAGCAAGTGTGTCTTCGAAGGAATCAGCTTCCGCGCATTTTCAATTTCCTCAATCGTGCCGAACGGATCCTTCATACCCTGCACGAACAGCGTCGGAACATTGAGCTTCGGCAGATGCTGAACCCGCGGCTGATCGGGTTTGGCCGGTGCGTGCAGGGGATATGAAAGAAGAAGTAATCCGTCGGCAATTTTCTCATCCGCGAGCAGCATGCTCGCCTGTCGTCCGCCGTAGCTCTGTCCGCCGAGAAATACGCGCCG
>Ga0207693_10005954_pt1 | contig 10121 bp, 7 predicted proteins | sample LARL81metaG_FD_184347 | JGI IMG/M metagenome (GOLD analysis project Ga0207693, IMG submission 184347) | Corn, switchgrass and miscanthus rhizosphere microbial communities from Kellogg Biological Station, Michigan, USA - LAR L8-1 metaG... | ecosystem: Host-associated > Plants > Roots >... | reverse complement strand
AGACAGCAAGCCGCGCGTAGTGGCGAATGGGAGAAGTGAAGTATTTCATTCGTGATCCGCCGGAAATGGTTCGTAAGGTATACCTCAGCGCTGGCGGAGTGCAACAGGCGTTTACACCGCGGCTGGTTGTGAAAGGGTTTTCACATCTTGGTAAAGTTCTTGGCGTCGAAAGCCGCGAGGGACGGCCTGAGGCAACGACTTCGGATGGCACGATTCGGGGAGCAAGCGCGGCTTCAGTGCGGTGGAAAGGCAGCGAATCTGCGCCGTAAAGCCCCACTATACTCACCCCAACGCCGGGATCCGTTCTCTCGGAGGCCCTCGGCGCTCTAAAGCTCTGGTAGGGGATAGAGCACGGGGGAGTCCAAAGTGTCGCGGGGGGTGCAGGCTGGGTAGTCTGAACATGATAGCCTTGCTGCCTGATATGCCTCCCGGTACGACCAAATTCCAAACTGCACGAACTCGGAAGTTCAGGGCTAGTGAGTTGTCCGAGAACGACGAGCGCACGATTAGTCATGTTGAGGAGTTTGGCTGTTCTGTTGTCAGCGTTAAGCGGACGAATTACGGACTCGGCTGGTCGTACACCGTGGGCATCTTCGATACCAGCGGAGAACCCGAAATTATCACTGTCGGCCTGTTGCCGGAGACCGCACACTTCGCGTTAAACGAAGCTGCGAAATTGCTGCGAGCAGGGGTTTTCCTCACTACGGGACGACACCGTGATCTGATCGGGCAGGTGGATTGTGAGTTCCATCCTGTTAACCGAAAGTGGGTCGAGCACCTGATGGGATGGGCGCTCTGGTACTACGACGGCGATGACTTCCCTGTACTTCAGGCTGTCTATCCCGATCTGCAGAATCGGTTCCCGGAGGACAATAGATTTGACAAGTCGTTTGAGCAGCCTCTCATGCAGTCGGACACTCCTATGACGAGAGCCGAGAGTGATTTTTGGGCTTCAGCTGATCCGAAAAGCAGCCTATTCAATTGGAAGTTCCCAGACGATCCGCACGTGAGGGTCTTCTTGTCCGAGACGGTCAACGGCGGGACCGAACGAGTCACATACGTCTCACACGACGCTGAAGACGGTGCGTGGCAGTTTTTGGGTGACAGTATGTCCGATGGAGGTGGTCCCGTAATCTCTTGTTTTCACCACCCGATCGACCGCGATCCAAGTCTCACTGAACTGGCTGATCTTCCGCTGGGCTGGTATGCAAAGCGGGATCGAGTCGGAGAACCGTGGACTCGAAAGAAGCACTCCGAAGACGACGGGTCCGATTAGATACCCTGTCAATTGGATTAGCGTGCCCTGATACGAACTAAAAAAGGTTGCCTTCGTCGCCCCTGCTCCCTCGCGGTCGTCTTCAGGGCGCGCTCCTGTTGGCTTTGGTCCGTCATTTCTTCAATTCTTTCAGAATCTCACGCGCGGCGTTCGCGCCCGAGCCGCCTGTCAATCCTGCGCCTGGATGCGTTCCGCTTCCGCAGAGATACAGATTTGTGATCGGCGTGCGGTAGCGCGCCCAGTCTAACAATGGGCGCATGGTGAAGAACTGGTCGAGCGCCAACTCGCCGTGGAAGATCTGGCCCGACGTCAGGCCGTACGTATCTTCCATATCTTTGGGCGTGATGATCTGGCCCTCGAGTACGAGCGAAGGCAGATTGGGCGCGTACTGCGCGAGCGCGCCGACCACCGTGTCGCCGAGCGCGCCGCGTTGCGCGTTCCAGTCGCCTTTCAACTTATAAGGCGCGTATTGCATGTAGATCGACATCACGTGCTTGCCGCTTGGTGCCAAACTCGGATCGGTGAGCGAGGGGATCGTGACTTCGAGGTAGGGCTGCTTGGAGAAGTCGCCGTACTTCGATTCGTCGAAAGCGCGCTCAAGGTAGTCGATGCCGTGGCTGATCTGGATGCGGCCTTGCAGCGCCGTGGAATTGCCGTTCTTGATGGCGGTGAAGTTGGGGAGGCCGTCGAGGGCGAGGTTGACTTTTGCCACCGTTCCCATCATGCGGTAGTGCTGAAGCTTCTCGGCGAAGCCCGGGTTCAGATGCGTCGGGTCTACTAAATGGAGCAGGGTGCGCTTCGGGTCGGCGTTGGAGATAATTGCTTTCGCGGGAATATCGTCGCCGGATTTGAGAACGACGGATACCGCGACGCCATCTTTCACGCGGATCTCCGCGACTTCGGCGTTGGTGCGAATCTCGGCGCCCGCAGCTTTTGCGGCCGACGTCATCGCCTGCGTGATTGCGCCGATTCCACCTGCGGCAAAGTTGGCGGAGCCTGCCGGGTGCGCGTCGCCTGCGCCGCGAATCAGAAGCACGAGCGCGCTGCCTGCCGACCACGGTCCGAGGAAGGTTCCGAAGATGCCGCGGGCGGCGATGGTGCCGCGCAGCAGATCGGTCTCGAAGTATTCGGCGACCAGGTCGGCGACGGCCATCGGTCCCCAACGCAGCAGGCGGTAGAGATCTTTCTTGCCCAGTTTGCGGAGGGCGCGGCCGGTTTGCAGCATGCCCCAGAGGTCGGTGCGGCTGGGGCTGTCGATGTCGGGCGGCGTCATCTTGAGCGCGTCGGCAATCACGGCGCCCATCTTCCGCAACGATTCCTGCAGTTCGGGATACTTGGCGGCGTCTTTTTGCGAGAAGGCGGAAATTTCTTTCGCTGACTTTTGTGCGTCGTTGAAGAGCGTGAGGGCGCGGCCGTCGGGCGTGAGCGAGACCACGCTGGTTTCGGGGGTGATCAGCTTGAGGCCGTGTTGCTCCAGTTGCATGTCGCGGACGATGTCGGGACGGATCGGTCCGGCGGCGTGCGCGAGCGTGGAGCAGCGGAATCCGGGATGGAATTCTTCCGTAATGGCGGCGCCTCCGGCTTGCACGCGGCGTTCGAGAACGAGCGGCTTGAATCCGGCTTTCGCCAGGTAGAACGCGGTGACGAGCCCGTTGTGACCACCCCCGATGATGACGACGTCGCGCTTGTCGGCCATTACGCAGCCCCCTTGACGTCTTTGAGAATCTCGAGAGCGGAGAGGCGTCCGGGCGCGCCCATGATGCCGCCGCCGGGGTGCGTCGCCGATCCGCACATGTAGAGGTTCTTGATCGGCGTGCGGAATTGCGCCCATCCGGCGACCGGGCGCAGGAAGAACAGCTGCTCAAGCGAAAGTTCGCCCTGGAAAATGTTGCCTTCGGTAAGGCCGAACTCGCGTTCGAGGTCGAGCGGAGTGACGACCTGACGGTGCAGGATGATGTCGCGGATGTTGGGTGCGTATTCGGCGATGGTGTCGATGACCGTGTCGCCGAACTTTTCTTTCTCCGTGTCCCAGTGCAGGCCGGGCGCGAGCTTGTAGGGTGCGTACTGCACGAAGCAGGACATCACGTGCTTGCCTGGAGGCGCGACGGAGGGATCAGTCAGTGATGGAATTACAGTGTCGATGTAGGGACGGCGGGAGAAGTGTCCGTACTTGGCGTCGTCGTAGGCACGCTCCATGTACTCGACGCTGGGCGAGAACGACATCGCTCCGCGCAGATGGGCGCCTTCGCCGGGCATGCACTTGAAGTTGGGCAGGCCGTCGAGCGCGAGGTTCACTTTGCCGGAAGAGCCGCGATACTTGTAGCGGCGGATTTCGTCGAGGAAGTCGTCGGCAATGTTGCCGGGCTCGATGAAGTCGATGAAGGTGTGCTTCGGGTCGACGCTGGAGGAAACGATGTCGGCATAAATCTCGTCACCGTTGGCGAGCACGACGCCCTTCGCTTTGCCTTCCTTAATGATGATCCTTGCGGTCGGAGCTTGCGTGCGAATTTCGACTCCCGCTTCGCGGGCTGCATCGGCAATTGCGTTCGAGATCGCGCCGGTGCCGCCGCGGGCGAATCCCCAGGCGCGGAAGGCGCCGTCGATTTCTCCCATGTAGTGATGGAGCAGAACGTAGGCGGTGCCGGGCGAGCGCACGCCGAGGAACGTTCCGATTATGCCCGACGCGGACATGGTGGCCTTGAGCACGTCGGTCTCGAACCACTGGTCGAGGAAGTCGATGGCGCTCATGGTCATGAGCTGAACCTGGTTGTACTTGTCGCCGCTGGAGAGGTCCTGGAAGCGGCGGCCGATGAAGAGCAGCTTCATCAGTTCGCGCGGATTCAGCGTGGCCGGGTCGGGCGGGACCATGCCGAGGATGGGCTTCACGAATCGGCACATGGCCTGCATGGCTTTGCCGAACTCGTCGTAGGCCTCGGCGTCGGCCTTGGAGTGGCGCGCGATTTCGCGATGGGTGCGGCCGTGATCGTTAACGCGCCAGAGATAATCGCCGCTGGGCATGGGTGTGAAGGTGCCGTCGAGCGGGAGGATTTCGAGGCCATGGCGCGGGAGATCGAGGTCGCGGATGATTTCCGGGCGCAGCAGCGAGACCACATAGGAGCAGACCGAGAACTTGAAGCCCGGGTAGACCTCTTCAGTGACAGCGGCGCCGCCGAGCACGTGGCGGCGCTCGAGCACAAGAACTTTCTTGCCGGCCTTGCCAAGGTAGGCGGCATTGACGAGGCCGTTGTGCCCCCCGCCGATCACGATGACGTCGTATTTGGTAGACATTAGCTTTTAGCCTTTAGCTCTTAGCTGGTTCCGGAGCAGCTGCGAGCGGTCGTGGAACGATAGAAAAATGAAGGCGGAGAAGTGCGCAGTGTGCGCGGATCAGAGACCGCTGAGGCGAATCGACCAGGCTATAAGGGTGCGGCGCACGAAGGAAGCATTCTAGCGGAGGTGAAGGGATTTGTCTTTGGGAATTAACGTCGTAAGGAGGCTGCTCTATCGGAGCACTCAGTGTGACAGCGTAGAGTTCACCTGAATCTCAGTCGGCACCTCGACGGGTTGGCCAGAAGACATGTAAGGGCAGTATTCCCATTGCTTCACGGCAACGATGCTTGCAGGAATCAGTTCTGCCGGTCCCGAGATTGGCTTTAATTCAATTACGTGACCGTCTTTTCCGATTAAGGCACTCAATAGGACAGTACCTTCGACGTGGCTCTGCCTGGCGATTTCCGGGTATACGGGTGGAACTTTGTGCAATGCTAACCCTTGCATGACGCCCTTAGGCACGTGGACCGGTTGAACCTGGGTGGCGGTTGCGGCAACATTCTCCGCTGGTGCTTCAGGGATCGAACCTACTCGAAGCACTGGGCGGAATGGCGATTCCCAAGCACATACTCTATGTAGTTGGCGATAATGATCCCCATCGTCGGTCTGTCCTTTTCGCTGATAAGACCTACCAGCCCCTTTGCGGTAACCTTTCTCAGCGAAAGTGCTGCATTTCCCGATTGTACGTACCTCCTGACTTCTTGGGTTTTGCCCATCAGCACCGCAGTTTCTTCTCCAGTGAAATTCATTTTTATCGGCTCATCAGCTTTGAAGGTAATGGAGTGGTTGCTTCCGTTATCCGCCATTACATAGACGTTGACGGCACTGTTGCGAGTGCTTTGATGGTCGATAAGGTGTACAACTCCGGTCAAGAACCACGTGAAATCAAGTGAATAGAATTCGCCAGGCAGAAAAACATAAGGTGCGTTCGTGTCGATCGCCGATACAGAACTTTGTCCGTCGTATTCCGTTTTGCAAGTTAACTTTTGAGGCAGGTAGTCCCATGAAACGCTCATCGGATGATAAAAAGTTTTTGCGGCGGGATTTCGGTCCAGTTCAGCCCCGGAAAGGGGGCCAAGAGTAAGAGCGTATCCGCTCGGCATGAACTGTGCGTCAAACCGAAATATCTGAGTGATTTCTGGACTTCTCGTAGAGGACTCAACAACTTCATAAGCCCCACTATCCGTCTGCCACAGCTTCCAATGTGCTACGACCTTAGTCTCGTCGGTTTTCTGAAACGCGTAGTCGCCTTCAGCAATTAGTGCGCGATCAACTGTGAACGCGGTCTTACCGAAAGTGGCGACGAAGAGCAGCCCGACTAAAGCATTCCGAGGCATGGCCAAATGTGGGGAATCGAGGCTCTAAAGTCAACCGCTAGAATGCCCCTACCGTCTCTTCAGTGCCCCGCTGCTATAATCCGCCTTCGACATTTCACTGCGAGGGACTGCTTTGCCCATCGGAACTGCATTTCACGAGCGCACCTTTCCTCTTTGTCACAGCCTGAATTACCGGGAGTGGTCCGGTTACTACACAGTCAGCGTGTACGAGGTGCATCACGAGCACGAGTACAACGCCATCCGCAATGCTTGCGCGATGATCGATATCTCGCCGCTCTACAAGTACCTGGTCACCGGGAAAGACGCGACCAAGCTGGTGAATCGCGTGATCACGCGTGACATCAACAAGGTCAAAGTCGGGCAGGTGATTTATTGCTGCTGGTGCGATGAGGATGGCAAGGTGATTGACGACGGGACGATCTCGCGGCTCGAAGAGAACGCGTATCGCTGGACGGCGGCCGATCCGAGCCTGCGCTGGTTCAAGCAGAACGGCTTGAACATGGATGTGCAGATCGAAGACATCTCCGAGAAAGTTGCGGCGCTGGCGCTGCAGGGGCCGACTTCGGGGCAGTTGCTGAAGGTCGCGGCCGAGGCAGATATTGCGAACCTGAAATATTTCCGCGTGACGCGCGGCAAGATCAACGGCATTCCGGTGGATATCTCGCGCACTGGGTACACGGGTGACCTTGGCTATGAGATATGGGTGCCGTGGAATGACGCCGTGAAAGTGTGGGACGCGTTGATGACGAAGGGCAAGCAGTTCGACATTCATGCGGCCGGGATGCTGGCGCTGGATGTGGCGCGCGTCGAGGCCGGGCTACTGCTGATCGAGGTCGATTACTCGAGCTCGAAGAAGGCACTGATTCCGTCGCAGAAGTTTTCGCCGTACGAGCTGGGATTCGGAAAGATGGTGCATCTCGACAAGGAGAACTTTGTCGGCAAGACGGCTTTGCAGCGCGATGCGAAGAACGGCGTGCCGCGACAACTGGTCGGGCTCGAAGTGGATTGGGTGGAAGTGGAGGAGCAGCACGATAAGTATGGATTGACTCCGGCGGCACCTTCCCAGGCTTCGCGCGTGGCTGTGCCGATTTACTCCGGCGACAAACATATCGGGAAAGCCACCACGACCACGTTCTCTCCGCTGTTGAAGAAACTGATTGCATTGGCCAGCGTGGATACCGCGTACTCGAAGCCGGGGACGAAGCTGCAGATGGAGTTGACGATCGAGGCGCGCAGATTGAAGACGACTGCGACGGTCGTGAAGCTGCCCTTCTTTAGTCCGGCGCGGAAGACGGCGACGCCTGTTTAGTCGTCAGTGGCTAGTCGTCACCAAAATCCTCTCAGCGCGGGCTGAAATGCATAGGTCCTTCACTGTGCTCGGCTGGGCCTCGCTTCGTTCAGGATGACAAGAAGTGTGGTGAGCGTAGAAACCAAAAGGCACGCCTTGCGGCGTGCCTTTTCCGTGTTGGCATCCAGTGATGATTAACGCGCGGACGCGATCACGGGGACGTCGCGCGAGCGGAGTTTCGCTTCGATCTCATTTTCCAGAGAGCTCTTCGGGAACTCCCGACCGCGATTCATGCCCTGCACCCAGATCTGATACAGGAAGCACTGGTCCTTGCCGTAGCAGTGGAAGACCAGCTTGGTGGTCTTGGAGGGCGACGAAGTCTCCGCGCGGTTTGGCGTTACCAGCTTGACGGACTTTTTGTCGTTGCTCTGAATCAGTAGCGTGTTGCCGCTGCCGACCGTCGAAATGTCGTACTCGCCGGCAGGCATGGTGGTACGGTTCACGGTGAAGTTGAACGGTACATTGGCTTGAACCCGGTTCTGTGCCAGTGCCGACCCCGCCACGATCATCAGGCTCAGCACGCCAACCACAGAGAGAATTTGCTTTTTCATCGTTCCTCCTTTGTGAGGACGGCGGAAGCCCAGCCTTGCTGGCCCTTCGATTCCCGAATGAGGGGAGGCCGCCTTCACTGCCCCACGATTTGCGGCTGCACGCCGCATGTCCTATGACAATGCACGGCGCGTGCCAACTTGGCGGGAACTACGCGGTGGTGCTTTTGAGTGGCGTAAGTTGCTGAGGCGGTTCGCCCTTCGAACTCGGGTCCCGCCAAGCCCAAAGAAAGCTTGTAACGAATAAGCGGCCCGTTTCACTAACCCATCAGTTAGGGGCCTCGCTGTTTGGCTACACCCGAGGATGGCGAGCCTGAGGAGAACAACAGTGCTGGGCTGGGCGGAGTCGGAGAGAGAGCGATGTGCGCATGCATTGGCTTCTCGATGTGCGCACGGGGCCGTGAACTGCAGATATGAGATTGTTGGCGAAAGCGCTAAGCTGCGGGATTTGGTCGAACTGATCGAGCGCGTGGCGCCGACCTCTTCTACAGTTCTGATCCAGGGAGAAAGCGGAACGGGAAAAGAATTGGTTGCGCGCGCACTGCACCGCAACAGCCCGCGCGGGGATGGACCACTGATCGCTATCAATTGTGCGGCTCTCACCGAAACGCTGTTGGAGAGTGAACTCTTCGGTCACGAGAAGGGCGCGTTCACTGGCGCCATCTCACGCAAGAAGGGAAAGATCGAGATGGCGGAAGGCGGGACATTGTTTCTTGACGAGATCAGCGAACTCGCAGGGGGCATGCAAGCGAAGCTGTTGCGCGCGTTGCAGGAGCGCGAGTTTGATCCCGTGGGCGGAACGCGATCGGTGAAGGTGAACGTGCGCGTGATTGCAGCGACCAATCGCAATCTTGCGGAGGAAGTGCAGGCGGGCAGGTTCCGCAGCGATCTGTTCTATCGTTTGAATGTGGTGAGTCTGACGACGCCCAGTTTGCGCGAGAGGCGGGAGGATATCCCGCTGCTGGCGCAGAGTTTCATCGCGAAGGTCAGCGAGAAATATCGTGTGCCTCCCAAAGCGCTGTCGGCCGAGGCGCTCGCCTTGTTGATGCAGTACGATTGGCCGGGCAATGTGCGTGAACTGGAAAACGCGATCGAACGGGCCGTGGTGCTTGGGGTATCGGATCAAATTGTTGCCGATGATCTTCCGGCTACGGTGCACGAACCCGTACATTGCGAGGCAGGGGATGCGGGTTTTCAGGGAGCGGTGAAGGAGAACAAAAAGCAGTTGGTGCTGCAGGCTCTTGAAAAAGCGAACGGGTACTATGTGGACGCCGCGAAGATTCTGGGTCTGCATCCGAATTCGCTGTTGCGTCTGATTCGAACCTTGGGACTGCGAACGGTGGCGAACGGACCGGTTGGGCCGCATGTGGGGCGGCTGCCTGCTTAGGGTCGCGCGCTGGCGCCTGCTTCGTAGTTCTGCCGACGTCTCTACTTGCCTTCCAGGCGCATCGTAAAAATGCGTCCAAGGTCCGTGCTGCACTCGGCAGGCTCGGGTCTCTCGACTGCGTGCGGCCGCCGCCGCACTCCGCTCGGGATGACAGTATGAAGGGAAAGCGGCGCATTGTTGCTCATCGCCAGTAATTGACTTGCCAGGAGTACGTCCTTACGCCACGAATCTTCGCCCCGCGAGCGCCTCTCGAATTTTCGGCGCATAAAAAATCCCGACGCCAATTAGAACCATGATGGCTGACAGGCCAACGATCTTCACCACGGCCAGCGGTTTATTCGGCTCGTCAGGCGGAGGCAGCACGGAGATCGCAATCGTGGCTGTGGTCGTGAGGAAGCCGACGATCGCTACCAGTCGGGCGACTGGTTTTCCGCCGGGGACGCGAATGATGCCGGGCGCCGCGGGCTCCCGTTGCAGTTTGTACATGGCAGCGAATAAATACAGGTACGGAATGAAGTAGGTGATCACACCCATGCTGACCAGAACGTCGTAGGCGCCTTTCACGCTGGTGCCAGCCTGTCCCAGAAAAATGAACAGAACGCCAAAGACGAATTGGGTTAGCAATCCCACCCACGGTGTCTTCCAGCGCGGATGCAAAGCCCCGAACGCGCGTGGCAAAAAGCGGTCGATGCCGGCGACATAGGGAAGACGAGCCACGGCAGCCAAGTACGCGCCCGCCGCTCCGACGTTGCTCATCATGATCAGAAAAGCAGCAAACGGAATCACAGCCTCCCAATGAAGTTTTTGGGCAGTGCTTGAAATGGCCTGCATCAGTCCTTGCAGATTGCCAACTTCGGACGACGGCAGCGCAAGCAGCACGCCCACGGTGCCGGCG
>Ga0207693_10005953_pt1 | contig 10122 bp, 6 predicted proteins | sample LARL81metaG_FD_184347 | JGI IMG/M metagenome (GOLD analysis project Ga0207693, IMG submission 184347) | Corn, switchgrass and miscanthus rhizosphere microbial communities from Kellogg Biological Station, Michigan, USA - LAR L8-1 metaG... | ecosystem: Host-associated > Plants > Roots >... | reverse complement strand
ATTGAGCCTGACTAGCTTGCTGAGTTGTGCTCAACGGTCAGGGCTGGGGCCCGTCTGGCGGTCTTTTTCGTTTAGGCGAAGTACGATGTCTCGTTCCGCCTGACTTCTTTCCTTAAGCCCTAAACGCGAATACAAAGTTGCGAGTTGCAAGTGGACTTGCACGAAGTCAGGCCAGTCTTTCGCAAGCTGCTCAAGGACAGTTCTTGCTTCGACGAGCTTGTTGGTCGCGGCATCGAGTGCGCCGATCTGGAGCCGGGCTGCGGGCGACGATGGACGTAACTGCAGTGCGCGTTCCAGGTATGGAGCCGCGTCAATTGTGTTGCCTGCGAGACGAAGCATCGCTCCTAAGTGCAGGTTGGCTGAGAAGTCATTGGGATCCTGCTGAATGGCTCGCTCGAGAGCAGCTTTGGCATCGTCGTTCTGATTGTTTTGCAGCAGCGCGCGGCCATACAGGGACCAAGTTCCGGGAAGATTCGGATTTTGCTCAACCGCTTTTTTCAGCGTTGTCGCAGCTGTTTTGTAATCGCCGGCAGCGAATTGCACTTCTCCCAAGAGCAGGTTCGCTTCGGGCTTCTCTGTGTTCTTCAGAAGCGGGTTGATCACCGCCTGTCCTTCTTTGATCTTTCCATCGCGGATGTATGCGGTGCCTAAGACATATTGCACGGCCTGATCATTGGGATCGGCCTTGTATACGGGAGCGAGCAATCGGATGACGTCTGCATCTTGTCCGAGACGCAGATAACAATCTGCCAGCAGGTAGAGGATCTGCTTATTCGCGGGATCTTCTTTCTGAAGCGCAGAGAATGTATCGGCAGCTTTCTGGTATTCGCCTAACTTGTAACGCGCCAGCGCGAGATTGAGCCGGACCACGGAATTGCGAGGATCGATCTTGAGCGCCCGCTGGTACTCGGCGATTGCCTCGTTGTAGCGGCCTGTCGATGCGAGATCAGCTCCCAGATTGCTTCGCGCTTCGAGTGAGCCGGGCCGAAGAGTCAGCACCTTCTGATACAGGGCGATGGCTTTTGCCGTTTCGCCGTTTTGGTCCGCGGTGATCGCGTCTTTGTAAAGCTCAGTTGCGTTCTTTGACTCTTGCGCAGGCAGTGAAAATCCGGCGATCGTAGCTGCAAAGATCAGGGCTAAGCGGATTCGAGTTTTTCCTGGAAAGGCAGAGGGTGCGCGGTGCAGCGACGTATAAGGGCTTGGCAATTCAGAGGCCACGCGCTATTTTACTGCGCTTGATGACTGGGGATTCGGGAGTGTCGCGACTGGCTTGGGCGGTTCGCCTTCTTTGATCTCGTAGATCCTATCCGCGGGCAGGTTCTGGAACTGCTGCTTGGCTCCGCTCGGCCAGGAGACTTCCACCTTTGTCATGGTAGCTTCGCTCCCGAGGCCGAAATGCAGCCGCCAGTCATTCATAGAGTTGTAACTACCACCGGCGCGGACTTCGTCGATTTGGGTCATCGCCGAGGTCGTCACGGCGACTCTGGCTCCGATGGCGGCTCTGTTGCTTTTGGTTCCAATCAAGCGAAAGAGAACGCAGTGATTGGAATTTGCAGTCTCATTGATGAAAAGAGAAGGCGGTTCGCCAACATTGAAGATGACGACGTCGAGATTACCGTCGTTGTTGATGTCGCCAAAAGCCGTGCCCCGCCGGGATTTCAAGACTCCCGGGTTCAGGCCAACAGCGTCCGCCATCTCCTCGAACGTACGATCCCCAAGATTGCGAAACAGTTGAATCGGCTCGGCAAAACGAACCTCGCCAGGAATTGTGTCCATGAGCGATGAGAAGTTTCCGTTCGCCATCAGAAAATCGGGCCAGCCATCGTTGTCGAAATCTCCAAAACCGATCCCCCATTTAACAGGTGAGAAAGTTGGTTTGGCGATTTTGGCTCGTTCGGCGACATCGGGAAACTCTTGGCCGCGATTCCAATAGAGGCTGGCCGGCTGGCTGCCGAAGCGACTGTCGAGAATGTCGAGTTTGCCGTCGCGGTCGAAGTCTCCGAAATCAGCGGCCATGTTGCCGTAAGGCTCGCCAAACGGACCGAGCCCGATGCCGGTGGCAACGCCGAGGTCCTCAAAGGTGCCATCGTGCTTGTTGTGATAAAGGTAATTCCAGCCTGAGTCGTTGGTGACGATCAGATCGGGCCAGCCGTCTCCATCGTAGTCTCCCCAAACGACGCCCATACCATGCAGTTTTTGGGAATCGTCTACCCCTGCTTTCTTTGAAACCTCCTCAAACGTTCCGTCACCGCGATTGTGATAGAGAAGGTCGGGCTCGCCTTCCATGCGGTCAGGAAGTTCGACGAGCACGCCTTTGTAGCCGAATGACAGCTTGGGGTCGGGAAGATGACGAGCGTCGGTGTGAACGTAGCGTGCGACGAAGAGATCCAACTTGCCGTCGCGATCGTAGTCGGACCAGGCGGCGCCGGTGCTAAAGCCCCCGCCCTTGACGCCGGCTTTTTCGGTCACGTCTTCGAAACGACAGTCGCCAAGATTGTGGTACAGAACGTTGTGCTCATAACCAGTGACGTAGATGTCCGGCAAGCCGTCGTTGTCGTAGTCACCGACTGCGATAGCCATGCCCCAACCTTTAGTTGTTAGTCCGGCTTTGACGGTGACGTTGGTGAAGTGCAGATGGCTGGAGTTTGAATCCTGGTGATAGAGCGTGATCATGGGATCGCCGCCCTTCAAGTATTGATCGATGGTTGAATCATTGACGACGGCGATGTCGAGCTTGCCGTCGTTGTCGCAGTCGAGCAGGGCGATTCCTCCGCCGGACATGGTGTCGAGAACGTAGCGCCGATCTGTGCGGGTGTGAGGAATCGTCGTGAGTCCTGCTTCGGCAGAGACGTCTCTGAAATGCATTACAGGCTTTGTCCGAGCCGTCGAGGAGGAAGAATTCTGTGAGGTCTCACCAGACGTGGCTTTAGATCCGGCATTTGGGGATCCATTTGTGCTGGAACCAACTTGGCATAAGCAATCAGTTGATAACGCAACCACGAGAACGAAGGTGCTTACCCGGAGCATAAGGAAGTATTCTAGCAACCGTATCGGTGACGGTTTCGCAGGTTTCTAAAGATCTGCTGTCGCCAAATAAATTTTCAACCAAATCATTGTGGGCAGATTTCCGCGCTGCTAAACTTCCACGTTTGACGGATTCGGCTAAACACGTTCAAGCAGTTATTACGAAGCTCTTGATGGCGGCTGTCCTTTGCCTCCTTGGTACGGGATCATGCCTCGCTCAAACCGCGGATCCTCAACCGCGCACAGACTGGACCGCAAACTGGATCAGCCATCCGACGGCCCCATTGCGCGAACCAGGGGTGTTTCACTTCCGCAAAGTTATTACGCTCGAGACTCGGCCTGATCGATTTGTTGTCCACGTCAGTGCAGACAACAGATTCATTCTCTTCGTCAACGGGCGGCGCGTCGGAGAAGGTCCCTCGAGAAGCGATCTTCATCATTGGCATTACGAGACCTTCGATCTGGCGCCCTTCTTGACTCAGGATCGAAATGTGATTGCAGCAACCGTCTGGCAGTTCGGGATTTTTGCGCCGCTCGCGCAGTTTACGGACAGGCTTGCGTTCCTGATGGAAGGTGATTCGAAGGCGGAATCCGTTGTGAATACGGATAAATCGTGGGACGTCGAACAAGAGGCTGGGCATACACCTGTGCGCGCAATGTCAGAGGGCATGTGGAATTACTACGCGGGCGGCCCGGGCGAACGAATCGACGGCGCACTCTACGATTGGAATTGGATGGATGCGGCGTCTGACACGGGCCATTGGGTGAAAGCAGGATTTGCGATCCGGGAATCGATTTATCCGGAAGGGAGCCGTCCACTGACGGTCGGCGATTCGAACTGGTGGGTGGAACCGGATCTTCTGCCGCAGATGGAATATACCGAAGTGCCTTCCGGACGAGTCGTTCGATCAAACTTGCCCGGAGAGACTGCGTTTCCATCCGGCGCGGCGATTGTGCCTGCAAACAGCGATGTGGCTTTACTGATAGACGCGGGGGTCATGCTGTCGGCGTATCCGCAGTTGGTTGTCAGCGGTGGGAAGGGATCGCGAATTCGCGCTGTCTACACCGAGGCGCTTTACGACAAAAAACAGCTGCGAGCCAATCGCAATGAAGTGGGGGATCGCGTCGACCTCGGCGTGACGGATGAGTTCCTTCCCGATGGCGGCGAAAATCGGGCATTCATGCCGCTCTGGTGGAGGACCTGGCGCTACGTGGAATTGCGTATTCACACGGGCGATGCGCCGCTGACGCTGGTCGGCTTTCATAGTTTTTATAGTGCATTTCCGTTCGTGGAGAAGGGGACGTTTGCTGCGAGCGATCCGCAGTTGGTGAAGATTCGTGAGATCTCATGGCGAACAGCGCGCGTGGACGCACATGAGACTTACATGGACACCTCGTATTGGGAGCAACTCCAGTACATCGGCGACACGCGAATTCAGGCATTGATTTCGTATGCGGTTGCTGGGGACGATCGCCTGGCACGCCAGGCGCTGACTGCGTTTGAGCGATCGCGAATACCAGAAGGCATCACGCGGAGTCGATATCCGAGTTCTCAGCTGCAGTTGATTCCACCGTTTTCTCTGCTGTACATCGACATGCTGCATGACTACTGGATGTACCGTACGGAGACGAATTTTGTGAAAGAGCTTCTGCCGGGAACACGTTCTATTCTGGCGTGGTTCGAAAGGTATCAGCGAACCGACGGTTTCTTAGGACAGCTGCCGTACTGGAATTTTGTGGATACTCCAGCTGGGGTGGAGAAGTTTCCGCCGATAGATGAACATGGCCGGTCATCGATTCTGACACTGTATTTCGTTCGTGCGCTCGAAGACGCCGCCGAGATGGAATCGAGCTTGGGCGACCGCACTCTCGCAGAGAAATATCGTCGTGAAGCTCACGATGACGGGGCAGCCATTTACAAGCAGTGCTGGAGTCCGGAACTTGGGCTGCTGGCGGACACTCCGGCGAAAACCAGCTACAGCCAACACGCGAATATATTGGCGACTATCGCGGACGTAATTCCGCCCAAAGATCAGGCGTCAGTCATGAGAAACGCAATGCAAGCGCCCGGGCTCGCGCAGGCTTCTTTCTTCTTCCAGTTTTATTTGACACGGGCACTGGATCACGCTGCACTGGGCGATCTGTACGTGAATACTCTCGGACCCTGGCGGCACATGCTGGATGAGGGACTCACCACGACGCCGGAATATCCGGATCCCAGCCGATCGGACACGCACGCGTGGAGTGCGCATCCCGCGTACGATTTGACGACGATGGTTGCAGGTATTCGTCCGGGATCTCCGGGATTCGCAACCATCGTTATACAGCCACATCTTGGGAATCTGGAGTGGGTGGAAGCTACCATGCCGCATCCATTGGGAATGATTCGGACTTCGTTTCATCGCGAAAAGGATCGGGTGAAAGCCAAGGTCGAGTTGCCGTCAGGAACTAAAGGCGAGTTGTTGTGGAAAGAGAAGAAATACGCGTTGCATGGTGGTGCACAGGAGATCAGTCTTCCCTAGAAATGCAGGAGGTCGACCAATGAAGAGGTGTCTCTGTTTCTGCTTATTTCTTCTGTCCATTGCTCAGATGTCTCCTGCGCAGGCGCCTTGTGGCACTCCGACTTTTCTGCTGAAGGATGGCGACCGCGTCGTTTTCTATGGCGACAGCATTACTGAGCAGCGTCTGTATACGAGCTTCATCGAAGAGTATGCATTGACGCGCTTTCCAGATCGCAAGATCGAGTTCTTCAACTCTGGAGTGGGCGGAGATAAGGTGAGCGGCGGGTGGGCGGGGCCGATCGACCTGCGGTTGTCGCGGGATTTGTTCGCGTATCAGCCAACGGTAATCACCATCATGCTCGGCATGAACGATGGATATTACAGGCCCTACGATGACGGGATTTTTCAAACATACGCCGACGGCTATCGGCACATTGTCGATTCCATTCAACAGAAGCTGCCTTCGGCTGCTCTGTTCCTGCTAAAACCGTCGCCTCATGACGATGTCACAAGGCCCGGTGAGTTTGATCCCGATTACAACGCGACGATGACCCGGTTTGGAGACTTCATTGCAACGCTAGCGACGGAGAAGCATGCTCAGACAGCCGATCTAAATGCTCCCCTCGTGGCGGCTCTGACCAAGGCGAAAGCGGATAACGCGGCACTCTCGACTACGCTTATGCAGGACCGCGTGCATCCCGGTAGCGGAGTGCATTGGCTCATGGCGGAAGGGGTATTGAAAGCGTGGAATGCACCCGGCGTGGTGACAGCAGTCAGTTTGGACGCTTCGAAGCCGGCGGCGACGAACTCGACGAACACGGCGGTGACCGATATTCGCAAGGGCAAAGGAACACTGACTTGGACGCAACTGGATCGTGCTTTGCCGTTGCCGCTGCCTTCCTCGCAGGCTGATCCGTTTATCGCAGAGGTCGAAAGAGTATCGGACCTGAACCCGGCCTTGAACCGTCAGACAATGCAGATTACGGGATTATCTGCGGGGAATTATTCGCTCATGATTGACGATAGCAAGATCGGCGAATTCACGGCCGAGCAGCTTGCAACAGGAATTGACCTGGCTCGCATGGAGACACCCATGCTGAAGCAAGCGCTGCTTGTAGCGTTTGACACGGAGCGAAAAGATTCCATCGAGGACATGCATTTCCATTTCGCGTATGACGCGAGGACGTCCGCTGATCGCGACACGGCGAGTGCACTAGCTGCCGCGCTTGTGTCGGCGGTACAGCAGCAGCGACGGGATGCACAGCCGGTGGCACATCGCTACGCTGTGACTCCGATAAGTGCGCACTGAGCTTAGCGGAGCGATACAAAGCAAAAGGGAGATAGCTTTTGAAACTGATTCGCTTTGGGAAACGGGGCAGCGAAAAGCCGGGATTGCTGCTGGACGGCATCAGGCGCGATCTGTCGTCACAGTTTCGGGATTGGGACAGCGACTTTTTCGCCAGCGGAGAACTTAATTCTTTGAAAGCGCTGTTCGAGCGACGCGGCGCCGAAGCATTTTCTGAAGTTGCGGCAGCGGAACGCTGGGGTGCTCCGATTGCGCGGCCTCGGAAGATCATTTGCATCGGGCTTAATTTCCATGATCATGCGCATGAAGCGGGCATGGAGATTCCGAAGGAACCGATTCTTTTCATGAAGGCAACGAACACGATGGTGGGACCGTACGATGATCTTTTGATTCCGCGTCGGAGTTCGAAAACGGATTGGGAGGTCGAGTTGGGAGTCGTGATCGGCAAGGAGGCGCGTTATCTGGAATCGGCGGAGAAGTCGGCCGAGTACATCGCCGGCTACTGCATCTCTCACGACGTTTCTGAAAGAGAGTTTCAACTGGAACGTGGAGGTCAATGGAGCAAAGGCAAGAGTTGCGACACGTTCAATCCGATAGGGCCTTGGCTGTCAACAGCGGATGATGTCCCGGATGTGATGAAGGCTCCAATGAAGTTGTGGGTGAATGGCGAACTTCGGCAGAACGGTACGACGAAGAAGATGATTTTCGGTCCGGCTCAACTGGTTCACTACATTTCTCAGTTCATGACTTTAGAGCCTGGAGATTTGATATCGACAGGGACGCCGCCGGGAGTTGGACTGGGAATGAAACCGCCGCGGTATCTCAAGACTGGCGATGTTATCGAACTTGAGATCGAGGGTTTGGGGAAACAGCGGCAGACGTGCGTGCAGGCGTAGTTACACTCAACACGCAAACACCGGGCTAACTTAGTTACTCACGCATCTATCCAACTTCGGGCATTGATGGCGGAATCGCTGCGTCTCCTTTGCCGAATTCTGTGCTCGGCTTTGGTCCCATCGTGAATTCGATCTCGCCACCATTCGCGATATCGGTATGTCGAAACCAGAGTTTGGAATGTTGTGTGCCGTTTAGCTTGACCGACTGGATAAATGCGTCTGTCGGCGAGCTTCGCCTCACTGTTACGCGGAGGACCTTGCCGTTTCCCACTTCAATTTCGGCATGATCGACTAAGGGAGTTCCGAAGACGTAGTTTCCGCTGACGGGATCGACGGCGTAGAAACCCAGCGAGCTGATTACATACCAGGCCGACATTTGGCCGCAGTCTTCGTTACCGGCGAGGCCATCGGGCTGATCGTCATATTCCATGTCGAGCAGGCTGCGCACGCGCTCCTGTGTTTTGTGCGGCACGCCTGCATAAGAGTAGAGATAGGCCATGTGATGGCAGGGTTCGTTGCCGTGGGCGTATTGTCCGATCATTCCGGCGATGTCTGGCGGAGCGTCGGGAGGAAGTTGTGAGTTGGCCGTGAACAGATTGTCCAGCTTTTCGACGAACGCCTGATTGCCTCCGAACAGACTGATGTAGCCAGCGGGATCGTGCTGAATGAAGAATGTTGTTTGCCACGGATCGGATTCGGTGTAGTCGCGCCACTTTTTCGAGTAACCCATCTCGGTTGGGTCGAAAGGCTCTGACCATTGGCCGTTTTCCAGCTTTGGGCGCATGAACGTCGTTGAGTGATCGAAAAGGTTCTTATAGTTTCTGGACCTCTCCACTAAGACCTTGTAGTCATCCATCCGACCGAGAGCTTTTGCGACATGAGCGACCGCCCAGTCGTCGTAGACGTACTCGGCGGTCTTGCTGACTGATTCTTCTTCTTTGTCGCAGGGGATGTAGCCGAGCTTGCGGTAGTAGCCGAGGCCGCGGTAGTCGTCGTCCATTGCGCGGCGGCGAAGCGGCGGATAGACGCCTGCAAAATCAATCCCTTTGAATCCCTTGACGTAGGCTTCTGCGTAGACCGAACTCGAGTGATATCCAGTCATGCAGAAAGTCTCGCGGCCTTGGAGCGGCCAGATCGGAACTCCGGCGGGACTCTCCTGCGCCATTCGGATCAGGCAGTTGACGAAGTTGGGAACGCGGTCCGGCTGGCAAATTGTGTACATCGGATGCGCCGCGCGGAAAGTATCCCAGAGGGAGAAGGTACTGTAATTGTGCGCGCCTTGAGGAAGCTGATGAACCTTTCCGTCCATGCCGCGATACTGGCCATCGACATCATCGAAGAGCGTCGGCGCTACGAACATGTGATAAAGGGCCGTATAGAAGATGGTCTGATGGCGCGGCGTTGGCATCTTGACCCTGAGGCGGGAGAGATTCTGATTCCAGCTCGTGTGGGCCGCGCTACGAGCTTTTTCAAAGTTCCAATCAGGAATTTCGGTTGTTACATTCTTGTGGGCGCCCTCGTCACTCACGGCCGAGATGCCGGTCTTCACCGAGATGACTTCTTTGTCCGCGGTTTGGAAGTGCACCAGGCATTTCAATGATGTGCCCTTGGCTTCACGGACAGTCGAGTCGAGGCGTTTGTTATCCGAAACAATTTCGAACGACGAGAACGGCTTTGAGAACTGCATCGCGAAGTAGATCTGGCGCTCGGGAGCCCAGCCTTTCAGACTGCGTCCACCGACGATGGTGTCGTTGCCGACGATCTTCAGATACGCCCAGAGAACGGGAGTGTTTCCGTACGAGTGCACGAGATCAAAAATGAAATGGCTGCTATCGCTCTTGGGGAAAGTGTAGCGATGCAGGCCAGCACGTTCGGTGGCGGTGAGTTCGGCGCGAATGTTGTAGTCGCGGAGAAGAACCGAGTAGTAACCAGGGACGGCGATCTCTTCTTCGTGACTGAAGCGGGAGCGATACCCTTCGCCGGGATTCTGGCGCGCGCCCGGAAATAACTTCGTCGGACCTGTGCCGGGCATCAGCAGAAAGTCCAGCATGTCGGAGGCTCCGGTTCCGCTCAGGTGCGTGTGACTAAAACCCATGATGGAGCTGTCAGAGTGGTGATATCCGGAGCACCAATCCCAGCCGTCGTTGTAGGTGTCGGGGCTGAGTTGCACCATGCCGAATGGGACCGTCGCGCCCGGGTAGGTGTGGCCGTGGCCGCCGGTGCCGATGGCGATCTTCACGAACTTGGTGAAGTCCTGTGCGCTGTTTTGCTGAGCAGAGGCGGATGTCTCAAGGATTGGTGACGCTACGGATTCGCGTCGCCCGAGGAGTCTGCTGAATGGAAGTAGGGATAATGAACTGACAAAGCTACGGCGCGTTAGCATTGTGATTCCTTT
>Ga0207693_10005952_pt1 | contig 10123 bp, 6 predicted proteins | sample LARL81metaG_FD_184347 | JGI IMG/M metagenome (GOLD analysis project Ga0207693, IMG submission 184347) | Corn, switchgrass and miscanthus rhizosphere microbial communities from Kellogg Biological Station, Michigan, USA - LAR L8-1 metaG... | ecosystem: Host-associated > Plants > Roots >... | reverse complement strand
GGTCCCTTCGCGACATCCACGAGTGCGTCGACGGTGAGGTTCGCGTCGAGATCCTCCTGCGGGGTGACCGGCCGCAGTGCCCGCGTGATCTCGACGAAATACCCGTTCGGGTCATGGGTGTAGATCGACTCGATCGTCTCGTGCTGGACCTGGAGTTCGACGGGCCACTGGCTGTGGTCGAGCCTGCGACGGTACTCAGTCAGGTCCGCCTCGCTGTCGACATGGATGGCGAGATGGCGCGACTTCACGAAGAAGTCGGGAATATCGTCGTCGAATCGCGCGTACACGTCCCCTTTGACTCCGCGCTGCGGCGGCTTGTAGCCGAAGTAGTAGAAGAAGGCCAGCCGGTCGTTGTTGCCGATGTCGAAAAAGAAATGGATGAAGTCCGGGTGCTTTTCCGGGCCCCACCCGGCAGCGCAGATCGAGTGCGCGACGGGGAAGCCGAGGACGTCGCGGTAGAACGCGACGGTACCCGCCGGGTCGAAGGTGGGGAAGGCGACGTGGTCGACGCCTCGAACGGTGTGAGCGAGTTGCGACATGATTCCTCCTCAGGCAGCGGCGGGCACGGTGTCCGCGCGCAGCAGGCTCCCCGCTCCGGGGATCGCCACAGGCAGGTTCAGGCTGCGCAGGATGCTGTAGGCGCCCGCGGTCGCGGCCGAGAGAACCGGGATGCCGAATTCCTCTTCCGCGGGATCGATCAGATTGAGCGAGGGCATCTGTACGCACGCGGATATCACCAGGGCGTCGACGCCGGCGAGGTCGAGCGAGCAAGCCGCCTCGAGTACCCGTTCGCCTGGGATGCAACCGACCTCGGCGTTGTCGGCGACCTCGAGAGCACGCCAGTCGGCCAGCTCGAATTCTTCCGACTCCAGATATCCGACGACTTGCTCGGCAAGTGGCCGCACATACGGGGTGACAATCGCGATCCGATCGGCATCGATCGCGCGCAGCGCCTGGACAAGAGCGCCAGCGCTGGACCGGATCTTGGCCGCCGACCCGCCGGCTGCCAGCTGCTCGGCGATAGCGCCCTCGACTCGTCTGTGCTCGCCCGGCCCGCCGACCATCACCGCGACCAGGCACGCGTACAGAATGACGTCCGGTGACGCGTCGGCGATCTCCATCGTGCAGCGCTCGCGCTGAGCATTCATGCTCGCAAGCTGCGCGGCGGAGACGGTGTGCATCCGCATTCTGGTGGAGTGGAACGAGAAGTCGGCCGACGGGTGCCTATGCAGCAGAGCCGGCAGTTCCGTCTCGACCGTGATGTTCGAGCTCGGCACAATGAGCCCGATCCGGTGAAGCGCCATTTAAGACCTCGGTTCTTCCGTCAGGGTTCGACTGCGCCAGCTAGATCTGCGGAAACGAGCAGCGCCGCGCGTTCGCGCAGCGACTGCTTGTCGACCTTTCCTAGGTTCGACCGCGGGAGCCGGGATACCCATTCGAGACGCTCAGGCCACTTGAACTTGGCAACTCCCAGCGCGGCCAGATGCTCGCGGATGTCATCGAGCGTGACCGCCTCGCCCCGCGCGACCACAAAAGCACAGGCTCGTTCTCCGAGCCGTACATCCGGCATCGCCACCACCGCTGCCTCGGCGATCGCCGGATGCCGGCTCAGCAGGCCCTCGACCTCCTCAGCGTTGACCTTCTCGCCGCCGCGGCTGATGACGTCCTTCAGCCGGCCGTCGATGGAAAGGTAGCGCTTGCCGTCAAAGGTGAGCACGGACGCTAGGTCGCCCGTGCGGTAGAAGCCGTCCGAGCTGAACGCGATGGCGTTGTGCTGAGCGGAGTCGAGGTAGCCAGGGATTGTGTACGGTCCCCGGCAACACAGCTCCCCCGTGGTGCCGTCGGGAAGATCCTGCTCGGTGCCCGGCTCGAGAATTCGGAACTCATCCAGCTCGGACAATGGGGTACCGACCGACAACAGCCGAGCATCGCGCGGCGCGTCCGGCGGGGTCAGTGCGAAGAAGCCTTCTCCCATGCCGAAGTTCTGGCCGCTCCAGACCCCGTGACGCTCAATTTCATTGAACAGATCAAGCGGCACCTTAGCCCCGGAGAGCAGAATTTTCTGCAACGAACCAGACAGGGCCGCGATGCCTCCCTCGCCGATGGCCCGGAAGTGAGCGTGCCCGACGAGGATGTGGGTGACCTGCTCGGCCACCAGGAACGGAAATGTCTCCGCGACGTCCGGTGTGCCGAGAAGCAAAGTAGCGCCGACGCTGTGCGCGGCGTGCACGCCGCACACGATGCCCGCGTTGTGGATGACCGGCAAGATGTGAGCGACCCGACTGCGCCCGCTGAGACCGAAGCCCAGCGCGTACGCGTGCGAGTTGTACCAGTACTCGGCGTGCCTGCGCGGGATCACCTTGGGAATGTCCGTTGTGCCGCCGGAGAGCTGGAACACCGCGACGTCGGTAGGGTCGAGGTCGTCTTGAATAGCCTGCACGATCTCTCGCGCCCTCTCGGGTTCGACGTCGGCCGCCAGGTCCTCCAACCGGGTACTGCCGGATCTGGGTTGCGCACCGCCAATGCTGAGCACGTGACGCAGACTGGCATGTCCGGCCGCGCACTCGGCAGCGAAAGCGAGCAGGTCAAACTTCGCACCGGGCGTCGCGTCAACCAGATGGGCGACCGCCTCGGTACGGCGGCTGACCTGATCGATCTCGTGCCGCCGATGCTGCGCGAGTGTGGCCACAGGCACCAGCCCGGCCTTGAGCACGCCGTACCACGCGAGGATTGAGCCCAGCCGGTTGTTCACCTGGAACAGAACCGGGTCGCCCGGTCGGAGCCCCAGCTCGCGCAGACCCACCGCGATCTGGTCGGTTCGCGCGTCCAGCTCGGCGTACGAGGCCCGCCCGTCGAGAGCGACGACAGCTTCACGGTCGGGGAAGCGTCGAGCCATCCCACGCAGCTGTTCGGCGATCGTGCGGTTCTCCCACTTTCCGGCTGCCTGGTACCTCCGGGTCGCATCCTCCGGGAAGGGCGGCAGGCGTTCGCCCCACCGATCACCAGCGTGCATGTGCTCCTCCTTGGGTCGGCACTTCCCTGGAACACTGTACGCCACGCGGTTGCGTGTATGTCAAATATTTGACGTTATGGTAGACGAGTCTCGCGATCGTTACTCTTGACAGAGATTCCCGTGACGTCAAATAATCGACGCAGACGTCAGAGCATCGGGCTTGAAGGCAGAGCCCAAGTCAGGCAGGAGGCCGCGAATGTCCTACGTGATCGGAGTGGACGTCGGCGGGACATTCACCGACGGCGTGCTGCATGACGACGATGGCGCGGTAGTCGCGGGCAAGGCTCCCTCGACACCGCCCGACTACTCCCGGGGCGTGATGGACGTCCTCGCGGTCCTCGCTGAGCAGATCGGTGAGACGGTCGAGGAGATGCTGGCCAAGACCCAGCACATCGCACACGGCACGACATCGTCGATGAATGCGCTGGTGACCGGTAACGTGCCGCCGGTCGGTTTCCTGACCACCATCGGGCACCGTGACTCCATTTACATCATGAACGTGGAGGGTCGCTACGTCGGGCGGTCGCCCGAGGAGTTGCAAGACGTCCTGCGCCAAGACAAGCGTCACGCGCTGCTGCCGAAGCGACACGCGCTCGAGGTGGTGGAGCGGATGGACCGTGACGGCAACGTGATCGTGAAGCTGGACGAGGCGCAGGCGCGGACGGCAATCCACCAGCTTGTAGACGACGGAGTCAGCGCGATAGCGGTGTCCCTGTTGTGGTCGTTCCGCAACCCCGCGCACGAACGGCGCCTGCGTGAGCTGATCCACGAGATCGCACCGGACGTGTTCGTCTCGCTGTCGAGCGAGGTGAGCCCGCGCATCCGCGAATTCTCGCGCAGCGCGACTACCATCATGAGCGCCCAGATCGGCCCGGGCCTGCGCGACTACCTCGGCACCCTCGAGGCCGAGTTGCGCCGCTGGCAGCTCGCCGGACCGTTGCTGGTCATGCAGAGCAACGGCGGGGCGGTGGCCGCAGCGGAGGCACCGGCCACTGCGATCACGACCGTCGGGTCCGTCCTGACGGGCGGTGTTGTAGGCGCGGTGTCGCTTGGCAAGCAGCTCGGGCATCGCAACATCATCGCGACCGACGTCGGCGGCACGACCTTCCTGGTCGGCATGGTCGTTGACGGCGAGCCGGTGCGCTCGACCACGACGGTGATCAATCATCACCCGATCAACGTGCCCACGCTGCAGGTGCACGCCATCGGCTCTGGTGGTGGAGCCATCGCCTGGCTGGACGCCGGAGGTAACCTCCAGGTCGGGCCGCGCAGCGCCGGCGCCGTGCCGGGCCCGGCTTGTTATGGCCAGGGCGGCACCGAGCCGACGAACACCGACGCCAACCTGGTTCTCGGTATCTTGCCCCGACGCGGCCTGCTTGGCGGCAAGAAGCGGCTGGACGTGGGGCTGGCCAGGGAAGCGATCCGGGTCAACATCGCGGATCCGCTGGGCATGTCGGTCGAGGACGCCGCCGCGGCAATCTATGCGGTGCAGAACGCGCAGACCGGTGACCTGCTCCGCAAGACAGTCGTCGAGGCGGGGCACGATCCGCGGGAGTTCATCCTCTACGCCTTTGGTGGCGCAGGGCCCGCCCACTGTGCCGGCTACGCCGCCGAGGTCGGCGTGCGCAACGTCGTCGTCCCCCTGGGCCAGGTCGCTTCGGCATTCTCCGCATTCGGCCTCGCCGCCTCCAATGTCGTGCTGGCGGCCGAACTGTCCGACCCGTCGGCGGTTCCGCTCGAACCGCGCCGCGTCGAGCGGAACCTGCTCCGGCTGGAGACGCAGGTACTCGAGGCGCTGGAACGGCAGGGTCTCAAATTCGCGGAAATCGTCATCGACCGAGAGATCGACATGCGATTCACCGCCCAGCTCGCCGAGATTGCCACGCCCGTGCCCAACGGCACGTTGACCGAAGAGGGATTGTCGGCCGTCGTGGATAGCTTCGAACGCCGCTACGCCGCACTCTACGGCGAGGGCACCGGCTTCCGCGGCGCCGGCATCCAGGCCATCACCTACCGGGTCCGTGCGACCGGCGTATTCCCGTTCTCGCCGACGTTGCCCGAGATAAAGGCCGCGGTCTCCGCCGACGCCTCGGACGCGCTGGTCGAAAGTCGCAGCGTGTGCGTGAGTGGTGCGCTCGGCTATGAGTCGACGGCTGTCTATGACTACCGTCGGCTGCGAGGCGGCCATGTATTCGAGGGACCGGCGATCGTCGAGGTGCCCACCACAACGGTGGTCGTGCCGCGCGGCACGGCCGCCACGGTCGACCACCTTGGAAATCTCAACCTGATCGTCGAGTAGGAGACTCCACATGGCAATGCAGATTCTCGGCTCCGAGCGCTACACGAGCCGTCCGATCAACCCCGCGGATTTCCCGAGAGAGCTGCCGAAGTCGCTGGCGGTGCACACGACGCCGCCGGAGGCGTCGGAGGCGCTTGACCCGCTGACCTACGAGGTGGTGCGCCACCGGCTGTGGTCCGTCACCGACGAGATGGGCGAGGCGCTGAAGCGTATGTCGGGCTCGACGATCGTCACCGACGCCAACGACTTCGACTTCGCGATCAGCGACGAGCTGGGGCAGGAGGTCCAGGTCGGCCTCTACAACACGATGCTCGTCGGCGCCGTCGACCTGGCGATCTACTGGGTGCTGAAGAACCGCGAAGTTCGCGAGGGTGACATGTTCCTCTGCAACGACCCGTGGATCGGCGGGGGCCTGCACCAGAGCGACGTCATCGTCTTCCAGCCGATCTTCCACGACGGAAAGTTGTTCGCCTGGACGAGTGCGGTGTGCCACGAGCCGGACCTCGGCGGCGTCGGGCTCGGCTCGTTCGACCCCGCCGCGCAGGATGTGTTCTCCGAGCCCGTGCCCACCCCGCCCGTCAAGGTGGTACGCGGCTTCGAACTCCAGGAGGACATCGCCGACCTGTGGGTGCGCCGCTCCCGGGTTCCGCTGCTCGTCGGGCTGGACCTGCGAGCCAAGATCGGCGCGAACACGGTCGGCCGCTCGCGGCTGCTGGCGGTCATCGAGCAGTACGGGGCAGACACGGTCAAGGCCGTGATGAAGCGCATGATGTCCGACGCGGAATCGCGTCTTCGGGACAAGCTGCGCGTACTTCCGGACGGGTCCTGGCACGCCACCGGGTATCAGGACCAGGCCTTCACCGGTGACCGCGGAGTCTACAAGATCACCGTCCAGATGACGAAGCAGGACGATCATCTGACCTTCGACTTCACCGGCACGGACAAGCAAACGGGGATCATCAACTGCGCGTACGGCGGCATGCGGGGCGGGGTGATGCTGGCCCTCCTGCCGATCCTGGCGCACGACATCCCGTGGTCGGCCGGCGGCCTCATGCGCTGCTTCGACCTGGTGTCGGAAGAGGGCACCATCACCAACGCCACGTTCCCCGCCGCACTCAGCCGCGCCCCGATCGGCCCAGCCTGGCTCACCGGCTCGCTCGTCGGCGAATGCCTCGCCCAGATGCTGGATCGCTCCGTGGACCAGATCGACGACGTACGAGCGAACTGCTGCGGCACCCACGACGTGGCGGTACTCGCCGGGCTGGACCAGCGCGGCGAGCAGGCCTTCCCGTTCATCCACATCGTGATGGACGTCATGGCCGCCGGCTACGGAGCGCGGCCGACCCAGGACGGAATGGACACCGGCGGCCTGGCCTGCATTCCGATGGGGCGGATTCCTGACGTTGAGATGAACGAGTACGCCTATCCGCTGCTCACTCTGTGGCGCAAGGAGGAGCCCGATTCGGGGGGGCCCGGCCGCAAACGCGGCGGGCTGAGCGGATCGGTCGCGATCATGCCGTACGGCACCGAGGTGCCCCTCAAGCTCGTGGTGGCGTCGTCGGGCAAAGCCGTCTCGCAGAACAACGGCATCGCAGGCGGGTACCCGGGCAACACCGCCATCGGCATCATCGCCCGCGGTGCGACGGTCGGAGCCAAGTTCGCTGACGGTTATGTTCCCGACTCGCTCGCATCTCTGGGCGGCGAACATGAACTGCGCCAGTGCTACGAAGAGGCCGTGGTCGGTACCGACGATGTGCTCTACCTGCACTGGCAGGGCGGTGGGGGATACGGCGACCCCCTGCTCCGTGATCCGGACGAGGTGGCGGTCGACCTGAGTCAGGGCAAGATCACCGTCGCCGGCGCGCTCGAGGGGTACGGCGTAGTGCTGGTCGACGGCCAAGTCGATGCGGCTGCGACCGCGCAGCACCGCGACGCGGAGCGTGCGCGACGACGCGATCGCAGCCAAACGGTCGAAGATGCGGCTCCTGTCGTCGACGTCTCGATGGCCCGCAGGCTCGACGACAACCTGGTCGAGGTGGACATGGCCGAGGCCACGGTGGTTGCTTGCCGGCAGTGCGGGCGCACTCTCGGCGACGCGGACAGCCGCCTCCTGCGGCTGGCCCGCTTCGATGGCCCTTCAGTGGCGGCCGGCCGCCAGGTCACCTCGGCTCCGGATCTCTACGTGGACTCCGACGTGGTCTTCCGGCAGCTGTCCTGCCCGGGCTGCTGGACTGCGATCTACTCGGGGATCGTCCCGGCAGAGCACCCGGACCACGCCCTCGACATCGGCCGACTGCTGAGCCCGAGCAACAGCCAGCGATAGCACGCCGGGCGAGCCAAGGCGGTCCGGTGGCAGGCCGGCGCCGCGGAGCGACCAGATGTCATGGTGGTTGAGTGAGGCCGCCTCCACCCGTACCCGAGTCCAACCCGGCGGCGTTTCCGGGGTCGGCCGCGCACCGACGCGTAGTCCTGACAGGGGATCGTGCTCGTCGACGTGCTCGGCAAATACTGCGAACAAGGTTTCCGCCCCTTCCCGGAGAAACATTTTCGACAGTGTCAATTATTTGACGCCAGCGTACAAGCTACAGTAACATAAGGGCATGCCGGAAGCTGTCATCGTCGCCACCGCCCGGTCTCCGATCGGCCGTGCCGGCAAGGGATCGTTGCGCGACCTCCGCCCCGACGACCTCGCCGCCACCATCGTCCGAGCCGCGCTCGACAAGGTCCCGCAGCTCGACCCGCGGGACATCGAAGACCTGTACCTGGGCTGCGGCCTACCCGGCGGCGAGCACGGCTTCAACATGGCTCGCGTGGTGAGCACGCTGCTCGGGTTCGACCACCTGCCGGGAGCGACCGTCACGCGGTACTGTGCGTCGTCGCTGCAGACCACGCGGATGGCGTATCACGCGATAAAGGCCGGCGAAGGTGACGTGTTCATCTCCGCCGGGGTGGAGTGCGTTTCCCGGTTTGCGCGGGGCAACTCCGACGCGTTGCCCGCCGAGGCGCAGGAGCTGGTCGGCGGCGGCTGGCAAAACCCGGTGTACGCGTCCGCGTTCGCGCGAACCACTAAGCGTGCCGAGGGTGGCGCCCCTGACTGGCACGACCCGCGCGACGACGGGGAACTGCCGGACGTCTACATCGCGATGGGCCAGACCGCCGAGAATCTCGCGCAGATCGAGGGCTTGACGCGGGAGGACATGGACGAGTTCGGGGTCCGTTCACAGAACCTCGCCGAAGAGGCGATCAAGAGCGGGTTCTGGGCCCGGGAGATCACGCCGGTGACGACGCCCTCGGGCGACGTCGTGTCGGCTGACGACGGCCCGCGCCCGGGGGTCACGATGGAGGGGGTCGCCGCGCTCAAGCCGGTCTTCCGCCCGGAGGGCCGGGTCACGGCGGGCAACTGCTGCCCGCTCAACGACGGCGCCGCCGCGGTTGTGGTGATGAGCGACATGCGTGCGCGGGAGCTGGGGATCACGCCGCTCGCACGCATCGTGTCGACCGGGGTCACCGCGATGTCGCCGGAGATAATGGGCATCGGCCCGGTGGAGGCGTCACGCAGCGCGCTGAAGCGGGCCGGCATGACCATCGACGACGTCGACCTCGTGGAGATCAATGAAGCGTTCGCGGCGCAGGTCATCCCGTCGTACCGTCAGCTGGGCATCCCGCTGGAGAAACTGAACGTCAACGGCGGTGCCATCGCGGTAGGCCACCCGTTCGGCATGACCGGTGCCCGCATCACCGGCACCCTGATCAACTCACTCAATTGGCACGGCAAGTCGATCGGCCTGGAGACGATGTGCGTGGGCGGCGGCCAGGGCATGGCCATGATCCTGGAGCGCCTCTCGTGACGCCACTTCCGCGATCTCGGAGTGTCGTGGAGGCGCCCGGTGGATCGCGCCGGACGCCCGGTGGACCGACCGCCTGGCTGCTGACGTGGCCAGGCGCTTCTGCGTGCCGCCGCGGGTCAGCCGAAGGCGTCCCAGTCGATCAGGGCGTGCAGGCCGGGCCCGGACGAGGTCAGCATGATCTCGGGCACGAAGCAGCGCGGTGAGGTGCGCAGGACGAACCGGACGGCTTCGGCGACATCGGACGCCAGCAGCATCTGGTCCCGCGCCGCGGCATCGGCCCAGCTGGTTCCCGGGGTGTCAACGAGCCCGGGCAGCAGCGCCGTTACGTGTATCCCCTCCCTGCTGAACTCCTTATGCGTCGAGCTGCCGAGCGCCACGAGGGCGGCCTTGCAGGCGACGTAGGCGGAGGCGTTCGGCGGGGTCTCGCGGGCTGCCATCGAGCTGACGTTCACGATGTAGCTGGCCCCGTGCCTGCCCGCGGCCTCCCGCAGCGCGGGGATGGCCGCCTGCATCATCCGGTACGCGCTGCGGAAGTTCAGCGCGATCTCCAGATCTAGCGCTTTCGCCTTCTTCGCCTCCAGCGGGCCGATGAGGCCGACCCCGGCGTTGTTCACCAGCAGGTCCAGGCCGCCGTGCACGTCCAGGTGCTGCCCGACCACGGCTTCGGCGTGGTCCTCGGCCAGGTTCGCCGACACCGCGTGCACGGTGTTCTTTCCCGTACTGAGCGCCGCGACGGCGTCGTCGAGCTTGGCCTGGTCGCGCGCAGCGATGGTGAGGTCCCAGCCGTCCTCTGCGAGCGCCGAGGCGACGGCCGGGTCCGCTTCCCGCAGCGTCCAGGTGGAGGGCGTCATCTCGGGGCGGGGCGAGCGGGGGCGCTCATCCGGAGGTTTCGTACCACCCCATGGAACGGAACTTCCGATAGCGATGGGCGAGGAGGTCCTCGGTCGAAAGCGTCGAGAGCTC
>Ga0207693_10005951_pt1 | contig 10123 bp, 7 predicted proteins | sample LARL81metaG_FD_184347 | JGI IMG/M metagenome (GOLD analysis project Ga0207693, IMG submission 184347) | Corn, switchgrass and miscanthus rhizosphere microbial communities from Kellogg Biological Station, Michigan, USA - LAR L8-1 metaG... | ecosystem: Host-associated > Plants > Roots >... | reverse complement strand
TTCCCCGTGATCGTGGTGCTCGCGATCTCGTTCAGCGCCGGCAATTTCCTGACCTTTCCGCCGCCCGGCCTTTCGTCGCGCTGGTATCTCGCCATCGCGCGTGATCCGGAATGGGTGAGCGCGCTCGAGGTATCGCTGCAAGTGGGAAGCCTGAGTGCGATCATCGCATGCCTCCTCGGGGTGCCGGCGGCCTTCGCGCTGGTGCGCTACGTCATTCCGGCAAAGGCGCTGTTGAGCGCGCTCATTCTGTGCGCCCTCGTCACACCGCCGATCGTCACGGCGATCTCCACATATCTGTTCTTTGTCCCCCTCGGCCTGAACGACACGGTGCTCGGCCTCGCCTGTGCCCATGCCGTGAGCGGCACGCCGTTCGTCGTGATCAATACCGCGGCAAGCCTGCGCAGCGCCGACCGCAATCTCGAACGCGCCGCCATCATCCATGGCGCGCATCCCGTTTGGGCGGTGCTGCACATCACCCTGCCGATCATCGCTCCCGGCATCGTGATCGGGGCGATCCTGGCGTTCGTCCATTCAGCGCACGAGCTGCTGGTGGCGAGCTTCGTGCTCGGCGGGCTCGGCAAGCCGGTTGCCGTGAAGATCTGGTCCGGCGTGCAGGCCACCTCCGACCCGACCATTGCCGCCGCCTCGGCCATCCTCATCGGGCTTGCCGTCCTCACCTTCGCCAGCGCCGCGGCCACCCAATCCCTGGCACGCCGCCGCAACGCGTGAGCCCGGCGCTGATTGCGCTCGTTTGTATCCCCGTCATGCGCGGGCTTGACCCGCGCATCCACGTCTTTCGGCGGCAGGCAAGGCGTGGATGGCCGAGCCAAGCCTGGCCAAGCCCGGCCATGACGATGTGCCGGTAGGCCGTTGCACGCGAGACGTGCGTCTCTTTTTGGCCTGCTTTTTGCTTTGGACTCCCGGGCAGGGGCGGGGGCATTGCCAATGGAGGTCCTCTCCCATGTGTGACTTCAGCCTGCAAAGCGTCAAGTCAAGGCCCGCCAAGGTCGGCGACAAGCTGACCACGGTCAACTTCAACACCGGCACCCGCGGGTTTGCCGCGCCGGACGACCCGACGACGGCGGTGTGCGTCCTTCCCGGAACGGAGCTTGCGTTTACCGGGGAGGTGAGATGTGCGCCCTCCGGCTTCTTCGGCTGGAAGGCGAGAACCATCGACTCCGCGACGGCGATCTTCCGCCAGATCAACAAGGACGTGCCGCGGGTGCATCACGATGCGCTCGAGTTTCCCGACGGTACGTGCGTGCTGTTGACGGATCTGGTCGAGGGACAGGCGGCAACGGTGCTGCAGCTGCCGGCCCAGCCGAAGACACCGGCGGAAGTCCAGGCCCAGGAGCGCATCCCCATCGCGGGCTGAGTACGCTCCTCGTCAATATGCGTACCGTAGGGGCGAGGCATGCCTCGCCCTCGCTGGGTGCGTAGGGGCGAGGCATGCCTCGCCCCTACGGAAGACCGTGAGTCCACGGAGAGCCGCCGGCATCCCCCGGCGGCTCTTCGCTTCTGCGCGCGCGGACCCTCTCCACATCTGTTCAATTCTGTTACTGTTTACTCATCAGACAGTGTGCCCAGAACAGGCCCGGGAGGAAGAACCATGAGCAGCCAACTGACGAAGGAAGAACTTGCAGTGCTGATGCCGTCGGAGCTCGTTGCGCATCACACGCCCATTCTGACCCAGATCGTGTCGAGCGACGAGTTCTATCCCGATCCGCAGAACGAGCGGCAGCGCGAGGTCGAGGCGCGGCTCCTTGCCATGGCCGATGATCTCGGCGGCAAGCAGGGGCTCGACCGCCGCCGGTTCTTTCAGAGCGCGGCTGGGATGGCCGCGTCGTTCGTCGCGATGAACGAGGTGTATGGGCGGCTCTTCGAGGTGAGCAAGGCGGAGGCCGCCACCCCCGCCATGGCCCAAGAGCGCGCCGACGCGCTCAAGGACCAGTTCATCATGGACATGCATACCCATTTCCTGCGCGACGACACGCGCATCATGACCTTCGTCAACATGCGCAACGCGGTCGGCAAGGCCGGCTGGAACAAGCAGCTCGCGGACAAAGAGCAGACGATCGAGGACCTCAAGTTCAACAACTACAAGAAGGAGATCTTCCTCGACAGCGACACCAAGATCGCGCTGATCTCGTCGGCTCCCTCCGACATCGAGCAGGACTGGTTCCTGACCAACGCGCAGATGGCGGAGGCGCGCAAGAAGACTAACGACGAGGCCGGCGCGCGGCGTCTGTTCTGTCACATGATCTTCACGCCGGGGCAGCCCGGCTGGCTCGACAAGCTCGATGCCGGGCTCGCGCTCAAGCCGGAATCCTGCAAAGGCTACACCATCGGCGACAACACCCATAAGGACATCAGCCGTTATCCCTGGCGGATGGACGACGAGAAGGTAGCCTACAAGGGCTACGAGAAGATGGTGGCGGCGGGCATCAAGAACGTCTGCGTGCACAAGGGGCTGTTCGCGCCGGGAGTCGAGAAGGAGTTCCCGCACCTGCGCGGTTTCGCCGATGTTGCCGATGTGGGCCAGGCGGCCAAGGATTGGCCGCAGCTCAATTTCGTGATCTATCACTCGGCTTACCGCCATGTCGGCGGCGATCCCAAGCAGGCACTCGCCGAGTTCGAGCGCACCGGGCGCATTTCCTGGACCAGCGACCTCGCCGATATCCCTGCGCAATATGGGGTCAGCAATGTCTACGGCGATGTCGGCCAGCTGTTCGCAACCACGCTGGTCGCCGAGCCCAATGTGTGCGCGGCATTGATGGGCACCCTGGTCAAGGGACTTGGCGCCGATCACATCTGCTGGGGCAGCGACTCGCTGTGGACCGGCTCGCCGCAATGGCAGATCGAAGGTCTGCGGCGGCTGGAGATCCCGGAGGCCATGCAGAAGAAATATGGATATGCGCCGCTTGGTCCTGCCAATGGTCCGGTGAAGACCGCGATCTTCGGCGGCAACAACGCCAAGCTCTACGGCATCGACCCCAAGCGCGCGGAGCTGGAGCTGCGCCGCGACCGCTTCGCTGCGCTCAAAGCGGAGTACGAGAAGGCGGGGCCGGAGCGTTCGAATCTACGCTACGGCTATGTGGTACCGAACGGCCCGGTGGATTACTCCGTATTCGCCTGACCCACCGATACCTCCCCCTGAAAGGGGGGAGGTATTGTGGAGCTTGCTGCGCGACTGAGTCCACATCCGGTGGGCCTGCCTCAATAGGAAGTATAAGAACGCCGGCGGAGAGGACATCCACGCATGCTCGCCAAGCACGACATCATGCTCGTTATCGCCGCGGCCGTTTCCATCATGGGCGCAGTTGCGATCTACGCCGCGCCTGCCGCCCAGGCCGCAACCGACGGTCCGCTCGTCATCGCCAAGCAGGGTTATTTCTTCGTAGGCGGCAGGATCGACCGCGCGATCGAGGGCGCGCCGATGGTCGGGCAGATGTACGTGGAGTTCCAGATCCCGCAGAAGCTCGAGCATCCCTACCCGATCGTGATGATCCACGGCGGCGGCCAGACCGGAACCAATTTCACCGGCACGCCCGACGGCCGCGAGGGCTGGGCGCAATTCTTCCTGCGCCGCGGCTACGCCGTCTACGTGGTCGATCAGGTGGCGCGCGGACGCTCCGCCCATTGGGCGCAGGTGCATGGGGCGATGTCGCCGCCGCGCATCAGCTTCGTCGAGCAGCGCTTCGTCGGGCCGGAGCGCGCGAAGCTGTGGCCGCAGGCGCACCTGCACACCCAGTGGCCCGGCGCGGGAGAGCCCGGCGATCCGGTCTTCGATCAATTCTATGCGAGCCAGGTTCCGTCGATTGCGGAGTTCGCAAAGCAGCAGGAGCTCAATCGCGACGCCGGTGCCGCGCTGCTCGATCGGATCGGTCCCGCGATCCTGCTCACCCATTCGCAGTCCGGCGCCTTCGGTTGGCCGATCGCCGACCAGCGCCCGAAGCTCGTCAAGGCGATCGTTGCGGTCGAGCCGAGCGGCCCGCCGGTGCACGACATCGAGTTCAAGGGGGCGCCGGACTGGTTCGCCGATGCCGCGAAGACCAAGATATCAGGCCTGGGCGAGGTCCCGCTTGCCTATGAGCCGCCGGGCGCGCCCGAGTTCGTGCGCGAAGAGAAGTCGGACGCGCCGGACCTGGTGCAATGCTGGTTGCAGAAAGGCCCAGCTCGGCAGCTCGTCAATCTGAAGGACATCCCGGTGCTGCTCGTGACCTCGGAGGCGTCATACCACGCAAACTACGATCACTGCACCGTCAAGTATCTGCGCCAGGCCGGCGTGACCACGACATTCATGCCGCTTGCCAAGAGCAACATCCGCGGCAACGGTCACATGATGATGCTGGAGAAGAACAGCGACGAGATCGCGGCCGCGATGATCGAGTGGCTGAACACGACGATGCGCGATTAAAGCATGTTTCGATCAAATGGAATCAGACGCCGTCATGCCCGGCCTTGGGCCGGGCATCCACGTCTTAGCTGCCTGACGAAAGACGTGAATGCGCGGGGCAAGCCCGCGCATGACGGAGATATAGACAGCCGGAACCAGCTCTAGAGAGAGCGCAAGGTCAGGAGAGGGGTCATGTGCGTGGTCGCTCGCTCCGCTTTCCGCGTTGCTCTCTTTGTCCTTGCCATCGCTTGCACGCTTGCAACATCCATCCCGTCAGCGCTCGCTCAGAGCTGGCCGCAGCGCACGGTCAAGCTGATCATCCCGCTCCCGCCCGGGACCGGCACGGACATTGCCGGCCGCCTGCTTGCGGAGCACCTCGCCGAGCGCTGGGGCCAGCCGGTGGTCATAGAGAACAAACAAGGCGGTGACGGCATCCCAGCAGTGACGGCGTTTCTTTCGGCCCGCGACACGCATATCCTCCTGATGTCATTCGCGGGCATCATCACCATCAATCCGTTGACACACGAACGGCTGCCCTACGATCCGGCTGCGGATCTCGTGCCCCTCGTGCAAGTATCGGATAATTTCATCGGAGTCGCGGCAGCGACGAGCTTGAAGGTTGCCTCGGTCGCGGATCTCATCCGCGCCGCCCGTGCGCAGCCGGGAAAGCTCAACTGGGCCGCCACCCCGGGCTTGCCTTATTACATCGTGCTGGCACTGCAGCAGAGCGCCGCAATTGAGATGGTGCTGGTGGGCTACCGCGACTTTGCCCCGGCACTGCAGGATCTGACGACGGGGCGTCTCCATGTCGCAGCGACCGGTGTGCCGCCTCTCCTTCCCCACCATCAAGCCGGCGCCGCCAAGATTCTCTTCGTCACCAATCGCGAGCGCTCGCCGCAAGTCCCCGAGGTGCCGACGGCCAAAGAGGCGGGCCATCCGGATCTGACGTTCGAGGGCAGCATCGGTCTCTTCGGATGGCGCGACATGCCGCCTTATGTCAGGGAACGGATTGTGCGCGACGTGCAGGCGGTTGCGGCCGACCCGGCATTCCGCTCCCGTCTGATAGCAGGCGGAACGGTGTCGCGCTCCGGCACATCAGAGGAATTCGCCGCAACCATCGCGGAGCAGCGCCAGAAGATTGCTGCCATTCATCGCGCCTTTGCCAAGCCGGCGCAGTAGGGGCGGGTTTGAAACCCGCCCCTACAATCGCCGGCGCCCAGGCCGATCGACAGGAGACGGATCGCATGGAAGCCATGGCCCATTCCGAGCTGGCAAAGCTCTCGCTTGATCTCAAGGGTCTCAACGCAAGGCCCCTGTGGGAGCGCACGGCGCGCATGGGGCCGGGCTCGCCGGCCGTTCCCACCATCTGGCGCTATCGCGACATGCGCCCGCAATTGCTGCGGGCGATCGAGCTGATCACGGCCAAGGAAGCGGAACGCCGAGTGTTCATGCTGGAAAACCCGGGCCTGCCCGGCACCGGCTATATCACCAACTCGCTCTATTGCGGGCTTCAGGTGATCAAGCCCGGCGAGATCGCTCCCGCGCACCGGCACTCGCCCAATGCGCTGCGCTTCATCATCGAGGGCGAAGGCGCCTACTCCACGGTCGAAGGCGAGCGCGTCCCGATGCATCCCGGCGACTTCGTTCTCACGCCGGGCTGGACTTGGCACGACCACGGTCATCTCGGCTCGGCGCCGGTGATCTGGCTGGACGCGCTCGATAATCCCTTCGGCCAGTTCTTCGGCGCGATCTTTCGCGAGAACTATCCGGGCGAGACCCATCCGGTGTCGCAGGTCGAGGGCGCCGCCGCTGCGAGCTACGGTTCCAACCTGATGCCGGTCGAATACCGGCCGCAGCGCCGCGCGTCCCCGCTTTTGGTCTATCCCTATGACCGTACCCGCGAGGCACTCGACCGCGTGGCGCGCAACGCCGCGCTGCATCCCGCGCACGGCGCGAAGATGCGTTACGCCAACCCGAACGACGGCAGCTATGTGTACCCCACGCTGGCCGTGTTCATTCAATGGATGCCCAAGGGATTCTCCGGCCAGACCTATCGCAGCACCGACGGTGCCGTGTTCAACGTGGTCGAGGGGCGTGGCCGGGCGCACATCGGGAACGCCGATTTTGCTTTCGAGCCGCACGACGTCTTCGTGGTGCCGCCGTGGACGCCCTATTACATCGTGACCGAGAGCGAATGCGTCCTGTTCAGCTATTCCGACCGCGCTGCGCAGGAGGCGCTCGGCTTCTGGCGTGAGCAAGATCCGGCGAATACGTCAGCGCGCAGCCAGCCTTTGACGTAGCGGTGTGTCCCGGGCGCGAACCATCTCCTGGATCAGGCGTTTGCACCAAAAGGGCCCGCCAATTCGCGGGGTCCACAGAACAGGAGCGAGCGCATGAGAAAGTCGATCTTGGCTTTGGCAGCGGCATCTGCCGTCAGCTTTGCGGTTCCCGCGAGCGCGCAAAGCTTTTACGCCGGTGTCGGGTATGGTCCCAGCTACGGCTACTATGGCGGGTATGGCTACGGCTATCCCTATCGCGCCGCATGGGGCGGCCCGCGTTTCTACGGCTATGATTATGCCCCCGCCGTGACGGTTTATGCGGCGCCTCCCGTGGCACGAAGGTATGTTGTCGTCAGGGAACGACCGGTTGTGCGAAGGGTCGTTCGAACGCGTCCTGCCGTGCGCTATGGGGGTGATGCATACGCCGCCTACGCTTACAGCCCCGTGACGAGCTATGATTCACCGTTTTTCGGCGTAACATTGGGACGCGGACCCGGCTACAGCTGGTGGTGGGACTGACGGCCGCACGCGGCGAGTGATAAACAACCCCGCGCTGCGGGGTTGTTTTTTGAGACCAGGATAAATCCGCGGCGTCGTAGCGGTCTTATTCAATTATGTTTCGGAACTTCGCCGCGCTGCGATCATGTCCGCGAGCTGCGTCATCTTGATCGGTAGACCGTTCACTGCCAGCCCGAGTGGCGCCAGCGCGTCGTTCACGGCGCTCGCAATTGCCGCCGGGGCGCCGAGGTAGCCCGCCTCTCCAGACCCTTTCTGGCCAAATACGGTGTGGGGCGACGGAGTGACGTGCTCCACGATCTCGACGGGCGGTATCTCCTGCGCCGAGGGAAGAAGGTAATCCATGAAGCTTTGCGCCAGGAGCTGCCCATCCCCGTTGTAGGCAAACTCCTCGAACAGCGCAGCGCCGATGCCGTGCGCGATCCCGCCCATGGTCATGCCGCGCACGATCTTGGGATTGATCACGGTGCCGCAATCGTGCCCGAGGAGATACCGCCTGATCTCGGTCTTGCCGAGATCAGGATCGATGGTCAGCAGCAGCAGATGGAATTCAAAAGCGAAGCAGGGATACATCTGCACGCGGCCGTCCGCGCTCGGCAACCGGCCCCCGGTCGGCACTTGCAGCACGTGCGCAAAGGCGAGCCCCGGTTCGGTGCCGGGCGGCAGCTTATGAAAATTGCGATGCGCAATGGTGACCAGCTCGGCCCAGCTGCGCTGGTTGCTCGGATTCGCGGCATCGCCGATGTCACCATTGCTGTAGGTCGCGCGCTCCCGCGGGATGGCCAGGTCGTGCGCGCCTATGGCGACGAGCCGCTCCTTTAACTTCTGCGCGGCGTGGAAGGCGGCGCCGCCCAGCATGATCGCCATGCGGCTGCCTACCGGGCTCTGGCTCGGCAGTGCAGCAAGTGAATCCGGCCGCACCACGCGGATGCGATCGGGATCGATCTCCAGCACTTCCCCGATCACCGAGGCAGTCAGGGTCTCGTGGCCTTGCCCGGCCGAGAGGGTATGGATGGTGGCCGTCACCGCGCCGCCGACATCGACATTGATCCGGCAGGATTCCGTATAGGTCGTGGTCTCGTTCTTGGGATTGAGCAGCGGCTCGAAGGTGGAATTGGCTCCGCTCGGCTCGAGACATGCAGCAATCCCGATGCCGGCAAGCAGGCGCTGATCGCGCAGCCGATCCCGCTCGGCGACGAGCGAGGCGTAATCCGCTTGCGCGAGCACCTTCTCGATCACGGCGTGGTAGTCGCCGCTGTCGTAGGTGGTGCCGCTCGGGATCAGGTAAGGAAATTCGTCGCTGCGGATGAGATTGCGCCGGCGCACTTCCACGCGATCGAGCCCGCGATGCCGGGCCACCTCGTCGAGCGCGCGCTCGATGGCATAGTTGGTGGGCGATTGACCGAAGGCCCGCACCGCCTCCTGCACGGTCTTGTTCGAAGTCACGGCTATGGCGCGGTACTGCACGCTCTTGATGCGGTAGGGACCAACGATGGCGCCGATCGGCTTTCCCAGCTGGAACGGCGAGCGTCCCGCGTAGGCGCCGACATTGTCGAGCGCGCGCAGCTTCATCGAGCGGATCACGCCACCCTCGTCGAACGCGACCTCGATATCGAAGTTGCGTTCCGGGCCATGCGCGTCCCCGCCGCGCATGTTCTCCAGCCGGTCCTCGATCAGCCGCACGGGAAAGCCGAGCCGGCGCGAAAGATAGCCGGCCAGCACGGCATGCTTGATGCCGCGCTTCACTCCATAGCTGCCGCCCACGTCCACGTCGTTGTGGACGCGCACGCACGAGCCCGGCAGCCGGAGTGCCAGCGCGATCTGGTCGGGAAAGCGCGGCATCTGCACCGAGGCGAACACGTCGAGCATTTCCCGCCATGGATCCCAGCTTGCCAGCACCCCGAATGTCTCGATCGGCACGGTGGAGCTGCGGCCCCATTTGAGTTTCAGCGCGACCCGATACGGACTTTGCGCAAAGTCGCGCTCGACCTCGCCCCAGGTAAAAGTCCGATCCAGGAGCACGTTCGAGCCGTGCTCCGCGTGCACCGCGGGACTGCCCGACGCGTAGGCCTCCTCCCCATCGAGCACGAACGGCAAAGCCTCGTAGTCCACCCCGACCAGTTCGGCCGCGTCCTCGGCGAGCGCGCGGGTATCCGCCACGACGGCGGCCACCCATTCCCCGGCGTAGCGCGCGACTTCCACGGCCAGCGGCCGGCGCTGCACTTTCGGAGTATCGAGACCGGCCAGCAGAGGCTGCGTCGCGGCGGCAAGCTCGTGTCCGTCCAGCACGTATTGGACGCCCGCCATCGCGAGCGCATCCGCCTTGTCGATGGAGGCGATCCGCGCGGCCGGATAGGGACAACTCACCAGCGCGACATGCCGCGTTCCCGGAAGCATCACATCCGCGGCAAACCGGCCTTTGCCCGCGACAAAGCGCCGATCCTCGCGAACGCGGCGATCGGAGGAGACATAGCGCCAGCGTGTCGTCGCCGCGCTCATGTCGCGCTCGCCGGACGGTTGAGGCCGCGCATGCGTTCGGCGGCAAGCGCCACCGCCTCGATGATCTGAGCATAGCCGGTGCAACGGCAAAGATTGGCGGAAATGGCCGCAACGATCTCCGCCCTGCTCGGCGCAGGATTGTTGGCGAGGAGCGCGTGTGCTGTCAGGATCATGGCAGGGGTGCAGTAGCCACACTGCATCCCGTGCGTCTCACAGAAAGCGTCCTGGATCGGCGAGAGCTCGCCCGGGGCAGACGCTATCCCCTCGATCGTCGTGACGGCATAGCCGTCGGCTTGCACCGCAAACATCAGGCACGATCGGATCGGGCGACCATCGATCAGCACGGTGCAGGCTCCACATACGCCGTGCTCGCAGCCGGCGTGGGCGCCCGTGAGCAGCAATTGCTCGCGCAGACAATCGAGCAGGCTCGTGC
>Ga0207693_10005950_pt1 | contig 10123 bp, 7 predicted proteins | sample LARL81metaG_FD_184347 | JGI IMG/M metagenome (GOLD analysis project Ga0207693, IMG submission 184347) | Corn, switchgrass and miscanthus rhizosphere microbial communities from Kellogg Biological Station, Michigan, USA - LAR L8-1 metaG... | ecosystem: Host-associated > Plants > Roots >... | reverse complement strand
GCGAGGCATTGCGCTCGCTTTTTCCGACGAGGGCTGCGATCTCTTGCTTACCGGGCGCGACAAGCAAGCGCTCGAAGAGGTGGCGCAATCCATCAGAGCGAAGGGATGCACCGCGGTGGTGCACCCGCTTGATTTGCGCGCGCCGAGCGCTCCCGCCGCTCTGGTCGAAACGGCGCGCCGTGAGCTCGGCGGGCTGGATATTCTCGTCAACAATGCCGGCACCACCAAGCGCGGTGATTTTTTCGCCCTCACCGATGCCGATTGGGAGGAGGGCTATGCGCTCAAGTTTTTCGCCCACATGCGGCTTGCCCGCGCCGCCTGGCCGTTGCTGAAGGAACGCCGCGGCTCCTTGATCGCGATCGCAGGGACCAGCGGACGAAAGCCGGACAAGAGCTTCACCATCGGGAGCTCGGTCAATGCCGCGGTAGCGGCTTTCACCAAATGCCTCGCGGATCTCGGCAAGGAAGACGGCGTGCAGGTCAATTGCATTCATCCAAGCCTGGTCGAGACCGAGCGGCAATGGCGACGCATCCGCGGCGAGATCGAGCGCACCGGTGAGCCGGAAGCCACGGTCCGCGAGCGGTTGTGTCAGGAGACGGGCATCATCCGCTTCGGGAAGGTCGAGGATGTGGCCGATCTCGCGACCTTCATCGTGTCCTCCCGCGGCACCTGGCTTACCGGGGCCACGATCGACCTCGATGGTGGCGAGATCCCGGTCCTGTGACTGCAGCGGGCAACATTCTCCTCACCCCGGCGCACATCGGCTCGGTCGAAATACCCAACCGGATCGTCATGCCGCCGATGACAACGCGCACCGCGGACGAGGAGGGCTACGTCACCGACGACAGCTTGGCCTATTACCTCGCGCGGGCGCGCGGCGGCGTCGGTCTTGTCACCATTGAGATGGCTTCGCCGGAGCGGGCGGGACGGCATCGCCGGCGCGAAGTCGGAATCTATGACGATTGCTTCATTCCCGGGTTGAGCCGCCTGGTCGAGGCGCTGCACGCAGTCGGATCGAAAGTCTCCATCCAGCTCGGGCATGCGGGAGGACACACGCGCCGAGACATCTGCGGCGAGACGCCGATTGCGCCCTCGGCGATCCCGCATCCCGTCTATGAAACGACATTCGAGACCATCGTTCCGGAAGAGATGACGAGGGAGCGCATCGCGCAGACGATCGCTGCTCATTCCTCCGCCGCCCTGCGCGCCCGGCAGGCTGGATTCGACTGCGTGGAGATCCACGCCTCCCACGGCTATTTGATCTCGCAATTCCATGCGCCTTTCGAAAACCGGCGCACCGATGAGTATGGCGGCAGTCTCGAGAACCGCGCCCGTTTCGGCCTCGAGGTCCTCCGCGCCGTCAAGCGCGCCGTTGCCGACATGCCGGTCATCTATCGCCTCTCGGTCGAGGATTTCTTTCCCGGCGGACTGCCGTTTCCTGAGGGCAGGCAAATCGCGCTCTGGGCGGCGCTCGCGGGTGCCGACGCGCTGCATGTGACCGCGGGGCATTATCGCTCGCTCCCTTCGGCGCAGGTCGTGCTTCCGCCGATGCGCTCTCCCGACGCGACGTTTCTCGAGTTTGCTGCCGCGGTGAAGAAGGACGTGCGCATCCCCGTCATTGCGGTGGGTCGCCTCGGCGACCCGGTTATCGCCACTGAGGCGGTCGCCAACGGCAAAGCGGATTTCATCGCGCTCGGTCGAACCCTGATCGCGGATCCGCAGTGGGTGGAGAAGCTACGGCGAGGGCAGCCGATCCGGCGCTGCCTCGCCTGCAACACCTGCATCAACGAGATGCGCGGCGGAGCGCGCATCGGCTGTGTGGTCAATGGCGCTGCCGGACGCGAAACGGAGTTTGCGAATACCGAGCCGCCGACCGGTGAGCGCATCGCCGTGATCGGCGCTGGGCCGGCCGGGTTGACCTATGCGTCGCTCGTTGCGGACACAAACAAGGTCACCGTCTTCGAGAAGGAGAGCCGTCCCGGTGGCGCATTCCGCTATGCAGGGAAGGCGCCGTTGTTTCAGGAGGTGGAGGCGAGCGAGGAGAGCTTCGCTCGCTACATCGCCGATCTCTACAAGGCGTGCGTCGCAAGCGGCGCGTCGTTCCGTTTCAACACCGATGTCTTGCGCCATCAGAGCTTGCTCGCACCGTTCGATCGCATCGTGATCGCCTCGGGTGCGCGCTATCGCTATGGTATCGGCCCGGTCGTGACGAAGTGTCTCGATTGGGGGTTCGCCCGCTGGCCGGGGATTGCAAAGCTTTTTTCCTCGGATCGCTTGCGCAAGTGGTTCTATTACGATGCTCGCACCGGAACCGCCGGGCAATTCCGGCCATTAGCAAGCGGTCATCAGATCGTCATTGCCGTGGGCGACGCCGCTCGCGCGGGCAAAAGCAAGGAAGCCGTCCGCAGCGCCTTTGACGCCGCCCTGCTGTCGAAAGTACCGCAGGCATAGGGTAGATCGCGGACCTCACAACCATCACCGTCATGCGCGGGCTCGACCCGCGCATCCATCTTCTTCGAAGAAAAGTCTTGGTGAAGCGGATGGATTGCCGGGTCAAGCCCGGCAATGACGAGCCACGGCTGCGCTGGTACACGCCTTGCAATGCTAGATGCGCGTCTGCCATCCTGATCCGGTCGAGCCAGACGAGGTCGTCGCATCGTGGAAACCGTGCTCATCGAGTGGCTCAATCTTGTCGTCCGATGGCTGCACGTCGTTGCGGGCATCGCCTGGATCGGCAGCTCATTCTATTTCATCCATCTCGATCTCAGCCTGAAGCCTCGGCCGGGGCTGCCACAGGGCGTACAGGGCGACGCGTGGCAAGTCCATGGCGGCGGCTTTTATCACATGGTGAAATATCTGGTCGCGCCCACTCGCCTCCCGGATGAGCTCACCTGGTTCAAATGGGAAGCATATACAACGTGGTTGTCCGGCTTCGCGCTCCTGGTCATCGTCTATTATCTCGGTGCCGAGCTGTTTCTGATCGACCGGTCTGTGCTCGACCTCACTGCACCCATGGCTGCGGCGATTGCATTCGGCAGTCTCGTCCTCGCCTGGCTCGCCTATGAGGCGCTGTGCCGCTCTCCGCTTGGCCGGCACGAAGTCGCCCTCGCGCTCGTAGGCTATGTCTTTCTGGTCGCGCTGACCTACGGCTTCACCCACGTATTCAGCGGGCGCGGGGCGCTCACCCAGATCGGGGCGCTGATCGGCACCATCATGGTGGCCAACGTTTTCCTCATCATCATTCCGAACCAGAAAAAGACCGTGGCCGCGCTCCTTGCGGGCAAGGAGCCGGATCCGGCTCTGGGGGAGGAGGGCAAGCAGCGCTCCGTGCACAACAACTATCTGACCTTGCCGGTCGTGCTCCTGATGATCTCCAATCATTACCCCTTGATCTTCGCCACCCGCTTCAACTGGCTCATCGTTGCCATCGTGCTCGCGATCGGCCCGGTGATCCGGCACTTCTTCAATTCCCGCCACGAGGGGAAGGGCAGCCCATGGTGGACCTGGGGCGTGGCAGGAGCGGGCATGATCGCGGTGGCGTGGCTCTCTGCTGCCGGCCCCAGGCAGGGCTCGATGCTGGCACAGCCGCAGAGCATCAATGTTGCTGAAGTGCACGACATTATCTTGTCCCGCTGCAGCATGTGCCACATGAGTGCACCGGTTTGGCCCGGGATCTCCGCCGCGCCCAAGGACGTCCTGCTCGATGGTCCCGAAAACATTGAGCGTCGTGCACACCTGATCGAGATCAATGCCGTTCGCTCCAGTGCCATGCCGCCGGGCAACATTACGCAAATCACCGATCGGGAGCGTCAGATCATCGGCGCCTGGATCGCGGCCGGCGCGCCCGCACGGTAACGACGTGACGCCGCAGCCGAGCTCCTCCCGGTATCCGCGCGACCTCATAGGCTATGGCCGCGATCCTCCCGACCCGCGCTGGCCGGGAGGTGCGCGCATCTGCGTGCAGTTCGTGGTGAACTACGAGGAGGGCGGGGAGCGTAATACGCTCCATGGTGACTCCACGTCGGAGGCATTCCTCTCCGATGTTCTCGGCGTGCAACCCTGGCCCGGGCAGCGCCACCTGAATGTGGAATCCATGTACGAATATGGGTCGCGGGCAGGGTTCTGGCGGCTTTGGCGCATCTTCACGGAGCGAAAGATGCCGGTGACGGTTTTCGCCGTGGCGACCGCGCTGGCGCGAAATCCGCAAGCGGTCGCGGCCATGCGCGAGACGCAATGGGAGATCGCCAGCCATGGTCTCAAATGGATCGACTACAAGGACGTGTCCGAGGCGGACGAGCGCGCTCAGCTCACCGAGGCGGTTCGCATCCACACCGAAGCAACCGGCGAGCGCCCGCTCGGCTGGTACACGGGGCGAAATACGGTCAATACCCTGAAGGCCGTTCTGGACGAGGGCGGCTTTCTCTATTCCTCGGATTCCTATGCCGACGACTTGCCCTATTGGGTGCGCGGACCCAAGGAGCCGCATCTGATCATCCCCTATACGCTCGATGCCAATGACATGCGCTTCATCAATGCGCAGGGCTTCGGTCACGGCGATGAGTTCTTCTCTTATCTGCGGGATGCCTTCGACGTGCTCTGGGCCGAAGGCGGGCGGGCCCCCAAAATGATGTCGGTCGGTCTGCATTGCCGCTTGGTGGGCCGGCCGGGGAGGGCGGCTGCACTCATTCGGTTTCTGGATTATCTCGCCCAACGCGATAGTGTTTGGATCGCGCGCAGGCTCGACATCGCCCGCCACTGGCACCGCGAGCATCGCGCGCTCGCCGCGCAGGCGCACGTGGTTGGATAGCAGGGTATGTGATCGGTTACGCCGCTGATGCCCCCAGTTTCGCTTGCAACCCTGAACACCGCGGACGAGAAGGCCTTTGTTGCTGCTCTTGGCGACATCTATGAGCATGCGCCATGGGTCGCGCAGTCTGCGCTCCATCAACGCCCGTTCGCTTCAATCCCTGCCCTGTATGCGGCCATGATGGCGGCCGTACGTGCAGCGCCGTCCGAGCAACGCGCCGCGCTGATTCGAGGTCATCCTGATCTCGCGGGAAAGGCGGCGCGGGCCGGAACGATGAGTAATGCCTCCAAGACGGAGCAGGCGAGTGCCGGCCTCGACCGGCTGTCGCAGGAGGAATTCGCGCGTTTCCATGCGCTCAACGATGCGTATCGGCAGAAGTTCGCGATGCCGTTCATCATATGCGTGCGCCGGCACGGCAAGGCCTCGATCCTGCGCAACTTTGAACGCCGTTTGGAGAACAGCTCGGGGGTCGAGCAGGAGGTCGCGCTTACCGAGATCTTCCGGATTGCGGCGCTGCGTCTCGATGAGCGTATCGAGGGTGGCGAGAGGCTCCCGGTGCACGGGCATCTGTCCACCCATGTCCTCGATACCCATCAGGGCCAGCCCGCAAGCGGCCTCGTGACTGAGCTCGTCGAGCTCGTGAGCGGAGAGGAGCAGCTCGTTCTAAAAAGAGTAGTGACCAATCGCCAAGGGCGTACGGACGAACCGCTGATCGGGGGACGTCCACTGCCGATCGGCCGTTATGAGTTGCGTTTCCACATTGGCGACTACTTTGCCGGCCTGGACGTGCGACAGAGCGATCCGCCTTTTCTCGACATCGTGCCGGTGCGGTTCGCGCTCGCCGAACCCGAAGGGCATTATCACGTGCCGCTGCTGGTCACGCCCTGGAGCTACACCACCTACCGCGGCAGCTGATCCGCGTGTTTCAGTGAGATTGATCCACAAACGGTGCAACAGACGCCGGGCGACTCCCTCTCCCCGCTTGCGGGGAGAGGGTTGGGGTGAGGGGCTCAAGGTCTGATGTTGGACTCTGCCCCTCACCCCAGCCCTCTCCCCGTTAAGAACGGGGAGAGGGAGCAGACCGAGTGTGCCGCCCTGCGGATCGCATCTCACCCGTGCGCGGTTAGTCCGGGCGATGCCCGGCGAATAGGCAACGGCAGCGATAGAATGCCCAGTCGTGCAGCAAGCAGGCCGCCTCCCACGGGCCTTGCGATCGGGGCGCAATGCTGGCACGTCGGTTGCTCGACACTGGGCCAGGCACCGACTGGGGCGGTGCAGAGGGAGCTTCAGCCATGCGGATGAGCCGATTTTTACCGATGCTGGTGGGCGCTGCAGCGCTCATGTTTGCCGCGAGCGAGCTCAAGGCAGAGACCGATGTGAAATTCGCCTTGGACTGGAAATTCGAGGGGCCGTCGGCGCCCTATTTCGTTGCCATCGACAAGGGCTATTACAAGGCGGAAGGACTCAATGTCACGGTCGACACCGGCCCCGGCTCGGTCGCCGGGATTGCACGGGTCGCGGCCGGCACTTATCCCCTCGGATTCTTCGACGTCAATTCGCTTGTCAAATTTCAGGACCAGAACCCTGACAAGCAGGTTCAGGCGGTCCTGATGATGTACAACAGGCCGCCGTTCGCGATTGCGACCACGACCAAGACCGGCATCAGCAAACCCAAGGATCTCGAAGGCAAGGTGCTCGGTGCTCCGGCGGCCGATGGTGCCTTTGCCCAGTGGAAGGCGTTCGTCAAAGAGAACGGCATCGATGCATCGAAGGTGAAAATCGAGAACATCGGCTTTCCCGTGCGCGAGCCCATGCTCGCCGATGGGAAGGTCGACGCCATCGCCGGCTTTTCGTTCTCCATGTATTACAATTTGCTGCAGAAGGGGCTGAAACCGGAAGACATAAAAATCCTGCTGATGGCGGACCATGGCCTGGTGCTCTACGGCAACGCGGTCATGGTCAATCCGGATTACGCCAAAGCCAATCCGAAGGTCGTGGAGGGGTTCGTGCGCGCGACCATCAAAGGCGCGCTCGATACGATCAAGGATCCTGACACGGCGATCAAATCAGTAATGACGCGGAATGAAACCGCCGACCCCAAGATCGAGCTTGACCGGCTCAAGATGTCGCTGCGTGACAATTTCGTGACCCCTTGGGTCAAGGATAATGGCTTCGGCGGTGTCGATATGGCGCGGCTCGCGAAGTCCATCGACCAGATCGCGCTGACTTACGACTTCAAGAATCGCCCCAAGGCCGAAGATATCTTTACCGACAAATATCTTCCTCCCGCGTCCGAGCGAAAGCTGTGACGGCTCTTGCAGCGGTATGACCGGCTCCGTCGACATTGCCGACGTCACGCTGACCTACCGCGGCGCCACGGGCGGGGTGCTCGCGCTTGAAGGCACCACGCTGACTGTCGGGCGTGGCGAGTTTGCCGCGGTGGTTGGTCCTTCCGGCTGCGGCAAGTCTTCGCTGATGAAGCTCGTGACCGGGCTCCTGCGACCGGATTCGGGTGACATCGTCATTTTCGGCAACAAGGTGCGCGGCCCGGTGAAGATTGCCGGGATGGCTTTTCAAAATCCGAATCTGCTGCCCTGGCGCAAAGTGATCGACAATGTGCTGCTGCCGCTCGAGATCGTACAGCCGCATCGCCGGAGATTCCGCCAACAGAAGGAGCAGTACCGGGCGCAAGCGCTGGCGCTGCTCAAGACGGTCGGTCTCGACGGCTTCGGCGAGCGCCACCCGTGGGAATTGTCGGGCGGCATGCAGCAGCGCGCTTCCCTGTGCCGCGCGCTCATTCATGACCCTGCGCTGTTGATGCTGGACGAGCCGTTCGCTTCGCTGGATGCGTTCACCCGCGAGGAGCTGTGGGGCGTTCTCCGCGATCTCTGGCAGAAGATCGGCTTTACCGTCATCATGGTCACCCATGACCTGCGCGAGGCGACGTTCCTCGCTGACCGGATTCACGTCATGAGCTCGCGGCCTGGGCGCATCGTCATGACCAAGTCGGTCGACCTGCCGCGTCCGCGTGATCTCGACATCTGCTTCGAGCCGCGCTTCACCGATATCGTCCATGAGTTGCGCACCAAGATCGCCGAGGTGCGCAACGCATGAGCTCGGCGCTGGAAAGATCCTCGCCGTGGTTGTTCACCATCGGGCTGTTTGCGCTTTGGGAGCTCGCCTGCCGCCTTTTCCACATTGACAAATTCATCCTCCCGGCGCCCTCCGAAGCTTTTGCCGCCATGGTGCAATACTGGTGGCCGCTGTCACGCCACTCGCTCGTTACCTTGTGGACCACGATGGCGGGCTTTGCCCTCGCGATCGCCTTCGGCATTGTCCTTGGGCTGATCGTCGGCTGGTCGCGCGCGATCTACCGTGGCCTCTATCCCGTCATGATCGGGTTCAACTCGATCCCGAAAGTGGCGGTGGTTCCGATCCTGATCATGTGGTTCGGCATCGGTGAAGTCCCGGCGATCCTTACGGCATTCCTGATCTCGTTTTTTCCAATCGTGGTGAACGTGGCGACCGGGCTTGCGACGATGGAGCCCGAGCTCGAAGACGTGCTGCGGGCGCTGGGCGCAAAGAAGCTCGACATCATGCTCAAGGTCGGCATTCCGCGCACGCAGCCGTATCTTTTCGGCTCTCTGAAGGTCGCGATCACGCTGGCCTTCGTCGGCACGGTGGTGTCTGAGACGATCGGGGCAAATGCCGGGCTTGGCTACCAGATCGCGCTGGCCGGATCGAATTTCCAGATGCCGCTCGTCTTTGCGGCCTTGCTGCTGCTCGCGGTGGAAGGGATCGTGATGTATGCGGTGTTCGCCTATGTGGAAGTCTATTTCACGCGGTGGGCGTTTCGCTCCTCCATGAGCGCCGCGGGTTAGAGACAGTTTTCGGTGACGTACCGGTGTGTCTCGGATCGGCGGCGCACCGCTTCGCGCACGCACGCGCGAAGATCATGCAGGCACCCGTGTATGCGCTCGCGCTGCGCCGCATCCGGGACACGGCCGCGGGTTTGCAATCTCACATCCGCGAGCGCAGCTCGTCGATGGCGGTGAGTACTCGCTCCGGCGTAGCCGGCGCGTCGAGGGAGGGCGCGAGCCGATAATCGGCCAGGCTCGCAATGGCGTCACGGATGGCGAGCCAGACCGAAATCGCAAGCATCAATGGAGGCTCGCCAATCGCCTTGGAGCGGAAGATGGTCGCCTCGCGGTTGGGAGCATCCTCCAGGATGCGTGCATTGAACACCGGCGGAACGTCGCGGCTGCCCGGAATTTTGTACGTCGAGGGTCCATGGGTGCGCAGGCGGCCATCGCCATCCCACCACAGCTCCTCGGTCGTGAGCCACCCCATGCCCTGCACGAAGGCCCCTTCGATCTGCCCGAGATCGATCGCCGGATTGAGCGAGCGGCCGCAATCCTGAAGCAACTCAACCCGGAGCACCCGGTACTCGCCGGTCAGGGTATCGACGGCGACTTCCGCGGCCGCTGCGCCATACACGAAATAGAAGAACGGACGTCCGGTGTTCGTCGCGGGATCCCAGTGTATTTTGGGCGTACGGTAATAGCCCGCGGCTGAGAGCGACACCCGCTTCTCCCATGCCAACGCGGCGAGCTCGCCAAACGAGAGGCTGCGGTTGCCGGCATAGATTCTGTTCGAGGCAAACACGATCTCGCGGGTCGGCACGGAAAAGTGCTCCGCTGCAACGCTGGTCATCCGCGCCTTGATCTCCGCGGAGGCATTCAGGGCGGCCATGCCGTTGAGGTCGGAGCCCGAAGAGGCGGCTGTGGCCGATGTGTTGGGCACCTTCGCAGTGCTGGTCGCGGAGACGCGAACATGTTCGAGATCGATCTGAAACACCTCCGCGACGACCTGCGCCACCTTGATGAAGAGCCCCTGTCCCATCTCCGTGCCGCCGTGGTTGAGCACCACACTCCCGTCCGTATACACGTGGACAAGCGCGCCAGCCTGATTGAGCGCCGGCCGGTTGAACGAGATGCCGAACTTGATCGGCATGGTGGCCAGGCCTTTTTTCACCACCGGGCTGTCGCGATTGAACGCCGCGACATCGCGCCGCCACGCCGCAAGATCGACGGTGCGATCGAGCTGATCGAAGACCGGTTCGATGATGTTGTCATCGACCTTCATCCCGTACGGGGTCACGTCGTTGCGGCCGACGCCATAGAAATTCTGCCGTCTCACCGCGTCGATCGGCAGAGCGAGCCCTCGCGCGACCCCTTCGATGATCGTCTCGATGGCAAGCATGCCCTGGGGGCCGCCGTAGCCGCGAAAGGCGGTGTTGGACACCGTGTTGGTCTT
>Ga0207693_10005949_pt1 | contig 10126 bp, 12 predicted proteins | sample LARL81metaG_FD_184347 | JGI IMG/M metagenome (GOLD analysis project Ga0207693, IMG submission 184347) | Corn, switchgrass and miscanthus rhizosphere microbial communities from Kellogg Biological Station, Michigan, USA - LAR L8-1 metaG... | ecosystem: Host-associated > Plants > Roots >... | reverse complement strand
AAGGCGATCCTCGACCTGCAGGGTCCCGTCCTACGTGTGACCGGCTACGACGTGCCGTACCCGTACTGGCAGATCGAGGACGCGTACATGCCGTCCGTCGAGCGCGTCCTGGATGCGGCGCACCGACTCCTGGAGTTCTGATGGCGTCGGTGTGGCCTCGCATGATCCTAGAGCGCGTAGCGCTGGAGTTCTGACCGAGAGGCTGCGGTTGTGGCTCGAGCGGACCCGCGACGGGTTCCGGGTGCGCGACGCCGCGACGGAGGAGCTCGTCCGGTGGGAGGACGAGCGCATCCGGGTGATCCCGGTCGCCGGCGTCTCGTATCGGCTCGAGACTCTGCAGGACGACGCGTTCGCCCCCGGCCGCCCGCTGGCACTCGTCCCCGAGCCGGACAACGAGCACGACCCGAACGCGATCGGCATCTGGGACGACGCGCGACGGGTGCAGGCGGGCTACGTGCCCGCGGAGGTCGCCGCCGAGCTGGAGGCGGACGAGTGGCAGGCGGTTTCGCTCGCCGAGTTCAGGGAGGAGGAGCGCCGCGCCGGGCTGCGGGTGCTCCTCGCGCCCAGGTCGGCCTGGATCGGACGGCCGCGCTCGTGAACACGCCGCCGTACCGGATCGTGACCGACCGGCTCGTCGTGCGCTGCTGGGAGCCGCGCGACGCGCCGCTGCTCAAGGAGGCGATCGACTCGAGCCTCGACGAGCTCAGGCCCTGGATGCCGTGGGCGAAGCACGAGCCGCAGACGCTCGAGGAGAAGGTCGTCCTCCTGCGCCGGTTCCGCGGCCGCTTCGACCTCGGCGACGACTTCACGTACGGGATCCTCTCGCGCGACGAGAGCGAGGTCGTGGGCGGCACGGGGCTCCATGCCCGCGTCGGCGCCGACGGGTTCGAGATCGGCTACTGGATCCGGACGAGCCGGGTCGGCGAGGGACTCGCGACCGAGGCGACGGCGGCGCTGACGAGGGTCGCGCTCGGGCATTGCGGCGTCGATCGGGTCGAGATCCGGGTCGATCCCGCGAACGAGCGCAGCCGCGCGATCCCGCGCAAGCTCGGCTTCTACGAGGAGGCGATGCTGCGGCGGCGGCTGCGATATCCGGATCCGCGCGACGTGATCGTGTACACGCTGTTCGCGGCGGATCTTCCCGCGTCGCCGGCGGCCGACGCGACGCTGGAGGCCTACGACGCGCGCGGCGCGCCGGTGCCGCTCGGAGGGAGGAACCGGTGATCCACGAGCTGCCGCTCGAGCGCGCGACGTTGCACGGCCACTTCTCCCGGGACCTGCCGCCGGTGCTCACGGTCGACCCAGGCGACTCGGTGCGCTTCCGGGCGCTCAACGCCGGTTGGCGCTGGGAGCCGGACCGGGAGTTCTTCGAGGAGCGGGATCCCGAGGGGCCGGACGGCGGCCACGCGCTCTCCGGTCCGATCGAGGTGCGCGGCGCGCGCGCGGGACAGACGCTCAGCGTTCGGCTCGACGAGATCCGGCCGGGTCCCTGGGGCGTCACGTTCGGCGACGGCGAGCTCTTCCAGTGGCAGGTCGACGCGGGCGCCGGGACGGCCACGGACGACCGGGGCGCTACGGTCTCGCTCGCGCCCTTCCTCGGCGTGATCGGGACGCCCCCGTGCGAGCCGGGCGTCTGGTCGACGATCCCGCCGCGCCGCTGCGGCGGCAACATCGACTGCAGGCTGCTCGTCGCCGGGTCGACCCTCTACCTGCCGATCGAGAACGACGGCGCGCTGCTCTCGGTCGGGGACGGCCACGGGACGCAGGGCGACGGCGAGGTGTCCGGGACCGCGATCGAATGCCCGCTCGCGGCCGCGCAGGTGACGGTCGACCTCGGGGACGGCCCCGAGCTGCGCATGCCGATCGCGCGGACGGCGGACGCCTGGATCACCTTCGGCTTCGACCGCGATCTCGACGTCGCGGCGGAGCTCGCGACGGAGACGATGCTCGACCTGATCGAGCGCGAGCTCGGCACCGACCGGAAGCACGCGCTCGCGCTCGCGAGCGTCGCGGTGGATCTCGCCGTGACGCAGCTCGTGAACGACGCGAAGGGCGTCCACGCGATCCTCCGCGACGACCGGGTAGAAATCTGATCGTGGCGTACGAGTTCAAGCTCCCCGATCTGGGCGAAGGGCTGACCGAGGGCGAGATCGCCCGCTGGCTCGTGACCGAGGGCCAGGAGGTCGCCGAGGACGCGCCGCTCGTCGAGATCCAGACGGACAAGACGACGGTCGAGATCCCGTCGCCGGCCTCGGGCACGGTGACGAGGATCCTCGTCGAGGAGGGCGAGGTCGTCCCGGTCGGGACCGTGCTCGTCGTCATCGGCGGCGAGCCGGACCGCGACCAGCCCCGCGCCGAGGAGGCGCCACAGAAGGATGCGGCCGCCGCGACGGCCGCGCCGCCCGCGGCCGGGCGAGGACGGGCGACGCCCCTCGTCCGCCGGATCGCGCAGGAGCTCGGCGTCGACCTCGACTCGCTGACGGGCTCGGGGCCCGGCGGGCGCGTTACCGAGGACGACGTGCGCGCGGCAGCCGGCGACGGCGACGGTCGGGCCGAGGCGGAAGGGCGGCGCGAGCCGCTCCGCGGCGTACGCCGCCGGATCGCCGAGCACATGGCGCGCGCCCACCGCGAGGTGCCGCCGGTCACGTGGGTGGAGGAGTGCGACTTCGGCCGAGTCGATCTGAAGCTGCTCGTCCCGACCGTGCTGCGCGCCTGCGCGCTGTCCCTGAAGGAGTTTCCGGAGCTGAACGCGCGGCTCGAGAGCGACGACGTCGTCTACCTCGAGCGCTACGACCTCGGCGTCGCCGTCCAGACGGAACAGGGCCTCGTCGTCCCGGTCGTCCGGGGCTGCGACGAGCGGAGCGTCGAGGAGCTCGGCTCGGAGGTCGGCCGGCTGGCCGAAGCGGCGCGGGACGGCAAGCTGAAGCCCGAGGAGCTGCGGGGCTCGACCTTCACCGTGACGAGCGCAGGGAAGCTGGGCGGACTGCTCCAGACGCCGATCGTCAATCATCCCGAGGTCGCGATCCTGAGCATCGGCCGGATCGCGCAGCGGCCGGTCGTACGCGACGGCGAGATCGTCGCGGCGCAGATCGGCTACATCGCGATCACGTTCGACCACCGAGTGGTGGACGGCGCCCGGGCGGCGCAGTTCGGTCTCGACGTGATCGGGCGCCTCGAGGCTTAAACGCGGGCAACCCCCCGCGCCGACGGTATCCCCGCCGATCCGAGGGCGCGAGGGGTGACCCCGGCGCCGGGGCAGAGGCGCCGGGGTTTCTGGGAAACCGCTACTTCTTCTTTTTCTTCGGCTTCACGGTCTTGCAGACGACGGCGGCCTCTTTGATCGGCCGGAGCTGGGCGCGGACGACGCCCGCGGGGAACGCCTTGTCGTGCACGTTCGCGTAGAACTGCGACGGGTTCGCCTTGATCGTCGCGATCAGCGTCGGGTTGGCCGAGACGCACCCCTTGGACTGCTGCACGCTCGGGTCCGACGGCAGCGCGGTCGGCGTCACGAGCGGGACGACCACGGGCCCTGCCACGCCCGCGGGTGCCTGGTGGATGTGCGCGGCGGTGAGCGGGTCGGACCCGCGCACGGTGAGCTTGAAGCAAACGAGCCCCTCGGCGACGTTCAGCCGAATGAGGGCCGTGCCGGACGCATCGGGATCACCGGCGGGCACCTCCACGGAGCCGCTGAACGTCCCGGTCATGCCCGTCCCGAACTTCTGCCCCAGGTCATTCGCTGCTGCAGGTGCTGCCACGGCCGTGGGCTTGCTGCCGCCCCCCGCCGTCGCCGTCGCGATCCCAACCCCGAGTGCCCCGCCCAGGCCGAGTGCGACGAGTGCAGTGACCCACCTTTTGCGCATCGCTCCTCCAGTCCAGCGTTTTCCGGCGCACGCGACGCCGGCCCCTTATGCCGACCGTTACGCCGTGAAGGGCGAGATGGATTGCGTTACGCCGCCGCGGCTTCCGGCTGCAGATGCTGCTCGAGCAGCGCCTCGATGCGCGGCTGGCTCACGCGACCTTCGAGGCGGCCGACGACGCGCTTGCCGAGCACGAGCACGAGCGTCGGGACGGTCGCGACGCGGAACCGCTCCGCGAGCTCCGGCTGCTCTTCGACGTCGACCCGGAGGATGCGCACACGCTCGCGTTCCTTGCGCGCGAGATGCGCGAGCAGGCTCTCCATCCGGCGCGCCGGACCGGACGTCTGCGTGCAGAAGAAGACGAGCAAGGGCCTGACTTCGTTCACTGATGTTCTCCTCAACCTCGACCGCGGGGGACGGCAGGGGTGATATCTCCGTTCCGCCGCACGGCGAAACCCTGGGACTACACTGGGCGCGCATGGGCGGCTGGTACTGGATCGGCGTCGCGGCGGGAATGGGTGTCGCGATCGGGGTGCTGCTCGTCGGCCTCTTGGCCGGCGTCCGCATCGCCGCCGGGATCGCGTTGGCCGGAGCCGTCGCGGGCGGCCTGCTCGTCGGCCTCGCCCTCGGCGGCTGGGCGGAAGCCGCGGGCGGGATCGCCGGCGGCACGCTCGGGACGCTCGGCGCGGCGCAGGTCGTGACCGGGACGCTGCGCCGCGGCGGAACCTGGTTCGGGACGGCCGCACTCTTCGCCCTCGGCGCCGTCGTGCTCGCCGCGCTCGCCTGGATCCCGGTCGTCGGCTACCTCGAGGCCACGCTCGTGCCGGCGTACGCGACGCGGCTGCGGCGGCGCGAGCCCGAGCGGTACGCCGGACTGCGGACGCTCGCGCGCGACTAGGGCGTGGACGTGCACCGCCGGCTCGTCCTGATCGTGATCGACGGCCTCACGCCGGCCGTGTTCGAGGCTGCCGTCGGCGACCGGCGCGCGCCCACGCTGACGCTGCTCGCCGAGCACGGCCAGTACACGCGGGCCACGTCGACGTTCCCATCGCTGACGCCCGTCTGCCTGTCGTCGATCGCGACGGGGGCCCACCCCGACGTCCATCACATCCCGCACCTCGTCTGGTACCACCGCGAGGAGAAGCGGATCGTCGAATACGGCTCCTCGTTCGCGGCGCTGCGCGCGGCGGGGATGGCCCGCGGGATCCTCGACACGATCATCAACATGAACCGCAGCCATCTCGGCAAGGACGCGGTCACGGTCTTCGAGGCGCTCGAGGACGCAGGCGTCGTCCCCGCGGCGATCAACATCACGTGCTACCGCGGCCGGACGCGTCACCTACCGACGTTGCCGGGGATCGCGATCCCGGCGTACGGGCCGCGGCGCTTCTTCTACTACAACTTGTTCGAGTCGGACGTGACCGGCGCGCCGCTCGCCGTGTTCGCCCGGGCGGAGGGCTCGATCGACGGCTACGCCGCTGCGGTCGGCCGCTGGCTCGTCACGCGCGACGGCTTCGACTTCCTCGCCTACTACCTGCCCGACTACGACTTCGCGTCGCACGTCTACGGGCCTGAGGGGGCCGGCGAGGCGCTGGCGCGGAGCGACGCGGCCGTGCGCGCGCTCGTCGACGCGGCCGGCGGGCCGGACGAGTTCCTCGACCGCTACGCCGTCGTGCTCTGCTCGGACCACGGCCAGACCAAGGTGACGCGCCACGCGCGGCTGGAGGACTCCTTCGACGGTCTGCGCGACGTCCTCGTCACGGCCTCGAACCGGGCCGGAATGGTGTACCGCGTCGGGCCGGACGCACCGGAGCCGCGCGAGCTGGCGGAGCGGCTCGACGGCGTCGAGGCGGCAGAGGTCGTCCTGTTCATGGAGGGCGCGGAGGCGGTCGCGCGCCGCGGCGGGGAGGAGCTCCGCTTCGCGCCGGGCACCGACGCGGGCTGGCTCGCCGAGTATCCGGACGGGCCCGTGCGCGCCTGGGCCGCGCTTCAGAACCCGAACGCCGGCGAGGTGCTGGTCTCGGCGAGCGAGGGCTTCGAGCTCGTGGATCTCGCCGGGCGCCACCACGTCGGCGGCGGCAGCCATGGATCGCTTCTGGTCGGCGACTCCGAGGTGCCGATGCTCGCGATCGGCCTCGACGCGGTCCCGCGCAGCATCGTGGAGGTCGCGCCGGCGGTGCTCGGCCACTTCGGCGTGGCGCCGCCGCCGTACCAGCGCGCGCTGGCTCGTGCGGTCTGACGAGGAGCGGCGCCAGCGCATGGTCGAGCGGCAGCTGCGCCGGCGGGACATCGTGGACGAGCGGGTGCTGGCCGCGATGGAGCGCGTGCCGCGCGAGTGCTTCGTCCCGGCGGAGCTGCGGTCCCGCGCCTACGACGACGCGGCGCTCCCGATCGGCGGCGGACAGACGATCTCCCAGCCGTACATGGTCGCGGCGATCTGCGCGGTTCTCGGGTTGACGGGCGACGAGCACGTACTCGACGTCGGCACCGGCTCGGGCTACCAGGCGGCCGTGCTGGCCGAGCTCGCCGCCGAGGTCGACACGATCGAGCGGATCCCCGAGCTCGCCGGGCAGGCGCGGAGCAACCTCGAGTCCGCCGGCTACGGCGGGGTCCGCGTCCACGTGGGCGATGGCTCGCGCGGCCTGCCCGACCAGGCGCCGTTCGACGCGATCGCGGTCGGCGCCGCAGCGCCGGGCCTCCCGCAGACGCTCTACGACCAGCTGAAGACGCGTGGGCGCCTCGCCGTCCCCGTCGGGGACCGCGGGGCGCAGCAGCTGGAGCTGATCGTCCGTAGCCCGGAGGGTCCCGCGGTCGTGCGCTCCGTGCCATGCCGGTTCGTCCCGCTCCTGGGCGAGGAGGGTTTCTCGTCATGAGCGGCGGGCACGATGGCGCTGGGATGAGGTCCGGGGTCCGCTCTGCGGGGGATCTGCTCGCGCGGCCCGTGCGTCTGCACGGGATCGCGCTGGGCCGACCCGTCGATCTCTTTCTCGATCGGGACGACCTTCGCCCCGTCGGGCTCGACGTGCTGTGCGGCGACGAGGAGCACCGCTTTCTGCCGCTTGCGGCCGCGACGCTCGACGACGCCGGGATCGCGATCGCCTCGCCGCTCGTCCTGCTGGAGGAGGCGCAGCTCGACTTCTACCGCTCGCGCACCTTCTCGCTCAGCTCGCTCCGGGGCCGGCCGGTGCGGCGCCGCGACGCGGAGATCGGCCTGCTGAAGGACCTGCGTCTTGCAGCCGACCTCACACCCTCGACCGTGGTCGTCGAGGTCGACGGACGCGAGCGCGAGCTGCCCTTCGACGGCTCGATCCGGTTCGATCGCCGCAGCCGGTCGGCCGCCTGAGTCGATACGCTCGCCCGGCGATGGAGCAGCAGCCCATAGCCACCGCCGCTCCGGTGCCGTCGTTCCGCACGCGTACCGGCGAGGCGCTCCGGCGTCGCCACAACTGGGAGCAGCTCGTCAAGTTCTGCGTCGTCGGCGCCTCCGGCTACGTCGTCAACCTCGCCGTCTACTACCTGCTCCTCGACCATGCGGGGCTGCACTACGCGGTCGCCGCGACGGGATCCTTCCTCGTCGCCGTCACGAACAACTACCTGTGGAACCGGCTCTGGACCTTCCGGCACCAGCGCGGCCACATCGGCGTCCAGGGGCTCCGCTTCCTGATCGTCTCGGTGATGGTCTACGCGGCGAACCTGCTCCTGCTTACCGGCCTCATCTCGCTCGGCGTGGGCGAGATCGTGGGGCAGGCGCTCGCGATCGTGCTCGTCACGCCGCTCAACTTCCTCGGCAACAAGCTCTGGTCGTTCCGCAGAGGGCGCTGACGCGCTTCCTGCGCCTGCTGCCGGCGCTCGCGGCGGCGCTCGCGATCGTCCCGCATGCGGCCGCCCAGACGCCGTTCACGCCGGGAGCCGACAAGGCCCGGCTGACCAAGGAGCGGGCGACCGCGATCTTCCTTCGGGACGACAAGGTCGCCGACTGGCTGGGCAGATACTCGCGTCAGGGCCGGATCACGGATGCGGTCTTCGAGCCCGACGCGTCGAAGTGCACCGCCGGCACGGTCGGCGGCTGCTGGCACGTGCGCGTCTGGTGGAAGCTGGGGAAGAAGGACGCCGGCCAGATCGCTGACGGGTTCGTCGAGGATCGCACCGGCCGTGTCACCGAGGCCTGGACGGGACCGCAGGTCGCCTGGAAGATGGCCCGCGGCTACACGGGCGCGTTCGGCGGCAGACGGATCAACGAGGCGCGGATCTGGCTCGGGTTCTGCGCCTTCTTCCTGCTCGGCCTGCTCGACTTCCGCCGGCTGCTGTCGTGGCGGAACCTCGACCTCGTGGTGCTGCTCTCCTTCTCCGTCTCGCTCTGGTTCTTCAACCGCGGCGACGTGTTCGCGAGCGTGCCGCTCGTCTACCCGCCGCTCGTCTACCTCCTCGCGCGCTGCGCCTGGATCGGCATCACCGGACGGGCGCCGAGGGCGCGGCCGCCGCTCTGGCCCGTCTGGGCCCTGCTCGCCGCGACCGTGTTCCTCGCCGGCTTCCGGATCGGGCTCAACTACGAGGACTCGAACGTGATCGACGTCGGCTACGCGGGCGTGATCGGCGCGCAGCGGATCGCGTCGGGCCAGTCGCCGTACGGGCACTTCCCGGAGGAGGACGCCCTGAAGGCCTGCGGGCCGGCCGACTCGGCGGGCGAGATCCGCGACCGAGTCCAGACGAACGGCCGCTGCGAGTCCGCGAACCCGCAGGGCGACACCTACGGCCCTGTCGCCTACGAGGCGTACCTGCCCGGCTACTGGCTCCGCGGCTGGTCGGGGAAGTGGGACCGCCTGCCGGCGGCGCACCTGACGTCGGTCGTGTTCGACCTGCTTGCGCTGCTCGGCCTCTTCCTCGTCGGCCGGAGGTTCGGCGGCCCGTGGCTGTCGGCGGCGCTGCCGTTCGCGTGGGCGGCCTATCCGTTCACGCAGTACGCGTCCAGCTCGAACACGAACGACTCGATCATGCCCGTGTTGCTGATCTTCGGCTTCTGGCTCGCAAGCTCGCCGTGGGCCCGGGGGACCTTCGTGGCGTTATCCGGCTGGACGAAGTTCGCGACGCTCGTCGTCGCGCCGCTCTGGCTGACGTATCCAGGCCCGATCAGGCGCCTCCGGCCGTCGCTCGCCTTCGCCGGCGGCTTCGCCCTGGCGACGGTCGCCGCCTTCTCCGTCTTCCTGCTCGAGCCGAGCACCGTGGAGGCGGCGAAGACCTTCTATCACCGCACGCTCGAGAACCAGATCGAGCGCGAGGCGCCGTTCTCGCTGTGGGACTGGGGTCAGTACCACGCGCGCGGCCTGCCCGACCTCCACGTCGTCCAGCGCGTGCTCCAGGCCCTGCTCGTCGTGGGCGCGATCGCGGCGGCGTTCCTGCCCCGCACGAAGACGCCGCTCCAGCTCGCCGCGCTCACCGGCGCGCTGCTGCTGGGATTCCAGCTCGTGCTGACGTACTGGATCTACCTGTACATCCCGTGGTTCTTCCCCTTCGTGGCGTTCGCCGTCCTCGCGTCCAATGGTCGCCCGCACCGAGAGCTACCCACACTCCACTGACCCGAGCGTGATCGGGGCCGGCGTGCTCGCCGTGCTCCTCTTCGCCGTCGCGTGGACGCTGCTCCACGTCGGCTTCTACACGCACAAGCAGGTGATCGACACGCCGATCTACCAGCGCTACGGGAACGCGATCGCGCGCGGCAAGGTGCCGTACCGGGACTTCTCCGTCGAGTATCCGCCCGGCGCGCTGCCGGTCTTCGCGCTGCCGGGCTTCGCGAAGCCCGGCGAGGCGCAGTACGTCACGCCGGGCTTCCGGCGGACCTTCGAGACGCTGATGTGGATCTGCGGCGCCGTCGCGCTGCTCGGGATGGTGCTCGTCCTGCGCGCGACCCGCGCGCCGCCCGGCCGGTTCTGGGGCGGGCTCGCGTTCGCGGCGCTCGCGCCGCTCGCGCTCGGCTCCGTCGTGCTGACCCGCTTCGACCTGTGGCCGGCGGCGCTCGTCGCGGCGGCGATCGCGGCGCTCGTCGGCGGCCGCGACCGCCTCGCGCTCGGCACGCTCGCGCTGGCGATCGCCGCGAAGGTGTACGCGCTCGCGCTCCTGCCGATCTTCGTCGCCTGGGTCTGGAAGCGACGCGGCCGGCGCGAGGCCGGGATCTCTCTGGGCGTGGGGGCGGCCGTCGCGGTGGTCTGCGTCGTGCCCTTCCTCGCGCTCAGCCCGCACGGGGTCTGGGAGAGCAGCCTGCGCCAGACGACCAG
>Ga0207693_10005946_pt1 | contig 10126 bp, 6 predicted proteins | sample LARL81metaG_FD_184347 | JGI IMG/M metagenome (GOLD analysis project Ga0207693, IMG submission 184347) | Corn, switchgrass and miscanthus rhizosphere microbial communities from Kellogg Biological Station, Michigan, USA - LAR L8-1 metaG... | ecosystem: Host-associated > Plants > Roots >... | reverse complement strand
GGACAAAGACCGCATCTTGGTGGGAGAGTCCCCCGAGCGCGCCGCGGTGGTCGCAGGACTCCGCGCGCTGGCTAGCTATCTCGCGGCGAACCCGGCAGTTCCCGTCCCGCCGTACGGCTGGGAAGTCCTCGTCCACGCCGAAGGCACCGACAGCGAGCAGTTCTCCCAGGTCGACCTGGTCGGCGAGCTGATGAGCGAACGCCCGGTCGACCGCAGAGCCACTACCGGTCATCACCACGCCGAGCGTTCCTTCGGACCGGTCACGTACAAGTTCGTCGGCATCTCCGAACGGCGGATGGCCCAGCACCAGGCATGGGCGTCCTACGCGGACTCGGTAGTCCCAGACGAGCCCGCGGCAGCGCCAGCCCGGCTAGCCGCCGACGCGTTCCCCGCCGCCCAGGCGGCCGTCGCCGCGGTCCCCGCGCAGTCCCCGGCCAGGAGCAGCCCGGCGGGCCGCCGCCATGCCACCCCGGGGCGTGCAGCGGAGGCCAGGCCGTGAGCCGGGCAGCCGCCCCGCGGGTGCCGCTCCTGGCCGGCAACGGCGCCGGGGTCTGGGTAGTGGTGCTGATCGGCTGGGGCCTGGCGGCCGCGGCCTGGCTGGCCTGGCTCGCCGCCCGTATCGCCGCCGCGCTGTCCGGTCGGCGCATGCCCTCGTTCAGCGAGCGGTGGGTCATCAGCCTGGTCCGCTGGCGCACCGGCCAGACGTGGCCTGGCACGCCCACCATCTTGGTCGTGCTGATCGCCGCCGTGCTGGCGTGCGCGGTTATCACGGGCGGGGTCATCGTGTGGCGGGTCATCGCCGCGCGCATCCCCCGGCCCGGCGACCCGGTCGCCGCGCTCTCCGGCGACCCGCAGATCACCCCGCTGACGCCCGTCCCGGCCGCGCGGACCGCTATCAGGCTGCGCCCGTCGCTGGCCAGATCTAATCCGCGGTCCTTGCCGGCGGCCGATACCGGGCTGCTGCTCGGCGACCTCAAGCGGCCCTCCGGTCGCGGCCCGGCCCTGTTCGCGTCCTGGGAAGACACCATCACCGCGTTCATGGCGCCCCGCTCGGGCAAGACGACCGCGCTGAGCATCCCCTACGTCCTGTCCGCGCCCGGCGCCGTCGTCGCCACCAGCAACAAGGCCGACCTGTGGGCGGCCACCGCGCAGCTCCGCGCCGGATCGGGCAGCACGGTGTGGCTGTTCGACCCGCAGCGGATCACCGGCTCCCGCCAGCGCTGGTGGTGGAACCCGCTCGCCGGGCTGCGCACCGTCGAGGCCGCCCACCGGCTCGCCGCCCACTTCGTCCTCACCGTGGACGACAACACCAGACGCGACCTGTGGGGGCCGGCCGCCCAGGACCTGCTGTGCGCCCTGTTCCTGGCCGCGGCGTCCTCGGGCCGGTCGCTGCGCGAGTGCGGCCGGTGGCTGGCCGACGCCGGCTCCCCGATCCCCGCCGAGCTGCTCGCCGCCGCCGGGTTCGGCGCGCTGGCCGCCAGCTTGCGCGGCGCGCAGGCGGGCGCGCCGGAAACCCGCGACGGCATCTACCAGACCGCCCGCACCGCAGCGAAGTGCATCAACGATGAGGACATCATGGCGTGGGTCGCGCCGCCGCGCGGCAAAGACCTCCCGGCGTTCGACCCGGCTGGGTTCGCGGCTGGTCGTGACACCTTGTACCTGCTGACCGAGTCCCGGTCAGCGGCGTCTCCGCTGATTGCCGCGCTGACCGACACGGTGATGCGGGCCGGGCGGCGGCAGGCCGAACGGAACGGCGGGCGGCTCGACCCGCCCATGGCAGTCATCCTGGACGAGGCGGCCAACATCTGCCGGATCGGCGACCTGCCCGAGCTGTACTCCCATCTAGGCTCCCGCGGCATGGTGCCGGTCACCATCTTGCAGTCCTACCAGCAGGGCGTCTCGGTATGGGGCGAGCCCGGCATGGCCGCGCTGTGGGGCGCCTCGACCAAGAAGGTCATCGGCGCCGGCATCGACGACCCGCGGCACGCCCGGGACCTGGCCACCTTGGTCGGACAGCACGACGTGCCGGTCATCTCGGTCAGCTACGGGGACGGCCGCGCCAGCCAGCAGCTGTCGCTGCGCCGCCAGGAGATCCTCGAGGCAGCCGACATCCGCGCGCTGGCGCCGGGCTCGGCCCTGCTCCTGGCGACCGGCGCCCGGCCCGCACTGATCAGCCTGCGGCCCTGGTACTCCGGCCCGCAGGCCCCCCAGATCAGCGCGGCCCTCGGCGAGGCCGAGGCCGCCATGCAGCGCGCCGCCCAGCGCGACCATCCTGCCGCCCGGCCGGCGGCGGTGCCGTTCCAGCACAAGGGGATCTCGTCATGACCCTCCAGCCCGGCACCGGGCCATCCGCCGGCGGTGACGGCACGCCGGCGCCGCAGCCGGTGTACAGCAGCGTGGAGGAGTGGGTGACCAGCCACTTCCTGCCGATGTTCCGCCGGCCGCTGGGCGGGGAGTACCGGTGGTGCGCGCAGTGGTGGCGGCACGCCGAGGCGATCACCCGGCTGACCGCGCTGTGGCACACCTGGGAGGCGCTGCGCCTCCAGCCCGGCACCGGGATGGCCACCTGGCTGCGGGACCACCTCGACCACCAGCTCCCGGTCCTGCTCGGCCGGACCGGGCCGTTCGCGATGTGCGCCGAAGACGAGCACATCGACCCCCGGCAGGCCACCGCCGCGCAGCCGCCGCCTGGCTGGTGGGACATTAGCCCGCGCCCGGTCGCGCCACCGGGTGATGCGAGCCTTCCCGGCCGCCCCGTAGAGGCTGAGCCGTGATGGCCGGCCGCCCGCCCCGCCAGCTCGCGCGGATAGCCGCGGACGCCGCAGGGGACTCCGCGGCGGCTCGCGGCACTGACCCCGAAGACCGGCGCCTGCCCCAGACAAGTCGTGCTCCCGGACGCCGATTATATCAACTTAAAACAAAATAATAAAGATCATCTGTCAATTTAAGTTGACAATACTGGAGGGGGATGCCTACGATGCCTCTAGACGCCAGCCGTGGCCACCGCCGGACAGGCGGCCCCGCGGCCCCGCCCTGGCCTTCCCCGGCGCTCGCGGCGGGGGTGAGCCCGCGGTGGTAGCGAAGCGGCGCCGGGATTACTTCAAGCACGTCGAAGGCCAGCTCAGCTTCGAGGACCTGCTGAAGCTGGCAGACGAACAGGAGGGAGAACACGACGGTGAACAGGTACGGCGCGATGGCCCGCAGCCACTGGGCACGGTGGCTGCCGCAGCAGTACGCGGCGATCAGCGATCCGGACAGCTTCTTCTCGGCGATTGGGCAGGAAGCAGCCCGGCAGATCGACGAGCTGACGACGGAGCTGGCGGGCGACGGCCAGCCCGGGGAGGACTACCTAGCCCGGGCGGGCCGGCTGGCCGCGGCGCGCAGCCAGGCCGAGGAGATCGTCCTGCCGCAGCAGGTCCTGCCGCCGCCCGAGCCGGGCGCCGGCCAGGACCTGGAGGAGGAGAACGACCCGCCGCTGGCGAGCACGCCGCGGCCGCTGGTGGTCGGCCCCGGCCACCCGATGTGGGCGGAGGTCAACGCCGAGCAGGAGGAACGGATCCAGGGCAGCTAGCCGCCGCCCCGCGGTTCCGGCCGCGGGGCCAGGATGACCTGGCCCCGTCCGGTTCGGTCGCCCGGGTCCGCGCGAACCTCGCGGCGCTCGCCGCCCTGCGCGCGATCGAGCGGGAGGACCGCCCGGCCGCACCGGAGGAGCAGGCTGTCCTGGCCCGGTGGTCCGGGTGGGGCGCGGTCCCGGAGGTCTTCGACGAGGCCAGGCCGGAGTTCGCCTGGGCCCGTGAGGAACTGTCGCGGCTGGCGGCACCGGGGGAGCTGTCGGCCGCTGCCCGCAACACCCTCAACGCGCACTACACCGGTGCCGCCCTGGTCCAGGAAATCTGGACGGGGGTGCAGCAGCTCGGCTTCGCCGGGGGCCGGGTCCTGGAAGCCGGGTGCGGCAGCGGGAACTTCATCGGCTTCGCGCCGGTCGGCGCCCAGGTCACGGGCGTGGAACTGGACCCGGTCACCGCCTCGATCGCGGCGAAGCTCTACCCGGACGCCGACATCGCCAACGAGTCGTTCGCCGGCACCCGCGCCCCTGAAGGCAGCTTCGACCTGGCGATCGGCAATGTCCCGTTCGGGAATTTCGCCCTGACCGACGGGCGGCACAACCCCGGCGGGCACAGCATCCACAACCACTTCATCATCAAGAGCCTGCACCTGGTCCGGCCGGGCGGCCTGGTCGCCGTGGTGACCAGCCGCTACACCATGGACGCCCGCAACCCCGCCGCCCGCCGCGAGATCGCCGCCCTGGCCGACCTGGCCGGGGCAGTGCGGCTGCCCAGCGGCGCGCACCAGCAGGCCGCCGGGACCAAGGTCATCACCGACCTGCTGATCTTCCGCCGCCGCGAGCCCGGCCGCGACCCGGACCCCGCCGCCTGGGAGCAGACCCAGGCCGCCGGGATCGACGGCGTCCAGATCCCGGTCAACGAGTACTTCCTCGCCAACCCCGGTGCCGTGCTCGGGCAGATGCGCGTCACCCGCGGCGTCTACAGCGCCGAGGACCTGGTCGTCGCCGCCTCCGGGGACACCACCGCGGCCCTGGCCCGTGCCCTGGCCCGCATCGCCGAGGCCGCCCCCGCCCGCGGCCTGGCCTGGACCGCCCCACCGGACCAGGCCCGCGCGGCGCAGACCGGGACGCGGTCGGACCACCCCGACGGCTACCTGGAAGCGGACCGCGACGGCACCTTCACCCAGGTCGCCCAGGGCCACGCCGTCCCGTTCCCGGTCCCCGGCACCCAGGCAGCCGAGCTGCGGCACCTGCTCCGCCTCCGCGACGCGGTCACCGGCCTGCTGGACGCCGAGGCGGCATCTCGCGATGACACCCCCGAGCTGGACGCCGCGCGCCGCGACCTCAACCGGCGCTACGACGACTACGTGCGGTCCTACGGCACGGTCAACCGGTTCTCCTGGCGGCCTGCCGGCCGCCCCGACCCAGACACGGGCGGGGAGAAACTGGCCCGCATCCGCCCGCCGCAAGGCGGCTTCCGCGGTGACCCGTTCGCCCCCCTGGTCCAGGCGCTGGAGGAATTCGACCCGGTCAGCCAGACCGCCGCCAAGGCCGCGATCTTCACCGGCCGCGTCATCGCCCCCCGCAACCCCCGCCTCGGCGCCGACAACGGCGCCGACGCAATGGCGATCTGCCTGGACGTCCTCGGCGAAGCCCGCCTGGATGCCATCGCCCGGCTGCTCGGCACCGACGAGGAAAACGCACGCCGCGAGCTGGGCATCCTCGCCTTCGACGAGCCCGGGACCGGCCGGCTGATCCCGGCCGCGGAGTACCTGTCCGGCAAGGTCCGCGACAAGCTCGAGGCCGCCGAACGGGCCGCCGCCGACGACGCCCGCTATGACGTCAACGCCGAGGAACTGCGCAAGGTCATCCCGCCCGACCTGATGCCGTCCGAGATCGACGCCCGGCTCGGCGCCTCCTGGATCGACGCCTCCCACGTCCGGGATTTCCTCGCCGAGATCCTCGCCGACCCCGGCGTGCGGGTCGAGCATCCCGGCGGGCAGGTCTGGACCGTCCGCGGCAACCGGGACACGGTGCTGGCCACCTCCACCTGGGGCACCAGCCGCTATCCCGCCACGTCCCTGGCCCAGGCGATCCTGGAGCAGCGCCGCATCGAGGTCCGCGACAAGCAGGCGGACGAGTCCTGGGTCCTGAACCTGGACGACACCCTCGCCGCCCAGGAAAAAGCCGCCGAGCTAGCCGAGCGGTTCCGCGACTGGGCCTGGGAAGACCCGGCCCGCGCTGAGAAGCTCGCCGCCGTCTACAACCGGCTGTTCAACGACGTCGTCCTGCGTTCCTACGACGACGCGTCGCTGTCGCTGCCCGGCCTGGCCCTGAGCTTCGAGCCCCGCCCGCACCAGGTCGCCGCCGTCGCCCGGATCATCCACGAACCCGCCGTCGGGCTGTTCCACGAGGTCGGCGCCGGGAAAACCGCCGAGATGACCATGGGCGCGATGGAACTGCGCCGCCTCAAGCTGGTCACCAAGCCCTGCATCGTGGTCCCCAACCACATGCTGGAGCAGTTCAGCCGCGAGTTCCTCCAGCTCTACCCCCAGGCCAACGTCCTGGTCACCCAGCGCGAAGACCTCCAGGCCAGCCGGCGCCGTCAGTTTGTCGCCCGGTGCGCGACAGGGGACTGGGACGCCGTCATCATGTCCCGGTCGGCGTTCGAGCGGATCCCCATGAGCGCGGACGCCCAGCGTCAGTACCTGAGCGCCGAAGTGGACCGGATGAAGGACTTCATCGCCGCATCCAGGGAAAGCGACGGGATGAGCGTCAAGCGCCTGCAAGGCGCCCTGCTGCGCGCCGAGGAACGCATCAAGAAGAAGCTGGACTCCGCCAAGGACCCCGGCATCACCTTCGAGGCCACCGGCATCGACTACCTGTTCATCGACGAAGCGCACGGCTACAAGAACCTGCGCACCCCGTCCAACATCCCCGACGCCGCCATCGACGGCTCGATGCGCGCTTCGGACCTGGACATGAAGATCAGCTACCTGGCCGGCCGCAACGGCAGGCGGGTGGTCACCTTCGCCACCGCCACCCCGATCGCCAACAGCATCACCGAAGCGTACGTCATGCAGCACTACCTGCGGCCTGACCTGCTGGAATCCGCCGGGATCACCGACTTCGACACCTGGGCCGCCACCTTCGGCGAAACCGTCGACCAGATCGAGATGGCCCCCGAAGGCGGCAGCAGCTTCCGGCAGAAAACCCGGTTCGCCAAGTTCACCAACGTCCCGGAAATGCTCCGCCGCTGGCACGTCTCCGCCGACATCAAGACCGCCGAGGACCTCAAGCTCCCCGTCCCCGCCCTGGCCCCGCGGCCCGCCGACGGCCAGCGCGCCCCCGAAACTATCATCAGCCAGCCCAGCGACGGCCAGCTCGACGTGATGACCGAACTGGGCGACCGCGCCGACGCGATCCGCAAACGGGAAGTGCTGCCGGAACAAGACAACATGCTCAAGGTCTGCATGGACGGCCGCAAGGCCGCCCTGGACCTGCGGCTGCTGGACCGGCCGATGACCATCCCAGGAAAGATCAATACAGCGGCCGAACGGGTTGCCAGCCTGTGGCTAGCTCACCGCGACGACACCTACCCAGGACCCGACGGGCAGGACGCCCCTGTCCGCGGCAGCCTCCAGCTGGTTTTCTGTGACATCGGCACTCCCGGCGATGACTGGAACGTCTACGACGAGCTCCGCGACCAGCTGGTCGCCCGCGGCCTGCCCCGGGACGCCGTCCGGTTCGTCCACGACGCGAAAACCGACCGGGACAAGGGCGAGCTGTTCGCCGCCTGCCGCGCCGGAACGGTGGCTGTCCTGATCGGCAGCACCGAGAAGATGGGCGTCGGGACCAACGTCCAGTTCCGCGCCGTCGCCCTGCACCACCTCGACTGCCCGTGGCGGCCCGCCGACGTCGCCCAGCGCGAGGGCCGCATCCTGCGCCAGGGCAACCACAACGACGAAATCCAGATTCTCCGCTACGTCACCGAACGATCCTTCGACGGCTACATGTGGCAGACCGTCGAACGCAAAGCCCGGTTCATCGCCCAGGTCATGCGCGGACGGCTGGACGTCCGCGAGATCGAGGACATCGGCGACGCCGCCCTGTCCTACAGCGAGGTCAAGGCCCTGGCCACCGGCAACCCCCTGCTCATGGACAAAGCCGAAGCCGACGCCGAGCTGACCCGGCTCGAGCGCACTGAACGCGCCTGGCTCCGCAACCACGACGCGCTCCGCCAGAAAGTCACCGCCAACCTCCGCCGCGTCGCCGAACTGGAAGCCCTCACCGGCCAGATCGACACCGCGATCAGCCGCCGCCGCAACACCCGCGGAGACGCATTCAGCATAACCCTCGGCACCACCCAGCTCACCAAGCGCAACGACGCCGGCGAGCAGCTCAAGAACCTCATCGCCGCACTGCACGAAGCCCTCGTGCGAAGCAGTCACAGGCAGCTCGGCGAGCGGCCAGGCCAGCTCGGCGGCTTCGACCTCACCGTCGTCATGGAACGCGTCCTGGGTACCACCAGCGTCACCATCGCCCTCGACGGCGCGCCCGGCGCCGAACTGCGGATGGAACCCGCCGACATCCGGGCGCACGACCCCGGCAAGCTCATCGTCCGGCTCGAAGGCCGCCTCACCGGACTGGAATCCCTCAAGACCCGCACCCTCACCGACATCGACCGGCTGACCACCGAAGCCAGCCGCGCCCGCGACGACCTGGACAAGCCCTTCACCCAGACCAGCCAGCTCACCGCCGCACGCGAGCGAGTCCGGGAGATCGACCAGAAGCTCAGGCACGAAACCGCATCGCCGCGCCAGGACGCGGACTGGGCAGCCAGGACGCTCCAGAACCCGGACGACCCCGGCTGGCTGGCTGCCGCAGCGATGCACGACGCCGCGGCCATGGCCGGGATGATGCCCGGCTCCTCGGTCGTCGTGCTCACCCATCACGGGCGGCCGCAGGAGCCCGTCCAGGCTGCACACCGCGACTTTCCCGAGAGCAACCCGTTGGCAGCACCCCCAGCGGACGGACCACCCGCACCAAAGCCACCATCACGGCACGCCCCGGGTCCCCACCCCGGGCTGTAGAGAGTGGCCGCACCGGGATGTCACCGACGAGCGGGGCACGCCTCTCTACCGAATCGGTACCTACCTGCGAAAGCGGACCGCTAGCTGGGTATCTCGGCTATGCGGGCCGTGAGGTCGGCGTAGTGTCGCTGCGGTTCGGGCTGGCCGACGGCCTGCCCAAGACGCTGGACGAGATCGGCAAGGTGTACGGGGTAACCGGCGAGGCGGGTCCGCCAGATCGAGTCCAAGACCATGTCCAAGCTCCGCCGCCCGTCCCGCTCCCAGGTCCTCCGCGACTATCTCGACTGTGACGTTCATGACGTCATTCTTCTCAGTCCACCGGGAAGTTGGCGAGCACGTCGTACCGGTCGCTGGGACGCTCGGCGGGCGGGTAGTCGAGGCGGTCGCGGACCGCCACTACGCCCTGGACGTGCCGGACGCGGCGCACGATGTCGTGGCCGAGCATGTTGGTCTCAGGTCGTCCGGCCAGCGTAACGATGCCGTCCTTCACGGTGACGCCGAAGATCATCGGGTCGACCAGGAACTCATCGAGGATCACGTTCTTGGTGATCTCCTGTCGGATGGCCTCGTCCGTGCGGTCGAAGACCGAGAGCACGTCGGCCCGGCCGATGATGCCGGCCAGGCACCCGTCCGCGTCGGTCACCGGGAGCCGCTTGACCCGGCGGTCATACATGAGTTTGGCCGCGTGCTCGACTGTGTCGTCCGGACGGACCGTCACCACGGCGGTCGTCATCAGGTCACCCGCGGTGACCCCGCGCGCCTTCGCCTGGTCCCTGTGGTGCAAGATTCCGGCGATCTTGCCGGGCTCGTCGCTGAGGGCTTCCTTATTCAGCATGTCGGCCTCGGACACGACGCCGATCACCTTGCCATCGTCGTCGACGACGGGAAACGCGCTGACCCGGTGCTCGCGCAGAGCGATAGCCATCTCCCGGAACGTGGCGCCCTTCTTGACCCAGATCACCCGGGTGGTCATGACGTCCTTGACTGCAGTCTTCATCGTTCTCGCTCCTGTCGTGCTCAGCCGCTGAGCACTACCTTGAGCGCGGCGGTGTCGACCGCCCGCGCGAAAACGTCGTAGGCTTCCTCGGCGCGCCCATCCGCTCCGAGCCGAAGCTCGGGAACGCCTGGGCGTGCCGGTCCTCACGGAACGCGGCCGAAGCCAGCAGCTCGGCGGCGGTAACGGCACCCTGGCCGCCTCGCCCGTGGAACCTCACCTGGAACATCGCCCGCGTCCTTTCCTGCTTGCTCATCTGTCTGGTCCTCGGCCGGTGCCCGTTTCGGGGGGTTCCGGGGGTCGTCCCCCCGGGCCAGCACTGCGGGCGCCGGCCGGAGGCGCCTTGGGGGTCATTCGTGGGTGACGGGGGTGCCGTCGATGACCTCGTGGAGGATCTCGGGGTGGCGTCCGATGGTCAGGCCGAACAGGCTGGCCAGCAGGGTCAGGCCGCCGAGGCCGAAGGCGATCAGGGAG
>Ga0207693_10005945_pt1 | contig 10128 bp, 7 predicted proteins | sample LARL81metaG_FD_184347 | JGI IMG/M metagenome (GOLD analysis project Ga0207693, IMG submission 184347) | Corn, switchgrass and miscanthus rhizosphere microbial communities from Kellogg Biological Station, Michigan, USA - LAR L8-1 metaG... | ecosystem: Host-associated > Plants > Roots >... | reverse complement strand
GGATGCTTCCGAGGACAGGGTTCCCACGTGGCCCCGGAATCGGCCGTCCGGTGGGGCGGGTCGTCGCTTCGGCGGTGGCGGTCATTCGGGCCTCCCGGTCAGAGCGCCAGGCCGGGGATGTCGGCCGGCTTGAAGGACGGAATCGTGTCGGCGGAGCCGCTGTCGACCAGGATCCTGCTCGCCGTGTTGATGCCGGACAGGATCACGCGGAACGACGCTGGGCCCTCCTCGGTCCAATGGCCGACGAGGTAGAGCCCCCCGATCGGCGCGGCGTGGCCGAGCCGCTTCGATCCGATCTGCTGCGGGACGAGCTCCCAGCCGTACGTCGCGCCCCGCGAGTTGCGCGTGAAGCGCTCGATGTCGACCGGGGTGCCGCCGATCCAGAACGAGAGGTGCTCTCGCAGGTCGGGAACGACGACCTCGAACTCCGCGAGGAGCGCGTCCATGTACTCGTCTCGAGCCTCGCTCCACGGACGGCCGACGTCGTAGGGCGCGACCGACGTGATGATGATGACGTGATCGCCCGCCGGCGCCAGCTCCGGGTCGAGCATGGTCATCACGCTCATCGACATCCCGGCGGGCTTCCCGGCGAGCACGTCCTGCCAGGTGTCGTCGTGGCTCCAGTGCTTGTACACGAACGTCTCGTGCGCCGGCTCGTACTGGAGCAGGTCATGGCTGGTCGCTCCGTAGAGGACGCATGCCGATGTCGACGGCCTCAGACGCTGCAGTCGTCGGACATACGAGGCCGGAAGCTGATCCAGCCCGACCAGGTCTTCGAACGTGTGTCGCGCGTCGGCGTTCGACACGACGAGTGGTGCGCGGATCGTGCGCCCGTCCTCGAGCTCGACACCCGCAACGCGTCCGTCCTCGACGAGGATCCGCGTCACTGGGGTCTGCAAGACGAGCTCGCCGCCGTTGCGCTCGAGCGCCGTGACGAAGGCGTCGACGAGGCTCTGGAAGGTTCCCTGGCAGTAGTAGGGCCCGTCGACGAGCACGCCGACGAACTGCGAGTAGGCAAAGAAGGAGAGCCGGGAAGGCTCCGTCCCCATGTAGGGCCAGAGGGACGACGCCATCGCTTTCAGCCGCGGGTCGTGGAGATGCTCGTCCAGCACGTCCTGGAGCGTCGCGGTCCGATACTTGAACAGCGTCGGCGCCAGCTCCATCGCGTCGGCGAGTTGCCTCGGGTCGACCTGCATCGGCATCTGCGCCGTCTCCAGGAACATCTGCCGGCGCAGGCCGAAGAAGGTCCTGATCCCCTGTTCCTCGTCCGGAAAGAGGCGGATGTGCGCCTCCATGAACTCCTCGACTCCCACCGGCGCGGAGATGCTCGCGCCGTCCGGGAAGATCGCTCTGTAGAGGTGGTCGATGCGGAGGAGCTTGCACTCGTCCTGTACGCCGAGGTACTGAAGCAGTCCCTCTACCATCTCGCCCTCGGCCAGCACGCGGATCGCCGAGTCGAAGGTGTACTCGCCCCGCGTGAAGGCGTGGGCGAGCCCGCCCGCGCCTTCGCCCTGCTCGAGGACGAGCGTCTTGTATCCGTGCTTTGCGAGCAGCGCAGCGGTCGAGATGCCTCCGAGCCCGCTCCCGACTACGACCGCGTCATAGCCCTCGTCCACAGGCCCGCGCATCGCTCCAACCCTATCCAGGTTGCTGGTGATGTCCTAGCGCGCGCCTGGCGTCTCGGTGTCCAGCATCGTGGCGGAGGGGGCCGAGCTCGGCGTCATCCGCTCGCTCCCGGCCGACGAGACCTCGACCGCGAGTTTGGTCCTCCCGAGCCGGATCGTGTCGCCGTCGCTCAACCTCGTGGCGGTGTCGATGCGTACGTCGTTGACGTAGGTGCCGTTCGCCGAGCCGCAATCGGTGACCTCCAGCTCGCCGTCCACCGAGAAGACGAGAGCGTGCCGGCGTGAGACCTCCGGGTCGTCGAACACGACGTCGACGTCCTCGCGCCCGAATGTCAGCTGGTGGTTCACCAGGAGCCGCTCGCCCTCCCTCGGGCCCGACCTGAAGACGAGGGTCTGCACCGGCTGTGGCGGTTCCGGCTCTGGCTCCGGCGCCGCCTCGGGCAGCTCGACCGCGAACGTCGTGCCCGCGACCGCGATCTCGTCACCGTCGCTCAACAGGTGCGGGCCCTCGATCCGCCGGCCGTTCACGAACGTGCCGTTCGACGAGCCCAGATCAACCAGCTCCAACCCCTCGGCCGTAGGACGCACGGCCGCGTGCCGGCGCGAGGCCGTGTCGTCGGGGACGACGATGTCCGCACTCTCGCGACCGATCACGATCTCGCCGACGACGGGGACTCGGTTGCCTGCACCGTCCCCCGACACGACGTTGAGGAAGGGCGTCGCGACGATCCTCGTCGGCGCGGCGACGACCCTGGTCGGCGCGCCGATGACCCTCGTCGAGGCCGCCGCGGGCGAAGACGGCGCCTGAGCCGGCTCGGCCGCAGGCGCTTCCCGTGTCACGTGGTGACGGATCGTGGCGAAGGCGACGACGGCGCTGGCGAACGCGGCGACCGCGCCGAGCAGCATCGCGTCCTGGTACCCGGGCACGAACGCAATCGCATACCTCAGGGACCCGGGAGCGAGGTCGCCGACCTTCCTGGCGACGAGGGCGCCCATCAACGCGACGCCGAGCCCTCCGCCGAGCTGGCGGAAGGACTGCATGGCGCCGGACGCGACGCCGGCCGAGTCGACCGGGACCGCACCGAGGATCGCCGCGGTCATCGCCGGCATGATCAGCCCGAATCCGAAGCCGCCGATCAGCAGCCACGGAAACATGTTCCAGAGGTTCGAGGTCTCGTCGAGGAACGAGAGCCCGGTCATGGCGACCCCGAACGACGCCATGCCCACGGTCATCGGGATCCGGGAGCCGATGCGGTCGCTGAGCTTTCCGCTGATCGGCGCGGTTGCCGCGATCGCCCCCGTCGCGATCAGGAACGTCGCACCCGCCTGGACGGGGGAGTACCTGAGGACGGCCTGGAGGAAGAGCGACGAGTAGAAGATCTGGCCGAACAGCGCGACGAAGATCAGCAGGCCGCACACGTTCCCGCCCGCGAAAGTGGAATTCCTGAACAGCCTGAGGTCGAGCATCGGCAGGCGCTGACGGCTTTCGAGGACGACGAAGACGACGAGTGCGACCGCTGCGCCGACGAAGCAGGCGACGATGCGGGGCGAGCCCCAGCCGTAGCTGTTCGCCTCCGTCAGGGCGTACGTGAGCAGGAAGACCGTGAGCGCCGACGCCACGAGGCCCGGCAGGTCGAGGCGTTGCTCGCTGGCCGTGTCGCGTGACTCGGTGATGAGCCAGTAGGCGGTGAGGACGCCGACCACGCCGACCGGAACGTTGATGTAGAAGATCCACTGCCAGCCGGCGTGCTGTGCCAGGAGGCCGCCGACCAACGGCCCGATCGCGAGCGCCAGGCCGGAGACGCCCGCCCAGATCCCGATCGCGAGCCCGCGCTCCGCGACCGGGAACGTGGCGCTGATGATCGAGAGCGTTGCCGGCAGCATCAGAGCCGCACCGATTCCCTGGAATGCCCTGGCCCCGATCAGCACTTCGGCCGACGAAGCGAGCCCGCACGCCAGCGAGCTCAAGGTGAAGACAACGAGCCCGGCGACGAAGATCCGCCGCCGTCCCAGGTAGTCCGCGAACTTCCCGCCGCTGATCAGCAGAACCGCGAACACCATCGAGTAGGCGTTGATCACCCACTCGAGCTGCGAGAGAGACGTATTGAGGTCGGCCTGAATCGAAGGCAGCGCAACCGACACGACCGTGTTGTCGAGCATGATCATGAACAGCGAGACGGAGAGCGCCCCGAGGCCCCACCAGCGGCGATTCTGGTCGGTAATGAGGCTCACGAGCTACACGACTTCAGCGTCATCAGCGCACCGTGCCGCGGCTCGGCCGAGCGTCCACGTCACGATCCTGTCACTCCCGTCCGAGTTCGTCTAGCGAGAAGCGAAGCGGACCTAAACGGGCTTCAGCGTCATCAGCGCGCCGTGCTTCTGCCGGAGCGAGATGGCCGCCTCGGCCTCGACGGGATAGCCGGGCACGAGGTCGAGCTGGAAGCGCTGGAGGATCCGCGGCAGGACGAGATGCAGCTCCAGCATCGCGAACGGGAACCCGATGCACCCCCGGGGCCCGCCGCTGAACGGGAAGTACGAATAGCGGTGTCGCCCCTCTGACCGCTCCGGTGTGAAGCGGTCGGGATCGAAGCCCTCCGGGTTCTCCCAGAAGTCAGGATGGCGGTGCGTGATGTACGGGCTGAGGATGATCGTGCCGCCCGCGGGAACGCGATAGGCGCCGATCTCGTCGTCCTGGATCGGCGCGCGCGCGACGGTCCACAGGGGCGGATACAGGCGCAGCGACTCGTGCAACACCGTCGCCATGTAGCCGAGGTTCTTGCCGTCGTCAGGCGTCGGCTCACGGCCGCCGAGCACCTGCTCGACCTCGTCGTGGACCCTGCGCGCCACTTCCGGGTACTTCGACATGAGGTAGAACGTCCAGGCGAGCGTCGTCGCCGTCGTCTCGTGACCCGCGATCAGGAACGTCTTGACCTCGTCCTTCACCGCCTGATCGGTCAACTTCTCGCCCGTCTCCGGGTCCTCCGCGTCGAGCAGCATCGAGAGGAAATCGCCCCTGTCCTCTCCCGAGCGCCGCCGCTCTGCGATCAACGGATCGACGACCTCGTCGAGCGCCTTCCGTTGCTCGAGGAAGCGACGATGCCTCGGAATCGGCACGCTCAGCGGGACGCTGATTCCACCCACGACCTCGTCGTTCAGCCACTTCGCCTGCGTCGCGACGGCGTGCTCGATCTTTGCCGCATCACGGCGCATGTCGGCGCTGAACAAGGCCGAGGCGAGGATGTTGAGGATGAGGTGCATCATCTCGGACTGGACGTCCACCGGCTGACCGCGTTTCGCGTGGCCGTCCCATTCGTCGAGCATCTGATCGGTGGCCGCGACCATCAGCCCGGCGAGCGCATTCAGGCGATCCCGTTGGAACGCCTGCTGCGCCAGGCGACGCTGGCTCGCCCAGACCTCGCCCTGCGTCGTGACGAGCCCGCTGCCGACAACCTCGCGGAATTTCCTCACGACGGTCTCGGACCGGGCGGGGTAGTTCGCGTAGTTGTCCTGGAGGACGTACTTGACGTGCTCCGGATGAGCGAAGAAGTGCACCGGGAAGAACGAGCCGGGGCCGCGGAAGAGAACGGCGTCGCCGTACTTGCGCCAGCCGGCGATCAGCGTCCCGACCGTATCGTTGCGGAAGTCGAAGGCGCTGCCGACGATCGGCTTCCCGGGCGGGCCGTGCATCGCTCGGCCTTGCTGAACCGCTGATGGAGCAGTCTCGACGGCCATTCCCAACCTCTTCCGAACGTCCTAGACTCGCTCGACTCTAATCGATCGAAAGGCGGCTGACGAGGCGCCGATGCGGCGCGTCCTCCAGCCGGGAGGAGCACATCTCGATCCCGAGCGAACTGCTGCCCGCATGAGCTTCGTGCGCTTCGTCAACGTCTTCACCGCGGGCATCGTCGCGGGGGCGGCGGCAATGGAGTTGGCCGTGCTGATCCCGGCGCTTCGGGCCACCTCGCAGTCGACGCTGCTCGAGGCACACCGCGCGATCGCTCCGCGTGCGGCCCGGGCTGTGCCGATTCCGGGCGCGCTCGCGACGATCTGCGGCGCCGTCGTCGTCTTCGAGCACGACCTCGGTGACGTCGCCACGCTCTTGACCATCGCAGCGCTTGTCGCCTGGATCGCGGCTGTGCTCACGACGTTCCTCGTCTATGTCCCGCTCCTCGAGACGGTGAGCAGGCTGGACGCCGGGACCGATGCGGCCGAGCGGGACTCGGTCGTCGGCCGCTGGGCCTCGGTCCACCTCGTGCGCACGGTGCTCTTCCTCTGCGGTTTCGGCCTGTTCGTCGCGGCGGCGCTTGCCGCCTAGCGTCAATGCAGCGGCGGCAGATCGGTCGGCCTGAACGTCGGCACGGCCGCCCCCAGGCCCGCCCGCTCCAGCACCATCCGCCCGGTCTCGATCCCGGAGAGGATCACCCGGAACGACGCCGGCCCCTCGTGCGTCCAGTGGCCGGAGAGGTAGAGGCCCTCGATCGGCGTGTCGTGGCTCAGCCGCTTGCTCCCGGTCTGCCCCGGCGTGACCTCCCAGCCGTAGATGGCGCCCTGATGGTTGAGCGTGAACCGCTCGAGCGAGAGGGGCGTCGCGGTCTCGCAGAAGGTGAGGTGGTCGCGGAGGCCCGGAAAGACGTGCGCGTCGAACTCGCCGATCAGCTCGTGCGCGAACCGCTCGCGCTCGTCGTCCCAGGGCCGACCGATGTCGTACGGAGCCAGCGACGTCAGGATCACGATGTGCTCCCCCTCGGGCGCGAGCGTGGGATCCTCTACCGTCGGGACGTTCGCCCACATGCCGCCGGGACGCCCCGCGCGGATGTCCTCGTGGGTCTGATCGTGATCCCAGTGCTTGTAGAGGAAGGTCTCGTGCGCGGCGCCGGCCAGGTCGAGGTCCGTCGCCGCGTACACGACGAAGGCCGACAGCGACGGCGTCATCCGATGCAGCCGGCGGGCCACGTTCGGGGGCGTGCGCTCGGCCCCGACGAGCCGGTCGAACGTCTGGATCGCGTCGGCGTTCGAGATCACGACCGCTGCCTGGATCTCGCGACCGTCCGCGAGACGGACGCCGGAGACGCGGCCGTCCTCCACGACGATCTGCTCGACCTCCTGCGCGACCAGGACGTCGCCGCCGTTGTCCTCGACGGCCTGCGAAAACGCGTCGGCGAGCTTCTGGAAGCTCCCCTCGCAGTAGTACGAGCCGCCGTCGATGAGGACGCTCGTCAGCTGCGAGAACGTGTAGAAGGACAGGCGGGACGGAGGCAGCCCCATGTACGGCCAGATCGAGCTGCACACGCCCTTGAGACGGGGCTCCGTGAGGCAGTCGTCGAGCGCGGCGTCGACGACGGCGTTGCGGTACTTGAAGAACACCGGGAAGCGCTCGACCATCTGGTCGAGCTCGCTCAGCGCAATCTGCATCGCGAGGTTCACCGCCTCTGCGAAGAAGCGCTCGTGGAGCCCGAACCACCTGCGGATGCCGTCTTCGTGCTCGGGAAACGCGTGGACATGCGCCTCGACGATCTCTTCGCGCCCGTACGGCACGTCGAGCGCGAACTCGGGGAAGACCGTCCGATAGAGGTTTTCGACGCGGACGAGATTGCAGCGGTCGCGAACCTCGAGATGCCGGAGGACGAGGTCGATGAATCGACCGTCCTTGGCCTCCTCGAGGATGTGGATCGCGGGGTCGAAGGTGTACGGGCCGCGCCGGAATGCGCGGGCGCAACCGCCCACGCCGTCCTGACGCTCGACCGCGAGCACCTTCTGGCCGGCCTTCGCGAGCAGCGCGGCACTGGAGATTCCGCCAAGGCCACAGCCCACGACGACGACGTCGTACTGGGAGTCGACGTCGATGCTCGTGGTCACCGGCCCGAACTCCCGCGAATGCCCGGTGCCGTCCCGACCACCGCGAGCCTCAGTCGACGTAGGCGTTCAGCTTGCGGATATGCCTGTCCCAGCCGGGCCCCATGAAGACGGCCCGCGCCCTCGCCAGCAGCGGGTTCTTCCACTGTCCGACCGTTCCGACCTGCCAGGCGACCTTCATGACCTCGCTCGTCCGGTCGATGCGTCTGCGCTCGTAGGTGCGCAGCGCCTGCGTCGGATCGTCGTGCTCCGAGAGCGCCCGGCGCAGGGCTGCCGCGTCCTCGATCGCCTGGCACGCTCCCTGGCCGACGTCGATCGTCGTCGGATGCGCCGCGTCCCCGAGCAGGGTCTCGCGTCCGGTGCCCCAGTGGTCGAGCGGCGTCCCTCCGTAGTTGTCCATCCGACTGATGGCGCGATCGGGAGTGGACTCGATCAACGACTCGAGCGGCTCCTGCCAGCCACGGAAGAGCTCCAGCACGATCTGCTTCGACGCCCCCTCCGGGTCCCGCCCGCCCTCTTCGGTCGTATACAGGGCCGCCCAGTACGGCCGGCCGCGCCCGACGTGGTACATGCACAGGCGGAGCCCACGCCCGTACCAGATCACCAGCATGTCCTCGGGGATCCCCGGGTGCTCGAAATCCTCCGCGATTCCCTGCCACACCGTGTAGCCGGCGTACTTCCGCTCGAAGCCGGGGAACTGGAGCGCGCGCAGTTTCGAGCGGGACCCGTCGGCGCCGATCAGGATGTCGCCTCGCTCGGTCGAGCCGTCCGCGAACTCCGCGTTCACTCCGTCGCCGTCCTGGGTGAAGCCGGTGCACTCCTTCCCCATCGTCAACGTCCCCGAGTCGATCGTCGACGTCAGGATTCGATGAATGTTCGTCCGCGACATGCCGACCGACGGCACCTGCCACCGCTCCTCGAGCGGCTCGAGCGTCCTCGCCGCATGCACCTTTCCCTGCCAGCTGCGCAGCTCGACGCGGTGGAGCACCGAGCCGGTCTCTCGCACCGTGTCGCCGAGGCCGATCTCCGTCAGCGGCCGCATGGCATTCGAGTAGAGCGTGAACGCGCCGCCGACCTGGGCTCGCGAAAGATCGGCCTCGCGCTCGAAGACGCTCGCCTCGATCCCGGACTGCTGGAGGTTGACGGCGGCGGTCAGCCCGCCGACGCCGCCGCCGACGATGACCGCCTTCACGCACCCTCCTCCGCGCCGGTGGCAGCGCCCGCAGGCGCAGCGTCCGACCCGGAGGGGTTCGGCGCCGTCCAGTCGCAGACGATGCCGGAGTAGATCCATTTCGTCGCCTCGACGCCGATCATCAGGACGCGGTCGCCGGGCTTGACGAGCCCGGTGCGCCAGCCGTGGTCGAGGAAGAGCGGTACCGCGGCGCAGCCGACCGCGCCCGTCTGCGAGAGGTTGTCGAAGATCTTCCCCTCCATCGCCTGCCACTCCTCGGTCATCAGGCCCGCCTCGCGGAGCGAGTCGAGCATCCAGCCGACGTTCCCCTCCGGGATCAGGCAGTGGTCGATCGAGTCCGCCGGGACGCCGCTGCGCGCGAGGCAGTCGGTGAGCGCTTCGGTGACCATGATCGGCGTGAAGTCGCCGGCGCCGACGACGTCGACGCGCAGGTCGACGAGCCGCGGCTTCGCCTGCTGGACGTGCAGCGGCTCGTGCGAGCCGCCGCCGACCGACCAGATGCCGGGCTTCCGGGTCCCGCCGATCGCGCGCATCGCGCCGGGCATCAGGCCGCCGTCCTCCTCCTTCGCCTGGATCACGGCCGCCGCGGCGCCGTCGCCGAACATGTAGACGGGCATCTTGTCGCGCGCGCGGATCTGGTCCGGGGTCTTGCCGAGGAAGATCGGCGCCAGCACCGGCGAGACCGACTCGCTGCCGATCACGAGCGCCGTCTCGTACGAGCCCTGCTCGAGGTAGAAGCGGGCGATGTCGACGCCCTGCGGCCAGCCGGCTCCACCCGACCGGATCTCGAGCGTCGCGCACTTCTCGATCCCGAGCCGCTCCTGCACCTGGTTGACCACGGCCGGCAGCGGATAGTCCGGCGTGCCGGTGGCCTGGATGATCAGCTCGACCTGGCCCGGCTCGACGCCGGCCGACTCCAGCGCGGCCACCGCCGCCTTGTAGGAGAGGTCCGAGTTGTTCTCGTTGTGGTCGCCGGTCTCGATGTCGATCTGCCAGAACCGCTGCTCGATCGAAAGGCCTTCCGCTACCTCGGGGACGAGCTCGCCGACCAGCTCCTGCACCTTCGTCGTCGGGATCGGCTCGCCGGGCTGGTAGCCGCCGGTCCCCGTGATGTGCGCGCGTTTGCCCATGCACCGATCCTCCCACTCCATCCGCCGAGCGTCCAGGATCTGCGTCCCGCCGGGGCGTATATTCGAGCGATCGATGACCAGGGAGGCCGTCGTCATCGGCGCGGGCCTCGCCGGGCTCACAGCGGCGACGTTCCTCGAGCGGGCGGGCATCGACGTCCTCGTCTTCGAGCAAGCCGACGCTCCGGGCGGCTGCGCTCGACGAATCGGCACCGACCAGGCCACGGCCAACCTGGCCGGGCCCGAGCTCCCGACCGGGGTCGAAGGGGAGCTCGTGGACGGGATCTTCGCCCACCTTGGCGTGCGCGACCGGTGCTGCTTCGAGCCCGGG
>Ga0207693_10005944_pt1 | contig 10128 bp, 8 predicted proteins | sample LARL81metaG_FD_184347 | JGI IMG/M metagenome (GOLD analysis project Ga0207693, IMG submission 184347) | Corn, switchgrass and miscanthus rhizosphere microbial communities from Kellogg Biological Station, Michigan, USA - LAR L8-1 metaG... | ecosystem: Host-associated > Plants > Roots >... | reverse complement strand
TACAGCGGCGGAGGTATCCCAGCAGGAGATACCTCATCGATACAAGATAACCAAAAACAAAAGACATTACGCTACACTCGGGATTCTCAAGTTTGCCGGTCTTTCACGGCTTTGTCCGGGCAGGGATTTCGCTGCGCTCGGGACTTCGGAAAAAGCTGAGCTTAGGATTGCACAAAAATTACTTGATGCTGACGCTGATGATCTGCGCCCCGCTTACCACGTAGCCCACCGGCGTTGAAGCTTCATTCACCGCCGACTCATTGAACACCACCATCTCCTGCGTAGCGCGCATGCCTTCCATTACGTTCATCACTGAGAGCGGCACCGCCGGCATCACCTTGTCTTCCACAGTCGCCTGCGGGTTGGCTTCCAGCAGCGAGACATAAAGATGATCGTTGAGATGTTCTTTGTTGAGGACCTCGATGGTGGAGTGCAGGTCCATCCTCCGTCCCATGGCGGGCGTGGAGCGCCGCGAGCGATCCAGGGTTTCCGCGTCACTCACCAGGATGCGCAGCGAGCCCTTGGGAGCGGACGTGGGAACACGTACCGGGATGCGCCGCACAATGCGATCGCCGCGATATGGCCGCAGCACCGCTTCAATCGTAATCTCATCGCCAGGACGCGCTTCTGTCACGTCAGTACGCGCGCTTTCCAGCACGGCGGCGCGGCGTTCGCGTTCCAGGTCGAACTCCAGCGTTACACCGCTGACCGTCGGGGCTTCAAAAGGATTGTCGTAGATGCGGCCAAAGTGGTCACCCAGTGACATGGCCACGGCGTAAGCTGTGGGCGTGGCGTCAACGGGAGAAAACATGTTCGTCATGCGCACATCGGTGAATCCATTTACGTGGATTCGCCCATTCATGCGGTAGGTGGTCTCTTCACCGTACTGGTTCATGCCCATCAACGCGTTGTAAACCGTGGTCATCATCATTACGGGCGTGAGCTTGGCGTTGTTCAGGACTTCATAGTGATATTCGCGCGGCCCGCTTGGTCCGTGAATGCTCAGCGTTACCGGGATCATCTTTGGCTCGCGATCAAAGCGGCCCAGAATCCCCGTGTGGCGGTCCTGAACGAATGCTCCCACAGGCTCAGTGGTGTTGATGATCTTGAAAGCGTTTAGCGGAGAAGCCAGAGTCGCCACCACATTGGCCTTGGTCATGGGCATATCGACCATGCCGTACTGCATGAGCGGATGGCCGCAGGCCAGCAGGTGGTCTTTATCCATGTAAGTGACGGTGCAGGTTGCGGCAACGTCCATGTCGCCGCGAACAAGGATGGCGCTGACTGCCGATCCGGGAACGAGCGGTTCGGGCTGTTTTTCCTTGCTGGCTGAACCCACGCCCATCACCGGCGTGATTCCCATTGATGAAAGCTGCGGGGCAAACTGCTTGATGGCTGCTTCATTGAAGCCGTTGAACACAAAAGGCGCGTCAATCGGCGTGAGGTACTGCGCGTAGCTCTGGACCGGATTGCTGTCTTCCACGCCGGGCGTGCTGGTTCTGGAGGCGACGGTCGCGCGGGCAACCGATGTCCCGCCCTGAGGAATGCTCTGGTCAAACTCGTTGATTTCCAGCATCTGCTCGATGGGAGTTACGCCGGCGATCGGCTCTTTGGAAAACTGGCCGATACGGTAGGCGATTGCGCCCAGCAATTTGCCGTCAATATAAACGGGGCTGCCGCTCATGCCCGCCACCACGCCGGTGAACTCCGCCTTGTTACCCAGCAGCCTCACCAGGACTACGTCACTCTTGGGGCCGTTCATGTTGTGGAGCACGCCCAGCACTTCCACTCCCATGGTTTCCGGCTTGGTGCCCTCGAAAACGGTATAGCCAACGCCCTTCATCCCCGGATGCACGTCATCCACTCTCATGATCTGGGTGGTGGCGGGGGGCGGCTGGGTGGTCTGGCTGGCGGCGCGGTTCTGGGCAAGGCCTACGCCCACTAAGGCGAAGAGAACATTCAACAAAATGACGGCTTTTTTCATACTGCAAACCCTGATTGCTGCAAGTACAATCCCACGAACGGTCCGTGCAGCGCGGGAAAAATGGCTTCTGAAAAGCTGAGTTCGTGCATCTATACTAATGTACAAACCCATAAAAAGGCACTGTCAAATGTTCTTAATACACGCTTTCAAATCGCAACGAATTTCTAAGGTGAATGCCTGCTTGCGCTTTCTTGCTGCGCTTACCCTGATCGCAATCTTGTGGGCAGCGCCGGCGGCGCAGGCACAAAATGCGCAGACCCAGGCCAGCCCTAGTCCTACTCCCAGCGCGCAGCAACCAACCAACGCGCCGGCGGAAGCCGGAGGTCCGCAGGGCGACATTGGGCCCATTGCCGTGCCCAAAAAGAAAGATGAAGCGCCCAAAAAGGACGAAGCCCCCAAGGCCCCCAAAAAAGTGGAAGGCCTGGATAACTTTTCCATGCGCGTGGCTTCGCAGCTAGTCACGCTCGACGTGGGAGTGCTATCCAAGGACGGCTCGTTCATTCCCGGCCTGAAAAAAGAGCAATTCCGGGTGCTGGAAGACAACGTGCCCCAGACGATCACAAGCTTCAACCAGATCCAGGCGCCCATCACGGCGGTGATGCTGGTGGAGTTTTCCAACAACCAGTACTTCTATACTTTTCAGATTGACTCCATCAAGTCTTCTTATGTATTTGCCCAGACGCTGAAAAAAGAAGACTGGATCGCCATGATCTCTTACGACCTGAAAGCGCACCTGCTGACGGACTTTACCCAGGACAAGAATGCCATTCTGGGCGCGGTGCAAAGCATGCAGCCGGGCATGGCCATGAGCCAGGAGACCAATCTTTTTGACGCCCTGTATGACACACTCGACCGGCTGGAGAACGTGGAAGGCCGCAAATACGTCATCCTGATCGGCAGCGGGCGTGACAGCTTCAGCAAACACACGCTGGACCAGACGCTGAAGAAGGTCCAGGCCTCAAAGGACATTGCGATTTATACGGTCAGCACCGGCAAGGCGCTCTTGAATTATGCGGAATCGCACGGCCTGATGCGGTATCTGTGCCCGATCACCGAGTTCAACTGCAACATGACTTTTCTTCAGGCCGATAACCAGATGAAGACCTTCTCCAAGTTGACCGGAGGCCGCTGGTTCGAGCCGGTCTTCGATGGCCAGCTGCGGGAGATTTACGGCGAGATTGCCGACACAATCCGCAACCAGTACGCCATCTCTTACCACCCCACCAACCGCGCCCTTGACGGCTCTTTCCGCAAGATCAAGGTGGAACTGGTGGATGAGGCCGGGCACCCGGTAAAGCTACGGGACGAGAAGAGCGGTAAGGAAATTAAATACCAGATCGTAGCGCGCGACGGTTACAAGGCGAAGCAGCAGGTGGAGTAGTTTTGTTTATATCCCGAGCGAAGAGAGGGAGCGCGCTATTGTGACGATGAATCCTCAGGAACAACCCCTGCGAACCGCTTGCGCAAGCACGATTGGTCGAGGCCTGGTGAGCTAAAAGAGATTGGAAGTTGATAGGGGTCCCTCGCTGCGCTCGGGATGAAAAATCAATGGAAATAATGCCGCAGCACCACCAGAAGCCCTACTCCCAGAAAGACGACCATCGCAATCCGGATTCCCGGCTCTTTGTTCACTTCAGGGATAAGGTCGGAAGCCGCGACGTAAAACGTAACGCCCGCAGCAAGTGGTAACCCGGCAGTGAGCGTGCGGCTAAAAATGGTCATCGTCAGCACGCCCGCGATAGTCGCCAGCCCTAAAATCACCGACGCCGCCCACGCGACAGCTTTGCTGCGGCCGCTGGCCAGCATGATCGATGAAGCGGTGAATCCTTCCGGGACCTTGTGCAGAATCACGGCCAGGAAAATGATCCAGCCCAGCCAGCCGGAGATCAAAAAGCCGGATGCGATTGCGATCCCATCAAAAAAGGTGTGGATCACTAATCCGAAGAGCACTGAATAGCCACGCCGGCGCTCGGCAAATTCTTCAGCATGGGTCTCTTCGCCGAAATGGAAATGGCCGGTGACGGTGTGTTCAAAGAAGTGAACAAGAAAATAACCCACCAGCATCAGCAGAGAAGCCTTTGGTCCGCCAATGGCAATGCTTTCCGGTAGCATTTCCAGAAATGCCGTGCCCAGCATGAAACCAGCGCCCAGCGCGACGAAGTAGCGCAGGTAGCGGCGTTCCCAGTCTTTCTGCACGATGACCGCGCCGCCCAGGCCATTGGCCAGAGCGGCGGTCAAACCCAGCAGAATGCTTGTAGTGATGGAGCCCATGGATGCAATCCATCAGAATAGCAGAAGGAGTTTTGTGTGGAAGCCCGCCGGGGCCGAAAGTGCCTTGATAGCGTGTTGTGGCAGACAACATCCGTCCCCGTTCCAAATTGGCATTACAGCAATTTAATTAACACTCCCGGCAGCTCTTCACGGCAATTCTGCGGAGCTATAATTTCGCTAGCCCGGGTCATTTGGAGCGGTTGAATCTTTTCGAAAGGCGGACCTTATGACCGAACAGAAAAATAGAGTTCTAGCCCGCATGGGGGCACGCACCCTGACGCAAGCGGAAATGGCAGAGGTGAGCTGTGGCTTTTCCACTCCGACTATCATCACCGATCTAATCACCGATTTCGGAAAAGACTTTTCCGTTGACCATATAGCAAATTAGTAACACCGCGATTGAGAATTCCCCCCGGGCCATAAGCGCCGGGGGTATTTATGCCACATCTGTTTAGATCGATTCTGGAATTGCCATTGCAAGGGGCGGCGAGACTCGTGCAAATCGAGCCGCCTGCACCAGGAGTATAAACGAACTTTCCATGTTCGAATTCTCTAGCGGTGTGGAGCGAAAGCGACAGAATTAATCGTTCAGCCGCTGTGACGTATGTGCATCACGTCGCCATCCTGCACGATGTATTCTTTGCCTTCCAGCCGCAGTTGGCCCTTGGAGCGAGCGTTGGCTTCCGACCCCGCGTCCAGCAATGTGTCCCAGTGAATGGTTTCCGCGCGGATGAAATGCTTCTCCAGGTCAGAATGGATCGCTCCGGCCGCAGACTGCGCCCGCGATCCACGCGGCACCGTCCACGCGCGGCACTCGTCTTCGCCGATGGTGAAAAACGAAATCACACCCAGCAATTCATAGGTCTTGCGGATCAGCCGGGTGAGCCCGCTGTCTTTTAATCCGTAGCTGGAAAGAAATTCCTGCGCTTCTTCGTCGCTCATTTCCGCCAGCTCGGCTTCCACTTTGCCGCAGATGGCCGTGGCCCCGGCGTTCTTGCGCGAAGAAATTTCCTTCAATCCAAACTTGTCGACGGCTTTTTCCAGATCGTCGCCCAGCGTCTGCGATTCATTCACGTTCAGCACGTAGAGGATGGGCTTCTGGCTCAGGAACATGAAGCCGCGGATTCGCTTTTCGTCGTCCGCGGTGATTTCCATTTCGCGCAGCGGCAGCTCTTTTTCCAGATGGGCCTTGGCGCGCAGGATCAAATCGTTTTCCCGTTCCAGCTCCGCATTCTTCATTTTCTTCAGATCTTTTTCCAGCCGCTCCAGCCGCTTTTCCACCTGGCCCAGATCGCTCACGATCAGGTCAAAGTCCACGGTCTTGGCGTCGCGCAGAGGGTTGATCTCTCCTACGTGTGGGATGGAGGGATCGTCAAAGGCGCGTAGAACGTGGGCTAGCGCATCGACGGTGCGCAGCGCCGTAAGGAATGCCGTTTCCTTCAGCGCTTCCTGGCCGATCGCGGCCACGTCGGCATATTCCACCACGGCATGCGTCAGTTTCTTGGGGTTATATTGTGCCGCCAGACGGTCAAGACGGTCGTCGGGCACCTTGGCGATGCCCAGATGCGCCTCGCGTGGATTGGAATGGCCGCGTCCGGAAACGTCAACCTTGGTCAGGATTTTAAACAGAGATGTCTTGCCCACCTGCGGCAGGCCGATGATTCCAGTTTTCATGTGTTTGGTTCTTGGCTTTTGGCTCTTGGCCTTTGGCTCTTAAGCTTGCGGTTTTCGATTGAAACAGCGTTATGCGCGCTTCTAAAAGATTGTATCAGCCAAGCGTGCCGGCATGAGATTGAGACGCCCGGCCTCGGGTCATTTTGACGGCGGGTATTTTTTGAACATTTCCGATACGGCCTTGTTGGCCTGCTCCAACAATTTGCTGCGCTTGTTGTAATCCATTTTGCCCTTGGCGGTTGCGCGCCACACCAGCTGCTTGCGCCTGGCGTCGACCAGGTCAACCGTAATTGAGCCATGCATGATCTGCGGGGCCGACGTCGCCGGTAGTGAGCCGCCCCACATTGTGGTACCAGGCACCGGGTAGCCTCCGGTCGCGGTGTAGCTGGGATCCGCGGGGGCATATCCGCCTTCCACTTCGCCCACTCCACCATAGGATTGCACCAGCAGATCGGGATTGCCATCCACTTTGTGTAAGCCTTTTTGGTTCAGTTCATATTCGATATTCTGGTGGATGATGGCCGCTATGGCGGGATTTGTAGCGGGGGTGGCGCTGGGAACCCAGGCGTAGGTTTTATACCGGCTGAAATCCGCTGACTTGTCGTATCCGGTCTGGACTTTTTGCGCACACGCGGTGGCTGCAAACAGGAGAAAGAGTGTGGCCCGAACGATCAGCGCCGGTCCTGTTCCACGCATTTTCATTCCCTCCACCCCGCCTGAAAATGATCTCTCTGGCAGATTAGGAGCGTGCGGTTCAAGCCTGCAACCCGTATTTCTGACAGTCGCTCGTTCGGCAGTGAATCATCTCGCGAGAAGGAACGAATCAATGAGCCCCGGAGGGCGGCACATTAGCTGTTGTTTCCGAACCGCCGCGCCGTCAGAACGACGACGCCAAGGCCGAGAAACAGAACGCCGCCTTCAAGGCGCGTAGACCATGCATGCAGATGGTCGAATTCAGAGCGGCCAGACGAGGAATCCATAATCGTGGGATTCGAGCGCAATTCTCGCATGCGCGGCGTGATGCCGAATTGCGACACCATTGTGAAGGCGAGCATCAGCACGACAAAGACATGGCTCAGCATGAACGGCTTGAGTTGGACATACTTTTGCCAGTTATAGAGCAGTGAGCAAACCAGGAAGATCACGCCGGAGATTATTCCCATCCAGTGCAGCTTGGTCAGTGTTGCGTTCACAACGTCGCCCGCCAGTTTTGTCGTAGGCAAGACGCCAAATAGAGTAGGCGCCAGAACGAACGCAAAGAAGATGATCCCGCCGATCCAGACGATCAGCGCCAGCAGCATGAGAAATCGAAGGAAGGCCATCACCGCACATTGTACCCGCAGGTCTCAGGATTACGGGGCATCGCCTCTGGACGCTGATAATGGCGTGTGCAGATCGAGTTCGATGATGACCTGCTGCAACATTTCCGAATCGGCTGTGGTGATGGTAAGGGGCCGGCTCCTGGTGTATCGATCCTTCCAGGCATAGATCCTCAACTCCATATGGGCCGGCACCAGAATGGGAATGTCGGCTAATGCATGAGGGATGGCGAACGGAAACGAGCCGGTGTGCTGCAAGGTAATTCCATAGTCAGCAATGCGTGCCTTGGTGGCAGGGTCCACCACTTCGATTTTCAATCTTGCGAACTTGGTGGGGAATCGTACGACTACATTGGCACACTCATGAGAGGACAAGATAAAGGGAGCATCCTGTGCTTGATAGACCGGCTCTACGCGCAGGGGGGCGGCGACCTCCCTTTTTGTGAACAGTCGGTAACGCCCGCTTTGCAGCCCGGGGATCTTAAAATTGCCCTGTTCATCAGTGGCAGAAAAAGGATATGAGTCCGCCGAATACGGATTCGGATGGAAAAGCGGCAATGCCTCAACGTGGATACCTGGCAAAGGCTTTTGGTCCTCGTCCACCACCGAGCCGGAGATGCAATCGGAGCCACGCGCCGCCGCCGTTGCGGGAGATGGAGCGGAAGCGGCTGCGGGAGAGGCCGCGTTTATGGCCTTAGATCGCGCCACTACGCCGGGAACACCGCCGGAGTTCACGCGGGTTGCCAGGTCCTTGTGGTCTGGTGCGTTGACCATCACCCTGACGGTGCTCCCGGATTTGAAAGGGGCCGCAAAGGAAAGACGGTACTGGCTGCTCAAATCTTCCAGCACTTTGTGCGCCGCTTTGCGAATCTCGCCGGAGCTATCCGCAAAGAAGGCCGCGCCGCCGCTTAGCCTGGCAAAAAATTCAAGCGTCTGCCGGCCCGGGGCGGAGATTGTGTCATTTCCATCCGGCACGCCAATGGAATAAATCAGCGGATTGCCGCTTTGCTGCAAGGCATGGAATGCATACTCTCGTGTTTTTTTGCTCTCGTTGTCATAACCGTCGGTCACGGCCAGCACCACGCGCTTGTTGCAGGCCTTGTTCGCCGCCAGATGGTCTGCGGTGGCGATTAAAGAATCGTAAAATGCCGTTCCACCCCGGGCATCGGCGCGTTTAAGTGCTTTCTCGATTTTCGCGGGATCGGTGGTGAAGTCCTGGTCGAGATACGCATCGTCATTGAACAGGACCACGAATACCTGGTTGGCGGGATTCCCCGAGCGGACAAACTCCGCCACCGCCGAGGTGATTGCCGCCAGCTTGTGCCGCATGGAGCCTGACTCGTCCACCAGAATGCCGATGCAGGCAGGTACATCGCCGGACGCGACCTCATTGATGGGAACCCGCGTACTGTCCTCATAGACAGTGAAATTTTCCGCCTTAAGCCCGGTCACGGGCCGATGATCATGGCCGTTTACGGTGACAGTGAGCGTCGTCCTGGCCGCCGGTGGCGCCGATGCGGCCTGTGGTGCAGAGCTTTGCTGACTGGCAGACAGATAAATGGCAGGCAAAAGGACAACACAGAACACAAGTCTGGTGTTGAGAAGACCGCGCATGGAGACTCCGTGGATAAGCGCCGCTATTTTACGCCTGATGGCAAGCAGAACGTAAGTAACGATTCTGCAATCCAGAACGAAGTGAGGGAACCCCTATAGCCACCAGAATCTGAACGTAAACATACTGAAATCTCAGCCGAAGGTGGCTGCGCTCGACAGCAAATGTATGCGATAGGGCTCCCTCACCCACAAAGAACGCGGGTTCGGGATTTCAGACAAAGCTATACCGGGACCGGCACCGACTGAATAATGTCGCGGAGGATATTGTCGCCCTGGTCGGACTTCTTCAGCGTCGAAGAATAACGGGCATTGACCACCACGCGGTGCGAGAACACCGGCACCACTAACTGCTTGAAGTCGGCGGGGGTGGCAAAGCGGCGGCCTTCCAGATAGGCCATGGCTTGAGCGGCGCGATAGAGCATGAGCGATCCGCGCGGCGAAACTCCCAGAGAAAGCGTTTCAATCTCGCGTGTCTTTTTGACGATTTCCAGCGCGTAATCCACCAGTGAATCGTCGACCTTCACTTCGGTTACTTCATCCTGCATGGCGATGATGTCCGCGCCGGAGGCGACGGGCTTTACGGAGTCCAGGCGGGCCGCGCCGGCTTCAGAGCGCAGGATCTCGCGCTCATTGTCGCCTTGCGGATAGCCCATGCGGACGCGCAGCAGAAAACGGTCCAGCTGCGATTCCGGCAGCGGATACGTGCCGTGGTGTTCGATGGGATTCTGCGTGGCGATCACCAGAAACGGCTGCGGCAGCGGATGCGAATGCCCGTCCATGGTGACCTGGCCTTCGTTCATCGCTTCCAGGAGCGCCGACTGTGTTTTTGGCGTGGTGCGATTGATTTCATCGGCCAGCAGCACGTTGGTGAAAACCGGACCGGACTTAAATTCGAACTGGCCTTCAGTTGCCGAATACACTGAGATGCCCAGCACGTCCGAGGGAAGCATGTCACTGGTGAACTGGATGCGCTGAAAACTGCAATCCAGCGCCCGGGCCAGGGCATGGGCCAGCGTGGTCTTGCCGACGCCGGGGACGCCTTCAATCAGCAGGTGGCCGCGCGCGAGCACGGAAACCAACGCCAGGCGCAGCACTTCATCATTGCCGCGGATGATCGTCCTCAGGGACTGCTCAATCGCGGCGGCGCGCGCGCTGCTGCTGGTGGATGACTGAATTTGGGTGGAAGCCATCGACTTGGGTTCTATTGTATCGCTGTATCGCACAACCATGCTGGTCCGTTTCCTTATTACTATGCGGGACGCGCCC
>Ga0207693_10005942_pt1 | contig 10129 bp, 9 predicted proteins | sample LARL81metaG_FD_184347 | JGI IMG/M metagenome (GOLD analysis project Ga0207693, IMG submission 184347) | Corn, switchgrass and miscanthus rhizosphere microbial communities from Kellogg Biological Station, Michigan, USA - LAR L8-1 metaG... | ecosystem: Host-associated > Plants > Roots >... | reverse complement strand
AGCATCGGCCTGGAGCACACCCGCTGGCTGGGCGAGACCCAGCGCGAGATCGCCGAGGAGAAGCTCGCCGCAGTGAGACCGGGCGCGACGCTGGCGCTCGGCTCGAGGCTCGCGCCGGAGGTGCTCGCAGTCGCTGAGCGCGTCGCTCGTGAGCGCGGCGCGCCCCTCCGTCAGGCGTCCGAGCGCGATTCCGCGGCTCGGCTGCCGGCCTGGGGAGCCTTCCAGCAGCGCAACTTCGCACTCGCGCGGCTCGCCGCCGAGAGTATGTTGCTGCAGACTGGCGAGGGACCTCCCGACGCTTCGGCGTGCGAGCGCGCTGCACGCGAAGCGGCCGCCTCGGTGCTCGTGCCCGGTCGGCTGCAGGTTCTCGATCGCGATCCGCCGACGGTGCTCGACGGAGCGCACAATCCGGCGGCCGTCGCGGCGCTGCTGGAGTCGCTCCCCGACGTCGTCGGCGAGCAGCCGCTCGGGCTCGTGTTCGGCGTGCTCGACGACAAGGACGCGGCGGGCATGCTCGGCCCGCTGTCAGGGCGCTGTGCACGCATCTGGCTGACGGCGCCGGCGAGCGAGCGAGCGGTGGCGCCGGCGGCGCTGTCGCGGCTCGCGCGGGAGTGCGGCGCCCGGCGCGTCACGTGCGAGCAGGACCCGGCGCGCGCGCTGCTGGCCGCGCAACGGTGGGCGCGCGACGAGGCGGGCGCAGTGCTCGCCTGCGGCTCGCTGTACCTCGTCGGCGAGCTGCTCGAGGGCCTCGGCGCGTTCGATACCTTGAATGGGGACAAGCTGCCAACCGGGGGTGCGCTCAGGTGAACGACGAGGGGCCATCCGTGCTGACGATGATCGGCGCCGTGGCACTGATGGTGGCGCTCGTAATACTCGTGTTCTTCGCGGCCGGCTACGGCTTCGGCCGCCTGTTTCTCTAGACTCGGCCGGCCTATGTTGCCCCTGGCGTACTTCGGGATCGAAAGCAGCGGCCTGAACCTGGTCATCGACCTGTTGATCCTGTTCGCAGTCGTCCTGTACCTGTCGCTGATCTACTGGACCTACGCCGACGCCACGCGGAGGATCGTCGACCCGATGCTGATCGGATGCGCGACCGCGGCATCGCTGTTTCCGTTCGTGGGCACGATCATCTACCTGATCCTCCGTCCCCCCGAGTATCTCGAGGACGTCCGCGAGCGCGAGCTAGAGATCCAGGCCACTGAGGCGCGCTTGTACGAGCTCGACACGTCGCTGTGCCCGCACTGCGACTACCGCGTCGAGCGCGACTTCGTGCGCTGCCCGAGCTGCCTACGCAAGCTCAAGGAGCGCTGCGTCAGCTGCGGACGCCCGCTCGACCAGGCGTGGACGATCTGCCCCTACTGCGAGACGGAGGTGCCTCCGGCGGTGTCGCGCCGCCCGCGCCGCCGGCGCGCGCCACAGGTGCACTCCGAGCGTCCCGAGCTGGGAACGCCCGCCACCGAGGGCGGGCGGCGCGCCGACGAAGCGCGCGCAGAGCGCGAACAGCGCACCCCCGCGGGCTCGGCCTCGTCCTCAGTCGCTGACGGCGAGGGCTCGCGCGCGGCGCTGCCGGCATCTGAAGGCGCCAGCCCGCGTTCGCGCCCGGCTCGCGCGGGGGACCCGGGACCTCGGGCCCGGCCCGGGCCATAGGCCGCCCGCGCATGGCAGGCGCAGCCATCGAGCGGACGTTGATCCTCATCAAGCCCGACGCCTTCGCGCGGGGGTTGACGGGCGAGATCATTGCGCGGTTTGAGCGCAAGGGGCTGACGCTCGTTGCGCTGAGGGGCATGACGGTGAGCAGAGATCTCGCCCAGCAGCACTACGCCGAGCACGCCGAGCGCCCCTTTTTCGGCGAGCTGGTCGAGTTCATCACCTCGGGCCCGATCGTCGCGCTGGTGCTGGAGGGCGCCGAAGCCGTGCAGGCGGCGCGGCAGGTGATCGGTGCAACCAATCCGCTCGAGGCCGCGCCGGGGTCAATCCGCGGCGACTATGCGCTCGAGGTCGGACGCAACATGGTGCACGGCTCGGACTCGCCGGGCTCGGCTGAGCGCGAGGTCGGGCTGTTCTTCCCCCAGACCTAGCTGCGGCACGCGCGTTGCGGCCATGACGGCTCTGCACGGCGCACGCTTGCCGCTGGTGCTGGCCTCCTCATCGCCGCAGCGCCGCGCTCTGCTCGAGCGCCTGGGCGTGTGCTTCCAGGTGCGGCCCGTTCACGTGCCCGAGCTCGATCGCGGCGACCCCGCGACCGTGGCGCTCTCGAACGCGCTGAACAAGGCGCGCGCGGCGCGCGCTGTGGAGCGGGCCGAGGCGGTGATCGGATGCGACACCATCGTCGCGCTCGGCGGCAAGATCTACGGCAAGCCGGCCAATGAGCGCGCCGCGCGGGCGACGCTGCGCGCGCTGAGCGCCCAGACGCACGAGGTGATCAGCGGACTCGCGCTCCTGCTGCCGGAGGGCGAGCGGACCGCGACGGCTTGCACGGCCGTCAGCTTCCGAGAGCTGGGCGAGCAGCTGCTCGCGTGGTATCTCGCCCTGGGCGAGTGGCGCGGGCGCGCCGGCGGATACGCGGTCCAGGGCGCAGGCGCGGCCCTCGTGCGCCGCGTAGAGGGGGACTACGAGAACGTCGTCGGCCTGCCGCTGGCGACGCTCTTGGACCTGTATCCGAGACTGCTGCCGTAGCGGTGCGTCCGAGCGCGGCCGCTCTCGGCATCCCGATTGGGGCGTGGCCGTAGGAAATCGGGCGTTCGCTAGACTCCGCCCGCGGGTGCGCCCGGAACTCGCTGATCTACAGCGCGTCGTGCGCGTGCGATGCGCCGTTGAGCCGAGCCTGCCCTCTCTCCCATGGGCATCTTCAGCTATCTGACCGGATTCGGTGGCCGCGACATGGCGGTCGACCTCGGCACCGCCAACACGCTCGTGTACGTGCGCGGTCGCGGAATCGTGCTCTCCGAGCCAAGCGTCGTCGCGATCGACTCCCGCTCGGGCGAAGTGCACGCGGTAGGCATCGAGGCCAAGCGCATGCTGGGACGCACACCGGGCACGATCCAGGCCATCCGGCCGTTGAAGGACGGTGTGATCGCCGACTTTGACGTGACCGAGGAGATGCTGAGGCATTTCATCCAGAAGGTGCATCAGAACCGCTGGGCGCACCCCCGCGTCGTCGTGTGTGTGCCCTCGGGCGTGACCGGTGTCGAGAAGCGCGCCGTCGAGGAGGCCTGCCTGTCGGCGGGAGCTCGCACGGCCTACCTGATCGAGGAGCCGATGGCCGCAGCGATCGGCGCCGGCCTGCCGGTGGGCGAGCCGACGGGTTCCATGGTCGTCGACGTCGGAGGCGGGACCTCGGAGGTGGCGGTCATCTCGCTGGGCGGGATCGTCGTCTCGCAGTCCATCCGCGTCGGGGGCGACGAGATGGATGAGGCGATCATCAACTACGCCAAGCGCGAGTACAAGCTGCTCATCGGCCAGCAGACGGCCGAGGAGCTCAAGCTGGAGATCGGCTCTGCGTGTCCCATGAGCGAGGAGTTGCAGGCCGAGATCCGCGGCCGCGACATGGTCGCCGGGCTGCCCAAGACGGTCGTGCTGACAAGCGAGGAGATACGACAGGCGCTCGAGGAGCCGCTGAACCAGATCATCGACGCGGTCAAGGAGACGCTCGACCGCACCCCGCCCGAGCTTGCCTCGGACATAATGGATCGCGGCATCATGCTCGCGGGCGGAGGCTCGCTGCTCCAGGGACTGGACGAGCGGCTGCGTGAAGAGACGCAGATGCCCGCGCACCTCGCGGAGTCGCCGCTGACGTGCGTCGCCGTAGGGTCCGGGCGCTCGCTCGAGGAGTTCGAGGCCATCCACCGCTCAAACCGCAACACACGCAACCGCCGCCGGCGCTGAGGCCCGCGGCTTTGCCCCCTGCGCCGGGGGTACTCTTCATTGCGCTGAACGTTCGGAGGATCGCAACACGTGTATGACAAGACGGTTCGGCGGCGACGAGCAGTGCTCGCGGTGCTCGTCGTTCTCTCCCTGATACTTCTCACGGCATACTTCGGCGAGGCTCCCGGCGGACGCCTCCATTCGGTCCAGCGCGGTTTTCTGACCGTCATCTCCCCGATCCAGGACGGGGCCAACAAGGCGCTGAAGCCCGTGCGGGACCTGCTCGGCTGGGCCGGCGACACGCTGCACGCCAAAGGCCAGCGCAACGAGCTCGTCAAGCAGGTCGACAGGCTGCGCCGCCAGCTCGTCGCAGACCAGGCTGAAAAACACTCCTACCGCGAACTGCTGGCCCTCTACCACCTGAACAGCCAGCTGGGCATCAACAACTATCACCCCGTTACCGCGACGGTCGTGGGCAAGTCGCCCAACATCTGGTATGCGACGGTCACGATCGACAAGGGAACGGCCGACGGGCTGAGGGTCAACGACCCCGTCATCAACGGCGAAGGACTGGTGGGGAAGGTCGTCCAGGTTGCCTCCGACGGAGCACAGGTAAGCCTCCTCACCGACAGCACGTTCGGGGTCTCCGCGCGCCTCAGCGCCAACGGCGCCACGGGCATCGTGCAGCCGCGGGTGGGCGACCCCAACGACCTGCTGCTTCAGTACCTGCCCGCCAACACTCCTGCGCAGCCGGGCGACTACGTGGTCACCTCGGGCACGGTGGCGAGCGGCGACGATTCGCTCTTCCCGCCGGGCATCCCGATCGGACAGGTGACCTCGATCAACGAAGAAAGCGCGTTCAGGTCCGTCAACGTGCACCCGCTGGCCGACCTGCACAACCTCGACGTCGTGCAGGTTCTGACCGCGTCCCGTAGCAGCCTGCCCGCGAACCTCAGTCGTCTCGCCGCCAATCTACCACCGGGGCAGAGCGCGCCTGCAGGCGGCTCGGGCGAACAGCTCGCGTCAACGGGAGTCGGGCGATGACAGCCGACAGCTCGCTCGCACTGCTCGCGCGGATCGCCGCGCTCTCGGTGGTGGCGGTGTTTCTGCAGATCGGCGTGATCTCCGAGGTGCCCGTGTTCGGCGTGAGCGTGGACATCTCACCGCTTCTGGTGTGCTTTGTGGGGCTGCTGTGTGGCTCGGTGATGGGCGCGATCGGTGGCTTCGCCATCGGGCTGCTCGTCGACCTGCTGCTTCTGCAGACGCTGGGCCTGACCTCGCTGATCTTCACCGTGCTCGGCTACTGGTCCGGGCGCCTTCGCGAGCTGCGCGACCCGCAGGCGGCGATCACACCGTTGCTCGTGGGCGCGGTCGGCTCGGCGGTTGCGATGCTGGGCTACTCGCTGATCGAGTTCCTGCTCGGCGTCGACGCTCCGGTCAGCCTCGAGCTGCTGCGCGAGATCGTGATCGGCGTGGTCGTGAACACGATCGTCGCGCTTCCAGTGTGGGCGATCGTGCGCCGCAGCCTCGCCGGCAGCCTGCCCGATGACCCGCGCCGTCGTCGAAGGCGTGCATACACGACGGGCGGCCTGAGTCCGCTCTCGCGCGCATGAGCGCCATCGAGCCCGGCGGACAGGCCGAGCCGCGCCTGCCCGTCTCGCCGCAGCTGGCGCTGCGTGTGGCGATCATCGGCGGCCTGGTGATGACGATGTTCGCGATCATCTTCTTCCGCCTCTGGTACCTGCAGGTGCTGTCCGGCGAAAAGTACGTGCAGCAGGCCAACGCCAACCGCGCCCGGGACTTGCCGATCGCGGCCCCGCGCGGGGGAATCCTCGACGGCGAAGGCCGCCCGATCGTGGCCAGCCGGGTGACCAACGCGGTGCAGATCGTCCCCTCCGCGCTTCCGGCCCCAGGCACCCCGCGGCTGCGCCTCTACAGGCGGCTGGGAGCGCTGCTCGGGATGTCCGCGCGCCGCATCGAGGCGCTTGTCATCAAGGGCCGCACCGAACTGCCCTACGCGCCCGTGACGATCAAGACCGACGCCGGCCAGGGGGCTCTGACGGTGCTCGCCGAGCGCCAGAACGACTACCCCGGGGTCACGCAGGAGCCCGTGTCCATTCGCGACTATCCCTACGGAGAAATGGCGGCCCAGGTGCTCGGCTACGTGGGCCAGGTGTCACCGCTCGAGTTGAAGATGCACGCCTTCCACGGCGTCAAGCAGGGAACCATCGTGGGCCAGGAAGGACTCGAGTACTACTACGACAGATACCTGCGAGGTGCCCCGGGCACCGAGCGCGTGGAGGTCAACGCGGCCGGCTATCCGGTGCCGAGCAAGCTTGCGCCGACGCCTCCCAAGGCCGGCTACGGCCTCAGGCTGACGCTCTCGCTGCCGCTGCAGCGCGAGGCCGAAAAAGCGCTCCTGGAAGGGATCGAGCACGCGCGCGGGTCGGGCAAACCCGCGGTCGCGGGAGCGTTTGTGGCGCTTGATCCGCGCAACGGCGAAGTGCGGGCGCTCGGCTCCTACCCGAGCTTCAACCCCAACAAGTTCGCCAAACCGCTGACAAAGGCCGAATACGCGGCGCTCGAGGGCAAGAGCGGACCGAGCGGTGAAACGGTGCCCGCGCGCCTCACCGACAGAGCCGTCAACGGCACCTACCCGACGGGATCGACCTTCAAGCCGATCACGGCGATGGCGGTCCTGGAAGGCAACGTCGTAAGCCCCTCGACCGGCCTCGGCGCCGGTCAGTGCATCGCCGTCTCCACCGAGCAGTTCTGCAACGCAGGCAAGGCCGACTATGGCGCCCTCGGACTGGTACAGGCGCTGAAGGTCTCGTCGGACACGTACTTCTTCGAAGCCGGCGAGCTCGCCAACGCATATGGCAACGTGATCCAACACACGGCGCACGAGCTCGGCGTGGGCGAGCAGACCGGGATCGACCTGCCCAGCGAGATCACCGGACTGGTGCCGACGCGCGCCTGGCGCGCGCGCGTGGCAGACGAAGAGCTGCGTTGCGAGCGACGCAGGCACGTCTCCAGCTGCGGCATCTCCGACGGGCGCCCGTGGAGCGTCGGCGACAACATGCACCTCGCGGTCGGCCAGGGCGATCTGCTCACCTCGCCGCTGCAGATGGCGGTCGCGTACTCGACGCTCGCCAACGCCTTCACGAATGGGGGCGATGGCACGGTCGTGCGTCCTCACCTCGGGAAGGAGATCGACGGTCCTCAGGGTGCTCTGGTGCAGGCCCTGAAGTTCCCGCCACGACGCCACGTGCGACTCAACGCCTCGGACGTGGGCCTCGTGATGGAAGGGCTGCACGAGGCCGCAAGCCAACCCGGCGGCACGTCGGCCGCGGTGTGGAGCGGCTGGAACCAGGCGCAGCACCCTGTTTACGGGAAGACCGGAACCGCCCAGCACGCGGTCGGAGAAGACCAGTCCTGGTACATGTGCTACCTCCCCGACCCCAGCCGGCCGCTGGTGATCGCGGTGACCGTCGAGCAGGGCGGATTCGGCGCCGAAACCGCGGCGCCTATCGCGCGGCTGCTGGCTTCGCAGTGGTTCGGAGTCTCCAAGCAATTCGTCGCCGGAAGCTCGAAGACGTTTTGACCGAGCCCGCAACACCGACACGCCCGGCGCGCCCCCGCGCTCGGCGCCCCGCCTGGGAAAGCGTGGCACCGCGGAGCCCGATCACAGGTCGCGAGTCGGCGCCAGGCGGGCGCCGTCCCTGGCGCCTGCCGCTCGATCCGGCGCTCACGGCGGCGGTCGTGGGGCTTGGCGTCGCCTCCGTCGTGACCCTGAAAGGGGCGACCAGCAACCTGATCCCCGCGCAGCCCCACTACTACGTCAACCGCCAGGCGACGTACCTGATCACGGGCGTTCTTTTGATGCTCGCGCTCTCGCGCGTCGACTACTCGCGGCTGCGCCGGCTGCACGGCGCGATCTACGGCCTGCTGATCCTCATGATCCTCGCCGTCCTGGCGGTGGGTCACACGGCCAGGGGCTCCCAGCGCGCGATCAACCTGCCCTTCTTCTCCTTCCAGGCCTCAGAGGTGGGCAAGGTGCTGCTGATCACCGCCCTCGCGGGGTTCGTCGTCGGGCGTGCCCGCAAGCTACGCGATCGCGACACCACCGCTCAAGTGATGCTCGCGGCGCTGATCCCCGCGATGCTCGTGATCGCGCAGCCCGACCTTGGCTCGGGCTTGGTCTACATCGTCATCGCGGCCACGCTGCTGTTCGTCGCGGGGACGTCGTGGAAGCACCTGAGCGCCCTGGCGGCTCTGGGCGCGGTTTCGCTCGCGTTGGTGCTGGTCGCCGCGCCGGCGGTGGGCGTACACGTGCTGAAGCCCTACCAGGTGCAAAGGCTGACGGCCTTCCTGCACCCCTCGACCAACCCCCAGAAGGAAGGCTATCAGCAGGTCGAGGCGAAGATAGCGATCGGGTCAGGCCAGAAGACCGGCCGCGGCGTCAATGCCACCCAGACGCGTTTGAACTTCGTGCCCGAGGATCACACCGACTTCGTCTTTGCAGCCGTCGGGGAGCAGTATGGCTTCCTCGGCGCTGCGCTCGTCCTGGCGCTGTATGCGCTGCTCATCTGGCGTGCGCTGCGGGTGCTGTTGATGGCCAAGGACCTGTTCGGGGCCCTGATCGCTGCCGGTGTTGCAGCTATCCTCATGTTCCAGGTATTCGTCAACGTGGGAATGACAATCGGAATCATGCCCATCACCGGTGTCACGCTGCCGCTGATGAGCTACGGCGGCTCGTCGGTCATAACCACGATGCTGGCGATCGGCCTGCTGCAGTCGGTCTATGTCCAGGCGCGCAACGCGCAAGCGACGAAGGGTCGCATGCCGTGGTGAGGGAGATCTCCTCGTCATGGCGCCCCAAGGCGCCGGGACTGCATCGCTCAGGCCAGTGCCCCGCCGCCACCTCGCAGCTGTGCGGGCGGCGAACGCGACAGAAAGCTGTGACGGCGATGGCCGCCCGCGCCTCAGTGGCGCACGGCGGGCGCGCCGAACGCTTCATTTCATCCATGGCCGCGACCGGTGCGCGCGCAGAATGCGCGTGCAACGCGCACCCGCGCACCGCTCCCAGCTCGCGACGGCAGACCGCCCCGCGGGCCGCGGCCGCTCCCTACACCGAAAGATTGGTTCAACGTGAAAAAGCAAGTGCTTGTGAGCGTCGATCGCGCGGAGACGCGCGTGGCGCTACTCGAGGCGAGCGGGACGCCCGCCTCCTCCCGCTCGGCCGCCAAGCAAAAGCAGGGCGGACCTAACCCGGGCGCCGGTTACCGCATCGCCGAGCTGTACATCGAGCGGCGCGGCGGGCGATCGATAGTCGGAAACATCTACAAGGGCAAGGTCGACAACGTCCTGCCGGGGCTCGAGGCCGCGTTCGTCGACATCGGCCTGGAGAAGAACGGGTTTCTGCACGTCGACGAGATCGTGCTGCCCGGCGTCGAGGCTCCCCGGCGCGGACGCGGGGGAGGAAGCGGTCGCAAGATCGCCGACCTGCTCTCGCCGGGTCAGGAAATCGTCGTGCAGGTTGTCAAGGACCCGCTGAAGACGAAGGGTGCGCGGCTCTCGATGGAGCTCACGATCGCCGGGCGCTACATGGTGTACGCGCCTACGGGCGAGGGCGTCGGGGTGTCGCGCCGCCTGGAGGATCGCGAGCGCGAGCGGCTGCGCCGCCAGACGGCCGGCCTTGAGCTCGGCGGCGGCGGCGTGATCATCCGCACCGCGGCGCACGGCGCCAAGCGCGCCGATTTCGAACGCGAGCTGAAGTACCTGCACAAGCTGCACGAGGTGCTCGAGAAGCGCGTCGCGGAGACCGTTGCGCCGGGCCTCGTCTTCCAAGAGGCCGACCTCTCCGTGCGCGTCGTGCGCGATGTCTTCTCGGCCCACTTTGAGCGCGCGATCGTAGACGACGAGCAGCAGCACCATCGGCTGGTGTCGTTCTTCACGCGCACCGCGCCGGAGCTGGTCGAGCGGGTCGAGCTGTGGCAGCAGGAGACGCCGCTGTTCGAGGCGTACGGCGTCGACAAGGCCATCGAGGGGGTGCTCTCGAGGCGCGTGGACCTCCCGAGCGGTGGCTATCTGATGATCGACTACGCAGAGGCTCTGACCGTGATCGACGTCAACTCGGGCTCGTTCATCGGCCGTGGGAAGGGTGCAGGTCTCGAGGACACGATCACCAAGACCAACCTCGAGGCCGCCGAGGAGGTCGTCAACCAGCTGCGGCTGCGCGATATCGGCGGCATCATCGTGATCG
>Ga0207693_10005940_pt1 | contig 10131 bp, 8 predicted proteins | sample LARL81metaG_FD_184347 | JGI IMG/M metagenome (GOLD analysis project Ga0207693, IMG submission 184347) | Corn, switchgrass and miscanthus rhizosphere microbial communities from Kellogg Biological Station, Michigan, USA - LAR L8-1 metaG... | ecosystem: Host-associated > Plants > Roots >... | reverse complement strand
GACGCGCACCGGGCCCGGCTCGGCGTGAACTTCACGCAGATCCCGGTCAACGCCCCGGTCGCGCCGGTGCACTCCTACAGCAAGGACGGGGTGGGGCGGATCCACAACGTCAGCGACCCGGTGTACTTCCCGAACTCCAAGGGCGGCCCGCAGGCCGACAGCGAGCACCACCAGCCGGCGAGCTGGTACGCCGACGGCGAGCTCGTGCGCACCGCCTACGAACAGCACGCCGAGGATGACGACTGGAGCCAGCCCGGCAAGCTGGTCCGCGAGGTGATGGACGACGCCGCAAGGGACCGGCTGGTCAGCAACATCGTGGGAGCGCTGCTCGCCGGCGTGACCGAGCCGGTGCTCCAGCGCGCCTTCTGGTACCTCGGGAACGTGGACAAGGAACTGGGCGAGAGGGTCGAGAAGGGCGTCCGCGCCGGACGGGCCTGACCGGCGGCCGATCCATGTAGACCAGGGGCCCGGCGATTCCTCCCAGGCGCCGGGCCCCCTCGACGTAAGGAGAAGCAATGTCCGTCAACGGACAGTCCGCGGCCGGGGTAACGGTCCCGGACACCAAGCTGGCCCGCGAGGCCACCGAACTGATCCGGGACCGCACCAGCGACCTGGTCTATAACCACTCCCGCCGGGTGTTCTTCTGGGGCAGCCGGCAGGGCCGCAACCGCGACCTGAGCTACGACCCGGAACTGCTGTATGTCGGGGCGATGTTCCACGACCTCGGCCTGAACGAGGAGTTCCGGCACACCGGCCACCGGTTCGAGGTGGATAGCGCCGACGAGGCCCGCCGGTTCCTGCACGGCCACGGCGTGCCCGAAGACAGCATCCGCCGGGTGTGGACCGCGATCGCCCTGCACACCACCCCGGGCATCCCGGAGTTCATGGAACCTGAGGTCGCCCTGGTCACCGCCGGGGTCGAATACGACGTGCTGGGCATCGGTTACCACGACATCAGCGACGCCGACCGGGCCGCGATCACCGCGCTGCACCCGCGGCCGGACTTCAAGCGCCAGATCCTGCAGGCGTTCACCGACGGCATGGCGCCCAGGCCGGACACCACGTTCGGCACCGTTAACGCCGACGTCCTGGAGCGGTACGTGCCCGGGTTCAAGCGCGGCAACTTCGTCGACGTCATCCTGAACTCCGACTGGCCGGAATAAGCCCAGACATGCCGACGCGGATCGGGCCCGGCGCCAGCAGGCGCCGGGCCCTTCGTACGCCTGCAGGCTGATGCCGGGTACGCGCCCACCGGGCCAGCTCGGCTCCGGTCCGATTGCAGCTAGCGGGAGTCGAGCGAGTTCGGTTAGCCGGGGTGACGGATGGCTGCTGGCCACGATGACCAGCAGCCCCAACCGGGAAACCATGGGAAATGCCCGAAGTGGTCAAGCCGGGCGGTGCACGACAAGGAGATTGGTATGACTGACGAGCGCACGGTTACCCTGACCATGCCCGCCGTGCAGGCCCCGGCCCGCATACCCGACCAGCCCTGCGCCGACTGCCTCGACCAATCGCCCGCCGCCGAGAGCAGAGGGCCGGGCGTTCCCCGCCGGTTCGCGTTCTGGCTGCTGGCGTTCGTCTTCGCCGCGACCATGCTCGGCACCACCCTGCCGACCCCGCTGTATGACATCTACCAGGCCCAGTGGCATTTCTCTGCGGCCATCGTGACGGTGACCTTCGCCGTCTACGCCGCCGGGGTGCTGCTCACCCTGCTGCTGACGGGACGAGCCTCGGACCAGGCCGGCCGCAAGCCGGTGCTGGCCGCGGCCCTCGGCTGCAGCGCTCTGAGCACCGTGGTGTTCATCCTGGCCCCCAACGTGGGGGTGCTTATGGCCGGCCGGATCCTGTCCGGATTCTCGGCGGGACTGATGACCGGCACGGCGACGGCCACGCTCACCGAGCTGATCCCGGCCTCGGCCAGCCGCCGGGCCTCGCTGGTGGCCACGGCGGCGAACATGGGCGGCCTGGGCCTAGGCCCGCTCATCGCCGGGCTCTTCGCCCAGTACGGCCCCCATCCCACGGTCCTGGTGTTCCAGGTGTACCTGGCGGTGCTAGCGGCCGCGGGCCTGTGCTTGTTCCTGGTTCCGGAGACGGTGAGCCCGCGCCGGCGGCCCGTCATCCGCTTCGCCGGGCTCGGCATCCCCGAGCGGGGCCGGGGCGAGTTCATCGCCGCCGGGGTGGCCGGATTCGCCGCCTTCTCCCTGCTCGGGCTGTTCGCCGGGCTGGCGCCCACCTTCGTCGCGAGCGTGCTGCACGAGCCCAACCACGCGGTCCAGGGTGCGGTCGTGTTCGGTTTGCTGGCGGTGGGGACGGTGACGCAGCTGGTGCTGGCCAGGTTCGGCAGCCGCCGGGTCGTGATGGCTGGCCTGGGCTTGTTCCTGGCCGCGCTGACCCTGATCGTCGCTGCCCTGGCCGCGGCCAGCATGGCCCTGTTCCTGGCGGGGATGGTGGTGGGCGGAGTGGCCGTGGGCGCCGTCTTCCTGGGCAGCCTGGCCACGGCCAACCGACTGGCCCCGCCCGGGCGGCGCGGCCAGACCGTGTCCACCTTCTTCGTGCTGTGTTACGCCGGCCTGATCATCCCCGTCGTCGGCGTCGGGGTGGCCACCTTGTTCATCGGGGACTTCCCGGCCGTGCTGGCATTCTCCATCCTGCTGGCGGCGCTGAGCCTGTTCTCCCTGACCAGCATCCGGAGGGCGCTGTGACATCTAACCGAGGAGGCATCATGAAACGGATATGGCTGGGCCGACTGGCCGGAATAGACGCCGGCACCCGATTGATCGCCAGCATTCTAAGGAGGTGAAGCGACGTGTCCACGTCGCTAACGAAGAGGAAACATTCATGGCGGGCCCTCCGGGGATTCGGGACATGCCTGGCACTGCTCCTGCTTACCGGGGTCCTGACCCAGACCCCGGCGACCGCGGCGACGGCTGGCGACGGGCCGCCCGGGTTCTGGTGGGGCACGGACAGCCTGCCGGTCACGGTGCCGGGCCCCGCGCCCTACCAGATGCCGTACCTGGGCGGCGCCTACGGCGGGTACATCGGGATGACCGGGAACTGGGCGTACTGGCTCGGCTGCGGCGGCCAGGAGCACTTCCTCGCCTTCTCGGCGACCGACAATGCGCAGGCGCACACCGACTACGTCACCTACCACACGGGCGTGGGGTCCGGCGCATACTGGTTCATGGGCGGGCCGGGCGTGGACCCGGACTACAACGGGACCGCGGCCGAAGCCAGTACCTGGGGCGCCCGGCAGGCAGCGCGGGCCCTGGCCGACATCGCCGACGGCACCAGCTTCGACTACCACGTGGTGTGGATGGACATCGAACTGCCTGGCATCACGCCCGCGCGGGACAACGGCTGGAACAGTGTCTATACCTCACCGTGCAGCGGTGTGGTGAAGCAGTCCTTCGTGCCGACTTCCCTGGACCGGGCCGACTTCAACGGGTTCTGGGACTACATAACGGCGCATTCGTCTTACAAGGTTGGCGTGTACTCCTCGGCCGGGGTGTGGGCTTCGATCTTCGGCACCGGTACGGACTCGCTGATCCCGCACACCTACGAGTGGACCTACGAGCCCGAGACCACGAACTACTCCGGCGCCTACCCATACGGCTGGTGCCTGGACCATGGCGCCGGGTCGTGTGCGCAGTTCTTCGGCGGGCAGACCAGCTCCAGCCCGTACGCGCTCATGTGGCAGTGGTCCGGCGGCGGCGGGGCCACCAACGGCATCGGCGGCTTCAACGGCGACCTCGACACGATCGACGCCATCCGACTCCCCTGAAACGCCATGAATCAGGCCTCCGCCGTTACCGGCGGGGGCCTGTACCGTCACAGCCCGCGCGACGACGGTGCGAGCAGGCCGAGGGTGCGTGCCTGCTCGACGGCCTTAGCACGGCTGTGTACGCCGAGCTTTTCGCATACGTGCCGCATGTGCGTCGTGAGGCTTAAGTTCGCCTGACGGCAGGAGGTGAGCATGCTGGTAGTCGTTCTCAGCCGGCGTGGGAATAGCACGCTCGCGGCAAATGGTCAAGACTAGGCGTGAGCGCTGGCGAAGGGAGGTAACAGTGACAGGCGATCCCCGTCCCATCGATGACCCCGAACAGGGCGGTATGACATCGTCGGCCACGAGAGCAGCACCGATGTCATCGGGCACGAAGGCAGCACCGATGAACTCCGGCCAGGTTCAGGCTGAGGGCACTGCCTGACCGGGCAGCGAGTTGTCTCGGCTTCTATCCGGCTACCGGAGAGCGGCGTAAAACCTTCCTGGCCATTCCTGCCCGATTCTCCCGTTCTTTTAAGGCCGTTTTGGCACCCAGGTTTACTGAGCCCTTTTTATCCTGCGTTTGGCTCGCGGATCGTAAGTATTCGGAAGTCCCGTGATTGGGTATGCCAGCGGGCGGCGTGACCGTGTTCGCGGTGACGCCGTTATAGCGGCTGTTCCGGTGCGGCTATCCGGGCGGGGGCGGCTGTGCCCAGGCGCGGAGGTTTCGGGGGTCGGCGTGCCAGGGCAGGAAGCGTTCCAGGTCCGGGCCGGTGAGGGGCTTCCCGTGGTTGCGGCCGCATTCGTCGAGGTATGCGGTGAGGTAGGTCAGGACGTTCAGGCCGGCCATCTGCGCGGTGGCGGTGACGGTCCAGATGCGGGCGGCGAGGCGTGCGGCGTCCTCGTTGCGGGAGCCGTAGGCGTTTTTCCTCGTCACGACGGGCCGGCGCAGGGCGCGCTCGGCTGGGTTGTTATCCAGCCCGATCATCGGATAGTCGCGGTGGGCGGCCAGGCCGTCCCATTCGCGGTCCAGGGTGGCGAGTGCTTTCTTCGCGGGCTCTTGCAGGCCGGGGACGGTCATCTGCTTCTTGCGGGCCTCGTCGATGACGCTGATCGCCTCGTCCCAGGCGGCGCCGGCCTCCTCCAGCCGGGCGGCGGCCGCGGCGGCTTCCCGCGGCGCGGGTGCCGCGGCCTGTGCCCACGCGGTCGTGAGCTGCGCGTGCGCCGCGTACAGGTCCCTGACCCGCTCCAGCCACGCTGCCGTCCAGTACCCGGCTGGGCGGGGTTCGCGTCGCCGGCCCGCACGAAGTACCTGCGGATGTGCGCCCAGCAGTAAAGATTGACCAGGCCGCCGGCTTTCTTCCCGGCGGACTGGTAAACGGCGTAGAAGTCGCTGGAGATCACCAGCCGCCGCGGCTCCCCGTCATCGTCGTCCGGGGTGAGCTGCCCGGTCTTCTCGTCGATGCCCGCATGCCGGGCCAGGACGGCCCCTGACCTGGTGGCGTCCATGACGAAGCAGGCGGTATCAGCGCCGAGGAAGACCCACAGCCACCACCTGGCCGGGCCGTCCCCGTCGCGCGGCGCGAAGACCCGCCAGGTCGTCTCGTCGGCGTGCAGGTGCCACGACCGGCGCGATCGCGCCGTGATCGCGTCCTCCAGCGGGGCGAGCAGCGCCCCGGCCTGCGCGCAGGCCCCGGCCAGCGTGCCCGGCGCGACGTCCGCGCCGTGGCGGGCCAGCCCCGTCACCAGCGAGTTCATGCTCCGGCCGGCCACGAACCGCTCGGTGAACAGCATCGCGATGAACGCGTTAGTGAAAAGGCCCTTGCCGATCGCCTTCGGCGGGCCGGGCGCCGTCACCGTCGCCGGGACCCGGCAGGAGCAGGCCCGCCGGTACCGGCGCCGGCAGTCCGCCCGCACCCGCACGATCACCAGCCAGTCCAGCTGCTCCGTCACATGATCGCTGCCCAGGCCCGTGAACGGCGTCCCGCACTCCGGGCAGCAGTACCCGCCGCCCCCGAAATCCCAGGCCACCTCCACCCGGGGCAGATGCGAGTAATCCCGCCGCCCCGCCCGCGCCCCCGGCCCCCGCTTCTTCCCGCCCGTGCCGCTCCCGCGCAGATCACGGCCCTGCCCCGCGTCCCCGCCGTCCGCAGACGGCTCGGGCCGCGCCCGCTCTGACGACCGCCCGAACACCATCCGCTGCAGAACGGCCAGGTCAGCCCGCACGCGCTCCAGCTCAGCCGCCTGCTCCGCGTTCTCCGCCCGCAGCCGCGCGTTCTCCTCGCGCAGCACAGCCGCCAGCCGCGCCATCTCCCGGTTCGCATCCAGCGCAGCAGCCAGCACGTCCCGCAGTGACGCCTCAGCACCCTCCGAATCCGGGACAACGCCGGCCGCCACCGTCACGCAGCACAGCTAACACCCTCAGCAGCCGCAAATCACGCACCACAAGCCAGCGCGTCGCAGCCCACGCGCCCATACCCGGCCCCCAGCCAGAGCAGACACCGTCCGTATATCCTTTGCCGCAATATGGATGACTCCGCGTCAGGTCACGATCGACGACCGAAGTACGCTGCCGCAGGGGTGCCCGACCGCTGGGGAGGACCGATGATGGACCGTGGCGAAGTGTGGTGGGCACTGCTCGATGAGAAGCGCCCGGTGGTGCTCCTGTCACGAGACGGGGCCGAAGAACTGCGGGCGATACAGGTCGTCGCCCCCGCAGGCACCGACATCACTGATGTCGGCATCGAGGTCAGACTGGGCAACGGGGAGGGACTTGCGAACGAAGGCGTCGTACGTGTTGCCCTGCCCCGCACCGGGTTTATCCCCTGCACCTGGCTGGTCACCTTGACGCGCGACGACTTGATCGAGCAAGCCGGAAGACTGTCACCGGCAAAGCTCCACGAGCTCGCGGACGCACTTCGGCTCGCCCAACTCGAGTAGCCCCACGCCGACGGCAAGCGCAGTCACCTTCCGCGCAACACAGATCACGATCTACGACTGGAGTAATAGGCACCAGCGACCCTGCCACAGGACTTCCGAATACTTACCGCGGATCTGCAGTGCGTGGACGGCCTCGGCGCGCCGGGGGCAGCCGCGGAGCTTACGGAGAATGCGCCAGTTGTGCCGGCGAATTCTTGCCGACGGCGGCGCGCCTTTAGCTTTAATTGATCGTGGTCGCTCGCGCCTCGCCGTCGGCCCGGCGCGCAGCGGAATCGGACTTCCGTTACGCTGGCCACGCCCGTTCCGGGGGCCAACGGCATGGTTGCCCCAACCATGCAGTATGAAGCGGCCATCGGCCTGGTATCAGCAGTCACAGTAGTGTACTGGGAGCTCTGCGGCACCACGGACACCGCCGTGCCTGAGCCTGGCCGTTCACGATCAAAAATAGGCTAAGCGGCGTTGACCCGTATCACGCTCCAGCGGTCATTTCGCTGCCTGGGCGAGCGGGGGTTCGCCCTGCTCACCGGCCGCTGTACCGCGGCCCGTGCCGGTGCGGCATTTGGAGGGCGCGGTCCGGCCTGTACCAGGGGATCTAGTGTTCCCACCAGGGCCTTGATGACCTGCTCCCGGACATCGCATCCGGCTCCGGGTGCCCGTCCGGTGTGGCCGGCGCATGCCTGGCCGGAGTCCCGTGCAGCCGGAAGGTCGGCGGCAGGGCATCGCCGGTAAGTTCCGGGGTGCCCCCGGATCCGGCCTTGGCGAGGCCGAGGAACAAGATGCCGCTGACCGCGACGACCACGATCCACAGGGGCTGGCCGTTGACCCGGCCCCAGTCGTTCAGCCCGTGCAGGACCGCGGAGGCGGCCAGCCCGATCCAGGCGACGGCGTACCACTTGTGGCGCCTGGTCACCGCCAGCCCGATGAAGTAGCCGGTCAGGCCGGACCAGCAGGCATGGGAGATGGGGTCGGTCAGGAACCGCCAGACGAAGTCCAGGGTGAAGTACCGAACCGGGCCGATCAGCACCGCGAACAGCGAGGTGGAGGCGGAGTGCCCGGTGGCGAGCAGCTGCTCGATCGGGGGGACGGCCGACTGGATGGTCAGGTAGAACTCCTCGACTCCGTTGACGGTGAAGTAGTGCACGACCTCACTGGCTCCGAAGACAAGGCCGCTGACCGCGCCGAGGAACAGGTAGTCCCTCGGTGTCAGGCTCCGCCGCCGCCAGTAGATCAGCGCGACGGCCAGCACGGGGATGGCCTTGGCGAGTTCTTCCGGCAGGCCAACGGTGTAGATGCTCGGGCCCAGGCCGGTGGTGCTGGCGTGCAGGTCGGATTCGAGGGTGATCGCGAGCGGCACCTGGGTCGCCAGCGCGATCGCCGTCACCAGGACGAGCATCGGCTTAGTGACCTGCTCAGGCCGGATGATGATGCCGAGGAGCAGGAGCCAGGCAATGCCGAAGTATGCGGCGAAGATCCAGGCCACGTGGTCGAAGGTGCTGGCGTTCGGGTTCGCGCCCAAGATGACCAGGGCGATCGGCGGCACGCAGATCAGTACCAGGAACAGCACGACCGGCCAGCTGAGCAGCGAGCTGTGCCGGATCCGGTCACCGAGCCCGAGCAGGTCGCCGACCAGCCCAGGACGTCGCGGCTGTACTGACGGAATCGGCGGGTGAGCGGGCGCCATCTCGTAACCTCCTCCGGGATCGCTCTGGTCGGTGCGGTCATTCCGGTCGGCCCGAGCGCTAGGTCCACGGTCGGTCATGTGACCGGTCCTGGACATCGCGGCCAGCACCCGACATCCCTTACTGCTGGCTTCGTTCCGTCATTTCCAGCTAACCGGTAAGCGGGCATCCCGCACCGGGCGCCGGTGCCCCGAGGTTGTCGACGGATCAACCTGACCGGACGCTAGGAGTCTGCCAGCCACGCCAGCAAGCGGCCCCGTGACCAGCAGCGGCCAATGGCCTCGGCGCGCGGAGCCGACCGGTCGAACACCGCCAGGCCTCGATGGCGCGCAGCGCCTCGTCGGACTCACTCAGGGCGACGGCGACGCGCTCGTACAGCGCCGATGTTTCGGCGGCGGCGACCACACCGAAGCGCCGGTACACCGAAACGAGCGTGCGGGCCCTACCCACCGGTACGGTGCTTACCCCGGGGCGTCCTGCCCGCCGGGCGAGCCGGCCCGGGTGATCTTGGCGGGACTAGCTCCGCAGGCCAGGCGGCCCATGTAGTGCAGGCCCTTGAGGTGATGCTCCATCTCCCGGGCCGCGCCGTCGGCGTCCCAGGCTCTCAACTGGCGCAGCAGCCTGCGACGCGAGCTCAGGATGATGCCGTCGGCCGCCGGGCCAACCGTCAGGACGAGGTCGTGCAGCCGCCCCGCGGCCGAGCTCACCAGTAGCGCCAAGTCGCAGTCACCGGTCAAGCCACCCAGCACGTTGAACAGCTCGGCGTGAGCGGTGGCCTTGCGCCCCCAGTCAGGCCTGGCCGGTAGGCCGGACGCCTGCTCCAGGCTGGCCTGCAGGGCGTCCAGATGCTGCGACGTCATCTGCCTGCAGGCGATGCGCGTGGCGGCCGACACCACCGAGATCACCGCGTCCTCCGTCATTGCCCTACCGTCCCGCATTCGGAGAGTCTTGTCATCCCGGCAGACAGCCAACTCCACTACCGGCTGGCAGGTACCTGACGGATCCCGTTAGCGGCGATGCGCGGCACACTCCCCCGCCGTCATGCTGGAGCTGACGGCTCGGGTCCTCGCCGTCGGCGGGACGGGTCGCAGGAGGAAGGGGACGGTTATGGCAGGGGCGAATGGCAGTGATGCCCGCGCGGTGGTGGCGGTGATCGGCGCCGGCATCATGGGGTCCGCGATGGCCCGGAACCTGGCGGCCGCCGGCCTGGACACGCGGGTCTGGGACGGGTCACCCGCCGCGGCCGCGGCCCTGGCCGACGCGGGCGCGACCGCCGCGGCATCGGCGCAAGACGCGGTGCGGGACGCGGCCGTGGTGATCACCATGCTGCCCACCGCCGCGGTTGTGGAATCGGTCATCTTCGACGGAGACGTGGCCGCCGCGTTCGCCGAGGGAAGCGTGTGGGCGCAGATGGGCACGATCGGCGTCGAGGCGACCCTGGGCTTCCGGGACCGGCTGGCCGCGGTCCGGCCCGGCGTGACGTTCGTCGACGCCCCGGTCTCAGGCAGCAAGGGCCCGGCCGAACAAGGCCAGCTGCTCATCCTGGCCTCTGGCCCCGAAACCGCGGCCAGCCCGCTGCACCCGGTCTTCGACGCCATCGGCCGCAAGACGGTGTGGCTGGGCCAGGTGGGCCAGGGCAGCATCGTCAAGCTCGTCGTCAACGCCTACCTGTCCATCCTCATCGAAGGCGTCGCCGAGACCATGGAACTCGCCGACCGGCTCGGCATCAGTCACCAGCAGCTCGCCGACGTC
>Ga0207693_10005939_pt1 | contig 10132 bp, 9 predicted proteins | sample LARL81metaG_FD_184347 | JGI IMG/M metagenome (GOLD analysis project Ga0207693, IMG submission 184347) | Corn, switchgrass and miscanthus rhizosphere microbial communities from Kellogg Biological Station, Michigan, USA - LAR L8-1 metaG... | ecosystem: Host-associated > Plants > Roots >... | reverse complement strand
TTCGGCATCTGCGTCGGCATGCAATTGATGGCCGAGCGCGGGCGCGAATACCAGGTGACGCCCGGCCTCGGCTGGATCGCCGGCGAGGTCGACCGCATCGCGCCGTCCGACCCGGCGCTCAAAATCCCGCACATGGGCTGGAACACGCTCAACATGCTGCGGCCGCACCCGCTGCTCGCGGACATCCCGCTCGGGCCGGACGGGCTGCACGCTTATTTCGTGCACTCTTACGAGCTGAAAACCGCGCACCACGCCGAGCTGGTGGCGCAGGCCGACTATGGCGGCCCGCTCACCGCCATCGTCGGGCGCGACAACATGGTCGGCACCCAGTTTCACCCGGAGAAGAGCCAGCGGTTGGGCTTGCAATTGATCGCCAATTTTTTGAAGTGGGCGCCGTGATGAAACGCAGACTGTCATTCCGGGGCGCGAGCGAAGCTCGCGAACCCGGAATCCAGCCGCTCGGAATGCGGTTCTGGATTCCGGATAGCCTCGCTGCGCGAGGCTTCCGGAATGACGGAGTCGATCAATGATCCTCTTCCCCGCCATCGACCTGAAGGAAGGCCTCGCCGTGCGGCTCGAGCAGGGCGACATGGCGCGCGCGACCGTGTTCAACCGCGATCCCGCCGCGCAGGCGCGCGCCTTCGAAACGCAAGGCTTCGAATATCTGCACATCGTCGACCTCGACGGCGCCTTCGCCGGCAAGCCGATGAATGCCGCGGCGGTCGAGCGCATTTTGAAAGACGTGAAAATTCCGGTGCAGCTCGGCGGCGGCATCCGCAATACCGCGACGGTGGAAGCCTGGCTCGACAAAGGCGTCACCCGCGTCATCATCGGAACGGCCGCCGTGCGCGACCCGCCATTCGTGAAACAGGCGGCGCGCGATTATCCAGGACAAGTCGCGGTCGGGCTCGACGCGCGCGACGGCAAGGTGGCGGTGGACGGCTGGGCGGAAACGTCCGAGCTGTCGGCGCTCGACATCGCGCGCCGTTTCGAGGACGCCGGCGTTGCGGCGATCGTCTACACCGACATCGCGCGCGACGGGTTGCTCACGGGGCTCAACCTCGATGCCACCATTGCGCTTGCTGAGACGATTTCGATTCCGGTGATCGCGTCGGGTGGGCTCGCTTCCATCGACGACATCAAGGCGCTGCTGGCGCCGCGCGCGGCGAAGCTTGAAGGCGCCATCGCCGGCCGCGCGCTCTATGACGGGCGGCTGGACGCGGCGGAAGCCTTGAAACTCATGCGTGAGGCGGCGTGATGTTCAAGGTCCGCGTCATTCCTTGCCTCGACGTGAAAGACGGCCGCGTGGTCAAGGGCGTCAATTTCGTCAATCTGCGCGACGCCGGCGATCCGGTGGAGGCGGCGATCGCCTACGACGCCGCCGGCGCCGACGAGCTCACCTTCCTCGACATCACCGCCAGCCACGAAAACCGCGACACCATCTACGACGTGGTCACGCGTACCGCGGAAGCCTGCTTCATGCCATTGACGGTCGGCGGCGGCGTGCGCACGGTCGAGGACATCCGCAAGCTGCTGGCCTGCGGCGCCGACAAGGTCTCGATCAACACCGCGGCGGTCGCGCGCCGCGCCTTCGTCAAGGAAGCGGCGGAAAAGTTCGGCGACCAATGCATCGTGGTCGCCATCGACGCCAAGAAGGTGTCGAAGCCGGGCGAGCCGGCGCGCTGGGAGATCTTCACCCATGGCGGGCGCAATCCGACCGGGCTCGATGCGGTCGACTACGCGCGCGAGGTGGTCGCGCTCGGCGCCGGCGAGATATTGCTCACCTCCATGGATCGCGATGGCACCCGACAGGGCTATGACATTCCGCTGACCCGGGCGATCGCCGATGCCGTGCCGGTGCCGGTGATCGCTTCCGGCGGCGTCGGCACGCTCGATCACATGGTCGAAGGCATCCGCGACGGCCACGCCACGGCGGTACTGGCCGCCTCGATTTTCCACTTCGGCGAGTGTTCGGTCGGAGAAGCCAAGGCCTATATGGCGAAAGCCGGGTTGCCGGTGCGGCTCGACGCGTAAACCCCTCCCCGCCGGCGGGCGAAGGTGATAAGGACCGCTCATGAAACGATTTACATTGGCTGCCCTGGAAAAACGGGTGAACGCGCGCGCCAAGGCGAGCGCCAAGGAATCCTACACGCGCATGCTGCTCGACAAAGGCGTCTGGCATTGCGTCAAGAAGTTGAACGAAGAAGCCTTCGAGACCGGCGTCGCCGCCATGCAGGAACGCAAGAATCGCGTGGTCTCGGAATCGGCCGACCTGCTCTATCACCTGCTGGTGCTGCTCAATGCGCGCGGCATCAAGCTCGCCGAGGTGGAGGCCGAGCTCGGCAAACGCACGGCGCAAGGCGGCCACGCCGAGAAGGCTCGGCGCCGCCGGAAGCCGTAATGGAACAGCGCGCCGACGAGGTGCTCTCGCCTTACCGCACGTTCTCGCGGGCGGAATGGGCGGCGCTGCGCGACGACACGCCGATGACGTTGACCTCGGAGGAGGTCGCGCGCCTGCGCTCGTTGCACGACCGGCTCGACATGGCCGAGGTCGAGGACATCTATCTGCCGTTGTCGCGCCTGCTCTCGATGTACGTGGCGGCCACCCAGCGTCTGTTCGTGGCGCAGAAGCGCTTCCTCAGCATTGAGGACGCCAAGATGCCCTACGTGATCGGCGTCGCCGGCTCGGTCGCGGTCGGCAAGTCGACCACCGCGCGCGTGCTGCAGGCGCTGTTGGCGCGCTGGCCGAACGTGCCCAAGGTCGATCTGATCACCACCGACGGGTTTCTTTACCCCAACGCGGTGCTCGAGCGCGAAGGCTTGATGGAGAAAAAGGGTTTTCCGGAAAGCTACGATCTGCCGTCGCTGTTGCGCTTCTTGACCGACGTGAAGGCCGGCCGGCGTCCTGCGCGCGCGCCGATCTATTCGCATTTGATCTACGACGTGATGCCGAACCAGTGGATCGAGATTGACCGGCCGGACATCCTCATCGTCGAAGGCTTGAACGTGTTGCAGACCGGGCGCCTGCCCAAGGACGGCAAGGCCATCCCGTTCGTCTCCGACTTCTTCGATTTCTCGGTCTATCTCGACGCGCAAGAGGAAGTGCTGAAGGCCTGGTACGTCGACCGCTTCCTGACCTTGCGCGGCACCGCCTTCCGCGATCCGAAATCCTACTTCCACCGCTATTCCAACTTGTCGGACGAGGAAGCGACCGCGACCGCGGCGGCGATCTGGACCCGCATCAACCTCGTCAATCTGCACGAAAATATTTTGCCCACGCGCCAGCGCGCCGACCTGATCTTGCGCAAGAGCGAAAGCCATCAGGTCGAGGCAGTGTCGCTGCGCCGGCTGTGACGCGCTTAGGCTAAGCCGCGCCGTTGATGTCGAAGTGCTGGAGGTAGCGCGCCTTGATGGCCGAGACCGGGAAAACGATCAGCACGTCGGTGGTGCCGAATTCGTGGTCGATCACCGCGCCGTCGCCGATATAGGCGCCGGCCCGCAAATAGCCTTTGACCAGCGGCGGCAGCACGCGCAACGCCGCTTTCGGATCGATGGTTTCCTTCGACAGCCGGTTCATCTCGACATAGCGCTCGGGCAGCGCGCGGGCGCGCCATTGCTCCGGCGCGCGCGCATAATGATGCATGAACGAGAGCGGCATCGCGAGCTGCTTGGGATCGGTCCCGTCGAGGCTGGCACAGCCGATCATCACGTCGGTCGGGTACTGGTGCAGATAACCCGAGATGCCGTGCCACAACAGTTCGACCGTGCGTTTGTTGCGGTAGGGCGCCAGCACGCAGGAGCGGCCGAGCTCGAGGAATTGCAGGTCGGGATGGCGCGCGAGCAGGCCGCCAATGTCGAATTCGCCGGCGCTGTAGAAGCCGCCATAGTCCTCCGCCAGCGATTGCCGCAGCAGCCGGTAAGTGCCGACGACCGCCGGCCGCTTGGATTGGCCGTCGAGCGCGGCGTGGTCGAGCACCAGAAGGTGATCGCAGATCGCGTCATAGGCATCGACATCGCGCCGGGCGACCAGGCGGCCGGGATTGGGAATCGCCGGACCCTCTTGATAGAACACCCGGTAGCGCAGTTTCTGGGCTTGGCGGACTTCGGCGGCGGTGCGCGCCAGCCGCACTTCGAGCGCGCCGAGCCGCCCCAGCGTCTGCGCCGGCCGGTGCGTCCGCGCCGCCCAGGTCTGCAAGCCGCCATAGGCTTGCAGCGAGGACAGCAGCCCCGGCATTCCGGGGGCGGCCGGGGCATTGCGAAAACGCCCCAATAAACGGCGCGTCGCGGGGGAGGCGCGGCTGACCATGGAATCCAGGTCCTTTGCGGGCGAATGCAGCCAATCGACCGGCGTACTGAGTCGGCGAATCGGCAGGCGGTTGCGCTTGATCCCTTACAGCACGCGACGAAACCGAATTATGACGATGTGGGGCCGGTCGCTCAAGCCGCAAGCGTCGCGGCGGACAACTTTGCCGCAACAATCGCATCGGACAGGCGTTGGCGGTCGAGCGGTTTGACCAGAATTCCGTCCATTCCGGCGTTCAGGCAGGCGGCGCGGTCGTCTTCGGCGGCATTGGCGGTCAGCGCCAGGATCGGCACCGGCTTTTCGCCGGCTTCGATTTCGGCGGCTCGGATGCGGCGGGTGGCTTCCAGTCCGTCGATCTCGGGCATTTGCATGTCCATCAAGATGAGGTCGTAGCCGCGGCCGGCGCTGCGGGCCGCGCGCCAAGCCTCGACCGCGGCTGCGCCATTGCCGGTTATGGTCGGAAGATGGCCGAGCCGGCCGAGCAGCGCGCGCGCGAGCAGCGCGTTGATCTCGTTGTCCTCGGCTACCAGGATCGACAGTCCGCGCTGCGCGGCGGCTTCGCGGCGCACGTCCTCCGCCACCGGCCCCGCGTCGAATTTGTCCTCGGCCTGCCAACGCGCCGCCAGTGAAGCCGCGCGTACCGGCTTGACCAGATAGCCGGTGAAACCGGCGGCCTTAAGTACAGGCAACTCGTGGCGGGCGCTCGGCTCGATCAGCACCAGCCGCCGCGCGACGTCGAGCTTGGCCCATGCCGGCTCGGCGATCATCGCCGCGGCGAGCGGAAAATCGACCAGGAGCGCGTCCCAATGCCGTTCCGGCAGCAAGGCGAACGCCACGCGCGCGTCGCTGGCCGTGCAGGTGCGCGCGCCCCAGCGGCCGAGGCGGCGCATCAACAACGAGGCTTCGACCTCGGCCGCGGTGACGATCATGACCGAGGCGCCGGCAAGATCGGGCGCCACGAATTCGCCGCCCGTGGCGGCGGCCGCCGGCAGCGGAATGCTGACCGTGAAGGTGGTGCCGGCGCCGGGCGCGCTGTCGAGCGCGATCGAGCCGTCCATGCGCTCGACGATGCGCTTGGAGATCGCGAGCCCGAGGCCGGTGCCGCCGAACTTGCGCGCGGGCGAGCCGTCGGCCTGCTCGAAATCGCGGAAGATGCGCGCCTGGTCCTCGCGCTTGATGCCGATGCCGGTGTCGCGCACCGAGAGGCAGACGACACCCGGTTGTTCGCCCGGCTCGGCGATGACCGCGACGCCGCCGCGCTCGGTGAACTTGATGGCGTTACCGGCGAGATTGAGCAGCACCTGGCGCAGGCGTGCGGCGTCACCCAAGGCCTGCGGCGGCAGGCGCTCGTCGACGAAGCTGCCGATCTCGATGCCTTTGGCCTGCGCGCGCGGCGCCAGCAATTCGACCGTCTCTTCGATCAGCGCGGCGAGCGCGAAGGGGCGCGCTTCCAGTTCGAGCTTGCCCGCCTCGATCTTGGAGAAATCGAGAATCTCCTCGATCAGCGCCAGCAGCGTTTCGCCCGAGGTCTTGGCGGCCTTGGCGTAGGTCGCCTGTTCGGGCGTGAGCGGCGTGTCGAGCAGCAGATCGGCCATGCCGAGCAGGCCGTTGAGCGGCGTGCGGATCTCGTGGCTGACGGTGGCCAGAAAGCGCGACTTGGCGCGGCTCGCCGCTTCCGCCAGATCGCGCGCCAGGCCGAGCGCGCGCTCGGCCTCGACGCGGTCGGTAACGTCGCGGCCGACACCCTGCACTTCGGTGCCGGCGCCGGTGCGCACGGCGCCCTCGCGCCAGGCAATCCAGCGCGCGCTCTCGCCGCCGGCGATCTTCTGGTCATGCGTGCGCGTGCCGTCGGCGAGCACGCTGACCGCGCCTTGTTCGAGCACCGCGAAGGCAAAATCCTTCCCAATCAATTCGTCACGCTTGCGGCCGGCCAAGGCGCAGAAGGCGCCATTGGCATAGGTGATCAAGCCGTTTGCGTCGCGGCGCACGATCAGGTCGCCTTGCGCCTGCAACAGGCTGTGCGCGCGCTCCTCGGCTTCGCGCAGTTCCCAATTGCGGTCGTTGAGCTCTTCGACTTGCGCCTGCAACCGCCGCGTCTTGTCGATCATCAGCCGGCGGCGCATCAGCAGGAAAGCGATGACCGCGCAGGCGGCGGCGAACAGCGCCGCGACGCCGGTGGCGTAAGCCGCCGGGTCGTAATTGTCGGCGCTCATGCGGATGCCGGTCAAAAAGCCGAGCGCGCCGGAGACGACGCCGAGGGTGGTGACGATGGCGCGGCCGAACAGCAGCAGCGACGCGCGGTTGCGCGTGCGTCGGCGAATGGCGGAAACGGGAGACGTTGCGGGTCGCATGGCTCCCCAAAGCTTGGACCGTGCCGGCAATTTGGCGCCCGCTTTATTGCCATTCCATTCCCGCGCGCCGGAGCTGCGCGCGCGGGCGCGAACATGGTGAACGTCGGGTAAATGGCAGCGGCGTGGGGAACCGGCCGCTAGGCCGCTCTGCGCACTTCGTCGGCGAGCGCGCGGTAGGACAAAGCCTCGGCCAGATGCACGCGGCCGACTTTTTCCACGCCATCGAGATCGGCGAGCGTGCGGGCGACCCGCAGCACGCGATGATAGCCGCGTGCGGAAAGCCGCATGGCGTCGGCGGCGTCGCGCAACAGCGCCGTGCCGGCGCTGTCGGCGCGCGCGACCTCTTCGAGCACGGGACCGGCGGCCTGGGCGTTGGTGCGCACGCCGGCAAGGCCCTTCGCCGCGTAGCGTTCGGCCTGGATGTCGCGGGCGCGCGCCACACGCGCGGCAACCTCGCGGCTGCCTTCGCTCGGCGCGGGCAGGATGAGGTCGGCGGCGGTCACCGCCGGCACTTCGATGTGCAGGTCGATGCGGTCGAGCAAGGGGCCCGACAGCCGGCCCTGGTATTCGGCGGCACAACGCAAATTCGGCCCGCGCCGGCAGGCAAAGCCCGGATCGCTGGCGCGGCCGCAGCGGCACGGGTTCATGGCGGCGACCAGCATGAAGCGTGCGGGATAAGTGACGCGGTGATTGGCACGCGCGATCGCCACCTCGCCGGTCTCCAGCGGCTGGCGCAGCGAGTCGAGCGCCTGCGGCGCGAATTCCGGAAATTCGTCGAGGAACAGTACGCCGTGGTGCGCGAGCGAGATTTCGCCCGGCCGCGCGCGCAGGCCGCCGCCCACCATCGCCGGCATCGAGGCGGAATGATGCGGCGCGCGGAACGGCCGCTTGTTGGTGAGCGCGCCGCCTTCGATCTCGCCGGCGACCGAGGCGATCATCGAGACTTCCAGCAATTCGGCGGGCGAAAGCGGCGGCAGAATCGTCGGCAGGCGCGCGGCCAGCATCGATTTGCCGGCGCCCGGCGGCCCGACCATCAAGAGGTTATGGCCGCCGGCGGCGGCGACTTCGAGCGCGCGCTTGGCGCTCTCCTGACCTTTGATGTCGGCAAGGTCGAGCGGCAAGTCGTCGAGCTCGCGAATGCGCGGCTGCGGCCGGTTGAGCACCTGGGTGCCGCGGAAATGGTTGGCGAGCTGGATCAGTGACTGGGCCGCGACGATCTCGATCTCGGGACTGGCCCAGGCGGCTTCCGCGCCGCAGGCGTAAGGACAGATGAGCCCATGCCCGCGCGCATTGGCGCCGATCGCCGCCGGCAGGACGCCGGCGACCGCGGCGATCGAGCCGTCGAGGCCGAGTTCGCCCAGCACGCTGAAGCCGGCGAGCGCATCCGCCGGCAAGGCGCCGATCCCCGCCATCAGGCCGAGCGCGATCGGCAGGTCGTAATGGCTGCCTTCTTTGGGCAGATCGGCAGGGGCGAGATTGACGGTGATGCGACGCGCCGGCAGCGCGAGGCCCGAGGCGACCAGCGCCGCGCGCACCCGCTCTTTGGCTTCCGAAACCGCCTTGTCGGGCAGGCCGACGATGTTGAAGGCCGGCAGGCCGGGGGCGACCTGCACCTGCACGTCCACGGCGCGGGCCTCGATGCCCTCGAAGGCGACCGTCGCGACACGCTGAACCATGGGGCGATCCCTGCACCCGGATACGCGTTAGAGTAGCATATTTTGCGGAACCTGCAAGAACATTTGCAGAACAAATCGACTCACGCTAGCCTGGCCGGAAAATCACAGGGAGCGCGGCCATGATCGACAGCAAGGCGCTGGCCAAGGAACTCAAGCAGGCCCGTTCGGCCCGGGCGGCGGCCGAAGATGCCTGGTGCGACGTCGAGGAACTGTTGTGGAACGTGCAGCGCGGCCCGCGTTATTGGCGGCGCATCGCGCTCGAGGCCGCCACCGACGAGCCGGTTTCGCTGCCGCATTGAGTCAAAAACACACGCGGCGTTGCCATCGCCGGTCAAGCCGCCGATGATTGCCGGGGGCCAACCGGAGCCGCCTGCCATGCGTTTGATCTCGACGGCCTGCGCCGCCGTTGTGCTGTTGGCCGTGAGCGCGCAAGCGCAAGACCTCAAGCGGTGGCGGCACGGCGTCATCGAGCCGAAGGGCGATGCCGGATTCATGCTGATGGTCGGCGAGCGCGACTTCGCCGCCAGGCACGGGCTCAAGGTCGAGATCGTCAGTCTGAAGAACGGCGCGATCGCGCATAAGGCTCTGTTGTCGGGCGAACTCGACAGCATCGAGTCCTCGCCCGGCGCCGCGATTATCGCCGGCGCGCGCGGCGCCGACATCAAGATTCTCGGCTGCGACTGGCCGAACGTGCCGCACGGGCTGGTGGTGCGGCCGGGCATCGACAAGGTCGCCGACCTCAAGGGCAAGACCGTCGCGGTGGCGGCGCCCGGCTCGCTGCCCAATCTGTTGCTCAAGGCGATGCTGGAGAAGGACAAGGTGCCCGAGAGCGACGTGCAGGTCGCCAATCTCGGCGGCGACCTCGACCGCTACAAGGCGGTGGTGGCCGGCGTGGTCGATGCCGGCATCGTGGCGGCGGAATTCATGGCGGTGGCGCCCAAGGACATCCGCATGCTGGTGCGCGGGCGCGACGTGCTGCCGAATTATGTGCGGCTGTGCCTGACCATGACCGGCAAGACGCTGCGCGAGCGGCGCGACGACGCGATCAACCTGGTGGCGGCGGAAATGGACGCGATCGCCTACGCGGTCGGTCATCGCGACGACACCATCGCGGTGACGCGCGCCGCCATCCACGCCAAGCCGGACGATCCGCGCCCGGCCTACGCCTATGACGACACGCTCAAGCACGCCTTGATCGACGCGACCATCCCATTGCCGCTCGCCAAATTGCAATGGATGGAAGAGGAACTCGTGAAAGCCGGCAGCCTGAAGGCGCCGTTCGACGTCGCCAAGATGACCGCTTCCGACGTCCACGACGAAGCGGCCAAGCGCGCCGGAAAGTGACAACTTAGATTTTTACCGACGCCATGATGCCGGCCGGGAAAATATCTTCCGGCTTGACCAGTCTGTGCGCAATGCCCTGCTCATAAGTGTAGCGCAGGAACAGTTCGAGCGTCGGCCGGTTGGCGTCGATGCCGTAGGGAAACGGATCGCCGCCGAATTGCTGCTGCATGCGCGCGGCGTAATTGGTGAGCCACGGCAGCGGATAGCGCGACACCGCCGGGTCGAGCAGGCGCTCCAGGCTGCGCCGTTTCGCTTCCGCGAAGGCATTAAAGAGATTGCGCGCGGCCCACGGCGCACCGTCGAGGACGGCCTTGCGCAGCGCAATGATATGCATGATCGGGTAGACGCCGGTGTCCGCGTAATAGCGCTGCTCCATCGCCTCGAAATCGGGGAACAGCCGCACCACGTCGGGATGTTTGGCGCGGAAGCAATCCGGCGGCCGGGCGATGATGACGGCG
>Ga0207693_10005938_pt1 | contig 10132 bp, 8 predicted proteins | sample LARL81metaG_FD_184347 | JGI IMG/M metagenome (GOLD analysis project Ga0207693, IMG submission 184347) | Corn, switchgrass and miscanthus rhizosphere microbial communities from Kellogg Biological Station, Michigan, USA - LAR L8-1 metaG... | ecosystem: Host-associated > Plants > Roots >... | reverse complement strand
ACGACGAACAGCGTCATTCGGCTGCCGTCGCCGGCGGGGACGTCCACGACGAGCGCGTCGACGATCTCGTCGATCGCGAGCACGCTGCGGTACAGCTCGCTCGTCCCCATCCGCACGCCACCGCGATTGATCGTCGCGTCAGACCGGCCGGTGATGATCGCCGTCCCTCGCGCGGTGATCTCGATCCAGTCTCCGTGCCGCCAGACGCCGGGGAAGGTCGAGAAGTAGCTCTCGCGGTAGCGCGACCCGTCCTCGTCGCCCCAGAGATAGAGAGGCATCGACGGCATCGGCTCGGTGATGACGAGCTCGCCGACCTCGCCGACCAGCGGCCGTCCGTCCTCGCTCCAGGCCTCGACGCTCGCTCCGAGCGCGCGCGCCTGCAGCTCGCCGCGGTAGACCGGCAGCGTCGGCACGCCGCCGACGAACGCGGTGCAGACGTCGGTGCCGCCGGAGGTGGAGAAGAGCCAGACGTCCTCGCCGAGGCGGTTGCGCACCCAGTCGAATCCCTCGGGAGCGAGCGGCGACCCCGTGGAGCCGACGCTGTCCAGGCGCGAGAGGTCGCGGCCGGCCTTCGGCTCCACGCCCGCCTTCTGGCAAGCCGCGATGTAGCCGGCGCTCGTTCCGAAGGTCGTGATCCCGGCCGCGTCGGAAAGATCCCAGAGTGTTCCGAGGTCCGGGTGGGCCGGATTCCCGTCGAAGAGGACGATCGAGGCCTCCGAGAGGAGGCCCCCGACGAGAAAGTTCCACATCATCCAGCCCGTGGTCGTGAACCAGAAGAGCCGGTCGCCGGCCCGCGCGTCGAGGTGGAGGCGAAGCTTCTTCAGGTGCTCGAGCAGGATGCCGCCCTGGCCGTGCACGATCGCCTTCGGCAAGCCGGTCGTGCCGGAGCTGTAGAGCACCCAGAGCGGATGGTCGAAGGGGAGCTGCTCGGGCTCGAGCTCGGCGGTCGGCAGCTCCCAGTCGCCGCCGGCCAGATAGGGGAGCACGAACGTCCGCTCGAGTGTGGGCAGCTCTCGCTGTAGCTGCGCGATCGCCTCCGCGCGGTCGAAGTCCCTGCCGCCGTAGCGGTAGCCGTCGACGGCGAGGAGCACCTTCGGCTCGATCTGGGCGAAACGGTCGACGACGCTGCGGACGCCGAACTCCGGCGCGCAGCTCGACCAGGTCGCGCCGATGCTCGCGCAGCCGAGGAAGGCCGCGACCGTCTCGGGGATGTTCGGGAGGTAGGCGGCGACGCGGTCGCCGGCCACGACGCCGGACTCGCGCAGCGCTGCCGCCACCGCCCCGGCGCGAGCTCTCAGCTCGCCCCACGTCCACTCGCCCAGCGGGCGGAGCTCCGAGGCGTGGCGGATCGCCACCTCGGAGTCGTCGCGGCCGCGGAAGACGTGCTCCGCGTAGCTCAGCTGTGCGCCGGGGAACCAGTCCGCGCCGGGCATCTCGCGCGTCGTGAGCACGCGCACGTACGGCTCGCTCGCCTGGACCTCGAAGAACTCCCAGATCGATCCCCAGAAGCCGTCCAGCTCGTCGACCGACCATTGCCACAGGTCGGGATAGCCCTCGAGCTCGAGGCCGCGCGTCTCGTTCAGCCACTCGCGGTAGCGCGTGATCGTGGCGGACGCGATGCGCTCGGGGCTCGGCGTCCAGACGATCGGCGGCTCCATGCGCGACCGATCGTAGTCGGGCCGTCGCTAAGGTCAGCCGGTGGCCGACGAGACGCTGACGATCAGGGACAACCGCACCGGAGACGAGGTCGAGATCCCGATCTCGGACGGGACGATCCGCGCCACCGACCTCCGTCAGTTGGGCCTGATGTCGTACGACCCGGCTTTCCTCAACACCGCGTCGACGCGGAGCGGGATCACGTACATCGACGGCGACGCGGGCATCCTCCGCTACCGCGGCTACCCGATCGAGCAGCTGGCCGAGGAGGCGAGCTTCCTCGAGACGGCGTGGCTCCTGTTCGAGGGCGAGCTGCCGTCCCGCGAGCAGCTCGAGGCCTGGCAGGAGGACGTGCGCGTCCACACGTACGTGCACACGAACGTGACCCAGTTCCTCGACGGCTTCCGGCACGACGCGCACCCGATGGGGATGCTGCTCGGCGCGGTCGCGGCGCTCTCGACGTTCTACCCCGACGCGAAGGAGATCGGGGACGCCGAGAGCCGCCGGCTGCAGCGGCTGAGGCTGATGGCGAAGTTCCCGACCATCGCCGCCTGGGTCTTCCGCCATAGCCGCGGGCTGCCCTACGTCTTCCCGCGGAACGACCTCGACTACATCGGCAACTTCGTGAACATGACGTTCGAGATCGGCGGGCGCCACGAGCCGAATCCGGTGCTGCAGAGGGCGCTCGAGATCCTCCTCGTCCTGCACGCCGACCACGAGCAGAACGCCTCGACGAATGCGGTGCGCGGGGTCGGCTCGACGCAGGTGGATCCGTTCTCGGCCGTGTCGGCCGGGATCGCCGCCCTGTACGGGCCGCTGCACGGGGGCGCGAACGAGGCGGTGCTGCGGATGCTCGACGAGATCGGCACCGTCGACCGCGTGCCCGACTTCATCGAGTCCGTGAAGGCGGGGCACGGGCGGCTGATGGGCTTCGGCCACCGCGTGTACAAGAGCTACGACCCGCGCGCAAAGCTGATCAAGCGTGTCGCCGACGACGTGTTCGCGGAGACGGGCCTCAATCCGAAGCTCGAGATCGCGCTCGAGCTGGAGCGGATCGCGCTCGAGGACGACTACTTCGTCTCGCGCAAGCTCTACCCGAACGTCGACTTCTACTCGGGCCTCATCTACCAGGCGATGGGCTATCCGACCGACTACTTCACGGTGCTGTTCGCTCTGGGGCGCCTGCCGGGCTGGCTCGCACAGTGGGAGGAGATGCTCTCCGACCCGGAGCAGAAGATCGCGCGCCCGCGGCAGATCTACACGGGCTACGACGAGCGCGAGTTCGTCCCGCTAGAACAGCGCGGCTAACTCCTCCCGTTGTCCCGGCGTCAACGGGTCGGCCAAAGCGGCGAGCGCCGGACGCAGGTGCTCCGGGCGGCGCGGGCCCACGACGACCGAGACACGACGGTCGCCGAGCAACCACGCGAACGCCAGCGTGGCCGGGTTTCCTCCGCGTTCGAGCTGCTCGAGTGCGTTGTACACACGGTCGTCCCGGAGGTGCTCATACGGGCCGGGGCGCATCGTCATCCGCGAGCCCTCCGGCGCCTCAGCGTCGCGGCGGTACTTTCCGGTCAGCCAGCCGCCCGCGAGAGGGCTGAACGCTTGGAACCAGACGTGCATCTCCGCGGAGAGGGGAAGCACGTCGCGCTCGACCTCACGGTCGAGCAGCGAGTACGAGTTCTGGACAGCGCCGACGTTCCCGAGGCCGAGTACCCGCCGGAGCTGCGCCGCGTCGACGTTGCTGAACCCGTAGGCGCCGATCTTGCCTCCCGCGACGAGCTCGTCGAACACGCCGACGACTTCGGCCACCGGCACGTCGGGGTCCCAGTCGTGGGCGAGGTAGAGGTCGACGCGCTCGACGCCGAGCCGCCTTAGGCTCGAGTCGATCTGCCGTCGCACGCGCGCCGGCGCCAGTCCGTGATCCTCGCCCTCGTTCATCGGGTTGAAGGTCTTCGTCGTTAGCCGCAGCCCGTGGTGGCGACGCGAGCGGATCCACTCCCCGATGTACGTCTCGCTACGGCCGCCGCCGTATGCATCCGCGGTGTCGAACCACGTGATGCCTTTGGCCCAGGCCGCGTCCATGAGCTCGAAGGCCTGCTCTTTGGTCTCGCCCCGGCCGAAGAAGGCGGGCGCGGAGCCGATGCCACCGAAGTTGCCACAGCCGAGGATTAGGCGAGGGTAGGCTCGGTCCATGGCCGCGACCGTACTGGACGTCCATGCTGCGCGCGCCCGCTTCTCGTCGCTGCGCGACGGCGGCTTCGTGTTCCTCGACGCGCCTGGCGGCTCGCAGGTGCCGGACGAGGTCGGCGACGCGATCGCCCGCACGCTGCGCGACGCCTCGGCGAACATCGGCGCGCTCTACGAGACGAGCCACCGGGTCGAGCGGATCCTCGCCACGGCCCGCGACGACGCCGCGCGCTTCCTGAACTGCTCTGCCGACGACGTGATCTTCGGCCAGAACATGACCGTGCTCGACTTTGCGCTGTCGCGAACCGCCGCGCGCGACTGGGGCGAGGGCGACCGCATCCTCGTCTCGCGGCTCGACCACGACGGCGGCGTGTCGCCCTGGGTGGAGCTCGCCGCCGATCGCGGCTTCGAGCTCGAATGGGTGGACGTCACGCCCGACCTGCGCCTCGACTACGACGATCTCGAGCAGAAGCTGGACGATCGTGTCCGCGTCGTCGCGTGCGTCGCCTCGTCGAACGCGGTCGGCACGATCGTGGACGTCGCGCGCGTGTCGGAGCTCGCCCACTCCGTCGGCGCGCTCTGCTGGGTCGACGCGGTGCAGTACGCCGCACACGTGCCGACGGACGTTCGAGCTCTCGGCTGCGACCTCTTCATCTGCTCGGCCTACAAGTTCTGCGGCCCGCACCTCGGGCTCGCATACGGCAGGCACGAGCTGCTCGAGTCGTGGCACCCGTACAAGGCGCGGCCGGCGTCGTCGCATCCGGTCGGGCGGAGGTTCGAGCCGGGCACCGCGCCGTACGAGCTCCTCGCCGGCTTCTCGGCGACGATCGGCTACCTCGAGTCGCTCGGCGGCATGCCCGCCATCGCGGAGTACGAGCGCGAGCTCGGGCAGCGCTTCCTCGACGGACTGCCCGACTCGGTCACCGTCTACGGGCTGCAGTCGATGGACGGGAGAGTGCCGACGTTCCTGCTCAACGTGGACGGCGTCCCCGCGGCCGACGTCGCAGCACGGATGGCCGAGCAGGGCTTCGGCGTCTGGGCGCACGACAACTGGTACTCGCTCGGGCTGCGCGAGAAGCTCCCGTATCCGGACAGCGCGGTCCGCGTCGGGCTCATCCACTACAACACCGCCGACGAGATCGACCGCTTCAACACCGCGCTCGCCGAGTTGTAGTATCACGAACATATGTTCGTCCTGCACGCGGATGCGGATTCGTTCTTCGCGTCGGTCGAGCAGCGGGACGACCCCAGGCTCCGCGGCCGGCCGGTCATCGTCGGCGGCGGCGTCGTGCTCGCGGCGAGCTACGAGGCGAAGGCCTACGGGATCCGCACTGCGATGGGCGGGCGGCAGGCGCGGCGCCTCTGCCCCGACGCCATCGTCGTGCCGCCGCGGCACACCGCATACGTTGAGGCAAGCCGCGCGATGTTCGCGGTCTTCGAGGACGCGTCGCCCGTCGTCGAGGGCCTGTCGATCGACGAGGCGTTCCTGGACGTGCGCGGAATGGAGCGGATCGCCGGCACGCCGGTCGAGATCGCCGTGCGGCTGCGTGCCGCGGTACGCGACCGGGTGGGGCTGCCCGTCACCGTCGGCATCGCCCGCACGAAGTTCCTCGCGAAGGTCGCAAGCGGCGTTGCGAAGCCCGACGGCCTGATAGCCGTACCCCCGGACCGCGAGCTCGAGTTCCTCCACCCCCTGCCGGTCGACTGCGTGTGGGGCGTCGGCCCGGCGACCGCGCGGCGGCTGCAGGCGTGGAACGTTCGGACGGTCGGCGAGCTTGCCGCCCTCTCGGAGTCCACGCTCGTCGCGATGCTCGGCCGGGCGACGGGCCGCCAGCTGCACGCGCTCGCACGCAACCGCGATTTCCGGCGCGTGGAGCCGGGAAAGCGGCGCGGCTCGATCGGCTCGCAGCGCGCGATCGGGCGCGGGCGACATTCGGCCGAGACGATCGACGCGACGCTTGTCGGGATCGTCGACCGGATCACTCGGCGGCTTCGGACGGCAGGGCGCGTCGGCCGGACGGTCGTGCTTCGCCTCCGTTTCGGCGACTTCGAGCGGGCAACGCGCTCGCATACCCTCACGTTCGCGACCGCGAGCACGCAGGTGATCCTCGTCACGGCGCGTGCACTCCTCGCGACCACGACGCCGCTGATCGAGCGCCGCGGGATCACGCTGGTCGGGTGCTCCGTCGCAATGCTCGAGGACGACCGGACTCGCCAGCTCCTGCTCGGACCTGACGAGGCGGTCGACGCCGCCGTCGACGCAATCCGCGACCGTTACGGCAGCGCGGCGATCACGCGCGCCGTCCTGCTCGGCCGCGACCCCGGCTTCTCTATGCCGATGCTGCCGGACTGACGATCCGGGCGTACACGTCGAGGTCGATGTTCCCGCCGCTGACGATGCAGACGCAGCGGTCGTCGCGCCTCAGCGCGGCCGCCAGCGCGAGAGCGCCGGCGCCTTCGGCGACGACGTGGGCGCGGGCGGCGAGCAGGCGCACGGCCTCCTCGACCTCCGTGAGCGGGAGCGCAACCGCCTCGTCGACGAGCTCGCGCGCACGCTCCCACACCCCGGGCAGCAGCGCGCGGCCGCCGGCGCCGTCCACCCACGACGCCTGGAACTCGATCTCCCGCGGCTCTCCGGCCGCGAACGCCGCGGCCAACGGGGCCCCGGTCTCCGGCTCGGCGGTCACGACGCGTACCTGCGGCCGCAGCGCCTTGACGACGCTCGCGATCCCCGACGTCAATCCACCACCGCCCCACGGGATGACGACCGAGTCGAACTCCGGTGCGTCCTCCACGATCTCGAGACCGATCGTGCCGTTCCCCGCCATCACCGCTTCGTCGCCCGACGGGTGGATGAAGAGCCCGTCCACGCCGTCGCGACCGTGGTCGACCATGGCCTGCCACCACTCCTCGTGCGTGACCGGCACAAGCTCCGCCCCGAGCGCCTCGATCCGGTCGAGCTTCGTGCGCGGTGCACTGTCGGGGACGATCACGCGCGCCGGCACACCGGCCTCGCGCGCAGCCCAGGCGACGCCTTGCGCCATGTTCCCGGCGCTCGCCGTGACGACGCCCGACTCCAGTTCCGCGGGCGATGCCGCCCGGACCGCGGACAGTGCGCCGCGGAGCTTGAAGCAGCCGATCGGCTGGAGGCACTCCAGCTTTAGCCGGATTCGTTCGTCGGTGCCCAGCGGGACGACCGGCGTGCGGAGGACGTCGTCGCCGATCCGCTCGCGCGCCCGGCGGATCTCGTCGAGCGGGATCAGGTCAGTCGCTTTCCTTGGCGAGCTCGGTCAGGTCGGTGCGGACCGTCCAGAGCTCCGGGAACATCTTGTGCTTGATCAGCCCGGCGAGCAGCTCGACCGGCGTGCCCTGAGTACCCACGACGTCCTCGCCGATCACGCGCCCGACCATCTTCACGTGGCGGAAGCGCCAGATGCCGACCTGCTCGTCCCAGTCGATGAGGGCCTCGGCGAGCTGGTACAGATCCTCGTGCTCTCGGCCCTGCGTGTAGACCTCGAGCAGCGACAGCCCCCGCTCGCGCCGCAGCGCGTCGAACGCCGCGTAGAGGCCCGGCGAGACCTGCCGGACTCCGCGGAAGCCGGGCGAGTCGAAGCCCGAGCCGTGGCCGAGCACGCGCCGCACCTCCTGGTACTCCCACGGCGACATGAGCTCTAGGTGCTCGAGGAACGAGACGACGTGGCGCACGGCGGCGTTCGCCCGCCGCAGCAGTCGCAGCGCGCCTGCGAGGTCACGCGCCTCGATCAGCCGCGTCGCCTCCTCCACCTCCATCCACGCATGCTTGAGCCAGAGCTCCGACGACTGGTGGACGGTCTGGAAGAGGAGCTCGTCGCGGTGCACCCACTCGTCCGGCGCCTTCTGGAGAGCGAGCAGCTCGTCGGTACGGAGGTAACGCTCGTAGTCGCTCGCGCCCTCGCCGGGCAGGATCGGCTTGAACTCCTCCTCGTCGCCGTGCGGGGCTTCCACGGCGCCGACCCTACTGGAAGATCTGCATCGGGAGGCCCGCGAGTGGGACGCCGCCGTCCTCGGTCACGAGCCACGTGTCCTGCATGTAGAGGCACTCCACACCGTCCGCTGCGATCGCGTGCGGATGCATGGAGAAGACCATGTTCGTCACAAGCTCGGTCTCGACGGCCTCACCGATCTTCGGGTGCTCGATCATCGTCATCCCGATCGAGTGGCCCGTGACGTGGCCGAGTTGGTAGCCGCGTTGCGTGAAGCCGGCCGAGACCGCACGGTGGACGTCGTGGGCGGTGGCGCCGGAGCGGAGCGCCGTCTGCGCGACCGCGTAGTACTCCTCGTAGGCCTCGAGCATCCGCTTCACCTCGTCGCCCGGCGTGCCGAGCGCGCGGGAGACCTCCACCCAGTGTCCGCCCGGCCCGGCGATCTCGAGGGACGGGATCGTGAACTCGCCGAAGACCGTGTCGTCGCGCGCGATCGCGAACTCGGCGCCGACGAGCACCATGTTCATCGTCAGCCGGCCGCAGCCGCGCTCCACGAACAGCTCCTCCGCCGGCGCGAGCACGTCGGCGGCGGTGCGGCCCGGCGCCCAGGCCCGGTGGAAGGCGTGGAAGCCGGCGACGTTGATCGCGACGCTGTCGCGCACCGACTCGAGCTCGGCGTCGGACTTCACCGCACGGGCGAGGTCGAACGCGACGTCCCACGAGACGAGCTCGGCCGCGTCGGCGAGGGGCCCGTAGTCGCGGACGGTCAGCACGTAGTCGAGCCCGTAGACGCCGACCCGCTTGCCACGGAGCCGGTCGGCGAGCCACTCGCCCGGCCGATCGGCGAAGACCTGGTCGGCGATTTGGGAGTCGCCGTGCTCGCCGACGTAGCGCGCCTCTGCCGGGAAGACGATCGCCGGATCGCCCTCTCGCGGCACGAGCACGTAGGCGTAGCGATGGACGATCTGGAAGCCCGACAGGTACGTGACCGCCCCTTCGAAGCCCGTGTACTCGGAGCCGCAGACGAGTGCGGCGTCGAGCCCGTCCCGCTCGAGCGCCTCGCGCACCCGCTCGTGTCGTGCGGTCAGCTCTGCGTCCACGATGCCTCCACTCCTTTCACGAGCGCCTGGATGGCCGCGTTGAGCGGCGTCGGGATGCCGTGTTCCCGGCCGAAGCGGACGATGCCGCCGTTGAGATAGTCCACCTCCGTAGGCCGCCGCGCCTCGACGTCCTGAAGCATCGACGCCTTGTGGTCGTAGGCGACGTCCTTGCGCGCCGCGTGGTCGATCAGCTCCTCGGGGTCGGCGTCGAGCTCGATGCTCTGTGCGGCCGCGACGTCCTTGCCCTCGTCGACCAGGCCGGTGACGAGCGTGCGCAGGTCCGGCCGCTCGACAACTCGTCCATGGGTAAGGCCGGTGAGCGCGCCGACCGGGTTGGTCGACGCGTTGAAGATGACTTTCCGCCATTGCGGGCCGCGCGCATCCTCGACCGCCCTGGCAGGCATACCGGCGCGCGCGCAAGCGTCGGCGAGGCGCTCCACCTCGGCGAAAGGCGTCCGCCCGTCGTACGGGCCGAAGGTCGTGTCGCCCTTCACGTCCCACTGCACGTGTCCGGGCTCGAGCAGCTTCCCTGCGGGGAAGGTCGTGCCGCGGATCACACGCTCGACGTGCTTCGCAATCGTCTCCTCGTTGCCGAGGCCGTTCTGGACGGTCGCGACGAAGCCCTGGGAGAAGGCGTGCGCGGTCGCGGCGATCGCCGGCTCGGTGTGCATCGCCTTCGTCGCCACGATTCCGAAGTCGCAGGGCGGCAGCTCGGCGGCGTCGCTCGTCGCGCGCGGCCGGCCGAGGACGTCTCCCGCGCCCGACAGGCGGAGGCCGTCACGGTTGATCGCGTCGACGTGATCCTGCGCGAGGTCGTAAGCCCAGACCTCCGCGTCGTCGAGCAGCGAGAGGTTCGCGGCGAACAGCGAGCCCACCGCCCCTGTCCCGACAACGGCGATCCTCAGGCGCGGCGTCACGCTTTTGTTGCGGTACCTGGAACCGGTCGTTTGATCACTCGGAGTAGCTCGCCTCCCTCGCCTTGACGAGCCTATAGACGGCCGTCTGGAGGGGTACCGGGACGTCGCGCTGCTCTGCCTCGCGCACGAGCGCGCCGTTGATCGACTCGAGCTCGGTCGGCCGGCGGGCCTCGACGTCCTCGAGCATCGACGGGAAGTGACGGTGACCGCGCTGCGTCGCGAGGACGTTCATCTCCCACGGGTCGTCGTGCAACTCCACGCCGGCCGCAGCGGCGACCGCCTTCCCCTCGTCGACGAGGTCGCGCACGAG
>Ga0207693_10005935_pt1 | contig 10132 bp, 8 predicted proteins | sample LARL81metaG_FD_184347 | JGI IMG/M metagenome (GOLD analysis project Ga0207693, IMG submission 184347) | Corn, switchgrass and miscanthus rhizosphere microbial communities from Kellogg Biological Station, Michigan, USA - LAR L8-1 metaG... | ecosystem: Host-associated > Plants > Roots >... | reverse complement strand
GGCCCTGCTCGCCCGTGTCGACCGTTTACCCGTCACCTCGGGTGCGGATGCGCAGCGACGCCGCCGCGATCTCATCGACTTCGTGCGCGTGGAGCAGGCTGCCGGACGCCTGACGCTGACGGCGCCGCCGCCGACGCCGCTCTGGTGGTGGCTGGCGCGCATCGCGAACGCCGTGCTGGTGATGGCTCTTGGTCTCGTCGCCCTGCCGTTTCTCATCGTGCTGTCGCCGTTTCTCATCCTCAGGCTGCGCCAGCTCGAGCGCACGGATCCGGAGATCTGTCCCACGCCTGACCCGGCCGCGCTCCTCGAACTGCAGCTGATCGAGGACCTCGACGTCAGCAACCAGTACACGGCCTTCGGCTCGGTGAAGCCGGGCTGGTTCCGCCGCTGGCTGCTCACGCTGGTGCTGGTGGCGATCCAGTTCACCTGCCGCAACGTCTTCACCCACGGGTATCTGGCGCGCGTGCAGACGATTCACTTCGCGCGCTGGGTGTTCCTCGACGGCAAGACGCGGGTGCTGTTCACCAGCAATTACGACGGCGGGCACCAGGCGTACATGGACGACTTCATCAACAAGGTCGCCTGGGGCCTGAATCTCGTGTTCAGCAACGGCATCGGCTGGCCACGCACCGACTGGCTGATCACGCGCGGGGCGCGGCGCGAGATGCCGTTCAAGTACTACCAGCGGCGGCATCAGCTGCCGACCCAGGTCTGGTACAAGGCTTACCCGGGTCTCACGCTCATCAACATGACGCGCAACGCCCGCATCCGCGCCGGGCTGGAGCGTACCCGGGTGAGCGACCGGGCGGCGGCCGCATGGCTGGAGCTGCTGTGAGCACCGCACCGGCTGCGGTCGAGCTGGATGATATCCAGGGGCTGGCGCGGTTCGCCTACAAGAACCACACCGAGGCGGTGTTTCTCCTGCTGCGGATCACCGACAGCGCCGCGGCCCGCGCCTGGCTCGGCCGCGCCGCGCTCACCGATGCCGTCAGCCGGGAGCCGCCCCCGCGCACCGCGCTGCAGGTGGCGCTTACCAGCGAGGGACTGCGTGCCCTGGGTGTCGCGGCAGAGATCGTCGGCGCGTTCTCGGCGGAGTTCGTCGAAGGCATGGCCGGGGACACGAGCCGCTCGCGACGTCTGGGGGACCAGGGCGCGAACGATCCGTCGCGCTGGCGCTGGGGGAGCGGTGAGCGGGTGCCCCACGCCGCGGTGCTGCTGTATGCGCTGCCCGGTCAGCTGCAGGGACTGCAGCAGAGCATCGAAGCGCAGCTGCGTGAGGGCTTTGAGATCACGGACCGCCTCGCCACTCATATGGGGAACACCGAGCCTTTCGGTTTCGTCGACGGCATCTCGCAGCCCGAGGTGGACTGGAACCGCCGGCGGCCGGTGAAGGATGCCACCCAGTACTCGTACCTCAACCTCAGTTGCCTGGGCGAGTATCTGCTCGGCTACCCGAACGAGTACGGTCTGTACACGCCCCGGCCGCTACTTGAGCCCGATCGCGACGCGCAAGGGATCCTGCCGCGTGCCGAGGACGCGCCGGGAAGCTGCGACCTGGGCCGTAACGGCAGCTACCTCGTCATCCGGCAGCTGCGCCAGGACGTGTCCGGGTTCTGGCAGGCGCTGGACCGTTACGCCCGCGGTGAGGCGAGCGCGCGCGAGCAGCTCGCGAGCGCCATGGTGGGGCGACGCCTGGACGGGCAGCCGCTGATGGCCTCGACGAGCGCGGACGCGCCGGGCAGCGACGCGCAGCCGTCGTTGAACACCTTCGACTACAGCGCCGACCCGCAGGGCCTGCGCTGCCCGCTCGGCGCACACATCCGCCGCACCAACCCGCGCAATGCCGACCTGCCGCCCGGCGGATCCGGCATCGCGTCACGCCTGCTGCGTATCCTCGGACTCAACAGCGCCGCCCGGGAGCAGGACTTGGTGCCCTCGACGCGCTTCCACCGGCTGCTGCGACGCGGCCGCAAATACGGCGTGGCCGTCACCCCGGCGCAGGCTCTGGCGGGCACGGGCGCGGCAGAGGATCTCGGACTGCACTTCGTCTGCCTGAACGCCAACATCCAGCGGCAGTTCGAGTTCCTGCAGAGCGCCTGGCTCATGAGCGCAAAATTCGACGGCCTGCGCGCTGAGAGCGATCCGCTCCTCGGCAACCGCCTGCCGCTGGCGCCGGGCGTGCCCACGGACCGCTTTACGCTGCCGCAGGCCGGCGGGCCCGGCCGCTCTCTTGCCGGTCTGCCGCAGTTCGTGACCGTGGTGGGCGGCGCTTACTTCTTCCTCCCGGGGATCCGCGCGCTGCGTTTCCTGTCGGGTGCACGCTAAGGGTACCGCCATGGACTCCAACACCAGTCGACCGATGCCGCCGCCCAACACCGGCTCGGCGTTCCTCAACCTGCTGTCGAACCTGTCGCTCAAATTCCTGCACCTCGAGCGGCGCTTCGAGCCCTGGGTGAGGCCGGCGTTCGACGCGACGCTGCGCGACCCCATCGCCCGCCTGGTCACCGCGCTGATCAATCGCCGCCGCGTGCGGGAGAACCTCGGGCTCGCCGAGGAGCGCCTGCTGCCGGGGGAGGAGGAGTTCGTCGACTCGATCATCGAGACGTTCCGCGCGCAGATGTCGGGGCTGTGGAAGCCGGGCGGGTTCGAGCGCGGCGGCAACACCAAGACGCACGGCATCGTGCGCGCCGAGTTCGTCGTGCACGAGGGCCTCGCGCCGCAGTTCCGGCACGGCATCTTTGCCGAGCCGCGCACCTATCGCGCCTGGGTACGCTTCTCGGGCCCCGGGCCGTACATCACCCCGGACATCGACGACGTGGGCTTCATGAGCATCTCGGTGAAGCTCATGGGCGTGCCCGGCCCGAAGCTGATGGAGGAGGAGAAGTTCACCCAGGATTTCTTCGGGGTTTCCCCTCCGACCTTCGTGACACCGGACGTGCGCGCCAACGCGCAGCTGCAGCGTGCCAGCCTGCAGAACGCCCCGACGTTCTACTTCATCAATCTGCACGACTCCCACGTGCTGGACTTCATCATGCAGGGCCTGTGGATCAAGACCCAGAGCAGCCCGCTCGAGGCGCCCTACTTCAGCTGCGTGCCGTACCTGCTGGGCGAGGGTCAGGCGATGCAGTACTCGTTCTGGCCCAAATGGGAGAAGCGCACGCCGATTCCGCGCCTGCCGCTGCGGCCGCCGGACGACTACCTGCGCCAGGCCATGGTCAAGACATTGAACACGCGCGACGTCGAGATCGACTTCCGCATCCAGCTGCAGACCGACCCGTTCCTCATGCCGATCGAGAACGCAGCGGTGCTGTGGCCGGAGAAACTCTCGCCGCGCGTATCGGTGGCGACGATCCGCATCCCGAAGCAGACCTTCGATTCCCCCGCCCAGATCAACTTCGAGAAGCAGCTTTCCTACAACCCCTGGCACTGTATTGCCGAGCACCGGCCACTCGGCAATCAAAGCCGCGCGCGCAAGCGCATGTACTGGGCGCTCGCGACCTTCCGGCACGACATGAACCGCATCCCGCACTATGAGCCCACGGGGGACGAGGTGTTCAACTCATGACCACTGCAGATCCCGCCGGTCGTGGCGCACAAAGCCGCAGCTCATCAGTGCCCCGAGGGCGCTTTTGTGACCTGGTGATGAAGGGCGGAATCACCAGCGGAATCGTCTACCCGCCGGCCATCAGCAAGCTCGCGAATGAGTACCATTTCAAGAACATTGGTGGTACCTCCGCCGGTGCGATTGCCGCAGCCGTAACCGCCGCGGCCGAGTATCAGCGGCGTAACACGGGCCGGATGGGCGGCTTCGACCTCCTGAATGACCTGCCCGACCAGCTCGGTCAGACCGACGCACGCGGCAACACCCGCCTGCTGCGGCTGTTCCAGCCTCAGGACCCGTGCCGCCGGCTGTTCTCCATGCTCACGGCGTCACTGAACGCTGCGAGCACCGCGCGCCGGGTCGTCGCCATCATCGGGAGCGCGTTGCGATCGTACTGGCTGGCGGCGGCGGCAGGCATCCTCATCGCGGTCACGGTGTACCGGTTCACTGGCTCCTGGACGGCCGCCCTCCTGGCGTCGTTGATTGCAGTGCCGGCGCTGGTGGGGCTGGCGATCTATCGCGACCTGACCCGTACGCTGGTCGCGAACAATTACGGGATGTGCACGGGCCTGACCACCCGACCAGGGCAAGGCGAGGCCCTGACACCCTGGCTGCATGAGCTCGTGCAACGTGCCGCCGGCCTCCCGCTCGAAGAACCGCTCACGTTCGGACATCTGTGGCGCGCCAAGGACGCGCCGCCCAGCGCACCCGGCTCCACGGGTCGCTCAATTGACCTGCAGATGTTCAGCACCAATCTCGCGCACGGACGGCCGTACATCCTGCCCCACAGCGAGCCGATGGCACGACTGTTCTTCAAGCCCGATGAGCTGGCCGCGTATTTGCCCGGCCCCGTCATGCAGTGGTTCAACACCCATTCGCTGGACTACCAGCCCGACCCGCAGCATCCGGGAAGCGACCCGACGGTGGAGCAGGCTCAGGCACAGGGGGTGCGGGAGATACCCCCGGGAGAGCATTTTCCGGTTCTCCTGGCGGCGCGCATGAGTCTGAGCTTCCCGCTGCTGTTCTCGGCCGTCCCTTTATGGGCCATTGACTACGAACAGCCCAAGGGCAGACGCACGTTTCAACGCTGCATGTTCTCGGACGGGGGGATCTCCTCCAATTTCCCCGTGCACCTGTTCGATGGACTCATTCCGCAGTGGCCCACCTTTGGAATCGACCTGGAAGCGAAGCTGCCGGATCACGAAAACTGGGTGTTTCTGCCGCAAGACTATCTGGACGGGGTGGCGGACCGGTGGACCCGATTCGATCAGAAGTCCAAAGCGCCGACTCGCATGGGAGGTTATCTGTCCAGCATCGTGAGCACGATGCAGAACTGGAATGACAACACACTGTCGCGGATGACGGGAGTGCGCGATCGCGTGGTGCGCGTGCGGCTGGCCGAGGACGAAGGGGGAATGAACCTGAATATGCCAGCCCCTCTCATTCACACCGTCGCCGCCCGCGGCGCCTCGGCGGCTGATGAAATCATCAAGAAGTTCCTCGGGACCGCTCCGGATGGCTGGAATGGCTGGTCTTTCCAACGTTGGGTGCGCCTGGATGTGCATCTCAACGCCCTGGGCCAGAAGGCAGCCGGCATGCAGCGTGCGCTCTCGCCCTCCTTTGAGCACGGCAACTCCTATGCGCAGCTGGTCGAGCTGGCGCGCGGGCAGCACGCACCGGGGCACCTGACGCTGCTGAGCGCCGAGGAAGTCGAAGCGGTCTCTCGCCTGATCGAGGGCCTCCAGGCGCTCGCGTCAGGCTTGCAGCATGGCGCGAAGGGCTACATCTATCACCCGGTCCTCCCGGCCGAGTTACGCGCCGGTCCGCCGCTGTGAGGCCGCGATGAAGTGGGTTGCCGGATCGCCCCCGAAAGCGGCTTACTCGATCTTCTTGCGTGTGTCGGGGAGCGGGTAGCTCTGTTCGGGATGCATGGACCATCCCGGCATGGCCTTCAGCTGCGCGCGCAGAGAGGACTCGTCCGCGTCCACCAGGAGCATCTTCGGTGACTGATCGAGTACGCGCAGCCCGGGCGTCGCGCGAATGCTTTCCAGGTGCTCCGATGGGGCCGACTGCGACCCGCCATAGCGCAGGATGTAACGGCTCATGCGGTCACTATAGCACCGGGCCACTCACACGCTGATCGTGCCCTTGCCTTCGTAAATCGCCCCGAATCCCAGCTTCTTGCAGGCCGCGGCGATGGCCGTAATCATCGCCGACGAGCGGTTCTGGTCGCGGGGCATCGACAGGATGTTCTTGTGAGTGGCGAGCAGACGCGCCGCGGCTCCCGTCTCGGCGGGCGTCGCCATGGAAGTCCCGCTCATCACCCCGAAGCCCGCCGGAACTGTCGAGATCACGCCTACGCCGGGACCGGTGAGATCCGTCGCCGAGCCGATGTTGGAGAAGCTGGCCACGAAGTTCTTCTTATCCTTGCCGTAAGGGGAGGCCACGCTGCCATAGGACTCGGTCCCTTTCGGGAAGGTCCCTTTGCGGCCCATTGCCGACACCGCCTGGCACATGCTGAATGCCGCCGGGAAGCTCACCGGCTGCCGATCGTCGTTGCCGTTGGCAGCGAACACCACCACCCCGGCATCGTGCGCGGCCGTCAGTGCCTCCTCGGTCAGCGTATCCGCGCTGCCGCCCCCCAGGCTCATGTTGAGCAGATCGCACTTGTCGGCGACGCCCGCGTCGATGGCCTTGGCGATCGCGTAGTTCGAAGCGTTATTCCCACCCTGCGGAAAGACCCGGTAGCTGCGCAGCGTCACTGCGGGCGCCACACCACGAATCCCCCTGGGCGGCGTGCCGCGCGCGGCAATGATCCCGGCGACGTGCGTCCCGTGCCCCTCGGTGCCGTTGTCACCGTAGTCCCCGGGCTTCTCTCCGGGCACGGTGTTCTGTCCACCCTGCACCACGAGCCCGGGATGATCGGTGGCGACGCCGGAGTCGATGACCCCGACCGTCACCCCCTGCCCGAATGACAGATCGTTGCCCGGATAGAAGTGGCGCACGCAATCCACGTATGCAAGATCGATCGCAGTCACGGGAATCTTCATGCCGGACTTGAGGGTCAGATTGCGCTGCAGTCCCGGCCAGAAGGCGGACGCGGGGTACACGTAGAGGCGCTCGATCTTCCTGCTGCTGCCACCGAGGTTGAGGCTCACGCGACCGTGCGCGTTGGTGGTTCCCTGCGCGCCGGCGCGCTGCGCAAAATTGGTGAAGGCGACGACCAGGGCCCCGGCAACCGGCGCGCCGCCCTTCGAGGAGGTGATGGTGATCGAGATCCCGCCGGCCGCCCTGGCGACTGTCCTGGCTTTCACGCCGGCCGACCCGATCCGGGGGCCGATCTCGTATCGCATCACGGCGCGCTGGAAATAGACCACCGGCAGGATGCGCACCGAAGGGTGGCTCGCTCTGAGTGCGGCCAGATCCTCCGGCGCGGCCTCGATGAGTTTGGGCTTCGTCTCCCCGATCGAGTCCAGGACCTTGACCGGCAGGGCGCCGAGCTCGCTCGAGACGCTGTGGACCTTGTTCGCGGCAAGGGACGTGGCGTGCAGGGTCTGGAAGAACTGCATCTGCTTCGGGTTCGCCTCCGAGGCGGTGAGACCCGCGGCCGGGACCAGCACGTACTGCTGCTTCTTCTGCGCCATGACAATCTCCTAGAGCGCGGCGATCAGTGCCCAGCACGCGATCGCACTGCACACCGAACTCCAGCGGCCGAACCCCTTGTAGATCTGCGCTGCCACCTTGGCCTGGTCCTTGCGTGTGCCCTCGGCCTTGATCTGCGGGTCGGAGACGTTGCGCACCGCAACCCAGTGCGGGCCAGGCGTGGCGGCACTGACCCGCCCCAGCACCGCGTCTCCCATCTCGGAAACCGATCCCGATCCCTGCAGCTTCCAGTGATCGTCCGAGGTGTCGAACCCGAAGAAGTCCGTCGTCAGTACGGCCTGCTCATCCTTCGTGGCAACGACGATCTTCGGGGGCCGGCTGTTGTCCGCAGGCAGCTGCCCGGAATTGGCCTTGAACAGCCCCCTGGCCTTGGCGAAGTACTTCGTCTTCACCGCACCGTCACGATAGACGGCGGTGGCGAACGGCTCCTTCTTGAGCCAGTTCTGGCAGTCGAAGCGCACGATGCGGCTCACGACGACATCGCCCACTTCGCACTGCGTGCCGATGCCGCCGGCCGTGCCGGTCGTGATCACGAGCGCCGGATTCACCTCCGCAATGATCTGCCGCCACACATCCTCGTTCGGCAGGGTCTGACCGGGGGTGGGGGCACGCTTCACGTCCTGCGAAAGGTGGGAGTCCGATTTGAAGATGACGACCTTCTTTCCCGCGATGCTCGTCGTCCAGTACGCGCCCAGCCGTCCCGCCTGCAGTGCCGGACACCCCTTGCGCATTTTCTTGGAAATCTTCGCGAAGTTGTGCCTGTACGGGACGTAGTCGTTGCGGGAGTCCTTGCCCGGCGTCAGCACGCGGCTCAGGGCGTGACCCTCGTCCACGGTCCAGGTCACGACCAGCACGTCGGCCTTGGGCAACGCGCCGCCTGCGCCCTTGCGGGCCACGCTGTCGCTCTTCGGGGCCAGGGTTTTCGGCCACGGGATATCGGTGAAGCGCGAGAGCCCGGTGGCGGTGCTGAACGCGAAAAAGGCCGCGCCCTCGGGTCCTTCGGAGTCGAAGTCGATGATTTCGCGCTGGAAGTCCTCGGGCTGCGCGCGCGCGGTCGCGGCGACCTTGTGCGCGAAGCTCTCAGCAGGGGCCGGTGTGGCGATGGGATCGAAACCCAGATTCCGTCTGACCCAGTCTCGGCTGGCTCTCATTGGTCCTCCTTTTTCTTCTCAGCCCCTGAGGATCGCCTGCTGGAAGTTAAACACCCACGTGCAACCGTCTTGCCTGGTGCCGTGGTGCGGGAGTGAGCGAGCCTGCCCTGCCGCTCGCGTAGCCCTCCATGAATAGCACTGTACCCAGCGTCATCCGGATCTCAGCGTGCGGTCGGGACGATCGCAGCAAGCGTCACGGGGGTTGCTCCACCGCTGCGTTCTGGCGATCGAAGAAGGACCTACCAGGGACCACTCCGGTGATGCCGCTTCAACCTGACAATCCTGTTTGCTGTGATTGCCGGTGTCGCCTTCACGGGATGGCGGCCCGTCTGACCTCCTGAGTTGGCGGTCACTTCTTTGGCGCGCCTCTGTTGCTGCGCCGGCTCACGCGTTTGCGCGCCCTGGTCGCAGGTGGCTTGCGTGCGCGCTTGGCCTTGCGGGGCGCGGGCAGCGCGGGTTTCGGAAGGACCGCGGCGAGCCCGAAGGCGATTCCGATTGAAATGCTCTGAATGCCGTCGTCGCCCGAGAGGCGAATGAAGGCCGCCATCGCCTCGTCCGTCGTTCTTACGCAACCCAAGGTGCAATGCGCGGGTCCCAGGCGACCGAGGCCATCCGGGATCGATCGACGCCCCGAGTGCACGCCCATTCCAACGCGTCCCGGCACGTCGAATATGAGGATCCCGTCAGCGCCATACTCGGAGTCCGGGTCGGACAGTGCGGCATGCGAGTTATAGCCCAGGTACGCGTAGCTGCCGTCCGGCCACGGCCCCTTCGAGTGCGAGTCCGTGTTGTTGTAGGCCTCGAAGGGGCCCGCCAGCACGCTCTCGTCCGCCCCTTTCAGTCTGACCAGATGCGCCGATCTATCAAATTCGATGCGTGACATCGGGCACCTCTTGGCAATCATTCACCGGCGCGGGTCGCGCACGGTAGCGCCAATGCCGGGTGATGGAGAAGCCCAATCCGCCGAAAGCGTGACCCGGCGGGATCACGGTCAGACCGACCATTCCCGGTCAAAGTCCCGACGTGTCGAGACCCTGGGCAGCAAAGCTGGCGTTTGAGGTCAGGCATGCCCGCGGCGCCCCTGTGAGTGCATGAGATAGCTGTTCAATCGCTTACAGGATCATAGAGAGCCCTGGGTAACGCACGCGAGTTCGCGCTTGCGTGTCTTGGGCCAGACGCGGGGGCAGATGGCGTCAAACCTGACGGCACGCACACCTGCAGTGGGCTGATCATGACTGGGTTCGCCGACGTGGTCTCCATCGTGCACGGCTTCTGCGTGAGTGGCGGCATTGCCGGTGTCAATCAGGGCGACGACCGGCCGGCAGTCTCCGGGGTATCTAACATACACCGGGCGTGCGCAGCCCGATTTGCCGGCTCGATGCCGGGCGGGGCCGCGCGGCTCGCCGGCGGCTGAGGACCGCTCATGGCGGATCAATCCTCAGCCGGGCCTCTGGGACTACCGGTCACCGTCTGGATCGCGCTCTTCCTGGGGCTTGCGGGTGCATTCGCGCTGACCCAGAAGCCGTTTCAGGACACCCGCCCCACGAGCACGAACGAGGCCCTCAACCAGCACCCACTCGGCGACAGGCAGACCGTCGAGGCGCGCCTGTGGGAGGACCCGCTGAACGCGGTCGCGCTGGCGCGCAAGCAGAGTGAGCCGCCCCCGCTTGCGGTCGCGCCCTGGGAAGTCTCGGCCGCCATCGAGGAAAGGATCGCC
>Ga0207693_10005933_pt1 | contig 10134 bp, 15 predicted proteins | sample LARL81metaG_FD_184347 | JGI IMG/M metagenome (GOLD analysis project Ga0207693, IMG submission 184347) | Corn, switchgrass and miscanthus rhizosphere microbial communities from Kellogg Biological Station, Michigan, USA - LAR L8-1 metaG... | ecosystem: Host-associated > Plants > Roots >... | reverse complement strand
ATCCGGGAAAGACCGCCACGTTCGGCGAGGTCTTGATGTTTGCCGATGGGAAAAACGTGATGCACGGAAATCCGTTGATCTCCGGCGCGAAGGTCACGGCCGAGGTTGTCGAGCAACGGAAAGACAAAAAAGTCATCGCGTTCAAATATAAACGGCGTAAAGGTTACCACCGGACCGTCGGGCATCGACGCAAATTGACGCGGGTGAAGATCAAAAGCATCAGCCTCGGCACGAAGTCGAAGACCGCCTGACGTCGAACATCCAACGTCCAACATCGAATATCGACTGAAAAATGGCTCATAAAAAAGGACAAGGCAGCGTTAAGAACGGCCGCGACAGCGTCAGCAAGCGCCTGGGCGTGAAAAAATTTGGCAGCGAGATGGTTGTCGCCGGCAACATTATTGTCCGCCAGCGCGGAACCAAATTTTTGCCGGGAAAAAATGTCGGACTAGGCCGCGATTACACGATTTTCGCTTTAGTAGATGGAAATGTGCGCTTCGATCGTGCTGGGCGACGGGTGAATGTCGATCGCCTCGCGGCTGGAAAATAGCCAGTCGATTCGGCTTTCCGGCTCTAACCAGCCTGCGGTATAACGGACTTCGCTAAATGAAATATAACACGTTCATCCTCTTTGGCGCTCCTGGCAGCGGCAAGGGAACACAAGGGAAAACGCTCGGCACGATTCCCCGCTTTTATCATTGCGCCTGTGGCGATGTTTTCCGCTCGATTGATACGCGCACAAAAGTCGGCAAAGCCTTCCTCGAGTATTCGAGCAAGGGCCAACTCGTGCCGGATGATATAACTGTCGAGCTCTGGCGCGAGGCCATCGAGGCGGCAGTGGACACGCATAAGTTTAAACCCGACATCGATACCCTCGTGCTCGACGGCATTCCCCGGAACGTCGGCCAGGCAAAAATCATGGAAGAAATGATCGACGTGAAAAAAGTGTTTCATCTCTCGTGTCCGAGCCGCGAGACCCTTTTTATGCGCCTGAAGAAGCGCGCGCTGAAAGACAATCGCCTCGACGACGCAAACGAACAAGTGATCCAGCGTCGCCTCGACACCTATGAGACGGAATCAAAGCCCGTTCTTTCATATTATCCGGAAAAGATAATCACGGCGGTTGACGCGACTCAGCCGCCTTCCAAAGTGTTGTTTGATATCCTCGCCAGCATGAACGGCGTGGATGCTCATCATGAGCCAGCAACAGTTTGAAAATTTCACTGCTTCCAGCCTCTATTGCGACAAGTGCAAAACCGCGATGCCGGTGCGTGAACGGCTGCTGCTAGTTCTGCCTGATCGCGAAATCTTCGACTACCTTTGCACTGGTTGCGGATCGTCGGTGGGCCAGCGTGAAGTCACCGCCGGCGATAAATTGCTGATGCAAGCAATGGGGAAGCGGCGTCCGCGGCGCGCGCCAGTGCAAACGCCGCGTCATTGAGACGAGATGCGCATCGTGTTCATCGGCACGGGTGAAATCGGCGCGCCAACGTTGCAAGCCTTAGTGCAATCACGCGAACACCAACTCATTGGAGTCGTCACTCAGCCGGATAAACCGGTTGGACGCGAGCAGCGAATTGAACCTTCCCCGATTAAAAAAGCGCTTGTTGGAACCAAGATACGGATCGTGCAACCAGCGCGGATTAAAGATCCTCAATCGATTGAGGAAATCCGCACGCTGTTGCCGGACGTAATCGTGGTCATGGCTTACGGACAAATTTTATCGCGCACGATCCTTGAGATTCCCGCTCTCGCTTGTTTGAACTTGCACGCGTCATTGCTTCCACGACATCGCGGCGCGGCACCCATTCAAGCCGCAATTGCATCGGGCGACTCCGAAACAGGAATCACGGTTATGTATATGGATGAGGGCTTGGACACGGGCGATATTTTATTACAACGCAAGATCGACGTTTTGCCGACGGACACGGGCGGATCGCTGCACGACCGACTGGCGCAAATCGCGCCGGAGGCGTTGCTCGATGCTTTGAAGTTGCTTGCGCAAGGAAATCCGCCGCGCGTCGCGCAGGATAGTGCGCTCGCTACTTATGCGCCGAAATTGAGTCGCGAAAACGGACGCATTGATTGGACGGAACCAGCTAAGGTGGTCGAGCGAAAAATTCGTGCTTACGATCCGTGGCCAGGAGCGTTTGCAATTCTGACAGACAGGCCGGGGCGCGAGCTCAAACTGAAGATTCTTAGCGTACAGATTGTCGATGCAAAAGGAAGCCCGGGTGAAGTTTTATGCGCAGATAATCGCGGGTTAATCGTAGCAACCGGCGAGAAAGCACTTTCGCTCCAAAAAGTTCAGCTCGAAGGGAAATGGCGAATGGGCATCCAAGACTTCGTTCGTGGCCATGCTCGATTGTTAGAACGAAGCCTCAAGTAGTCTCACGGGATCCGCCACTCGCTCGGGATGATTCGCGTTGCGAGTCATTTTGCTTTTCAAAGACCAGTGCGTCTTGTTTCATCAGATCCGCATGAAAAGGGAAGCGCCAGCATACAAACGCATTGTCCTCAAACTGAGCGGCGAAGCGTTGCGAGAGCGTGGAGCACGGGACAACATTTCGCCAGCAGTCGTGCGGGATATTGCCGAGCGCATTAAAGAAGTGCGTGACCTCGGCGTGCAAGTTTCAGTCGTGATCGGCGGCGGAAACATCTGGCGCGGTCTCTCCGCAGCCGATCGTGGCATGGATCGCACAACCGCGGATTACATGGGCATGCTCGCCACCGTGATCAACGCGCTGGCTTTGCGAAGCACGCTCGCCCAGATGGGCGTCGAGACCCGTGTGCAAACCGCGATCGAAATGAAAAACGTGGCCGAACCGTTCATTCTTGGCCGTGCGATTCGCCATCTCGAACTCGGTCGGGTGGTGATTTTCGCCGCCGGCACGGGCAATCCCTATTTTTCGACCGACACGACCGCGGCGCTGCGGGCGAGCGAGATTCGCGCGGATGTCATTTTGAAAGCAACCAAAGTGGACGGTGTTTACGATCGCGATCCGAATACCGAGGCAAATGCGAGGCGCTACGAACGCATTACTTTCACCGAAGCGCTTACGAAACGATTGCAGATCATGGATTCGACCGCATTTAGCCTTTGTATGGATAACAAAATCCCCATCGTGGTCTTCGATATGAACAAGCCGAGCAACATCCGCGATGCCGTGTTTGGGCGAAAAGTCGGGACGCTTGTTTGCGATGAACCCGAACCGAAGTAAAAATTTAGCCGCATGAGCAGCGACGACATTCTTCTCGAAGCCGAGATGTCGATGGAAAAAAGCGTCGACTATATGGTGCACGAATTTGCCGCCGTGCGTACCGGCAAAGCTTCACCCGGGTTGGTCGAGAATGTCGATGTTGCGGCGTATGGATCGACCATGAAGTTAAAGCAGCTTGCATTGATCACCACGCCCGAGCCGCGTTTGCTCGTCGTTCAGCCGTTTGATGCCAGCACAGTGCAGGACGTCGAGCGGGCGCTCAAGGAATCTAAAATCGGCATCACGCCGAACGTCGATGGAAAGATTATTCGACTCCCGATTCCAGAGTTGTCGGAAGAGCGACGCAAAGATCTTGTCCGCTCACTTGGCAAAATGGCAGAGGAAGCGCGCGTGCGTGTTCGGACGAATCGACGCGGAGCGCTCGATGAGGCGAAGAACCTCAAAGCCATCGGCGAATTAAGCGAAGATGGATTGCACGATTTGGAGACCGAAGTGCAAAAGTTAACCGATCGCTTCGTCAAGTCGGTGGACGATCACCTCAAGCATAAAGAAGCTGAGATCATGAAGGTCTGATCGCGCGCAAGATCGACCTCTCCTACGATCGACAATTGAACTTGAAGGGCGTGTGTGCAGACGCCAATTTCTACAGCCGCACCAGATCGACCAGGAACTGACACCAAAGATAAACCATCCCGCGCCAGGAATATTTTACATCGCCTGCGGCAGTCTGCTTGAGCACGCCTTTGGCGATGTTATGCGCGATTTGATCGCGCAGATCGTTTTCGATTTCCGTTTCAATACGCTCCTCATCCAACATATCGATCGCGTCTGCATTCACGCCGTTCCGGCGGAGAAACTCGCGATGGCTTTGATAAAGCTGCCCAAATGATTGATCAGGGCGCTGTCGGTTGATGCGAAACTGAGGGGTCACTTTCAGGCCATAGGAGAGCGGATAATTCCAAGTCGTCCAAATCGTCCCTCCCTTGGCGCGCGACGAAATACGCAAATAATAAAACGAGAGATCATGTTGCTCGTTCAGACAGATCGCAGCCTGGGCTCGATCTTCCTTCTTGTAAAACAAACGGAAGAACTGGCGGTAATCCTCCCAATCCCAACCAGCATCGCCTACATGGACGAAGCCTTCACTCTCGATCCCGCGCGTGATTTCAGTTAGCGCAGGAAAACTATCCGAGGACGGCGGACTTTTTGGCCGGAGCTGTTTTTCTTTCGGCAGCCGAAGCGCGCGAATGCGTGTAAGAATTTCAAGCCACGGCAGAAAAAGCCAGCTCACGGCGGCAACCAATCCAAGTACCCAGCTGCCAGTTATAAAGAAAATCGCAAGGAATGAAGCGACGAGAATACCGAGCGCGCCCGCTTTTTGTGAATACGAGTTTTGAAAACTGCGCAGGCCGATGCTGAGCATCGCCACGCCAAGCGTTAAAAAAACACCAAATAGCATTAGGGAGTAATCTGGTGCTCGTTCAGAAATTTCTCGAGTTGATCGGTATCGAAATTTGCGAGGACCCTGTCGCCAGCCACGATTGTCGGCACATAAGTTTGCTCGGAAAGCTGTTTCATCTCTTCGTATGCTTGTCGGTCTTTGCTGACGTCAATGAGATTGAAACGATAGCCTTTCTCCGTGAGATAATCTTTTGCGTCGATGCACCAGGAGCACCATTCGCGACTGTAAAGCCTTAGTTCCATCGAGACGCGCTAATAAACTGTCCCTTTCGATTGCGTCAACCGACAGGTGATCCCGTTTCAGTACGCCTTCGCCCAGACCACACGCCGCGAGCTTGGTTTACCTGTGAAAATGCATTCTCCGTCCTCCGCAGAATCGTCGAGCGGGATAACTCGAATGGTAACTTTGAGATCATTTTTGATTTGTTCTTCGACCTCGCGAGAGCCGTTCCAGTGCGCCAGGGCAAAGCCACCGTGAATTTCGGGTTTCTCAGAATTCGTCGGAGTAAAGAAATCGTAAAATTCCTTTTTGGAATCGATTACCCGTGTGTGTTCGTCGCGGAATTTTGCCGCGCGTTCGTAAAGATTGTTTTGAATCGACATGAGAATTTCGGGCGCCCGACGAACCAATTCCTCGATCGGGATTGATTCTTTCGCTTTTATTCCTTGATCGCGCCGGCTCAATTCGACGGAATTTTTCTCCAGATCGCGCGGGCCAATCTCGACACGGAGCGGCACACCTTTTTTGATCCATTCCCAATTCTTCACGCCGCCGCCGAGCTCGCGGCGATCGACCTCCGCTTCAACCGGGAGATCGGCATACCGAACTCGGCGCAATTCTTTCGCCAATTTATCGCAAGTTTCAAGCACTGCGGCGCGCGTTTCTTCCTTTGGCGTCACCGGCAGGATCACGATCTGCGTTGGCGCGATCCCCGGCGGCAGAACCAATCCGTCGTCGTCGCCGTGCGTCATCACTATCGTGCCGACAAGTCGCGTGGTCATCCCCCAGCTCGTGGTCCAACCGAACTCCTGTTGACCTTCGCGGTTCTGAAACTGAATGCCACTCGCACGCGCAAAATTTTGGCCGAGGAAATGCGACGTGCCAGCTTGGATCGCTTTCCGGTCCTGCGCCATCGCTTCGAGCGTCAAGGTTTGTACGGCACCAGGAAATCTTTCGCTCTCAGACTTCGCGCCGGTTAAAACGGGAACTGCGAGATGATCGCGCACAAAGCGTTCATAAAGATCGAGAATCAATCTCGCTTCCGCGCGCGCCTCCGCTTCGGTTTCGTGAACAGTATGACCCTCCTGCCAAAGAAATTCGGTGGTGCGCAAAAAAAGGCGAGGCCGCATTTCCCAGCGGACAACGTTTGCCCACTGGTTGATCAGGATGGGAAGATCGCGATATGATTGCACCCACTTTGCGTAACTCGCGCCAATGATGGTTTCGGAAGTCGGCCTAACGACCAGCGGCTCGGTCAGCGCGCTCGCTGGCCGCAATTCTCCGTCCGCATCGGCCTCGAGCCGACTGTGGGTAACGACGGCGCATTCCTTTGCGAAGCCTTCGACGTGCTCCGCTTCCTTCGCGAAATAACTCAGCGGAATGAAAAGTGGGAAGTAGGCATTGCGATGTCCGGTGGCGCGAAACATGGCGTCGAGTTGCCGCTGCATATTTTCCCAGATGCCGTATCCCCACGGGCGGATCACCATGCAGCCGCGCACATCCGAAGGTTCAGCCAGCTCGGCTGCACGAATCACTTGTTGATACCATTCAGGAAAATCTTCCTCGCGCCGCGGGGAGATGGCGGTTCTGGCAACGGTGGCATTCATTGTGGGTGGCGTTTCACAGAAACGCCCTACAATTGTAGGGTGGCTGTGTCAGCCGCCAACTGGTATTTTATGCCATGGCGGGCGCAAAATGACCAGGCGCCATTAGGCACTCCGAAAACGCGAGTAGCTAAAAATTGCATCCGATGACCGCTTTGGCGAGGCGCTCGGTGTAGCCACTGGCGAAATTGATCGTGCAAACGCTGCCATAAAGTTCGTGCGGCCCGTATGCTACGCCGGCGTAATTGAAATTGTGATCGAAAATGTTTTTGCGATGTGTTCGCGCCGGGCGGCCATCGTCAATAATGAGCGCAAGAATGATTTCGCGTGCGCTCGTTTTTCCGTAGGCAATGTTTTCACCCCACGGTCCTCTCCAGATCCCATAGCGGCTGAGGCGATCGCCCGGGCTGCTCCGGTCGCCGCCCCGGTGTCCCGTGCGCCCCGTAGTCTGATCGGCGCAATGATCGGCCGCCGCACGACACATTCCTGGCGACAAGGTGAGCGGTTGCTCCGGACGAGCATTACGAAGAAAGCGCACGGTCTCTTCAATCGCGCTCAATCCTTCTTTCATCCGCCATTTTGCGCGCCCTGGAAAAATGATAAACCTGCCATCGAAACGCGAACGCAACGCTTCAACATACGTCGCGTAAAGAGCGGGATCTTGCCGGGCAAGGTTCATCTCGCGAAGGACTGTGCTGGCCGAAACACCTTCGCCGTTTGCCACAGCAGGATACTCGCTGGCCAAAAGAAGCGAATACCCGCCCACGCAAAACAAACCGGAAAGAGCGAGGCGAATCTGGAGCGAGTATTTGACACTCCGTGGCACGTCCCGTAGTTTTCGTGCCTTTTCCGCCGTAATGAAAACGTTTTCCGCTAAAGCCAGCGAAGTCCCGCGCAAATGGTGGGTAATCGATGCCAAGAACCAGGTACTGGGCCAGGTTGCGGTAAGGGCCGCCAACTTGCTGCGAGGCAAAGAAAAGACGATTTTCACTCCGCACGTCGATACCGGCGATTTCGTTGTCGTCATCAATGCTGACAAAGTGCGACTGACTGGAAAAAAAGAGGATCAAAAAAGTTACATGAGCTTTTCAGGATACGTGGGTGGCCACAAATCAGAGAATGCCCGGGCGCGGCGTGTTCGCCATCCTGAATTGCTGATTGAGCGGGCTGTGCGCGGAATGATTCCACATAATCGGCTCGGTCGCGCCGTTTATCGAAAATTAAAGGTTTACCGCGGTAATTCTCACCCCCATTCCGCGCAGCAGCCGGAGGCCGTCAATTTACCCTAGCCCGTAATTAATCCTATGCCGCAAACACAGGAACTTATCGCCACGGGTCGCCGCAAGACTTCCGTTGCACGCATTCGCATGATGCCTGGGACGGGGAAGATCGACATCAACGGTCGCAGCTTTGAAGATTATTTTCCCACCGCGCCATTGCAGAACGTTGTGCTGCAACCGCTTCAAACCGCAAAGCTCGTGAATTCCTACGACCTCTCGATCAACGCGAGCGGCGGGGGCACAAGCGGACAGGCCGGTGCGGTCCGTCTCGCAATTTCCCGCGCGCTTCTTCAAGTGGACGCTAATTTACGCAGCAGACTCAAGGGCGAGGGCCTGCTCCGACGTGATCCGCGCATGAAAGAGCGAAAAAAATCGGGTCAACCCGGTGCCCGGAAACGTTTCCAGTTCTCGAAACGATAATTGTCGTGCTGGAAGCGCACGGGCTGTCGTGGATCCCAAATAGCTGCTGGCGGCATGAACGCCGTTCAGTTATTTTGGCTTCGCCGGCGTTGTGCTTGGCGCGGTCAAAAATGGCGGAATGGTCGATGTTGGTGCTGGCTCCGACCAGGCGCTTGGTTTCAATAAGCGCAATTCCTGGGCGGCCTCGCCGGCCCAAAAGCTCTCCCGGTAGCGTGTAAGGATCGTCTCGCACAGGCGCCGCGCTTCCTCGGTTTGATTCTTCGGCTTCAAAAGGTACACTTGCGAAAGCAGCGCCAGCGGCGCGTTGAAACTGTTTGGGTAGGTCGATGCGATCTGTTGGTACATTGACAATGCCTGATCATTTTTTCCCATCGACTCCAGATTGGCCGCCATTGCCATTTTCGCCGTACTCACCAGTTCGTGATTCGGATTCTTGTCAATAAAAACCTGAAGTGTCGCGTTCGCGTCCGCGAATTTTTTTTCTTTCCGCTGCGCTTCGGCCAACAGGAGATAAGCATCGGCGGCCGCAGGCGCATTCGGGTAATTCGCAATCACTTGTTGATATGCGTCCGCGCTCTTTGCGCTGGCTAACATTGCCGATGCCGCCGCGGCTCGATGATCAGAATAAAAGCGATAAACTCCAAAGCCGACGATGGCGAGCACAACGACAATTAATGCCGCGATAATCTCAGTTTTGAATCGCTCCCAAAACACGCGTGTTTCAAGCGCTGCGTCGTAGGAAGAAGGCGGAGCTGTCGGCATGATTCGATGTTGATGTTATTCTCGCCGATTTAAAATCGCGCGAGCGTCGTCTTATGCCACGCGAAGGTTTTTCACGCAAGCGATGTGCGGTCGTTCGTTTGCTTGGTTCGGCCGCCGCGAAATCATATTGCGGCTGCCGAAATCATCATATATACGATCACCGCCACGGCAGCGGTCAGGATAATGACTGTGATTGCCATGACCATGCGCGGGTCGGCTTCGATCTCACCTCGTTCGATGGCGCGATTAACCACGCGATACCGCCACGCCGCGAAGACTGTCAGCACTCCTCCGAGACCGATCACGCATTCCCCGAGCACTTCAGAGATGCCGGTGTGGCGCACGCGCATCACCGGACTCGCGCCGGAAGATATCTCGCGCATCCATAGGCTGAATCGCGCAATCACGAATCCCAAACTCATCACGGCGATGCTAGTCCGTACCCAGGCGAGAAATGTTCGCTCGTTGGCGAGAATCTCGGCCTCGATCTTGTCCGGGTCGAGCTGTCCCTTTTCGTGTTGACCATTCGTCATCTCGTTGGAAGTGGTCGTTCAATTATCAATTCGTTTTGCTAATCGCGCACGGCCTTGCGCGAAGCATGGCGGAAAGTGTTAATTCTACCACATGAACCTATGGCAAGAATATTGGACCCCGGTCCGCGTGTTTCTCGGCCTCGGCGCTGAACCGCAGACACTCACTTTCGTGCAGATTTCACTGCGCGGAATCATCGTTTTCATTTTTACGCTTTTAATGGTGCGAATCAGCGCCCGACGATCGCTTGCGCGCCGCACCGTTTTCGACAGCGTTTTTCTAGTGATTCTCGCCTCTGTGCTGGCGCGCGCCATCAATGGATCAGCGGACTTACTTCCGACGGTCGCCGGCGGATTCGCAATGGTTGCATTTCATCGATTGCTCGCCTGGATTGCGTTCTATTCGCATGGCTTCGGCAATCTCATCAAAGGGACAGAGGAAGTTCTCATCCGCGACGGAGCATTGGTCCATCGAGGATTGCGCAGCAACCACATCACCAACCACGATCTCGAGGAAGATTTGCGACTCGAGTTACACACTGAAGATTTCAAATGCATCCGGAGCGCGCGCCTCGAACGCAGCGGCGGCATCAGCTTCATCTGCGAATAATCACGCAGCCCTGAATTCGACATTGG
>Ga0207693_10005932_pt1 | contig 10135 bp, 11 predicted proteins | sample LARL81metaG_FD_184347 | JGI IMG/M metagenome (GOLD analysis project Ga0207693, IMG submission 184347) | Corn, switchgrass and miscanthus rhizosphere microbial communities from Kellogg Biological Station, Michigan, USA - LAR L8-1 metaG... | ecosystem: Host-associated > Plants > Roots >... | reverse complement strand
ATGCGGCGCAAATCCACCTTCATCGCCAACTGCAGTGGAAAGGCCTCGGTCTTTCAGGACAGATTTGAGCGCATGGAAAACCTCAGCGCCATAACGCAGGGCTTCCGAAAAACTTGGAGCGCCACGCGGCATGATCATGAATTCCTGAAAATCGATAGGCGCATCAGAGTGCGCGCCTCCATTCAAGATGTTCATCATCGGCACTGGCAAGACTCGCGCCTCAGACCCGCCTAGATACCGGAATAGCGGCAGATTTTCCGCGGTGGCAGCAGAATGCGCCACTGCCAGCGAGACCCCGAGAAGCGCGTTCGCGCCCAGGTTGCTTTTGTTAGGCGTCCCGTCGAGATCAATGAGCTTTTTGTCGATCTTCGCCTGGTCCAGCGCGTCCCATCCTTTGAGTGCAGGCGCGATCTTCTCGTTAACGTTAGCTACTGCTTTCCTAACGCCTTTCCCGCCGAACCGATTCTTGTTCCCGTCGCGCAGTTCCCATGCTTCATGTTCGCCCGTGCTCGCCCCGCTCGGTATCGCCGCGCGCCCGACTGCGCCGCCTTCAAGGCGCACATCAACTTCAATGGTCGGATTGCCGCGTGAATCCAAAATTTCGCGCGCATGAATTCGGCTGATGCTTGTACTTGCCATACTCTCTGCGCGGATTAGAACAGCTTTGTCCGGGTGAAGCAAATCACGTTCATCTTTTCCTGTTACATAACAAAGAACTCATTAGGACGAAGAGAAAAGAGGGGTCCCGGCAGCTTTGATCAAGGCGTGCGAGATTCATATTGGCAATTCCGCTGGGACACGCATAGTCTCAGCGATGATTCGTTTAGCCGGATTAGGCGCGATTGTGTTGACGGGCGGTATCCTGGCTAACGCTGGCACGGAGACCGGGCACATTCCTGCCGACCAACTGGCAAAAGCCGCCAGGACCGATTTGATCAGTATTCCTACGCCCGGTGAACTTTTCGCAGCACTCGAAAAATCAGGCAAAACAAACTGGGCGGGGCAATATCGTGGCCCAATTCCGATGACCTACCGAAATCGCGCGCAGATCGCGCTTAACCTCGGCGGTTTGATTGCCGATGGCTTTATCGCCGTGGAAGCAAAGGATGGCCAGCAGGTCAAGAATATTGGGTCAGACATCATCAAACTCGCAAAAGCCCTCGGGGTCAGTGAGAAGCTGCTTGGCCGCGGCAATAGTATCAACGACTTTGCAGAGAACAGCGAGTGGGACACGCTGCAGGAAGAACTGGAAGCGACTCAGAACGAAGTAAAATCCTCGATGCAATCGCACGCCGACCAGGATCTGGTGATTTTGGTAACGCTTGGTGGTTGGATTCGAGGCACGCAGGTAGTCACCTCGGCGATCGTGCAAAACTATGACGAACGCAGCGCGAAGGTTCTGCGCCAGCCGGCGCTCGTTCATTTCATGCAATCGAAAATCAACGAAATCTCTCCTGAATTGCGCAATGAGCCACTGGTTAAAGATGTCAGTAACGAGCTCGGCAAAATTGAAAAGCTGGTTTCTTTCCCTCCAGGCAAGACACCTGACATTGAAGAAGTGCGCAAGGTTAACGAAGCAGTCGGTAAGATGATGGGGGAAATAGAAAACAAAGAAGCGCCAAAATGAAACGCAGTTTGCTGATTCCATTATCGGTTTTTGTGCTGGCTGTCAGCGTTACTGCGCGGGGAGACACAGATGCCGAGGTGCAGGCTCGCAAAGACGCCCTTGATGTCGCCGCGGCCTTTTCAAACGACGGTTTCAAGATCCGGGACGGACATTGGTGCGGGATTGTCAAACCGCATGATCATTCACTAGTAGCGGTGAACCTGTACGCCGGAAACGAGTATTGGTTCTCCGTCGGCGCGACGGAACCAGCAAAGAAAGTTGCTGTTAGCGTCTATGATGAGACGGGAAAACAGGTGACCACGGAAAGTTACGACAACGGGGAAAAAGCTGCGGCCGGTTTCGCACCATCCAGCAGCGGTCAGTACTTTGTTTCGGTCGACCTGCTCGAAGGCGAGGAGAGCAGTTTTTGCCTCGTTTATTCGTACAAGTGAACGGATCACGCGTGCTCCTACGCGCTGCGTCTCGCATCAAGTAATAAACATCAGCAGCTCTACAGCAGGCCGATGATTTCGCTCCAGGTTTTCTATGAAGGAAATGTTCAGGGCGTCGGATTTCGTTGGACCGTGCGGCATGCGGCCAAAGGCTTTGACGTAACCGGATGGGTTCGCAACCTGGCGGATGGACGCGTGGAACTTCAGGTTACCGGAGAGGAGGATGAAGTGCGCGCAATGCTTGACTGCATTGCGCAAGGCGAGCTTCACTCGCTAATTCATAAGCAAACGGAAAACAAATTGGAGAAACCAGTTGCCGCCCGCGGCTTTGAAATTCGCTATGACTGACTCGCCGCGCCGTAGCCGCACGGAGGCGGGCCCAGCAGTCGCGGTTCACGGACTAACGAAAACATTTCCTGTTCCTTTGCATCCGGCGCGCGGGATTGTCGCCGTGAGGGATCTCAGCCTTCGCATCGAACCCGGCGAAGTGTACGGGTTGCTTGGGCCGAATGGGTCCGGCAAAAGCACAACCCTTAAAATAATTCTGGGGCTGGTTTCCCCAACGTGCGGGCGAACAGAAATTTTTGGGCGCGACAGTCGTCTCGTGGAAAGCCGGGAAGCGGTCGGTTTTCTGCCCGAAAGTCCGTACTTCTACAAGTATCTTACCGGAGAAGAAACGCTGCGTTTCTTTGGGCGCCTTTGCGGGCTGCGAGGCGCTCGACTAAAGGCACGCATAGACGAATTACTAGACCTCGTCGGTTTGACGAAAGCGCGTAAACGACGGCTGGGCATTTATTCCAAAGGCATGTTGCAACGCATTGGGCTTGCACAGGCACTGATTCATGACCCCAGACTGGTAGTGCTGGATGAACCGACTGCAGGGGTCGATCCGGCAGGCTCACGGGAAATTCGCGATTTGATTCTCGATCTGAAACGCTGCGGAATCACCGTGCTGCTCTCCTCGCATTTGCTCGCGCAGGCACAGGAAATTTGTGACCGCGTTGGCATTCTGGCGGATGGCGTGCTGGTACGTGAAGGACATCTGCAGGAGTTGATCGCAATTGAAAATCAAACCGAGCTTGTCATCGCCGACGCATCCGCTCAGCTCGTCAACGAAATCGAATCGGTCATCAACAGGTCAAACGCCAAGCTGATAGAGCGTCGAAAATCGACGACCACACTGGAGAGGTTGTTCCTGGAGGCGACAAGCAAAAAGGACGAAGCACGAATGTCGAAGAACAAAGAAATGGGGAAGCCCAAATGACCCGCCTTCGCCAGGGCTACGGCGCGGCAGCCGAATGATGAAACAGAGATGACAAACACTGAAAACGCCTCAGCGCTTCAACGCTTCAACGCTTCAACGGCGGCGAAACGGCATCGTCCTTTCTCTATCTCGCGGATCCTCGCAATCACATTCAATACGCTCACTGAGCTGACACGTCTGAGGGTTTTCTATTTTCTGCTTGTGTTTGCCCTCCTTTTGATCGGCAGCTCGATCTTCATGGCGCAATTCTCTTTTCAGCAGGAATTCCAAATCTTGAAGGATATTTCCCTCGGCGCGATCTCGATTTTTACTTCGCTGTTGGCAATCGTTGCGACGGCGCGACTGCTTCCGCAGGACCTCGAAGACCGGACGGTTTACACGATCCTCGCCAAGCCGGTGCCCCGCTTCGAATACGTGCTGGGAAAAATTGCGGGAGTTCTTCTACTGCTTGCAATCAGCACGATCGTGATGAGCGCAGCGTTTCTGCTGGTTTTGTACTTGCGCGAACAAGCGGTGATCCACGCCACGTTGCGACAAATGTCCGGCGCACCGCCTGAACAAGTTGCCGATGCGCTCCGGGCGATCCGATCTTCAGCCCTTAACATCGATATCTTTCCCGGAATCATCATCATCTACCTCAAAGCATGTTTGCTTGCCGCGCTCACACTCTTCGTTTCTACATTCGCGACCACAAACATTTTCACGATTGTGGTAATGGCTTTCATTTATTTCATTGGCCATTTGCAGGCCACGGCGCGTGAATATTGGCTCCAGGAACACAGCAGTGGACTGCTTACCCGGGTGTTTCTCGCAATTGTCGCCTTGCTGTTTCCGGACTTGCAGGCGTTCAATCTGGTAGATGATATCGTTGCTGGCACGGCCATTTCATTGGCGCTCTTCACCAAGACGGCACTGCTCGGCGTTTTCTATACGACGATCTACACACTGCTGGCGGCGTTCGTGTTTTATGGGAAGGAATTATGATTCGGGTTCTTGTCGTGCTAGCGACTTTGGTTGCGCTCGGCGCGCTCAAATTGCCGATTGAGCGCGACCTGGCGGCTCTGCATCGCCAGGAACATTTCCGTGGCGTCGAATTTAACCTCGATCTTCGCGAAAAGCTTGGGCAACTTGGTTTCATTGCCGCCTTGAGCGGTTTTCGAGCGATCGTCGCGGACGCGATTTTCATTCAGGCACACGTCGCATGGGAACGCACAGAATGGGGCCGGATATTGTTGTTATTCCGGCACATCACAACACTACAGCCCCGGGTGCTCCTTTTTTGGGACACGGCGGCGTGGCACATGGCTTGGAATGCAAGCGTGGCAGCGATGAACGACCAGACCCAACCGCGGCTTGCGCTGCGAGTCAAAGCGCAGCGCGAATATTTTGCGCTGGGAAAGGACTTCCTTGAACGTGGAATCCAAAATAATCCCGATCGCCCTCAGCTCTATGAAGCGCTGGCCCGCCTTTACAAGGAGAAATACAAGGATCACGCACGCGCTTCTGAGTTTTACGCCAAGGCAGCGGCACTGCCTGATGCCAGGACGTTCGACCGGCGTTTCTCAGCCTACGAGCTTTCCTACTGCGATGGACGCGAGCCGGAAGCGTATGAGCGTCTACGCGGTCTTTATGACGAGGGCGAGCAGGAACGGCTGCCGACTTTGATCGCGCGGCTGAAATTTCTCGAAGGCAAACTCAACATCCCGCAGGATCAGCGGATTCCAGATAAAAAAGGCCCTATCCTCAGGTAGTCAAAACACTGAGCGCTCTGAAGTGTTAAAAAGATCGGAGCGTTAAATCTTTCGAGCGTCGCAGCGATTTCGTTGTAAGCTTGTGACTTTTTAACGATTGAATAGGGGCTTATGCGTTTCGCAATTTTCAGCGATGTACACGCCAATCTCGAGGCGTTAGAGGCCGTGCTGGCTGACGCACGCGCGCGCAAATGCACGCGTTTTGTGTGCCTAGGCGACGTGGTCGGCTACAACGCTAATCCGGCAGAATGCGTGGAACGCATTCGCCAGCTGGATTGTCCGGTCGTGAAAGGCAATCATGATGAGGCGGCGTCGCGCCTCTCGCCTCCTGGCGATTTCAATGAAATCGCAGAGTGTGCCATCGCGTGGACCCGTGAGCACTTGAGTGACGAGGACAAGCAGTGGTTGCGCGGGTTACCGCTGCAGACGCGTGTGCACGATTTCACCATCGTGCACGCCACGCTCGATACACCGGAGCAGTGGGGCTATGTTTTTAACAACCTCGATGCGGCCGCGAGCTTTACCTATCAACACACCAACGTTTGTTTCTTTGGACACACACACGTGCCCATGGTGTTTGTTCGGGATGAAAGCGTCAGGCGGGAAAAAGTCGAGCACGTTCGCATCGAGCCGGGCAAAAAGTATTTCATCAACATGGGAAGTGTGGGCCAACCGCGTGATGGAAACTGGCGCGCAGCGTACTGCATTTACGATACGGAGAATAACCTCGTCCAACAGTTTCGCATAAAATATGATCTGGCGGCCGTGCAAAGGAAGATTGCTGAAGCCGGTTTGCCGCGGCTCCTGGCCGAGCGGCTTGCAATTGGAAGATAGAATCGGCGCGCCAGATCCGGATTTGCTTTGCCAACGCGTTGAGGACAACGCGTTCCACCTTTGCTAAAGGTGGATCGGCTTCTCCGAAGACGATGGCGTATGAATCGCCGAAGGCGCACTAATTTGGACATCTACTTTGAATCGCAAATCGATCCTAATCATCAAACCGGGTTCGCTCGGTGACATCGTTCATACGCTTCCGGCAGTCTCGCTGCTTCGTGAAGCGCATCCTCACGCGGAAATTACATGGGTCATCAATGCTGAGCTTGCTCCACTTCTCCGTGGAAATCCTGACGTCAATCATGTTCATTTTCTTCCACGCGGGGAGCTTAGAGCCCTCGGCGCACCGACGAGTTTGCTTCCGTGGTTAAAGAAGAGCGGGCAGATCCGCCCCGATCTCGCGCTTGATTTCCAAGGATCGTTACGCAGCGTTCTGATCGCAAAAATCAGCGGCGCAAAAGAGATTTATGGGATGAGCAATTCGCTCGCAGGGAAGATTTGGCTCTTCGACCGCGTGGCCGAAGTCAATCGCCGCAGTCATCCTGTAGAGCGGTATCTAAGACTGGCAGAATGCGCCGGAGCCACGGTCAGGGAATCGCTTCGATGCTCGGTTCCAAGTGGCGATCCGCTGCCGCGCTTCGATGCGCACCCGCCGTTTGTTCTTCTTCACCCTTTCGCTCGGGGACAGGATAGATCGCTCTCAAACCGCGTGATCGAGGAATTTTGCCAGTCGCTCGCGCCAACTCGCGTCGTCGTGGTGGGACAAACGCGCAACCGGATTAACACACCAGAAAATTGTGTTGATCTGACAAGGCAAACTTCACTGCTTCAATTGATCTGGCTGATCCGGGTTGCGCGATTTGTCGTAAGCGTGGAGAGCAGTCCAATGCATATTGCCGCGGCTGTGACGCCCAACGTGTTGTCGATCCATACCTGGACCGATCCACTCCTTATGGGGCCCTACAATCCCGACGCCTGGGTGTGGAAACACGGTCAACTCTACCGCGTCGGCGAACTTGAAACTGCGAAGATGCGAAAACACGGCCGCCGTTTCAGACGCAAAGACGTCGGATCCGTAGTCGAGTTGATTCGTCCGCGGGTGCCCATCGATCCGATGGTCGCTTAGCCTTCACGGCGGCGACGGGTGCGCAGCTCAAGTCGCGGCAGTCCGGATTCGTTGCGTTAGAACAAATTCGGCAAGCGCCAAATCTTGCGGATAGGTGATTTTGAAATTGAAGTCGTGGCTCGGAACCAGAATAACCTTGTGACCGAGCCGTTCGACCGCCGAAACCTCGTCGGTAACCGAAGCGTTCTCTGCGTAGACAGCTCGATACGCATCCTCGATCAAACGCCGCTCGAAAACCTGCGGCGTCTGCATGGCGTAGAGCTGATGCCGATTCACTGGACCAGCGACAAAGAATTCGGTGTCGGCATATTTAAGCGTGTCACTGATCGGCTGAGCCAGGCTGGCAGCGGCGTGGATCCGGCATTGCTCGAAGACGTGCTGGATCTGTTCCGTCGTGATCAATGGGCGAGCAGCATCGTGAACAGCCACGTATTTCGCACCAGCCTCGAGATGATCCAGGCCAGCGCGGACGGAATCCTGACGATGCTTGCCGCCGGGAATGATCGACCGAACTTTTTTGAAATTTCCATCGCGAATGATTGCTTTCATCTCATCAAAGCGATCTTTGCGTGCGACAACAATGATCTCAGCGACACAGTCGGCCCGTTCAAATGCGTCGATGGTATGCGCGATGACCGGTCTGCCCGCGACCGCCGCAAAAAGTTTGTCGAAACCCACGCGGCGACTGTCACCGGCGGCGACGAGAATAGCTGTAAGCACAGATAGAAGTTAAAACGTTAAAAGAGTTACAAAAGTTACAAGATTGGAGAAAACGAAAGGATTTCCCCTTTTAAAGTTTTTAACTGTTGTAACTTTTTTAACCGCTTAATTGCTTCTGCACTTCGGCACTCAATGCTTTTCCGTCAACACGACCAGCGACTTTCGCCTGCAACGCTTTCATCACAGAACCCATTTGCGCACGCGAGGTTGCGCCTGTTTCGACAATCGCTTCTCGCACAACCTTCGAAATTTCATCGGCGCTCATCGGCTGCGGCAAATATTCATTTAAGATCGAGAGTTCCGCTTTCTCTTTTTCTGCCAATTCGGCCCGGCCGCCTTTCTCGAAGCTTTCGATCGAATCCTGGCGTTGCTTCACCTGCTTACGGATGACTTGCGCGGCCTCAGCGTCGTTCAGCTCAGTCTCCGCGCCTGATTTTGCAATCGCGCCGTACTTCAAAGCAGATTTTAACATGCGCAGAACGCTCAGCTTGATCGCATCTTTGGCACGCATCGCTTCTTTGAGATCTAAGTCGATACGTTGGGAGAGTGTCATGGTGAAAGTTAGGCGATCAGATTGTGTTGTCATCTGTTAGCCGGCAGGCATGCGATTTGTCCCAGCGCACGCACTCCTAACAGGCAGCATCCCGTTCCGTTGATGCTACGCCAGGGCGGCGCGCATTTGCATGGCGCAATGGTGGGCAGATTCCGCGTCGTTAACCGAGACCACGTTCAAACCTTTTTGTGTGCGCAGGAGCAAACCTGCCAGCACATTGCCCGGTCCCAACTCGATAAAAAACTCGCAACCACGCGCGAGCATCCGCTGTATACAATCGTACCAGCGAACCGTCGCTGTCACTTGCTCCTGTAATGTGCGCCGAATTTCCGGAAGCGTAGCGGCCTCTTTACCGGTGACATTGCTGATGACAGGGAATTGCGGAATTTGCATCTCTACCTCAAGCAACACTTCTCCCAACTTGCGGTAAGCGCTCTCCATCAATCGTGAATGATACGCGCCGGCAACATCTAACATCGTTGCGCGCCGAATGCCGTACTCTTTAGCTACGCCAACCGCCGCCTCGACTTTGGCGAGTTCGCCGGAAATTACGATTTGTCCCGGCGAATTAATATTGGCGATATCGACATCTTCGTCGGCAGCTAGTCGCCGAACATCATTCTCCTGGCCGCCGATCATTGCCGCCATGCCGCCAAGAGTTGCCGCGCAGGCTTCGTCCATCAGTTCACCGCGCTTCTGCACAAGTTTCAGCCCGCTCGCGAAATCGAACGTACCGGCTACGGCGTGCGCCGTCATTTCCCCGAGAGACAGGCCGGCTGTGCAATCGATTGGAAAATCGCCAAACAATTCGCGAACGACGGCCAGCGCCGCGAATGAATGCAGGTACAAGGCAGGCTGGCAATTCGATGTCGTTGTCAGCGTCTCGGTCGGTCCGTTCCACATAATGTCAGTCAACGGACGGCAGAGGATTTCATCAGCTTGCGCACACAAGCCGGCCGCAACCGGAAAGTTCTCCGCGAGTTCTCGGCCCATCCCCACCTCCTGCGCGCCCTGTCCACCAAAAAGCAGTGCGATTTTCTTCATGAGAACTTTCACCATCGGTGCCCTGTTCATGCGATTCAAACGTGAAAATGGGAGACGGCGGTCACCGAATCGGCTTGTCCCGGCGCGCCCGGCGGTTGCGCCCTACCAACACAACGCCGAATTCGCTTGCGCGCGCTGGCTCACTCGCCAGCATAAATGTGTTCTTTTTAACCTTGTAACCTTTTAACTTTGTAACTTTTTCATGCCTTTTACGACGCGTGAGATTGAATCGCCTGACCCCGTGACGCGAGTGGTGGCGGCGGATGCGGAGCTGCATCATGCCGACGACGATATCGGCGAAAAAATGGTCCTCAATATGGGCCCGTCGCACCCGGCCACGCATGGCGTATTGCGACTCGTGCTCGAACTCGACGGCGAGATCATTACCAAAGCGACCCCAGACATTGGCTTCCTGCACCGCGGCGATGAGAAAATCGCCGAGAACATGCAATACAACCAGTTCGTGCCTTACACAGATCGGCTCGACTATCTTGCACCGCTTTCGAACAATGTGGCTTACGCGCTGGCTGTCGAAAAATTGATGGACTGGGATATCCCGCAGCGCGGCAAAGCGATTCGCACAATTTGCTGCGAAACATCCCGCATCTCTTCACATTTGCTTGGTATAGGCGCGATGGCTCTCGATCTGGGCGCGATGACAGTTTTTTTATACACGTTCACCGAGCGCGAGAAACTTTATAACCTTTTCGAGCTGTTGACTGGAGCGCGTTTTACCACGTCTTACACGCGGGTGGGTGGACAGATACGGGATCTTCCGGATAGCT
>Ga0207693_10005931_pt1 | contig 10135 bp, 9 predicted proteins | sample LARL81metaG_FD_184347 | JGI IMG/M metagenome (GOLD analysis project Ga0207693, IMG submission 184347) | Corn, switchgrass and miscanthus rhizosphere microbial communities from Kellogg Biological Station, Michigan, USA - LAR L8-1 metaG... | ecosystem: Host-associated > Plants > Roots >... | reverse complement strand
ACTGATCGGACATGCCGATCTGTTGCTGGGCGAGGCGTGCGACAGACTGCGCGACGCCGGCCACGACGCGGTCGCCGAGCGGCTCGAGACCGAGGTCATCGGCCGCAATGTGCTTCACGGCCGGTGGACCTTTCAAATCGTCGAGGATTTCGACGACAACTACTGGTCGGTGTTCCGCGAACACGAACGGCGCGTTAGGGACGAACTTCAGCGGGGAGTCCGCCACGTATTCGAAGCGGAGATGAAGGAGCGGCGCCGTAGCCATGGCAAGCCAGGCCACGAACGCCGCCCCCAATAGCGATTAGGCCGTCTCGGTGATCGGGCGGTCGACCCAGCTCATCAGGTCGCGCAGCTTCTTGCCGGTCACCTCGATCGGATGCTCGGCGTTCTGCTTGCGCAGCTCCTCGAGCTCCTTGTTGCCGCCCTCGACGTTGGCGACGAGCCGCTTGACGAAGGTGCCGTCCTGGATCTCGGTCAGCAGCTGCTTCATCCGCTCCTTGGTCCCGGCGTCGATCACGCGGGGGCCGGACAGATAGCCGCCGAATTCCGCGGTGTCGGAGACGGAGTAGTTCATCCGCGCGATGCCGCCCTCGTACATCAGGTCGACGATGAGCTTGAGCTCGTGCAGCACCTCGAAGTACGCCAGCTCGGGCGCGTAACCGGCCTCGACCATCACGTCGAAGCCGGTCTTGACGAGTTCCTCTGTGCCGCCGCACAACACGGCCTGCTCACCGAACAGGTCGGTCTCGGTCTCATCCTTGAACGTGGTCTTGATGACGCCGGCGCGGGTACCGCCGATGCCCTTGGCGTAGGACAGCGCGAGCGCCTCACCCTCCCCCTTTGGGTCCTGGTCGACCGCGATCAGGCATGGCACACCCTTGCCGTCGACGAACTGGCGACGAACCAGATGGCCAGGGCCCTTCGGTGCGACCATGCCGATGGTGACGTTGGCCGGCGGCTTGATCAGATCGAAGTGGATGTTCAGGCCGTGCCCGAAGAACAGCGCATTGCCCTCTTCCAGATTCGGCTCGATGTCGTTGCGGAAGATGTCGGCCTGTGCGGTATCGGGAGCCAGCAGCATGATCACGTCGGCCCACTTGGCGACCTCGGCGGGCGTGTCCACGTCGAGGCCCTGCTCGGTGACCTTCTCTCGCGACTTCGAGCCTTCCTTGAGGCCCACCTTCACCTGCACGCCGGAGTCGCGCAGGGAAAGCGAGTGCGCATGGCCCTGGCTGCCGTAGCCGATGACACCGACCTTGCGTCCCTGGATGATCGACAGGTCCGCGTCGTCGTCATAGAACATCTCAACTGCCACTTCGAGTTTCCTTCTCTTTTTGACTCTTCTGATTGATTTTGGGTTTTACTTGGCGGTGCCGATACCGCGCGGACCGCGCGACAGCGAGACCACACCGGACTGCACGAGCTCACGGATCCCATACGGCTCCAGCACCCGCAACAGAGCCTCCAACTTCTCGGGAGTGCCGGTAGCCTCGACGGTCAGTGACTCCGTAGAAACATCAACGACTTTGGCGCGGAAAAGATTCACCGCCTCGATGACCTGACTGCGGGTGGTCGCGTCGGCACGCACCTTGATCAGCGCAAGCTCACGATCCACCGAGTTGTCGGGCTCCTGCTCGACGATCTTGATCACATTGACGAGCTTGTTCAGCTGCTTGGTGATCTGCTCGAGCGGAGATTCCTCGACGCTGACCACGATGGTCATCCGCGACATGTTCTTCTGCTCTGTTGCCCCGACTGCCAGCGACTGAATATTGAAGCCGCGCCGGGAGAACAGCGACGCCACCCGGGCGAGCACGCCGGGTTTGTCCTCGACGAGCACCGACAGCGTGTGCGTCGGCGTTGCGTTAGTCGCCATCAGGCGTGCCCTTCTTCCGGATCGTCGAACAGCGGGCGAATGCCCCGGGCCGCCTGGATCTCGTCGTTGCTGGTGCCCGCGGCCACCATGGGCCACACTTGAGCGTCGGCGCCAACGATGAAGTCGATCACCACTGGACGGTCGTTAATGGCCCGTGCCTGGTTGATGACGTCCTCGACATCTTCGGCACGCTCGCAACGCAATCCGACGCAGCCCAACGCCTCGGCCAGCTTGACGAAATCAGGGATGCGATGCGAATGCGTGGCCAGATCCGTTTGGCTGTACCGCTCTTCGTAGAACAGCGTCTGCCATTGCCGCACCATGCCCAGATTGCCGTTGTTGATGATGGCCACCTTGATCGGCGCGCCCTCGACGGCACAGGTGGCCAGCTCCTGATTGGTCATCTGGAAGCAGCCGTCGCCGTCGATGGCCCACACCTCGGCGTCGGGCCTGCCGAACTTGGCGCCCATCGCCGCAGGAACGGCGAAGCCCATGGTGCCGAGGCCACCCGAGTTGAGCCACGTCTTCGGGTTCTCGTACTTGATGAACTGGGCCGCCCACATCTGGTGCTGCCCCACCCCGGCGACGTACACGGCGTCGGGTCCGGCAATCTTGCCCAGCGTTTCGATGACGTACTCCGGCGACAGGCTGCCATCGCTCTGCGGCCCATAGCTCAGCGGGTACGTCGACTGCACGCCGCGCAGGTACTCCCACCAGTTGTCGATCTTGATCGAGCCGATGGTCCCGTCACGGCGCAGCGCCTCGATCAGATCGGTGATGACGGCCTTGACGTCGCCCACGATGGGGACGTCCGCGTGCCGGTTCTTGCCGATCTCGGCCGGGTCGATGTCGGCGTGGATGACCTTGGCCTCGGGCGCGAAGGAATCCAGCCTGCCCGTCACCCGGTCATCGAAGCGGGTGCCCAGCGCGATCAGCAGATCGCTGCGCTGCAACGCGGCCACCGCCGCGACCGTGCCGTGCATGCCGGGCATGCCCGTGTTCTGCGGATGGCTGTCCGGGAACGCGCCGCGCGCCATCAGCGTGGTGACGACGGGGATGCCGGTCAGCTCGGCCAGGTCCAGCAGCTGCTCGGTGGCCTCGCCGCGGATGACACCGCCGCCGACGTAGAGCACCGGCTTGCGGGCCGCCGCGATCAGTTTCGCCGCCTCGCGGACCTGACGGTTGTGCGGCTTGGTGTTCGGCTTGTAGCCGGGCAGGTCGATCTGCGGAGGCCAGCTGAACGTGCACTGGCCTTGCAGCACGTCCTTCGGGATGTCGACGAGCACCGGACCGGGTCGCCCGGACGCGGCGATGTGGAACGCCTCGGCCATCACGCGGGCAATGTCGTTGCCGTCGCGGACCAGGAAGTTGTGCTTGGTGATCGGCATGGTGATGCCCGAGATGTCAGCTTCCTGGAACGCGTCAGTGCCGATCAGCGCGCGACCAACCTGGCCCGTGACCGCCACGATCGGGATGGAATCCATGTATGCGTCCGCCAGCGGGGTGACCAGGTTCGTAGCACCCGGTCCTGACGTCGCCATGCACACCCCGACCTTGCCGGTGGCATGCGCGTATCCACTCGCGGCGTGCCCCGCGCCCTGCTCGTGACGGACCAGCACGTGGCGCAGTCTCTGCGAGTCGAAAAGCGGGTCGTAGACCGGCAACACGGCACCGCCTGGGATGCCGAAGATGACGTCGACGTCGAGTTCTTCCAGCGACCGGATCACGGCCTGTGCACCGGTGAGCTGGTGCGGCGCAATACGTTTCGGCTGCGCGGGGCCGGCCTTCGGCGCTGGTTTCGCGGCGGCCGGCGCGGCGTGTCCCCCATTGGGCGCCGTCGGTGACTGTTCCGGTGGTCGCGTAGTGGGTGCGCTCACGATGTCCTCTTTATCTCTGTCGTAGTCTCTAGGATCTCAAATCGGTGCTGGGGGCAAGAAAAAACCCCCGTCAGCTGGGCCGCTGTACGAGGGTCGCGCGTTGATGCTTGTTGCTATGCCCGGCAGAGGGCAAGCGCGACATCAACGCGCTTCCCAATTACTACGAGCAATCCGGGGGTCTGCATAACAGTCGACGGTAGCCGCCGCACTGGTCACAGGTCAAATTCCCGGCACCCCCGGGGTGGTCAAATTCCCGGCACCACCGGGGCCGGGCTCGCGATACGCGATGGGAAGATGGCGGTGTGAGCTCCCCCTCCACCGCCGCGATCGTCATCCGGATCTCGCCGATGGCTCATTTCGCCGTCGGCTTCTTCGCGCTCGGCCTGCTGACCCTGGTGCTTGCCGGCCCTGCATGGGTGGCGCTGCTGCTCGTCATTCCGGTCATGGTGTCGGCGTTGATCATCCGGTACCGCACGGTGGTCGACCGCGACACGGTGACCGCCCGCACGCTGCTCGGCAGCGAGACGGTCTCCTGGGCCGACATCGAGGGGTTGCGGTTCGGCAGGAATTTGTGGGCGTACGCGCAACTCAAGAACGGCAGCGAACTGAGGCTGCCCGCGGTGACGTTCGCGACGCTGCCATTGCTGACCGAGGCCAGTGGCGGCCGTGTGCCCAACCCGTACAAATAGCCGGTCAGGCCAGCGGATTGCCGCCGTTGAGCAGGACCCACACCGCGATGCCGCCCCCTACACCGAGCAGCAACGCGACGAATGAGCCGATGAACGGGCGCCGGGCCCAGCCACGGCCCGCATCCAGCCCGTAGCGACCGGGGCCAATCAGGATGATCGCCGCGACCACGCAGACCAGGATGACTTTGTACTCGTGGCCGTCGGTGAGGAACGACTGCAACCTGGCCTCTTCGTGGGCCGTCATGGCCTCTGCCAATATGCCCGTCACCAGGTATGCCAGCGCGCCGGCCGCCGCCACGGGCGTGAACAGACCCAGCACCAGAAGCACCCCGGCGGCGAGCTGACCGCCTGCTGCCACGTACGTCAGGATGTCGGCGTGCTGGAAGCCCATATCGGTCAGCGACTTCTCGAAGCCGTCGAATCCCGGGCCGCCCCACAGGCCGAAGGCCTTCTGCAGGGCATGCGCGATCAGAAACGCGCCGACCACGAGACGCAGAAAAAGTAGACCGAGGTCCTGGGTGCCGCGCCGATCGCGGGCTCGGTCGTCGGCCTCGCCCGCGTCGATCTCGGTGGCCTCCGCTCCATAGGGTCCGGGTGAGTGCCCGCCGCCGGGCTGGACGTACGGCAGCGGCTCGGGGTCGCTGATCAGGCCGAACGGTTGACTGGTCGACGGCTTGTTCGCGTCGTAGCGCGGGATCGCGGTGGTTTCGAAATCACCCGCGTAGTTCGAGGAAGGAGGATCATCCTCGGGGTCGACCAGGCTTGCAGACGCGGGGCGCTGCCAGGTGCGTGGGTCAGGTTGACTGGTCACGTCTGCCAGGGTAAGTGCTAGTCACCCACGAATCGAGGATTGGCGCGGCGCTTTAGCAGCCCTATTCGCGAGGCCGGTTCGGTCGCGCCGCGCGGGCGAGCGTGGCGCGCACCGCCGGACAATCCGTAACCTGGCCTGCATGAGACAGCGTCGGCCCATGCGGGGTGTGATTGTCCTGCTGTGTGCGGCGTTGCTCGTCGGGTCGGGATGTGCGCGCTTCGACCAAGCCCAGTCGCAGCCGTTCACCACAAAACCGGAACTCAAGCCAGGCCCGTCGTCGACACCCCCGCCCCCACCGCCGCTGCCGCCCAAGCCGTTCCCGAAGGCGTGCCCGGCACCCGGCGTCATGCAGGGCTGCCTGGAGAGCACCAGCGGGCTGATCATGCTTCCCGACAGCCAGTCGGCGCTGGTGGCCGAGCGCACGACCGGCGCGGTGAAAGAGGTCTCGACCAGCGCCGAGCCCAAGGTCAAGGTGGTCATCCCCGTCGACCCGAGCGGCGACGGCGGCTTGATGGACATCACGATGTCGCCGACGTACTCGCAGGACCGGCTGATGTACGCCTACGTCAGCACCCCCACCGACAATCGGGTGATCCGCATCGCCGACGGCGACGTGCCCAAGCCGATCCTGACCGGCATCCCGAAGGGCGCGACCGGGAACATGGGGTCGTTGATCTTCACCAGCCCGACGACATTGGTGGTGCAGACCGGTGACGCGGGCGACCCCGCAGCGGCGGCCGACCCGGCTTCGCTGGCAGGCAAGGTGCTGCGCATCGAGCAGCCCACAACCGTCAACCAGGCGCCACAGACCACCGCGCTGACCGGGATGGGCGCCGGCGGCGCCATGTGCATCGATCCGTCGGACGCCTCCCTCTACATCACCGACCGCACCCCGACGGCCGACCGGTTGCAGCGCATCACCAAGGACTCGAAGGTGTCGACGGTGTGGACGTGGCCCGATCGCCCTGGCGTGGCGGGCTGCGCCGCGCTGGACGGCACGGTCCTGGTGAATCTCGTCAACACCAAGCAGACCGTGGCGGTGCGGCTGGCACCGGATACCGGCGCGGTCACCGGAGAGCCCGAGGTGGTCCGTCAGGACCAGCACGGACACGCGTGGGCATTGCAGCTCTCGCCAGACGGCAACGTGTGGGGCGCCACCGTGAACAAGACGTCAGGTGACGCCGAGAAGCTCGACGACGTCGTCTTCCCGCTGTTCCCGCAGGGCGGCGGATTCCCGCGCAGCAACGCCGACAACACCTAGGAATCAACAGTTCAGGCGTGCGTGGCCAACCGGTCGCGCGCGTCGGCCGGTGTGATGGTCACCTGGCGTGCGGGCGCCGCCGCAGTGAGATGAAGCGCCAGCACGTCGGCGGTCTCCGGAACGATGCGGCGAGCAACGGCGAGCATGGGCTGAAAGTTGTTGATCGACAACGCCCGAACCCACGCCCGTGCGATCGGCGTCACCGCGGTGTCGACCGCGACGGGCTGGTCGAAATTGCCCATGCGCCGCATCCATTTCGGCAGGGTCGCGATCGCCGCGGGCGCCAACACCCGGCTACCCGCCCACAGCCGTACGCCGCGGTCGCGCGGCGTGTGCAGCAGGTAATGCATTGCGCGGTCAGCGTGTTCGGACGTGCAGAGCCGACTGCGCACATCGGCGAAGTACTGCCTAACCTCGTCGCGTGAGGTGGGAACGTCGGAGGGCTTGCAGGTCTGCAGTTCGGCGGCGATGCGCGACTCCACCCAGAACCGCGACTCCTCCGCCGGCGACAGCGGTCCCGGCCCGTACTGCTCGTAGCACTTGAGCACCGAATGCCAACCGGTGATGTGGATCCACAGCTGCGCGTCCGGATTGTTGGCGTTGTAGCGCGATCCGGTGATCGGCTCGATCCCCTTCGCCCTCGCGTGAATCCGCATCAGCGCGTCGGACACCTGGATCGCGGTGCGACCGTCGGCCACCGCGACGGTGAGGAAGTACGCCAGCGTGCGGTCCAACCGCCCCGAGGGATCGGTGTAGATGCCGGCGCTGTCGGCGACCGCCGCGGCGAGGAACGGGTCAAAGTGTTCGAGCACAACTGCGCGCTGGAAGCCGATCAGTGCAGTCGGCGAGGCCCATACCTTCCAGCTGGGCGAATCGGGTCCGAAAAAGCCGTAGTCGTCGCGCCGGATCGACTCGATCATGGCCACTACCTCTGCCTTCCCCTCAATACAACGTCACCGTAGCAATTAGCGCCAGCGAATACAACGGTGTCGTAATATTGCTTGCGTGACCCGACCCCGGCAACGGCGCAAGTACGCCCCGCGCATGCCGCGCGAACAGCGCCGCGAGCAGCTATTGGACGCCGCCATGACCGTGCTCGTCGGCTGTCAGCTACCCGAGCTCAGCATGGAGGCGGTGGCCGAGGCGGCCGGTGTCGGAAAGCCAGTGCTGTACACCGTATTTCGCACGCGGGCCGAGTTGGTGTCCGCGTTGTTGCGGCGTGAACATCAGCGTGGCCTGGAGCAAGTGCTTGCCGGCATGCCCGGCGACCTGACCGAACCGGGCCCCACGGGTGCGTACGCCGCGACGGTGTCGGCGTTCCTGCGTGTGGTGCTGGAGAATCCGGCACGGTGGCGGCTCATCCTGACGGTGCCCGACAGCGCTCCCCGCGAATATCGCGACGACCTGCGCCGCGCACGGTCATCGATCCTGGCCCAAGCGGAACGACTGGCCAAGGCGGGCATTGCGCTGGATCCGCGGCTTGCCGATCTCGATCCGGTACTGCTCGGCCACACGATGCTGTCGTTCGCCGAAATGCTGGGACGACTGGCGGTCAACGATCCAGAGACCTACCCGCGCGAGCGCCTCGAGGAGTTCGCCGTCGCAGCGATGGGCATCGGCAAGCGCTAGCTCTGCCTGGAATCAGGTGAACGGGGTGGATTGCTGCTTCATGGTACGAGCTGTTGCCATGTGGCCCTCGAACTGGAGGGCGTGCGCCATCGCGACGTATCGATCCGCAAAGGTCCGATAAGCGCCGTCGTCGCCCTGTGCCGACGCGAGCAACGCCCACACCAATCCGGCCATGCCCATCGCCAGCGCGACCTCTGATCGTCAGGCTGACAGCGAGCTGCCCATAGCTGCGATGGCGGCGTTGGCCGACGAGCCGCTGCATGTGGTGGCCACATACCCATCCGGAGTGCCTGATGGAATCGCCGTGTTACCGAACGCCACCGTGCGGAAGTTCGCGCCACACGGAATCGTGTTGGATCGGGCGGTCTGTGCCATCACTCACGGCGGCATGGGCGCCACCCAAAAAGCCCTTGCACGCGGCGTTCCCGTCTGCGTCGTACCGCACGGCCGCGACCAGTTCGAGGTCGCCAGGCGTGTTGAGGTTTCAAGCAGTGTAACCCGCCTACCCGCAAAAAGGCTCAGTCCACCACGATTGAAATCGAAAGTGCTGCAGGCAATGTCGATGACAGCGGCCGCGCGACGCGTGGCGGACGGGTTCGAGGCGACCGGAGGCGTCGCACGCGGCGCCGACGTCATCGAGCAACGACTGCTTGGCCTACCGGCCTGATCATTCCTCGAATTCGATCGCGGTCCGCGCTAGCTGCAGGCGGCCAGCACCAGTTCGCGCACCCGCGCGGCGTCGGCCTGGCCCTTGGTCGCCTTCATCACCGCGCCGACGATCGCGCCCGCCGCAGCCACCTTGCCGCCGCGGATCTTCTCCACGATGTCGGGGTTGGCGGCCAGGGCCTCGTCGACGGCGGCCTGAATCAGTGAGTCGTCGCGCACCACGGCAAGGCCGCGGTCGGTCATCACCTGCTGGGGTTCGCCCTCACCTGCCAACACGCCCTCGATGACCTGACGGGCCAGCTTGTTGGACAGCTTGCCGTCGTCGACGAGCTTGACGACAGCGGCCACCTGCGCCGGGGTGATCGCCAACGCGTCGAGTTCGACGTCGGCCTCATTTGCCTTCTGCACCAAGAAGTTTCCCCACCACGCGCGGGCTTGGTCGCTGGAGGCCCCGTGTTCAACGGTGGCGGCGACCAATTCCACGGCACCGGCGTTGACCAGGTCGCGCATGACCTCGTCGGAGATCCCCCACTCCTCCTGAATCCGCTTGCGCCGCAACCATGGCAGTTCGGGCATGGTCTGCCGCAGCCGCTCGACCAGTTCCGCGTCAGGAGCCACAGGTTCCAGATCGGGCTCGGGGAAGTAGCGGTAGTCCTGCGCGGTCTCCTTGCTGCGGCCCGGCGAGGTGTAGCCGTCCTCGTGAAAGTGGCGTGTTTCCTGAAGGACTCGGCCGCCGCCGAGAAGAACCGCTGCTTGGCGGCGCATCTCGTAGCGCACCGCGACCTCAACGCTCTTCAGCGAGTTCACGTTCTTGGTTTCGGTCCGGGTGCCGAACTCTTTTTGACCGGTGGGCTTGAGCGAGACGTTGGAGTCGCAGCGCATCGAACCTTGATCCATCCGGACATCGGAAACACCCAAGGCCCGCAACAGATCCCGCAGCGCGGTCACATACGCGCGGGCGATCTCGGGCGCGCGGTCGCCGGTACCCTCGATCGGCTTGGTGACGATCTCGATCAAGGGCACACCGGAGCGGTTGTAGTCGATCAGCGACGTCGTCGCGCCCTCGATACGGCCGGTCTCGCTGCCCAGGTGCGTGAGCTTGCCGGTGTCCTCCTCCATGTGGGCGCGCTCGATGTCGACCCGCCATGTGGTGCCGTCGTCGAGCGGGACGTCGAGATAGCCGTTGATCGCGATCGGCTCGTCGTACTGCGAGATCTGGTAGTTCTTCGGCATATCCGGATAGAAGTAGTTCTTCCTGGCGAATCGGCACCAGGGCACGATCTCGCAGCCAAGCGCCAGCCCGATGCGGATCGCCGACTCCACCGC